>Ga0209163_1000044_pt1 | contig 317076 bp, 312 predicted proteins | sample MTBAKSrepl2MetaG_FD_187457 | JGI IMG/M metagenome (GOLD analysis project Ga0209163, IMG submission 187457) | Enrichment culture microbial communities om Arthur Kill intertidal strait, New Jersey, USA, that are MTBE-degrading - MTBE-AKS2 (Arthur... | ecosystem: Environmental > Aquatic > Marine...
CGTAGAAAAGGACTTGGAGGAGTTGTTGAATTTCTATAGTTGTCCCAAGGCGATATGGGTCAAAGTGCGGACTACTAATGTTATCGAGAGGGCCTTCAGGGAGGTGAGGCGAAGGACAAGGCCCATGAGCTGTTTCAATCATGATCAGAGCATCGAGAGAATTGTCTATGCAGTATTGAGTCATCTGAACGAACAATGGGGGAAGCATCCCTTAAAAAAATTTACACAAAATGATTGACACTACCTTTTAAATTATCTCCTTGACAATTTATTAACTTTTGCTGTAATATTTTCTGCTCAAGACCATTGATAGAAGGGGGGTAGAGAATTGTATGCTTTAGGGACCCATTTATTAGTAGAATTGAAGGATTGTAATCCTGAAATTCTGAAAAACCTTGAGAAGGTTAGAAGTGTATTAGTATCTGCAGCAAAAAAAGCCAAAGCAACCGTCATAGACCTTTCATTCCGCGAATTTCAACCTTTTGGCATCAGTGGTTTCGTCGTCATTGCGGAATCGCATCTTTCCATCCACACCTGGCCTGAGTATGGTTATGCAGCGGTTGATATCTTCACATGTGGAGATTTCATAAAGGCGGAAGTGGCAGCTTCTTATATCATCAAGCAATTTGAGAGTAAGAATCCTTCTATTGTAGAAATGAAAAGAGGGATACTTTCACATAAGAATGAGAAACTACCACATAAGGTTACTCTAAGCTCTGCCTCTTTTACTGAAGAATATCAAATGATGAGCAGATAAATGAATATGTATTTCTATCTCTCTTTCCCGCGGTTTGTCAGGGCTGTGATTGCAGGAAGTTCTTTTCCTTCGAGCAATTGAAGTGATGCTCCGCCACCTGTTGATATAAATGATATCGTATCAGATACCCCTGCTCTGTGTACGGCAAGGTCTGTGTCTCCTCCACCGACAATGGTGAGTGCATATGCATCCGCGACTGCATGGGCAATAGCAAATGTACCCCGTGAGAAAGCATCTATTTCAAAAACTCCCATGGGACCATTCCAGAGAATTGTCTTTGCGTCCTGAATCGCCTCGGAAAAAAGTTTAGCAGAAGCAGGGCCAATATCTAATGCACGCCAGCCTTTGGGTATTTCAAGTGTTGTCACGATTTTTGTCTCCGCCCCCGGCTCAGTATCTTGAGAAATAACGGAGTCAACGGGCAGATAAAATTTAATTCCAGCTCCCTGTAACTTTTTTCTTATCCTTTGCGCTGTGCTCAGCATGTCTTCTTCAACATGAGAATTCCCTACCTCATAACCCATTGCTTTGATAAAGGTATATGCCATGCCACCACCTATAATAACTTTATCAACTTTCCCAACAAGATTTTCTAAAACACCAATCTTACCGGAGACCTTAGCACCACCTAGAATCGCAACAAAAGGCCTTACTGGGTTATTTATCGTGCCCTTCAGGTATTCGATCTCTTTCTTTAAAAGAAACCCTGCAACAGACGGGAGAAATTTCGTTATTCCTACAAGAGAAGCATGAACCCTGTGAGCTGTTCCGAATGCATCATTGATGTAGACATCGGCAAGCCTTGATAAGGCACGCGCAAATTCCTCATCATTTTTTTCTTCCCCGGGATGGAATCTGAGGTTTTCAAGAAGAAGCACGTCCCCGCTTTTCATTTTTGATACAAGATTTTCAGCTTTCTCCCCGATACAGTCTGGGGCAAAAACTACCTCTTTATTGAGAAGCCTTTGAAGCCGTTTGGCAACAGGTGCAAGGCTGAACTGCGGGCTTGGCTGTCCTTTAGGCCTTCCGAGATGCGAGGTGAGGATAATCTTTGCTCCTTCGTCAATTGCATAATTTATTGTCGGCAGGGTTGAACGAATCCTTCTGTCATCAGTAATCTTCAGATTATCATCAAGAGGCACATTAAAATCAGCCCGAATGAACACTCTTTTCCCTTTGATATCAATATCTTCAATGGTAAGTTTATTGAATATATCTTTTATTGAGGCAGGCCTTCTACCCATTTTACTTTTCATAAATATTAGACCCTCTTTTGGATATAGAGTATAAGATCCCTGAGACGACAACTATATCCCCATTCATTGTCATACCATGAAAGAACTTTTGCCATTTTTCCATCGAGTACCATACTCAACGGTGCATCGACAATAGAAGAATGCTCATTGCCATTGAGATCACATGAGACAACGGGCTCGTCCACGTATTGAAGAATTCCTTTTAACGGTCCTTCTGAAGCCTTTTTCAGGGCGGCGTTGACTTCTTCTACAGCAACCGTTTTCCCTAATTCAGCAACAAGATCTACAATCGAAACATTCGGAGTTGGCACCCGGATAGCAAGACCGTTAAGCTTTCCTTTTAATTCCGGCAGTACAAGTCCAACTGCTTTTGCTGCGCCTGTTGTCGTTGGGATCATATTTATGGCAGCAGCCCTTGCCCTCCGCAGGTCCTTATGGGGAAGGTCAAGTATTCTCTGGTCGTTTGTATAAGAATGAATTGTGGTCATGAGGCCTTTTACAATGCCGAATTCAGAGTGAAGTACCTTGGCGACAGGAGCAAGACAGTTCGTTGTACAAGAAGCATTTGAAATAATCCTGTGCTTTGTCGGGTCCAGAATTTCCTCATTAACTCCCATGCAGACTGTCGCATCCGGATCCTTTGCAGGAGCAGAAATAATTACCCACTTTGCCCCGGCATCCAGATGCCCTGTTGCTGAAGGTCTATCTGTAAATCTCCCGGTTGACTCTATAACCACATCAATACCCATATCCTTCCATGGCAGTTTATCAGGCTCTGTTACTCCAAGGACCTTTATTTCTTTTCCGGCAACAATAATACTTCCGTCACCGGCTTTAACCCCGGCATCATATATGCCATGTACAGAGTCATATTTGAGGAGATGGGAAAGCGACTTAGAATCAGTGAGATCGTTAATGGCAACAATTTCAAACTCATTATAACCGGTGCTCGCCCTCAAGAAATTTCTACCTATTCTTCCAAAACCGTTAATCGCAACACGTAATGACATATGAACCTCCTTCCTTGAAAAGGTTTTTAAACAGCTTAGCCTGATGAGTCAGAATGAGAAAACCTATTGATAACAACACCTGTCAGGAGTTTCGGATAAAAATATGTTGACTTAGGTGGCATTCTTACTGAAGAAAGAGCAGCTTTTTCAACGTCCATGACCTGAGTAGGATTTAGAAAAAAAGCCGCACCGTACTTTTTTTTACGAACCAGTTCGAGAGCTTTATTAAGATCCATCTCATAGCCTATCTCTTTGATTTGTAATATTTTTTTTAAAACAACTTCATGAAGGATCATCACGTCGATCTCTGGGAAGCCGGGATTGATCTCTGATAACTTTTCTTTGTACCGGAGAAGATACCACCCTTCTTTATCATGTCTGAAAAAACCGAAGGCATTTTTTTTCTTTGCTAATTTCTTTGCAATATCAAAATTATCGTTTACATATGTTATATGAAAATAGTCTGAAAGCTTTTCGTCGATATCCTCCGGGACTTCTCTGACAAGCCTGTGTGTAGGGAGTATGGTTAAGCCCTTATCCAGCATATTCGCAAAGAACATAAGGACATAATCAAATGGTTCTTGCCCCTTATGAGGAGGCACCATGGTTTTCATGACTCGCTGATATTCAAGGGCGGTCTCATACCTATGATGTCCGTCAGCGATAAAAATCTTTTTATTATCAAGCTCTTTCCTGATAATTTCAATGTCTTTCTTGTTATCTACCTGCCAGAGCTTGTGAATAGCTCCGTTGTCATCTCTTGATTCAAAATAAGGTTTTGACTTAATGATTCTTGAAAATAGCGCTGTTACATTTCCTTCCTTACTTTTATAAAGTGAAAAAATTGGACTGATGTTTGCATTGCATGACTTGAGGAGTTCGAGCCTGTCTCTTTTTGGAGTGGAGTATGTACATTCGTGTGGGTAGACATCTCCTTTGCCGAGCTCCTCTAATCTCAAAAGTCCTAAAAACCCTGCAAGCTGTTTTTTCTGGTTATTAATCTCATAAGTCATCGTGTACAAGTAAAATGATGGTTTCTCACCCTGAATCAGGATCCCTTCTTGCATCCATGTTTCAAGATATTTTCTTGCCCTAGAATATCTATTGTTTTTTTCGTTGTCTCCGGGCATGTCTTTACCATAATCTATCCGTACTATATTAAAGGGATTTCTTTTGTATAGTGCCTCCTTGTATTCAGGCGCTATTATGTCGTAAGGAGGAGCCAGTACTTCCTCAATAGATACTTTAGACACATTATATAAGATTCCCTTGAACGGGACTACTTCAGCCATTATAAATTCCGTAGAATTCTAAGAAAAGAATCAGAATCTAGTATCTTAGCATTGTTTAAATAATAATTTCAAACCGAATACTCTTGAGATAAGAATCAAAGGATTGGTGGTTTTGGATCCCGGAATATCTCTATAAAACATCCGCTGCAGTTGCTTTTATAACCTCTTTTATATTCTTATCAAGAAAATCAGGGATGTATGGTATGTCCAGATTCAAGAAACCTGATGTTATGGCTGAAATGGCATCATCTCTCGAGATACCCCTTGACATGAGATATTCAACCTGCTCTTCAGCAATAGGTCCAATAGATGCTTCATGAGATAGCTCGGCCTTGAGTGAGCCTTCGGAGGCCAGCTCGGGAATTGCAAAAATCTTCGCTTTGTTCGAAAGGACAATTCCACGGCAATCAAGGTGAGCAAGGCAATACCCCGTGGTTTTAGCAACGAGATCCCCTCTGGCATAGGTAATGCTTTCATCAGCAGCAATCGTCCTTGTAATGGATTCGCCTCTTGCGTCCCGTCCGTCGAGGATAATTTTTGCACCGAGATCTATGTAAGAGTCCCTTAGTCCCAGCACAATGGTGTTAAACTTTGCAGAGGACCTCTCTCCCTTAAGGTATGCAACAGGAAAAGCCTGTATGGACTTCACAGGTTTCAGGAGAACATAATTATTTATAAAAGCTCCTTCTTCTTCTATAATTATCCCTGTTCTCGGCCTCACATGGAAATTCTCAGCCCAGTTGTGAATCATGGTAAAAAAAAGTTTCCCACCTTTCTTAACATAAAACTCTGAAACACCCAAGTGTACTCCTTCTGCTTCCTGTTTTGCTAATGTACAGCCGGTTATTACCTGAAGTTCCGCACCTTCTTCTACGATGATTATGTTATGGACGTTTTGACTCACGTTATTTTCTGCAACAAGTAGGCACGACTGTACGGGAAATTGGGGTTTTTGATGCGGGAATACCCGGATAAAATACCCGTGGGTCATGTTCATTTCCACATGAGCTGTATATTTATCCTGATCAACCTGGACCGCTTTCCAGTAATAATCTTTAAGCCAGTCATATTTTGTCAGGGCATCGGTTATATTCATTATCTCAAGTTGACCCTCATAGGCCTTGTTAAGGCTTTCATAAACGACTGAACGGTCAATTTGCATATATGAGCCTGATCTTAACTCTTCTTTTATGTTTATGCCTGCCATGACTGCAGCTTCTTTCATCTGGTGAGACAGCCCCTCAAGGCTTTCTATTTTTCCTCTTTCCACAAGTCGGGCATAGCGCGAAATATCTATATCTGGGCCCAATACTGCTTTCTTTTCCAGTGCTTTCCCCGCCTTTGACTTCAAATCAGATAGATAATTAGTGTCTACCTGCATTCCATACACCTCCTGTAGCCATGCTTTTTGATCTCGGAAAGGATGTCCCTTGGATTTCCTCCACAGACCAAATTACCATCAACGATAATATAACCCTTGTCAGCGTTCACATAATCAAGAATATAGCCGGTATGTGTAATGATGAGAGCCCCTCTTGAAGGGTCTTTCACACGGGCCTTCCCTAGAAGTGTATTTATGGCTTCTCCAACCAGGGCAATATTCTCGATATCAACACCTGATTCTGGTTCGTCGATAAGAACCATGTCCGGTTTTTGTACCATTAGCTGTAAAAGTTCAGAACGTTTCATCTCACCTCCGGAGAAACCATCATTCAGTCCCCTGTCCAGATGTCCGGAAAGGTTAAGGGTTTTTACACTTTCATTAATGTTTTCTTTATGTAAGCCGTTCCCCGTGATTATTTCAATAATTTTTCTTAAGGTAATCCCCCTGACAGTCGGAGGTCTCTGAAATGAAATTCCCATTCCGAGCCGTGCCCTTTCATGGATATCATTAGAAGTTATATCCTCTCCTTTAAAAAAAATTTTCCCCTGCTCGACTCTATATTTTGGGAATCCCATTAATGTCATCATAAATGATGTTTTCCCAGCCCCGTTTGGTCCGAAGAGTACATGAATTTCACCAAAATTCATAATAAAATTAATACCTTTTAAAACCTGACGGTTACCGGCAGAGACCCAGAGATCCTGTACTTTTAACATTTCTTGCACAGTTCATCCCTCCTTCAATGAAATGACAAATAAGAGATATAGCGATGGTAGCCTTATTATAAATTAAATAGAATTTTTTATCTCAAATGCTAAGAATATCTTTGAGATTTCTTTGCGCTACTTGTTAGAGTTGCATCTTCTCAAGAAATGTCTTTTCCTTATAGAAACGCATATGTACCTTATGCTGAACAGGTTGCCTTGACTTTACTTACCGTAAAAATTTATAATTCCTTCTTAAAATAAAATGGGAACATATACTACATATCATCCACATAAAATAAAAAGGAAGAGGTCCCATGGCTTTCGTAAAAGGATGAGTTCCATAGGTGGGCGTAAGGTTCTCAAGAGGAGAAGGGCGAAGGGACGTAAAAGATTAACTGTTTAAATCAAAAAAAATCTTTTCGCTCTTTAACTAAAAGACGGGAGTTTGAGCTTGTATTCAAAGACGGAGTAAAATTATCGTCACAATATCTCGTCATATACGCAAGACCTAATGAACTCACCTGCAACCGACTCGGCCTTTCTGTCAGTAAAAAAATTGGTAATGCTGTTATCAGGAACAGGATAAAACGTCTTTTAAGGGAAGCCTTGAGAAAATTTTTACATGAGTGGCCTTTTTATTATGATTTTGTTATTGTCGCAAAAAGGACGTCTGTTAAGGGCACGCTTGATGATTTTGTTCAGGCAATAAGTAAAATGAAGGAATACACAACAGCCTAACAGTATGAAGAAGATCTGCATAGTTTTGTTGCATCTCTATAAGCAGAGTATATCTCCTATGCTTCCGATGAGCTGCAGGTTTACCCCTACGTGTTCTGAATATGCAATGGAAGCTATAAACAAATATGGCATTTTTAAAGGGACCTGCCTCGCCATAAGGAGAATCCTGCGGTGTCACCCCTTTAATCCCGGAGGTTACGACCCGGTAAGATAATCATGGATAAGAGAACTCTTCTTGCTATAGCCATTGCGTTTGCAATAATTTTTGTATACCAGTTAGTTTTTACCAAATATTTTAAGCCAGAACAGCAAGAGGAACAAAAACAGACACAGGTGCAGGAAGATGAAAAACCCCCTGTCCCTATAGAATCTCCGGTCGTGCCCCCGGATTCAACCTTGACCGATATCGTAAAGACCGAAGATATCCCTGCTGTAGAGAGGGAAATACGGGTTGAGACAGAATTGTATTCCTCGATATTTACATCACGGGGTGCAACAATTAAACACTACAAACTGAAGACGTACAGTGACAAGGAGGGTGAGGATGTTGTATTGCTCAGTAAACCAGGTATTCTCCCTCCCCTCAGTATAGGATCAAAGGATACCTTCAATCTCACGAATGTCAACTTTGATGTTTCTTCTCCTCAGGGAGGGCAGGATATCGTACTTGAAAAGGATAAAAAAACCGGTTCACTTATTTTTGTTTACGCAGGCCACGATGCTCTTGTCAAGAGAACATTTACATTTTATAACGATGACTACAAGATAGATATCAAGGATGAGATATCAGGCTTAAAGGAGTACTGGATTACCCTCGGTAACAATTTCGGAATTTTCGACAGCAAGGCCTCATATACGCATGTGGGACCAGTCCTCCTCCAACATAGTAACAGGGAAGAGTTTGATGCACATGAAATGAAAAAAGTAGAAATTTATGATGAGGGCGTTAAGTGGATAGCACAGGAAGATAAATATTTCTTTGCCGCACTTGTTCCCACTTCAAGTATTGAACAGGCACGGGTATGGCAGGTTGAGGATTCTACCGTCATAGCACTGAAAGGCAACCCGGGGGTTAACACTTTTATTCTCTATGCAGGCCCCAAGAAACAAGAAACACTAAAAAAGCTTAATGTCGGGCTTGAGCATATTATAGACTTTGGGTTCTTTTCTATCATAGCGCGTCCCATTCTATGGCTTTTGAATTTCTTCTACAAGATCGTCGGCAATTACGGATGGGCCATCATTATTATCACGATAATTTTAAGGATACCGTTCATCCCGCTATTCGAAAAAAGCCAGAAGTCAATGAAGAAACTGCAGGAAATGCAACCAAGGATGGCCGAGATAAAAGAAAAATATAAGAAAGACCCTCAGAGGATGAATAAAGAGGTCATGGAGCTTTACAGAAAGTATAAGGTTAACCCGGTTTCAGGCTGTCTCCCGCTCCTTCTTCAACTACCTATATTCTTCGCACTATACAAGATATTACTATCTGTTATCGAACTGCGTGGTGCTCCTTTTATGCTATGGATAAAAGACCTGTCTGCTCCGGATGCCCTTTTTGGACATATCCCTTCAGCGGTTCCTTTAATTGGTGGGTTTGCTGTGGGTCCGTTACCTATTGTAATGGGCATAAGCATGTTTATACAGCAGAAGATGACACCTACAACCGCAGATCCCCGCCAGGCGAAATTGTTTATGTTTATGCCGGTCGTACTGACATTCATTTTTCTAAATTTCGCATCTGGTCTCGTCTTATACTGGTTCGTATCCAATCTCCTTAGCATCGCCCAGCAATTCTATACAAATAGAAAGACTGCAAAGGAAGCAGACTGAATCAATATCTCCAAATGATTCTGTCAGCGTTATGCAAGAAAAATGTTCATCGATGATACGATCGCTGCCATCTCGACGCCCCTAGGGGAGGGAGGGATAGGCATTGTCAGGCTTAGCGGCAAGGATGCATTAAATATTGCTGATAAGACATTCTGTTCACCGAAAAGCAAGTCTCTTATGAATGCAGAGTCCCACAGCGTTACCTATGGTCTCATCAAAAATCCGGCAACAGGACGCGTCATCGATGAAGTACTCGCGATAGTAATGCGGTCTCCGTATTCTTACACAAGGGAAGATGTTGTTGAAGTTCATTGCCATGGTGGTATGGTTCCGCTGAGAAAAACCCTTGAGCTTTTTCTGCAGCAGGGGGCCCGGCTCGCAGAGCCGGGAGAGTTTACAAGAAGGGCGTTCATGAACGGGAGGATAGATCTTAGCCAGGCAGAGGCAGTACTCGATCTTGTAAGATCTAAAACGGATGAAAGCAGAAAGATTGCGATGGAACAACTCCAGGGAGGACTATCTGAAACATTGAACACTCTGAGAGACGGGCTTACTGAACTCTGTGTCAACATAGAGGCATACATCGATTTCCCTGATGATGAAATCGAGACAGAGCCAAAAATAAATTATTTACAGTCGATGAAGAATATCTATTCCGAACTAGCATTGCTCCTTAAGACATATGATGAGGCAAGATTTTTCAGGGAAGGACTTTCAACAGCGATTGTCGGGAGACCTAACGTTGGGAAATCATCTCTTCTCAATGCACTTATTAGAAAAGATAAAGCCATTGTAACGGAGGTTCCGGGTACTACGAGGGATGTGATTGAGGAATATTTAAATGTAAAAGGTCTCCCTGTCAGGATTATGGATACTGCCGGGATAAGAGACGTTCAGGACCTTGCCGAAAAAGAGGGTGTCAAGAGAAGTCTGAGGAGCATAGAGCAAGCTGAACTTGTCATAGCAATCTTTGACATAGGAGAACCCCTTAAAGATGAAGATTTTGAGGTCTTGCACAAGATAAAAAATAAAAATTATATCATTGTCCTGAACAAGTGTGACCTTCCGCCAATGATCGATGAGCAGGATTTCATCTCCTACAACATACCTGATAATACACGTATACTGCATATTTCTGCTACGCGGGGTGAAGGACTTGAGGCATTGAAAGACAGCATCTTTGAATCTTGTCTCAAAGACTGGAAGGAGGAGCGGGACGGGATCGTAATTTCAAATCTCAGGCACAAGATCTCAATAGAAAACGCATTAACATCGCTTGGCAGGGCAATAAATGCATTAACAGAAAATCAGCCCCTTGAAATCCTGGCGCTAGAATTAAGAGATACCCTTGACATGCTTGGTGAGATTGTTGGGTCTATCACAACTGAGGATATTTTAAACATGATATTCAATGAGTTCTGCATCGGGAAATGAAGGATAAATTCGCCCCGGGTTTACTGCAATATTAAATATTACCGGTTATTTCCCCCGGTAGAGATTTTTTCTTAAAGTGATTTTTTCCTTAGGAAGTGAAAAGAAACAGGGGGTCAAGAGCGCGACTTTTTTCTTTCCCCCCTTTTTTTCTTCATGCCAACTTGTGATTCCTTTTTGAACAGTCCCAGTCTATACCTTGCGAATTCATACGCTTCATTGATGATATGCTCTGCTTTTACTTTCTGAGCCTGTTTAATTACATGGAGGGCTTTGTATTCAAGAGGGGTAAGTGGGATAGGTGAGTTATTAGTTACATAGAACTCATAAGGTTCTACCTTGAATACGTCGCAAAGACGGACGATTATTTTTTCTCCTATCCCTCTTTTGCCATTTTCCATTTCGCTTATATGGCTTGTTTTAGCCTTTATACGATCTGCTAGTTCTTCCTGGGTAAAACCATGCATAGTCCTCAAGCGTCTTATATTCCGTCCGGTACTAATGTTTAATTCGCCAGTTTTCATAATAAAAAATATTATAAATAATTTATTTCAATATTGCAATATTTGTATAATTTCAACATTATTTTTTTTCTATGTCCATCCCATATAACTGGTAATGATAGTAGCACAGTATACCATATAAGGAGATTTGCATAATTGGTTTTATTCTGCTGCAATTTTGCTGCACCCGTGTCTGTGAAAGAGTACGCTGATTGAAACTTTCGAATAAGCATTGCTTAAATGTTTTAACAATGAGGATTTTTGCATGTCTGGCTTCTCGAACCTGATTATCGATTGGGACTACTAATCCCCTTCTGCCCCCATACTGCATATACAGGGTCTGCATAGGGCATTTCCGGATAATACCTATCGTCCCCATTCCGCGGAAGCCCTCTCATCGAATATGTTCTAAGATTTATATCTAAACCAGTTTGCAAAAAATATTCTAGGATAAGTCCCATTCGCTCGAAATCATGAAGTTCTCTCCATATTCTTATAACCTTTGGCGGGAACCACCTGTTTGAAAAGGTGACAATACAATATCCATCTGGTTTTAAAATCCTTCTGATTTCACTAAAAACTTCGAAAGGATGTATCAGGTATTCCACAGAAACTGCACAAATGACTGCATCAAAATGATTATCGGTAAAGGGGAGTAAGGGATACCTGTTAAGATCATGAATAACATAACTGGAGAGTTGAGGATTCTGCGACATCTCCTCGCCATTAAGCCCAAGACCGATAAGTGAATGAAACTTCAAATCCTCCGGGACATGCGATCTCCAACTGCTCATCAAGTCCAGAATTTTTGAACCTTCTTCAAGAATTTCCCCATATATGTTCCTGATTACTGATATCGCAATGTCATCAATGTGGGTAACGAGTCGAGGTTCCGTATAGAGGATACTATCTTCGTGTTCATTGATCCTAACAAACGGTTCATCTGAAAAGAAATCAGTGGGATTCCCACGGCATCGTGTCTGCATGCCAGAACCTGATGTTATAATTTCAAACCAATCTGTACAGGAGCCACCGATTCCTCCTCTGCTTCCTCGAACATCCTTAATATTAACTATAAGATCACCAAACTTCTGCGAGAGCGGATGATTAAAGTCTACAGTAATAGTCTCATTTGATACACCAGTACATCTGAAAGGTTCGGTATTCCCTTTAAATATGCCAGGTAGCGCCTTTAGCAGGCCTTTTGGATAAAACCGTCCAAATCGGGGTTCTATCTTTAACTGATCTACATAAAACCTGTCAAATTGTCTTTGCTCGATAGAAAATTCATAAGAGTGGTCATAAGGTGAGACCATTTCTTGCACGATGTTCGGTATTTCTATAGTATCTCCCGTCTGCTTCCCCATAAGTAAATCGGTAATCTTCTGTGGAAGAATATCCCGTCTGAAATTAACTTTTCTGACAAAAAAGCAGTCCCGGTGGCATACATTTTCACTTTGCCATCGCAAAATGAATTCGATACTGGCTATCGTTTTTTCATTTATGTGCTTTGTAATTGATCCCTTCGATATATTGTTGTCCATAACAGTCAAAACCTTTAGCAATTTAGGAATAGTTTATATATATTATATATAATATTTCATATTTATTTGGGATAATCGGACAAGAAGTTCGGTTTTCCTGCGAAGGGAAGATATAATATAAAAAATAAGAAAAGTATCGAAGCAGGTTTTATTGACCTGTAAATGCAATAGTTCTTGTTAAACAATTTTGATTTATTCTTTAAAGGCGTGGTAGGAGAGATATGACACTAAAAGAATACTTTAATAGTTCAACTGGCATAGGAATTCTGTCCACAGTTGATTCAGCAGGCAAGGTAGATGCGGCGGTCTACTCTACCCCTCATGTTTTTAATGACGGGACATTAGCTTTTGTCATGAGAGAGCGTCTCACTCATTTTAATTTGCAGTCAAATCCCTATGCGGCATTCCTTTTTATCGAAAGTGTTTCAGGTTACAGAGGTATAAGGTTGTTCTTAAAAAAATTAAAGGAAGAAACTGACTCGACCTTAATAGCGAAGATGACCCGACGCAACCTGACACCTGAAGAGGATAAACAGAAGGGCCAAAAGTTCCTGGTATATTTTTCAGTTGAAAAGATACTCCCATTGATTGGGGGTGGAGAAAGCCATATTAAAATATAATGCGGTTAAATTTGAAAAGTTGCGGCCAAGGAAGAACCGAGATTGCCGTTTTGGACCGTTTTGCTGAGGCTCTCCAGGGAATTAGGACACTGCTATAATATTTTTGATCAAGATGCAAAAACACAAACAACATTATAGAACTGTTATGTGCGTTAGCCACTTAAAGCGTTTACAGGTGGCCTTCCGGTCGCTTTCTTTAAGCGGCGGCCTGTTTCATCACCTCTGTTCTATCATTGACATACTTCTTGCAAAGGTCAAGCCCCTCAACAAATGTATCCATAGGGGTTCTTCCTTTGCAGTGCTTCCCTTGGTTTTTCCGTTGTATATTATACGTGAAAAGAAACTCATCTAAATCAGCCTGGATTTGTTCAATAGAGGGTTACATCTTTTTTCTGAAGAACACCGAATAGGACTCATTTACAAGATTAAGTCCCGGACATGGAAAAGATGAAAAAGGCACTCAAGGAAGAGTTAAAGAAGACATCATGGAAAATTCATGAGTCTAAATCTTCTGTATTTTCTGTACAGTAAGTTTTGTTCTGCTGCAATTTTGCTGTACCCCAAAACAAAGGATTGCAGAAAGAGCTGAAAATCCTTTAAAATCAACAGTTGCCGGTGTGGTGGAATTGGCAGACGCGCCGGACTCAAAATCCGGTGGGGGCAACTCCGTGTGGGTTCGACTCCCACCACCGGCACCATATAAATCAACAGCTTACGAAGTTTCATGCTCTTCCTCATCTGGGGAATTTGTGCCGACTGTAATGGTTTTGTAATGGTTTGCCCTGCTTTCTAATCTTTTTTTAGTCTCCTGGTGAAGGGTCCATACACACTCTGACGCTCTCTTCAGATCCTCTTCATTAACTATGTTATACCGGTCAAAAACTGATCGCGTCTTATGCCCTGAAATCTTCATTGCCACCTTCTCAGGCACTCCGGCTCTTATCATGTTTCGTACGCCGGTCCTGCGGAGATCATGAAAAATCTTTTCATGCTTCTTTGTTCTTTCACTTCCGCAGGCATCACAGGCAATGGATTTTTTTACCTTCTCCAGTTCTTTCTTGGTATTTACCTCGCGCAGCTCTATGAGGGCACCGCATTCCATGCATCTGAAGGCAGGTTTATAGCCGCAGGCTAAAAGAGCTGTTTCCCATGAATCCCTGAAGTCTCTTAATGGGTCCCCTTCGATAAAAAATACAAAGGGACATTGCGGATATTTCTCGTCTCTCAGTATTTTCTGTGCCAGGATAGTTTCAAATAGTTCTCCGACAAGGTATATCACGCGGGGCTCGTCGTTTTTTGTAGAGCCGGCATCCAGGGTGATTCTTCCCTCAACAAGATTTACTCTGTCCCAAGTGAGATTGAGAATTTCTCCTTTACGCATCCCGGTAAAAAATGCCATTGTCACCACGGGCTTGAGGTAGCCGGGCAGAACTTCTTTCAGTTTTAGATACTCATCATGTTCGATGTAACCTGTTCGTACATTATTCTCCTTCAACATGGGAATATAGGGTATCTGAAAAACCTTCGGCGGAGTATGTTTCCTGGCAAGAGAAAACATCTTCTTCAGGGCTGACAGTTCACGGTTGATTGTTCCGTTTGCAGCACCTTCTTCCTGGCGGTCGATGATATAACGGTCAATTCTGTCGGTTGTGATATTCTTGACCATCGTTCCCTGAAATCGTGGATTAAGATGTTTTCTGATAATAGCCTCGATTCGGTCAAACGTTTTCCTTCTGTTTTTCTTGTAATCGTTAAGGAGATCCTGAGCAAGTTCGTCGAACAAAACACGCTCGACCTTTAACCCCGGAAACCTGCTTTCGGCTATCTGACCTTCTCTCAGCCTCAGCAGCTTTTTTGCATCAGTGATTTTTGCAGACCTGGAGCTTTCGTAAAAGGGCTCTCCTTCCCGATAATAGGAAATCCAATAGATCCTGCCTCTCCTGTAAATAGTCCCCATTGACGTCTCACCTCCTTTCTTTTTTGAAGTTCATTCATCATGAATACCTCCTTATCATAACCTAAGGTCTTTTCCGAAATCCGCACAGAGTGATCTAAGTCTTATTGTCTTCTATCCATTTGTCCATGTCGTGTATATCAAGAAGAATTCTGCGCCCGTCCCTGACGCATCTTATTTTTCTTGCCCAGATCATTTCGCGCACTGCCCACACTGTGCGGCCCAGATAAACAGCAGCCTCTTCGATACTATAAAGACGCTTTCTTAATCTTTCCCTGCCAGTATAATTTATCTGATTTACACCCATAAATCTATTGCCCTTGTCCCCCGGGCAAATTGACTTGCACTGTCTGATCGTAAGCATTCTCGAATATGGGGCGGTTGAACATGCCGTCCTGAAATTCGTTTGTAAGAGCAAAGAAAATTTTCCTGATATTTTTGTGGTGCATCGCATATGTGCGGGTTCTGAGGGTTTGTTTTAAGCGTTCAATTCTGATTCTTTTTTCACAGAGGACGATAACGTAATAGTAGTTATCACTGTTAGAAAGTAAATCAATTTTTTTGGCAACACGTAATTCCGGAATCGTGCCTCTATCCACCTCGATTTTAAATTTGATTGTTTTTTCACCGTGGTATGTTATAACCTCTAAATCCGGAAATACATATCGCTTTCTCGGCTTTTTCTTTTCAATTCTCTGCCTGAGAAGATTTTCATCAAAATAATGAAAATCAAATTTTTTTATCTTGCTTTCCGTGTTAATGGTTCTTACTACGTAGGTCACTAATAATTCGTGGATTACCGTATGCTTGGACGGCAAAGTTGAACGCACACTTTCTACAGGAATGTCTGTCCTTTTGACCAGTTCCTCGATGCTGCGGTCTGTGAGACAATACAGGGCGCGAAGACTGACTCCAAGGACGTCGAGATTCGAATAGAGGCATGACTTGATATAGCCGTCATTACTCAAAATATGAATTCTCTGCTTCAGAGCCGGCAGCGTCAGGTTAGCGTCATCTTCAGATTCATTTTCATTCAGGAAAGAAGCGCGGATCCCCGAGATTGTCATAGGCCCGAATCTCATCCCTTTGAAGATTTCTATATCCCGTGTCTGTATTATCGCCATCACTCGGCCTCCTTCTCACTGATATCATCCGAAAATATGGCGGCGATAAATCTTTCAATATTTTTCTGCAGAATTTCATGCTGCTCGTGTGTAACGAAATGTCCCTTTGGCCAGCGGCAATTCAAAACAACCTGATCCGGCGTTTCGTTAAAGACGACGCTTGGCTCCTTTATAATCCGGGGAATCGGCGATGTTTTAAAACGTTTCGTCAGAACTTCAACAGTATGTTTTATTCCGTGTTTTTCGAATTTCCTGATAATTCTTTCATATTCCCGCTTGTCAGCTTTACGAAGGCGACTCATGTTTGAGGCAATATCGGCAAATGCTTTTGCTGAGGGAAAATCAAGGGTAGCTGCATTATCGGCAAATATCCTATCGACCTCAGGGAAGTTTACTAATTCCTTGCCTATCTTTATGTAGCGCTCAATTGTGCGCACACTCTTGCTGAGAGCTTTGGCCACAAGCCCGTTACTTCCCAGTTCTTCCCTGAGCAAATATATGGACTTGATGCTCTCATATATGTTCAGATTTTCACGCTGAAGATTCTCGATCAATGCAACGGTTCTCATCTCGGTGTCGTTGACCGCACGCACAATGGCGGGAATGGTATTTTTTCCGAGAGATCTGAAGGCGCGAAGCCTTCTTTCCCCGGAAACCAGTTCATAGAGATGCTGACTGGAATCCGTCAGTCGTCTTACAACGATAGGCTGGAGCAACCCGTGTTCCTGAATCGATGCGGCCAGCTCCTTTTCACTGCCGGCATCAAATGTGCGCCGGGGCTGATAGGGATTTTGCCTGATCTGGCCGAGGGAAATATCCTCGACTTTTACCTTTTCGTCATCACCGATAATTTGCTGCAGTATCTTGTCTTCTCTTGACATACAATCCTCCTTTAATTTTTTTTAAAAAAATGTGCTTTAAAGGTGTATTACGGTAAATTCGACAAAATACTGAAAAATGCCTGCATTAATGCTATAATTGAAAGTTTATTATGCAATAATGACAAAAAAAATGGCTTTTATGCTATAGGAGGGAACAGTTCTATGCAGCGAATTAGTGTCAGATTGCCAAAAGATATTTCGCAATTGCAGTTAAATACTTTTTTAAAATCCAAGCATTTTTCAACTCTTAAAAAGATAAACAGGCGGGGGATCCTTATTCAAGATACTGCTCTGAAGAGATTGGAAGAATTTGCTGAAAAAAATGCAGAAAAGAAGGGCGGGGAATTACAACCTATTGCCCTTAGTGCAGCGTTGACACAGGCAACGATTCATCTGCTCCTGGACAGTATCGGGAAGCAGCAGCAGAAAGTTGAAGAACTTAAAAAGGAGAACTTGAAATTAAAGAACACTCTCGAAACACTATTCAAACGCCTCAGAAGGTAAAAACCTTTTCGCTTCTTTAATCAATAGGTATGGCTGTTTCGTGCCTCCAAGTTAACGTAACATATAGCAACATGATTTTAAGTGGGTTGAGACATATTTCACTTTCTTACAGAAGCAAATGCCTTTATCATTCTGATCCTACAAAGGTTAACTGGAAATTGTGAAACAGCAAGGTAAGTTTTAGTTAAGGCTTATGTGCACTTTACCCCTTTAACCCATACTTACCTTTTACGGCTACCTCCACCAGCTCGCTTTACAATATGTCCAGTCGGCCCCATAACCCCGACTTTTGTCCCCTTTGCGATATCTTTCGCCTTTTTAAGCATGTCAGAAGTAGTAGCCAAATAACGAGGTTTTTTAAAACCTTGCAACTGCCTCATTGAGTCCACAATATCGCTTTCATGAGTTGCTACCTCAATGACACGCCTTGTGGTTTTAACGTCCGGACCCTGTCCCTTGTTATATTCAGTTCCTTCTTTTTTTGCAATTTTCTCTGCAATTTTATCATGTTTTGATACTCCCACATTACACCTCCATATAAATTTTATAAATTATAACATTTTATTATATAATTTGACAAGTATGATAATATTTTATAATATTAATAAAAAGGAGGTGATTTTATCTTGCCAGATTTATCATTAGCAACACGTTTAAAAGAGTTGCGAGAGTCTTTAGGGCTTAAATTGACAGAAGCTGCTGAAAAATTGGGATTTTCGAGTTATCAAATACTGAGTAATATTGAAGAAGGCAAAAGGGATGTAAAGGCTTCTGAATTATTTAAGTTTTCAAAAGCATACTATTGTAGTATCGATAAGCTATTGGGTTACGAAGGAATTGGATCCGAAGTAACTTTCGTGTGGCGGAATCCACCCCAAGTGAAAAAAACTGAGATTGAAAAAGACATTCTTTTCCGTTGCGAGCAATATAGACTGCTTGAAAATCTTCTGAACATTAAATCAAATGAAAAATTCATAAAAGTGACACTTGATGATATAAGTACAAATTTTAAAGTTCAGAAACTGGCTTCTGATGTAAGTAAACTCTTATCCTTAGGCCGTAGGCCTGCTTTTAATTTACAAAAAGTATTGGAACAGGATTTCGGTATCAAGGTTATTTACTATTCTTTTGGTGGTGGCTCTTCAATATCAACAGTGAGTCCTCAACTGGGAAATATTATTGTTATCAATAAAGACGAGGCTCCTTGGAGACAGAATTTTGATTTGGCTCACGAACTATTTCACCTTATTACGTGGGACGCTGTTGTCTTAAGTCAGAACTTTACTGACGAAGAGTATAGCGAGGATATAGAGAGAAAGGCGGACATATTTGCTTCAGCATTATTGTTGCCAGAAGACGAAGTTAAAAAAGAAATAATGAACAGGGCTGAGGTAACAAAACAGATTTCATACTCTGATATAGTTGATATTGCTATTGAGTTTGGTGTTTCCACACAAGCACTTGTATATCGCCTTTTTCATCTAAGGTTTTTATCATCTTTTGAAAAAGCTAAAGAAGTTGCCAAAGATTTCGAGTTATTGGAACTAAGTAAGCAAAAACGTATAAAAGAGTGGGAGGAAAGAGAGTCTCAGCAGTTCATTAACCTTGCAATTCGTTGCTTGAGAAAAGGTTTGCTTTCAAGGGGTAAGTTTGCAGAAATAGTTGATCTACAGGACAGAAGCGATATTGATGATTATATCGCAAAAAAAGGATTGATGGAGGGAGAAGGAAAGTCAATTGAAATTATGGCTTCTTGATGCTGATGTCATTATTGACCTGTTGGGTTTCGGGCTGTTTGATACTTTAGTTGAAAGGCATGAAATATATGTTTCCTCAACGATCATTGGCGAGGTGAAATCTTATAAAAATGAAGGGGGAAAATATAGGATTAATTTTCGACAACAGTACGTTGATTCAGAAAAAATAAAAGAACTTTCAGCAGAAACTACTGAAATCTCAGAAACCGTACTATCGAAAATGCCGAAAATTTGGCAACAAACAATTCACGTTGGAGAAATTGAATCCTTGGCGATCCTCGTTAGAGAAGAAAATCTAATTTTTTGTACCTGTGATGCAAATGCAATAAGTGCTTTGCCTTTTCTCGGGATTTCTGAACGTTGCATCTCTATGGAAAGACTCATTCATGAAGCTGGTCTTAGAAAGGTAACGTTAGAAGATAGACATACTGAGTATTATTTCAAGAAAAATATAGAAGAAGGTAAAACGCGCTGGATACAAGATTTCAAAGCCTAAGAAATTTTATTTTCAAAAAAAACTGAGGGGCAAGCATTTAACAAAACCATCTCATATGGTAAGGGTACACAGGCAATCGCTGGGGACCTAAGAAATATAACGTTGTTGATTGAATTGACTTATTATATTAAATAATTTCCGGATGCATATTTCGAATGATATCCATTATTTTTCATGCAATGACAAAGATGCGGAGAGCAGGTGAATTTTTTGTCGGCTTGTTGTTTTGTATAACCATAAGATATATTATTTTTAAAAGTAGCTGCTAAAAGGAGATGTACGTATGATTGTGAAGACAGCCAAATGGGGTAATAGTATCGGGGTGAGGATACCCAGAGCCCTGGCGAAAAAGGCTGGGATCGGTTTTAACTCCTTCGTCGAGATTGACGAGTCTGATGATGGGATCATCATTAAACCTGTAGGGAAGAAGGAATATTCATTAAAGAAGCTTGTTAGAAGAATTACTCCTCAAAACCGGCACAGCGAGGTTGATTTCGGACGTCCTATGGGAAAGGAGCTTCTTTGATGGGTGCAATTCCTGAGTGGGAAGATGTCCTCCTTATTAATTTCTATTCGAACATATAGAAAAAAGATTTCGAGTTATTCAAGATGTATCTCACTTTTTCTTTAAAGTTAACAGGCCAGACACACTGGCCTCTGTGATTGGTAGTATTGCAACCTTGTGCAGAAGAGCCAATAATATCGATTCTAAGAAGGATCGATATATCCACAGTCTTGAAAAAAACCAGAGGTTTTCAGTAATCTCATATGTATATGTGGCCAGATAACGAGACAGACCGCGATTTTCTGAATTTTACAAGCGTGGCTGACACGGTTGCTGAAATTATCGCCCAAGCAGAAGGCCGGCCCATTTCGATCGGAGTTTCAGGGGCATGGGGCACGGGCAAATCCTCCATGATTAAGCTGGTCCGTATGTCACTAATGTCACGTGCAGAAAAAGACAAGCGGGATTTCATTTTCGTTGAATTCAACGCATGGCTTTATCAGGGATATGACGACGCACGTGCAGCGCTCATGGAAGTAATCGGCCGCACACTCACGGAGGAAGCTGAGAAGCGAAAAAGGGGAATCGAGAAAGCAAAGGAATTTGTCGAGCGAATTAGATGGTTTCGTCTTCTAAAGCTAATGGCAGGATCTGCAGTGGCTTTACATGCAGGCCTGCCTCCAATAGGATTACTTGGCGAGTTATGGAGCATAGGGTCAAAGTTTGTTTGTGGAGAAGTGAATTCAGAGACCATAAGCGAAGCTGAAAAAGCAGTTACCAAAGCAGGGGGCGAAGCATCAGAATTGCTTGCTGAAAAAAAGAAAATATCTCCACCGAAAGAAATTGACGCACTTCGGGAGAGTTTTGAAAAAACTCTGGAGGCTATGGGCGTGACGCTCGTGGTATTAATAGATGACCTCGATCGCTGTCTACCGGAGACCACCATCTCGACACTTGAGGCAATTCGACTGTTCCTCTTCCTGAAGAATACCGCTTTCGTCATCGCAGCCGATGACGCAATGATCAAGCACGCAGTACGACGCCATTTTGAGGGCGTGGATGACGATCTCGCCACCAGTTATTTCGATAAGCTGATCCAGCTGCCGATTCGAGTGCCACCGCTTGGTACGCAGGAAGTGCGTGCCTACATGATGTTGCTGTTTGTCGACAATAGCAAGCTCAATCTGGAAGTAAAGGAAATGATCCGAGAGAAGGTCTGCATTCAGCTCGGGCAGACATGGCAAGGGAAGCGTGTAGATCGCGCTTTCTTGCAATCGTTGCACGATAAATTTGGGGATGATCTGATCGGGCAGTTCGATACGGCGGATCGTCTGGCTCCTCTCATGACGACCGCTTCGGGCATCGTTGGGAATCCACGGCTGATTAAGCGCTTTTTGAATACACTGGCTATCCGCATGACCATTTCCAGAACTCATGGGGTCGGCGTGGACGAGACTGTTCTTGCAAAAATGCTGCTGTTCGAGCGCCTTGGAAATCCCAAAGCATATGCCATACTCATAAAAGCTGTCACTGAAAATAGCGACGGCAAGCCCGTTTTCCTTTCCGAATGGGAAGAGAAGGCCAATGCAGGACAAGAGCTGGACTTAGTAGCACCGTGGGATGACCCGTTTGTGCGGGAATGGCTGACCCTGCCGCCTAGAATCGCTGATCGAGACTTGCGTGGCATACTTTACGTCAGCCGTGAACATGCTCCGTTGATTACACCTCAGGATCGTCTTTCTTCCGAAGCTGCCGAGCTGCTCAGCGCCTTAATAGAACATCCGGATATGGCAACGGATCTGAAAGAAAGGCTTTCAAAAGTACCTAGAGCAGAGATTACCGTGATAATGGATCGCCTTCTCGATCGTGCGCGACGGGAGCAGGAGTGGGGGGTACCTCCCATTCTTGAAGCCTGTCTCGTCGCGGCTGAAGCCGATCCACCGCAAGGCTCGCGTCTGGCAGCTTTCCTGTCTGATCGGCCGCCTATACAAATCAAAGCGAACATCGTGCCTAAGATCTCTGATCAGCCTTGGGCGAAGAGTGTAATGGACCATTGGATAAAATCAAGCGACATATCGGCTCCTGTTAAAAAAGCAATTAAAAGGCAGAAAGAAGATGGGAACATCCTCGTCTAGCAATGGACCACCCGGCGGAGTTCCAATGGTTCCACCTTGGGTTCCAGATCCTGTATCGCCAACCACGCAGCCAGTGACGCCAAGTCCATCACCGGATGATGATGGAGTCATTCCCACAGGCGATGGCAACCAGGACGATCAACAAACTCCTGGGCATGATCAGCAAGCTCCAAAATATATACCCCCGATCGCTCCAGCAGCGCGTTTTGGCGGTGCTCGGCGCAGTATTGGAAGATTCGCCAGTTCTGGTGATTCACGTGATATGCGGCGCGGTCTTCGGCATTATGTGCGGAGCGGCTATGGCGGGGTGGAAACTACGATACGACGGTTTGGTGGAACTATCTCCACGGCTGGTACGCTTTATGGTGCTTTATCGAGTGTCGCGGGAGGGAGAGCCGCTTCTGCGGGCAGCCCCCTGGACCCAGTTTTGCTATCAGGGCGATCGGCGCGTGAGATTATGGACGCAGTCATCGAGGCTGTACGACCTACAGACGGAACTCAGGATACAGAGGCTAGCCGAGCCGCTATCAAAGATGCTCTTTCTGAGCTTCTCACAATGTTTCCGGACGCCGACCTACTTAATCTCAGCGAGGATCAACGTGGTTTCGCGATAGAGCGCTTTATTGCAATTGACGTTTATCGTCGGTTCCAGCTTGATATAGGAAAGACGATCCAAGACAAAGCGCCAACGGCTACCGTCGGCTTAGCACGCCTAAAGGAGGTCAAGAACTACATCAAAGAAACTGTGGCAGCGGCCTTCCGAAAGCTTCGGACATTGGGCCGCAGAATAACTAGAGGTCGCATCAACGAATTCTTTCAAGCAGCGCTCAGCGAAACTTTCCAGGTGTTCGAAGGGTACCTTTAATGAAGATTGTCTGTGCACCAAAGGACTATCATTTCGCCGGAAATGGCGAAACGCTGAAGGTTATTCTTTACGGGAAAGCGGATATGCAGACTATGGGTGATAGCGGGGCCGCTATAAAGGATGTGATCGTTCGAAAGAAACTGCAAGCAGCTACAAGAGCATGGGATTTTCTCTCACTGGCATTAGCCGTGATAGCCTCTGACTTGGCAGGGCACCGTAAATCTAGTCCAGATGGTTGGACGCGCGAATTCGAGCTTGAGATCGCCGTTGTTGAACCGGATTTCTGGAACACGCAGAAGGAGCTTGTCAAAAACCTGCTTGGGTTTTTAACCACTGACATGTGGCAGATCAGCTTTGTAAGAGGCGGGATTTATCCAGTGCCGGAAAGTGAGCCTATCCTACCCGAAGAGGATTGCGTGACGCTACTCTCGGGCGGACTGGATAGCTTAGTTGGGAACATCGATTTGGCGGCTAATGGCAAGCGCCCATTTGCTGTAAGCCAGATTGTGCGGGGTGATGCAGAGAGTCAAAGGGCCTTTGCTAGGATTATTGGTGGCGGCATGAGACACTTGCAACTGAATCACAATACCCATGTACCAAACCCTGAGAGCCCACCATCGCAACGGGCGCGATCGTTGATATTTATTTCGTACGGAATACTAGCGGCGACAACCCTAGCACGATATCATGCTGGCAATACTGTGACGCTTTATGTGTGTGAGAACGGATTCATCTCTATCAACCCTCCGTTGACAGGTGCTCGCCTTGGCAGTCTTAGTACTCGGACGACGCATCCTGTCTTCATGGGGCTGCTTCAGCAATTGATCGATGCCGCCGGCTTACGGGTTTGGATAGAGAATCCATACCAATTGAAGACAAAGGGCGAGATGTTGTACGAATGTACTAACAAGATACTGCTAGAAGCGCATGCTGCAGAGACAACGAGCTGTGGGCGATTTAAGAAGTTCGGTTATACTCATTGCGGCCGATGCGTGCCCTGCCTTGTTCGTCGTGCTGCGTTTCTTGCATCTGGCATGACAGATAGAACGAATTATGTCTATGTGGACCTCGGGCGCGATGATGAGAACCATGCTGGATTTGACGATGTCCGATCCGTGGCGATGGCTCTTGCTGAAGTGATGTCGGAAGGTTTGGAGCCTTGGATTGGAACCTCATTGAGCACTACATTGCTGGGCGATATTGGCCCTCTGCGAGCAATGGTTAGCCGCGGGTTGAATGAACTCGGGTCTTTGTTCAATCTCTATGGTGTCAAGTGATAGATTTTCATTGCCATCTCGATCTTTATCCTAGCCCTCAGGCTGTGCGGAATGAATGCGTGAGGCGTGACTTGTATGTCCTCTCGGTTACAACAACTCCTATGGCCTGGAAGGCGACTTTAGAATTAGCAGAGAATGCACCTTACATCCTGACAGGGCTTGGCCTGCACCCGCAGTTGGCGCATAAACGGCAGAAGGAACTATCATTATTTGATGACTTACTTCCGGAGACGCATTACGTAGGCGAGATTGGACTCGACGGCAACCCTGCATTTCGCGCTCATTGGCAAAGCCAAGTTATGGTTTTCGAACATATTCTTGCAAAATGTTGCTCTGCCGGCGGCCGGATTATGTCATTGCATAGTAGACGTGCAAGTGGTGCTGTACTTGACCGTATAGAAAATTTTTCTGAAGCGGGAAGCCCTATTCTACATTGGTTCTCTGGGAGCCTTCGGGATCTCGACCGTGCAATTAAGCTTGGATGCTGGTTCAGCATCGGCCCGGCGATGCTCGCGAGTAAGAAAGGGCGCACGCTCGTAGCCCGCATGCCGCATAAGCGTGTGCTAACAGAATCAGATGGCCCATTTGCTCAATTAAATGGAAAGCCTGTTATGCCGTGGCAGGTCGAGAATGCTGTCCGGGTATTAGGCCAAATCTGGTCTCTTCCTTTTGAGGGCGTAAATCAGAGAATCCATCGCAACTTGCAGAACTTGATAGTAAAGTAAAGCATGGGAACAGGGTATCACTATAGTTTACATATCCCATTTTTGTCGATGGATTTCGTTAATTAAAGAGTGCTGACGAATTGTTTTATATCACTGTAGACAATTTCTCCGCAGACCATGCATGCGAATGGGATGAAAGTCATATCTTCGTCTTGTAGAGTCGAGGGGCAAATCTTGAAAAGTCAATTTATCCTCAACTAATTGATTACCAAAAGAAATATATTGGATTTTTAGCTTACGCAAAAGCATTTGTTCTGTGAGCGACTTATTCATCTTTTCAAGTAAACTAACTACCAAAAATTTACAGGTAATTCGAGTTTTGTGATTAAAGGTTCAAGAATAGATTCAGCCAGTTTCTGATTGAATTTGACTGCTTCCTGGAATTTAATCCAATTACTTTCCTTAAAGTCTTTTTTCCAGAGATAAACAATTCTCTCTCTGGACGAACCGACATTTTTTCTTCTATATGTCACTGCTTCATCGAACCAATCATCTTCATCATAATCTCTGAAAGCATCCTTGGCAATAGATTTCAAGATATCAATATAATTCTTTTTCCTCTCTTTTTTACGTTTATCTTTTTCTGATATTTCTCCGATAGCTTCATCTAATTCTGATATTAATTTCTTCTTATTTTTTTCGATATTACTCTGTTTAGTGCATTGCTCACAATAAAACCGAAATATATTACCTGCCGCCTCAAGGATTCGGTCTTTATTTTTTACTTCTATATGACTTGAAATATGCCTTGTATCAAACCATATAAGCCCTGGTATATCAGGTTTATGAAATGCATCTGCATGTCCAACGCTGGGCATTATTTGACATAGGAATCCTTCCATATTGTTAAAACATTCTTTAAACCCCACAAAATTTTGATGGCAGAAAGTGTCAGCATAGGTATGAGTAGCTATTCCAATTGTATAAAGATAAAGGTCTCCTGACTTCAACGATTTCTTAAAAAGACTTTGTACATTCATATTATTGGGAATTGTGTTCAGAAGGTGTAATTTTCCATCTTTTCGTGGATATGGTTTACTGATAATTTCCCTTTCAGTTCCAGGGAAAAAATGAAAATATGGATGGATGTCGAGGTTCAACTTTATTCCCCACCCCGGGGCCAGATTTATTCCCCACTTTTTCTGTGTTAGATTTTAGAACTCATCCGGCAATTTTGTCCACTTCTGAGGTTTACTAACGATATCACCTCCTTTCTCATCGGACTGGTTTTGGGGAAAGAAAACATCAAATCACCCCATAGCAAACATCGTCTTGGCCATTGATAATCGATTGTAGGACATTTGGTAAAACCACTTTTCCTCATTTTCCTCTATTCCTGTAGGATTCACCGGTCATGATGATCTGATGGGCGTTGTGTGCGATCCGGTCAAGAGCAGAGTTGGCAATAAGAGGATCTGGGAACAGGCCCTGCCAGTCCTCAATGCTCCTGTTACTGGTAAAGATAACAGACTTCTTCATGTACCGTTCATTGATCACTTCATAGAAATCATCCGATTGAAGCTGGCTTAGGGGTTTCAGACCAAAGTCATCGATGATGAGAAGGTCTGTGACGGTATGCCGCTTGATTCTCATTTCCCAACTGTTATCTGCCCTTCCGCCGTTAAGGTACCGGAACATCTTTGCCGCCTTGGTATAAAGAACGTCATACCCCATACGGCAGGCGATATGTCCCAGTGCCTGAGCAATATGGCTTTTGCCGACGCCAACAGGCCCAAGCAGAAAGATGTTCTCTCTGTTTTCAATGTAAACACAGTTTGCAAGTTGTTTGATCTTCTTGACAGGGATCTGAGGATTGAAGGAGAAGTCAAAGCCCTCAAGGGTCTTTTCCTCTTCAAACCCCGCTTGCCTTAGTCTCTTCAACAGCTTCCCGGATTGTCTTCGTTCATATTCATCTTCAATGAGCGTCATCAGAAAGTCCTGATACCCGCTGTTACTCTCTTCTGCCTGCTTTATCCGTATCAGTAGTGTCTGAAGTATTCCGGTTAACCGTAACTGTTTTAATTTGATTTCAAGCTGTCCGTCTATTTTCATAGCGCGTTCTCCTTTGTATGTGCAAAATAATCCGCAGGCCGAATGAATGAGTGACCTCCGGTGCTGCCTTTTATCTGTTCCGTCATCTCCTCGGAAAGTGGCAGTTGATAAAGCTGTTTGACGAGGATCCGTTTCATGGTGCTGATACGATAATCTTCATAAAAGATACAGCGTCTGCAGGTAAGGTTTATGGCCTCAGCCCCATATTTCTCAGAGAGCCTGAAAATGGCCTGCACTTTCCTGAGGTTCCGGTATGCGTGCTCCGTCATTATCCTTGTGACTACCTGACAGACGTATTCGCCGTATTTCAGTGCTTCCTGCTGATAGTGCTCGGTGGTCTTCAGCAAATATCTGGATTTATGAGGGGGATAATCCGTTTCATCTGTTCTCCATGTCCCTTCTCCATAAGAGCGCACGTGGGTTTTAACCAATTCTCCTTCAGAGAATATCTGTACGTTCTGCAGTCCTCCCCTGACCCACACCTTTCTGCCGACATATCTGGTAGGCACCGAGTAGTAGTTCTTGTCAAAGACAACATGATGATCCGGGTGCACCTTTGCCTCTTTCCACAACGGCATATCAAACCGCTCCTTAGGCAGAGGCTTCAGTAAGGGTTTCTCTTCTATAAGAAAAACCTCAAGGGGTTTTCTCTTTGTCGTACCATGCACCTGCATCCCGTAATCATGGGCGCACCACTCTGTAACCTCCTCATTGGCTTCCCTGATATCCCTACAGTCATGCGAGGATAAGAACTGCTGTCTTACCGTAGGGATTTTCCGCTCTACCTTGCCCTTGTGCTCTCCCCTGGCTATCTTTGCAGGGTCAATGATGAATCCGTAGTGCTTGGCGCACTCGGCATATGCCCTGTTGAACACAGGATCATAGGTGTTTGGTCTCAGAATGCCGGATTTCAGGTTATCCAGAACTATCCTCTCAGGAACACCACCAAAGAACTCAAATGCATGGATATGGCATTTCACCCATGTCACCTGTCCCTGATCAAAGACAAACTCAACATAGGGAAGACGGCTGTACGACAAGCTCAGGATAAAGATATGCGCTCTCCTCATCCGTCCCGTTTCAGGATCATACATCAGGCCGGCGCTGCCAAAGTCTACCTGCGCTTCCTCTGCTGCCCTTACCTCTATCCTCAGACAGTTCCTCGGCTGTTTCGGATACTTGATGTTCATATACCGCTTGAAGCTCGAATAACTCAATGAATATCCATGATCCCGTTCCAGTATCCGATATACCTGCTTGGGTTTCATGTATTTCTTTGCCAGAAGCTTCTCTATGACGGTTTGGTATAATGCGGTCTTTTTGAATGACAGAGAGCTGTCAACCGGGGTCTTTAAGCCTCTCTGAATGGTGCTTGCCAACTGCAGATAGTAATCATACTGCTGTACCGGCAGTTCCCGTGACAGCCCTTGACGCTCTGCCAGTTCAAGATATTTCCGTACGGTTTTCCGGTCAAAGCCCAAAGATCGTTTGATCTGCTTGATATTGCGCCCCTGGTGCCACTGATAGAGTACCTCTACTAATTCCTCCACTGTTATTTCCTTTCTTGCCATAAGACCTCCGATTCGTAAAATCAGAAATCTTACAGCAGTTACAGAAAAGTGGGGAATTATCCTGGCCCCAGGTGGGGAATTATTCTGGCCCTAACTGGGGAATTCTTTTGACCCTAAGTGGGGAATTTCGCTGGACCTCGACAATGGATTCTAAGAAGTTCTTCTTTTGGTTTCGTGATATCCATAGTCTGACTGATGTGGTTCATATAAGGGAAGTCATCATCGACTATTTCATAGAGGTAATCATTGTCATCCGTATATTGACTGGAATAAGCAATAGCGTAAGCATCATCAGCTTTAAACCCAGCCCTTAAGGCTATGATATATGTCATGTAATAATGAAACTCAATATCCATATCTCTTCAAGATGTTTTAATATAATTTTTAAAATAATACCACCTTTTAAAGAATTTTTAAAAGAAGGGTAATTCTCTCTATTTTAAAAGATACATCATCCGCTAAGAGGTATAATAATATTTCTCTACGGATAAAAGTTTATGTAGTTTATAGTGATTTTTGTAAGAAGCACACACAATTCTCAGCTTAAGCAACAGGGTTTGTTCCTATGAGCATATCACCGAGGATGTCTCATCATTAAAAACGTTTATGACTGGGTTCAAGTTATATAGAAATGCTTCGGAATCTACGCTTAACATACAGTCCGATTTCCATACGCATCTTTATACTGTAATATTTCGACATGGTGTCGCTATGATTAAGTCCTTCGATGACCTAGATGACCCCTAATTTACCCCCTAAATTACCCCCTGAATAACCACCTAAAAAAGCGATTTTTCAAAAATGCAATAATATATATTAATATCAATGCCTTAGCTTCCCAGTAAAAAGCAAGCATATATACTTCACTTCTTAATACAATTTTAATCCTTTTTCAATAATGTATATTGCCCCCTGAGTTCTTTCAGTTCTGTGAGTTGTAACATATTGATTTTAAAGGCTTTCGCAGGTTTTCTATAATTGTATCGCTTTCAGAAATTCAATTTTCTTAACTGTTTGATTTTATTGCATTTATTTTCAATAACAATTTGGCTATGCATGTCCTTTTTCGTAAAAATGATCTCTTAATATCTTCAGAAAGGTTTCGCCTCCGCAAAATTTTCCATAGTATTGGACCTCTTACTATTCAGACTATTTATTATCCGTGTCGAAATCTTTATCCATTCTGGCCAATGCAAGGAATGCCTGTGAAATTGACTCTATTTCTTTCTTGTTCAGCTTTTTGCTTCTTTTGTTTTCAACAATGTAATCATAAAGCTGTTCATCCGTCACGCAATGGACATAACCTGTCGTCCCCCATTTAGCGTCTACCCGAGCAGAGGGAAATGCTAATACCCCTTGGACATATGGGTCCAGGGATGAGAGGACTGTTAGCTTTTCTTTAATGCTCATTATTCTTCGTGTGAGATTTTTGATCTCAGGTTTCTGCGTTGGCTTTTCATTCAGCAAAAGCTCTCCGTTGCCATTGGCGGCTACAATACCTTTCCAATTCTTTGTATCGATAATATATACGCCCGTAGGTCCGATAACCACATGATCTACATTGCCATGGGGTGTGGTCAAATCATGGATAACACGGAATTCATCGGGGAAGTTATTCAGCGAAAAGCCTATGATTGCCTCGCCTGTTGCCCCCTTCCGGAAACTCAACCGTTCTTTCTCAATGGCTTTTATTTTCTTGGCGAGATATTTCCAGAAAATCGGAAATATAAATATGAAGAGCAACGTGATGTAGTTTTTTTTTGCGCCGATTATATAGCCAATCATAAAGCCTAGAGCAATACCGAACAAATACAGAAACAAAAAAATCCTGAGAAATTTCTTTGTAGACTGTTCTGACACATAGCGCCCTGTTTCACCTAACACCTTTGCCATATCTCAGATCCTTATGCTAGTTTAAGACAAAATCCCGCTTTTTCTTTTCAGATCGTCAATAATCCCAAGAGAAAAAGCCAAGATAACAGACAGAATGCTCTTCTTCATTAACTGCCTACAATTATTATTTCATCAACCAATTCAAATACTGGTGACTCACAATAATCTTTCCATCGTTGTTGATACACAGGCCAATCAAGCAAGCTGATATCGGTAAACTCACCATCAAGTCCCTCATCTAGACCGTGCTCAACTCTCACTCCTCCTTTATCGGTTAATATGTAACGAGCATGAAGAGTTTCACCACCTTCTATCTGTCGCCACCTAATAAATTTTATTGCAAGTCCACTCGGTAATAGTTGAGGTATGTTATCCTTGCATCCAGCCTGAAAAGCATCGCAATCTAACTCATACTTCAAATGATACTCCATCCGTCTGATTTTATTATTGGAACTCATTGCGCTTGCAAAGTGCTTAAGAGGTTTTCTATATCTTGAAGCATAAGGATCAAAATAGGGATCAATGAAAAGAATTTCTGAAGATATCTGTAGTAACTGATACACAGATCTTGTTAGATCGGCTGCTGTCCGTGGGATGACTTTTTCCCTTGGTACATTCCAAAGTGCATTCCCCTCAGTTAGCTCATCGTCGATGAGAACTGACCCAGTATTCCTAGGATTAGAACTTGAAATAATTGCATGGAATTGTCTTACAGTATTTTGTATTTCTGCATTATCAAGCCAAGATAAATTTATATCATAGCTTCTATTTGAGTTGATAAATTTTGCATCAGCATTAATCAAGCTTACTTCGATCCTTGTCTTCTCCATGTCCCTACAAGATGCACAAGCCTCATAGACCATCTTTTTCCATTTTCTAGGAAAACGTGAGATGAGGCGAGCACGGTGGATACCGAATTTCTCAAGATAATAACGCACCTTATCAAAACTTCTAAGAATACCTGGATCTAATGCAAATTCATATAACATATATCAAAAGAGTTCTTTTACACGCTCTGGGAAGAAGCCGCCGGGCCATTTATCTGAAAATTCACCATCCTCGTTAATGCGTAGCTCTCTAAGTAATGCTCCTTTCGGCGTAGGCTCTACAAAAATTACCGACACATCACTTGGTGTAATAGGAAACTGACCTTTTGGTAATTCTCCGCTTGTAGTTTCGCGGATGCGTCGCAATATCCGCAAGATAAGATGTTCACTATGTGTTTCGAGGATATATGTATTTTTATTCTGGCCAAGTGCAGATTCAATAAATACATCTCCGAGTTCTGCCTGAAGAGCAGGATGCAAGTGAATTTCCGATTGCTCAATAGCGATTATCTTCTCTTTTGAGGCATAGGCGCCAACAAGGACAGGGAGTACCTGACTAATTCCAATACCAACGTCACGATGAGAGACAACAGTATTGGTGCGCTTATCGATTAGGTTAAGCTCCTGTATATCAGAAATATTTGCTTCTGACCCTTTCAATCTTTCCAAAGCATCATATATTTCTCCGAACAAATCGTCTTGGTAATCGGTGTTTGCAAAGCGCTGTTCTATATCCTCAATGATTTTTGTATAGCTTTTATCTAAGTCGTCAATAGTCAATAAGTTACGAATGGTTAATTCGTAAGGAGTGCTCAACTTATCATTGTCGCCAAGCCAAGCATTGACTCTCTTACGGATTTTGTAATCTTTTCTGACTACATCCCAAGCATATCCACCGCCCGCAAACCAATTGATATCTTCATTTTGAGAAAATGCGATATGTCTAGGAGGATAAGACCGTAATGGCCCTAAATATTGAAAACGCTTTATTTCAGTCTCGATTATACTGCTTAATCCTTGGATTAGTTCATTAATAATAGATGGAAGAAAAGTTTTTGTTGCGTTAGCCAGATTCTCTCTACGACTCCCTTTCCCAATAGGAGCTATAAGAGACGGTTTTGTTTCCAAGGGTTTTCCATCTTTTAACAAATACCTTGGCAAGAATTTATTTACATGTACTGTGAGTTCATTCAGAAGATCAGATACAGCTTCTCTAAATCCTCCATAATCATTGTCGGAAAGCGCCTCGAATGAAGTTGTAGTGTAAAATTCTACGATAGCTTTAAAAATTTCCCTCGAAACGCTGTGATCGGGTTCCAATCTGTCAAATCTTAAACTATTATCCCGACGGCGACTCATACGAATAAATGTTTTCTCATCCCCTGATATTTCACATGTCCTAATTGTTGGGGTGTTAATGAGACGAAGTATTTCATCTTTTAGTGCTTCTCGGTCTTTCTTATCCGGTTTACCCATTTCTTCAAACACTTTTTGCCAGTCCGCCTCGGTAAAGTCTTCTTCGTGTAATTTTCCAACTTCTGACTCGTAAAGTCCGAATATTAATGAAACTTTTATTAACTTTACCGGTGCTAAGAGTTCAGCTATTCGACCTGAGAGTTTACTTACATCGAGTTCCACAGCCCATTCAACATTAAGATCTTTGTTTCGTCTATGTACATATTGCCCAAAGCCACCGAGATCAATTGATTCTCCACCGATAGAAGTACTATAAACATCTAAATTGCCTGTCTCTATAGCATGGTAGGCAAGTGCAATTCCATGTATTAAACTGGACTTCCCAGCACTATTAGGACCAAAAATTATGGTCAAAGGCTTTATTGGAATCTTCTGTGTGTCAGAAAATGCCTTAAAGTTTCCTAAGCGGAGCTCTGTTATCATGCATTCTCCAATTTTGCTGATTTTAAGTATTTTGCTTGCTCTTCCATTTCAACTAAGAGTTCCTTCATGTGATATTTACGCCATTTAGCTGTGAGACTGCCGGAAAAAGCACTGTAAAGAAAAGTCATAAATAGATCATTAATTTTATGTGTGCTTATTCTTGCGTTAGATACCCATTTATAAAAATTCTTTACTGAAGCAGCAAACCTTTTTTGCAATTGTAAGGATGGCACAGGCGCCTTGAAATTTATTAAGAAATCAGATGGCACTCTTTGTTGTCCAGCGGTTCCAGTAAAATAACTCTTAGCATACTTTCTAAACACATCAAGTCTGACCAAAGCATAAACCCACTCTGAAACTGCTTCTGGGCCGGGTCTAAGAACATGAAACTCAGTTGATCCAAAAGCAATACCGTTTTGAAGATTTGTAGCAATTGCAATCTTACCGTTTTCCATACATGGAGTGATTTTTGCAAAAATAATGTCCCCTTCTATGAAAGGCGTAAAACCTCGCCGGACTTCGTGCAAAGGTTTCACCTGAGTGCCAATAATTATACCCCATTTTTCATCGACATCCGCCATAGGGATAAAACTGACAGGGGTATCGTCAAGTAAATTCGAAATGTTAGCTGGTGGATTGATCCTACATACTTTACTTAATTTTACCATTTTCCATTTTTGAGGATTAGTTATAGGATCTCCAAACATTTTATAAAATAGGGCCGGTAAAATGCGTTCAGCTTTAGCATCTGCATCGACTCGTTTCTTGCGCAGAATATCAGCCCGTTCGAGAATTTCTACAATTCGATGTTGCTCTGAAGAAGCAACCAACGGAATCGGGATCCTTTTAACATCTTCCCGCGTAACACCTTTTATTGTCACCCCTCTTTGAGCCGCTATAAGTTTATTCATTTGAGATTTTATGGCCAGCAAAACAAAGGAAGGGATAAAGGCTTTTTTTAAGACTATGCCAGTAAAATCCTGACTGATCGCTATATCAACCGGAGCAATAGCAATTTTCCCAACGCCTGTACGGGTAACTAAGAGAATAGAACCCTTTGGTACAATATTGGTCGCACTGTTTTTGAGCCCGTGCATGTTTATGTATCTTCTGCCGATCGTCACCTGACCATCATCTGATATGTCAGCACTCGTTATCCAGGGGATATCGCCAGACCAGAATTCGGCATTCTTAGTATCCGGAGTGCCGCCACTGATAAAGATTTCAGTTGTATCAGCAAGGGATATTATTGGCCACCTCATTTATAAGTCTCTGACTCTTTCAAAAGGTTTTTTAAACCAACAGCGATTTCATTTTCTATATCAAGGAGCTCTCTTATCAATTCTGTAGGATCTTCATCAGGTGGCTTTTGCCCAAGGTGTGGTTTGTATCTTCCTGCCGCAATGTTATATCCATTCTCAGCAATCAATTCAATTTTTGCCCACCAACAGCGAGGAGTAAAAGCATCAGGATCAAGAATTGTTCCTGCCTCAACACCGGGGGGATTTTTAAAATCGGACTCTTTATACACGTTCCATTGATTGAGTAAATCAGGGATATCGTTCTTTTCTGGTGTTTCCGGACGGCCACCGCCGACAATCTTGTCTGGATCGTAGCCGTCATTGGTAACCTCGTAGAACCAGACAACCTGTTTCCCAGTCCTTTTCTTTGATGCCAGCCTCTTAAAGACAAGTACAGCCGTCTTTACGCCAGCATAAGGCTTAAAGATTCCCGCAGGTAAAGAAACTACAGCCTGTAAATCAAAGTCTTCAACGAGCTTTTTCCTCAGCTCAACGTGGGCATTCGTAGAGCCGAATAATAACCCTTCTGGTACAACAATTGCGCAACGGCCACCAGGCGCAAGTGCTTCCATCATCACTCCTAGGAAAAGGAGCTCGCTCTTCTTAGAGTTTGTCGGAAGGTCTTTCCTTATTGACTCCTTCGGCAATACACCTGCAAATGGTGGGTTCGATAAGATCACCTTATATTTTCTACGGAGATCTTCATCTGTGAGCCCGCCTAATTCTGAGAGTGTATTCGCCCGTTTCACATGCGCATTCCTGATACCATGCAAAACAAGGTTCATCATCGAGATGCGCATCATCTGACGGGAGACATCAATCCCATAAATAGCATCCTCAAGCAAACCCCAATCTGGAATTTTCTCGCCGGGACCTTTTTTATAAGTCTGAAGATTAGGAATAGTTTTTTTTGCCTCTTCAATATTCCGATAACGTGTTTCAAGCCATTCTTCTCCATATATTGGCGTCTCCTGAGGATCACTCGAATACTTGGCAAGAACATGTTCTACAGCGTCAATTAGGAAGCCTGCCGTGCCACATGCTGGATCGTAAATGGTATCACCTATATCAGGATCAACTAACTCAACCATCATTTTTCTAATTTGGCGTGGGGTGCGAAACTGACCGTTCAAAGCAGACTGTCCAAGATGAGTCAACAGATATTCGAAAATATCACCCTTCACATCCGTACCAAGCTTGCCGAAATCAATACCGTCAATTTCATCCACTACCTGTTTTAAGACGTTTGGGTCAAGAATTTCTAAAACCGCATCACGAAAGTATTCTGCAATTTGAGGATTTTCTTTGACCAGTGAAGCCATGTAGGGAAAGACTTCATCGCGTACAAAATCACGCAGATCTTTACCGCTCTTGAATCGCCATTTTGCCCAGCGATACCGCTCAGCTTGTTTAGGAAATAGCAACTTTCCATTTCCGTTTTTACCAACGAGTTTTGCACGGAGTTCCCTATTCACTTCCTCTTCATCAAGCAGTTTTAGATAGATAAGATAGGAAAGCTGCTCAATGTAAGTGACGGGATTGGTAACACCGCCTGCCCAGAGGATATTGGTTATGCGATCAAGTTTTCTTCTAATATCCTGATTCATTTATGCTCCTTTATCATGCTGTCTTCTTTAAGAAAACCGAAACATTCATGTCATCGATAATATCTTTGAGATTCTGCTCACCGAAAAGCTCGATACCCAGCCTGGCAGCGTTAAGGATGGACAGAGGAGGCTGGAAGAGATCGTCAACATCAACTTTACCTTTCACGACTCCTCTGTTCTTAAGCAGTGAAAGATACTGCGCCTGCTCGGGACTTAAATTCTTCGTAACAAGCCATGCTTGGAAATTTTCCGTAAGCTCCTCTTCTCTGTTTTTCAACCTAAGCTTGCCAAGTGCAGCACGAATGAAATCTATGAGCGTTCCACCAGGATTTCTATATGCCCTTCGGAGATTCTCCTCATTGAAATACATCTTTGGTTGGTTCAACCGTTGAGAAAGCTGTTGTTCGTCATCAGAAGTCAATATTTCTTCTTCCTTGATTTTCTTCAGTATCTCATCACTCTCAGAAGATGACCTAACAGCCTTTTCCCAGATGGTTATATATTCTTTCTTGTCAATCCTCTCTCCAGTATTACCTACCTCAACATAAGTGACCGCTTCGAGCCATTCATCTTCAAGGCCAAGTTCTATGAGATTACGGTGTGGCTTATGCGGTTTTGGCGGAGAGATAGAAATATGACCGCCGCCGATTCCAAGGAAGATATCTGTATTGCTGTCGTTGAAGTATTCGCGATTTCTAAAAAAATCATAAATGATGAATTTTTTCTTATCTATATGTGGTGCGGTACGGGTACCACGACCTCTTATTTGTTGATATAGGATTGGACTTCTGACCTTGCGGCACATTACCAAGTGTAAGACCTCTCTACAGTCAAATCCTGTAGTAAGCATATCAACGCTTACAGCTATCATGGGATATTCTTCATATTTGAATTTTCTGATAAGGTCATCAGCATTTGCTACATCTGTTGTTATTATCTCAGCATAGCGGCCTTTGTGTTCGGGATGAAGCTGATTCAGATAATATGCAAGCCGTGCGGCGTGATGTTTTGTTATTGCGAAAACTATAGCCTTTCCGGGGCCTATCTTTTGTCTTGGCGCAAGATCTTTGTAGTTTTCCCATGCGAGCTGGTCGAACTCCTCCATCATTTTTTTATTGGTGTCCTCGTTAGTCCACTTTCGTTCGAACTCAGCCGGGTCGTAATGTTCTTCATCTACATCAACGCCTTCCGCAATAAATTCTGTAATACCTTCGGCAAATTTATAAGGCACAAGAAACTCGTCCTCGAAGGCATCCTGGATAGGATAAGCAAAGTCAGGTTCGTTATCTTTACAGAGATAGAACGCAAAAGTGTTTCGCTCAATGAATGCTGCTGGTGTGGCTGTTAGCCCTATATGAAAAGCATCAAAATGTGTCAAGGCTGTTTGCCATGCACCATAAATAGAACGATGACATTCATCAGCAATTACCACATCGAAATAACCACTGCTGAATTCTTCATATCTGCCGATCATTGTCTGGAGCAAGCTAACTGTTATCTGTTGCTCTTGCCTCATTATTCCGGGTTTGAGCCAGTAGCTTCCATGATGGCTGAGGATATCCTGCAATGCCTCTATTGCCTGCTTTGCGAGCTGTTCCCTATCCACAAGAAAGAGCACTCTTTCAGAGTGACCAGCCTCAAAGAGCCTTTTCAGATAAAGACAGACAAGATCTGTCTTTCCAGTTCCTGTAGGCAGTTCTATTAAAAAGCGTCTCTTTCCAAGTTCTATGGCATGATCAAGAGCTCTCATCGTATCTTTCTGATAGTCCCGAACTATGCGTTGCTCTCCTTGTCTTATGTAATAATCAGGGATGGCGATTGTAGCTAATGGTTTTCTTTCTTGTCTCAGATGCAAGAGACGTTCAAGATCACGTCGTGAATAAAATGAATTTATAATCCTCGCATCATCATTGGTATAATCCCAGAAGTAGATCAGTTCTCCATTGGTTAAAAAAATGAACGGCGCTCCAATTTGTTTTGCCATTGGAAGAGCTTGCTGTTTTGCTGTATAGGGATGAATAGCTGACCGCTTAGCTTCGATTATAGCCAGTGGACGTCCATTAGCTGACTGAAGGAGATAATCAGCGCGCCCGGTTGGCAACTCATCTCCATCTGACATAATTTTGGATGGTCCATATGGAGGTCTTGTTTCTGCCACAAATTCAGCAGGGAACCGGATAGCAAATTCGGTAAGCACCTGGGATTTGTCTGCAGGATCCCAGCCAGCCTTGCGTAGAAGGTCGTCAATGACAATCCGCGCATCTGTTTCTTTTGTAAAATCTTTCATTTCTTCTATATTTAAGGAGGCATGCTTTCAGCAATTATAAACAATAAGCATGCCATTATTCTTCTATATCATATTTCTTCATCCAATTACTAACAGTCTGATAGCTTGGAAGGTTGATCAATGAAGCGATTTTTGTCTTGTTACCTCTGCTTTCCTCGATCGCTCTCTTGAGGTAATGACGCGCCACATCTGCAAGAATATCGGGCAAGCTAAAACCATTACCCAGAGGCCTGTTAAGTATCTTTTCCTGATCCTTCTTTGAGTCATTAATAGGGAACAAAGCCTCCCGTATATCATCAGACTCTATCGTATCATTAGGAGTCCAGATAGCAGCCCTTGAGATTGTGTTGTATAGTTCCCTAATATTACCTTGCCAAGGGTGCTGATGCATAAGGTTTCTTGCGCCAACAGAAAGTTTCTTATGTTTCCACCCGGGTTTATCTTTGAACTGCTTATTTATACTTTCAAGGATATGATCAATTATTGGGTTAAGGTCTCCAAGACGTTCTCTTAGGGGAGGTAATTGAAGCACACCCACAGCAATGCGATGAAAAAGGTCTTCCCTGAAGCGACCAGTGGCGAGTTCCTCGACAAGATTCCGGTTAGTTGCGGCAATAATCCTAACATTAATAGATTGGGACTTACTGGAGCCAACCTTGGTAATTGATCCTTCCTGTATAGCTCTAAGGAGTTTTACTTGTGCAGGAAGTGGAAGCTCTCCTATCTCGTCAAGGAAAAGGGTTCCGCCATCGGCTACTGAGAAATATCCATCTCTGTCGGAAACTGCTCCTGTGAATGAACCCTTCTTATGTCCGAAGAACTCGGACTCAACGAGTTCCGGAGGTATTGAGCCACAGTTTACTGCAACAAATGGCTTATCCTTCCGAGGGCTTGATGCGTGAATAGCGCGGGCAAAAAGCTCCTTGCCTGTTCCCGATTCTCCCTGAATGAGGACAGGGACATCATGGACCGCAAGCCTCCGCGCTTGTGCAATGACTCTCTTCATCTCTTTGCAACGATGAATGATATATCCAAATTCCGGTGATTCTGGTGGTAAGCCTTGAGTAAGTTTTAATATCTCATCGTCAGTGGGTTTCAGAATGTGAGGAATATATTCAGCCGAAATATCAAAAGGTAACGAAACAGTCTTTACGCCATGTTCAGGAGACGACTCGATAACCTCAGCAGGATGTGACGTCTTTGAAAGAATTATCCATACCGCTGCCATAGCCGGAGTGCCAGGACTTAAGTGATATGTCGCGAAAAAATCCTTCTGACCCAGCTTCTCTTTAATCTTACTAATAGTAGAAACCGCAGTGTTATAGATCTCCCTAAATTCAGTGGGGCTCGTAAGAATAACATGGTATTTAAAGATTGGAGAGGAAGTTTTTGTCTTTAACCAGTCAATGAAGTGATTCTCTTCCTCTCTTTTATAGTTGGAGAGAAGCGCCACATGTGTGAAGGTTCTTTGCTTAACCGCCTGGCCTATTGGACCCAAGCTTTCACCAAGCTCTCCCTGCGCGGCCCTCAAATCAGTCTTCCCTATCCAGGCAAAAAGTACCTTTGATGACATGCATACATTATACAAAATATTTTATATATTACAAGAAAAATTATGTAATTCACTGCTGAAAAACCTTGATTTGTTTATCCTCTGAAGGCTTATACATAGTATTTTTCTTTTAAAAACAGTAAGTTTAACGTTTCGAGACAAACTGGCATAACCTTTGCCTTAGTAAAAGAGATTCGAAAACGAAAGGAGGTGAGACGAGGAATGGCAAGTAAGTACCGCAGAAGGAAAGGTGGCTATGACACTTGGCACTTCTGCTCGAATTGCTCAAACTGGCCGACAAGCAATTACGAAGAGCAGAGTTCCAAGCCCACGACTGGTGAGCTCTGTAACGAGTGCAAAGCCAAAGAGGCAAACAAGAACTGCACGTAGAACCCGGCCGCCAACTGACAGGAATATGAGAGGTGCGTCTACCTCTCATATTCTGTCAAGAACGACTACATTATTACCTTATCAAATTAATTGATCTTCATCCATCTCGCAAAAACGCCCTCCTCAAAGCTGGTTTTAGTATTATCCAGAGGACAATATATGTCAAAATTAAAACCTTTTCTTCTCCACAACCTTACCGATGATTCTCAAAAAACAGGATTCAAATGTATTAATCATGTTGCTCTTTGTCTTCATTTCTCTTTCTCTTTAATCAACGTCAATAAATCATTTGGCTGGCAGTTGAAAAAGAGCAGAAGTCTTTCAAGATCTCTCCGGCTGAAATTGTAGTTGTGATTGGTTGCTATCCTGGATAGGGTTAATGCCTTGACGCCGGTTTCCTGTTCGATCACTTTATAGGTGATTTTTCTTCTTTCGACAGCGCTTTTCCGCTCTATGAGAGCTTTAAGGTTTACGATTAACATGGTTCACACCACCTGTCCTTAGATGTACACATATTATCACCAAACGAAATAAATATCAAATCTGACTAAAAAATTATCATAAAAGGACTTGACAACTTAACATAATATGCTTAAATTATTATTTAAGTGATATTATATTATCTTTTAAAGTATATAAACTATCACTAAAAATAATTAAGAAAGGAGAGAAAGTATATTGCATGATGTAATGAAGAAAATCTTTGTGATTGACACCAGTGTGTTAATCGAAGATCCCGATGTACTCTTTAAACTTGGTGGAAATGAGATCGTCATACCAACTGCTGTCATCAAAGAACTCGACGGGTTGAAGAGACATCCTGACCCGGATGAGCACAGGGCAAAAGCGGCAAGGCAAGTGACAAGGACTCTCGACATGCTGGGAAGCTATCAGGACATATCGACCGGGGCCAGGACTTCTGCCGGGTCCATCGTAAAAATATGCAATCAGTATCAGGTCATTGATGATCTCGCCAGTAGCGCTGACAACAGGATCGTCGGAACCGCAATCAGACTGAAGGAACAGTCCGCAGGACAGGTAATCCTGGTGAGCACGGACGGTAATATGAGAAATGTAACAAGATCCTACAAAATCAAGGCGGAGAATTATCCTTTTTACCTGGGTGATTCCGTTGACAGGCCGAAAGAGAGATTATTGGAGGAATGGAATAGCACGGACGGATATGTCCCAAGAATACCCAAAGTAGCTCCTCATAAAATCGCGCTGAAAAACCGGGATAAGTTTAAGACCTCTCGAAGGAGGTGGATCGCTGCAATTATACTGACCATCATTTTTTACTATCTTATAAAAAACATTCAATAACAAGGAGGATACTTGAAGAAATTCATCGCTATTTTACTGATGACAGCCGTTTTATGCAGCGGATGCGCTCTGGCTGCAGGAGTACTGGCAGGAGGCATAGCCAGCGAGGTTATCAATCGTACGATTGGGGGAGTGAAAAAGAAAGAAGACAATGATTCCTCCAAATACAGGGACCTGATCAGGGAAAAAGATATTCCGGATATAAAATGAAACTCAGGGTATAAGCATTCAAAAGTTTTATAATCATACAATGAGAATAATCTTTGCCACAGACTTACATGGTTCCGAGTGGAAATACAATCGGTTGTTCGAGGTCGCAGAAGGGTCAAGGGCGCATATCGCTATCAACGGCGGCGATATGCTGCCCAACACCGGAGATCTGTCACAGCAAAAGGATTTTATTACATCGTTTCTGGATGGATACTTTAAAAAGTTTAACGATGCAGGAATCTACCACCTCTCCTATCCTGGAAATGACGACCTTATGATCTTTGACAGGTTATTCGATGAGGTCTGCTACAAATACAACTTTGTCGTGCCCCTTGCACAGCGAAAATATGACATCAATGGTTATGAGTTTATAGGTCTGAACTGGGTTGTCGACTATCCATTTCGTCTCAAGGACAGATGCAGGATGGATACAAACGACTATGTATTCGAAAGACAGCTCGGTACTGGCCTCTTATCAACTCAACATGGATTCAGGGAGTTAAAGGACTGGCCTGCCTATGCCAGATCACTTCCTACTCTCAAAGATGAGTTGGCCAGGCTGGTTCGTCCCAAAAATATGAAAAATGCTATATATGTAATTCACATGCCTCCTGTCAGACTGGGACTGGATAAATGTTACAGCGGTATGGAAGTGGGCTCCAAGGCGGTCTATGATTTCATCAGGAAAAATCAGCCGCTTTTGGCGCTTCATGGGCATATACATGAATCCCCTCAGGTTACAGGGAAGTGGTTCGCGAAACTTGGAAAGACAACATGCATACAGCCCGGTCAGCTTGATGACTTTACGTACGTGACAATTGATCTTGATAGCATGCACTTCGAAAGATACAATGAACAACGATACCGATAAAGAGAAGACATTTGCATAGGACCGTTTAAGAAAGTAGATTGCTTTAATAAGTTATTTCTTGCCGGCCTCTTCAATCCCTTTTTTAAGTTTCTCAACCTCAATCAATACTTCCTCAAAATGACGATCGAATGTGAGAGAGCTTCTGATCATATCAGTGACTAATCTGTATTGAGACTGCTCCCCGGTTTCACTATCCAAAATGGTCCTGACGATATTCAGTGTTTCTGGATCGGCAATCTTTGCCATATCCCTGCCAAGCAATCTGATACCAGCGAGTCTGGCATCAAATTTTTCTTCCTGCAGAAGATCCTGCTCTTTATCGTAAAGCCTGTCAAGGTTACCGGCTTCTTCATATTTCTGCATGATCAGCAACAGATCCTCAGCATCTTTCTTCCGCTCAGGATATTTCTCTTTCCAGGAAATGATTTTCATGAGCGCCAGACCAGGCAAGGTAGGTAGCTTGATATCAAGTTCAGGATCAGAGCTTAGCCTGACTGTAATTGAGTATTCATAAGCCTCCTTGAATCCAACCATGCTCATGAAAATTTCATGCTCCGGCGGCCAGCTGATCTGCCTGTTTTTATCTACAATAGCACCGAAGGGCACAATATCTATCATGACAGAATCGAAGCTGAGTCTTTGTTGTTCCGCAGTTGGAGAGAATCTACCTGTTGCTATTAATGCTTCCTTCAACTGGTTGAACTGCTCCCAACTTGCGACTTCGACACCCAAGTCGATATCTCTCGTCATTCTCGGCGGTTCGATACCATAGCAATATTTAAGAATGAAGTCCCTTGCTGAAGCACCAACCACAAAAAACGGAATCCTCAAGGGGTCCGCAATCCTCTTTAACATGGCAAGGGCTTCTACGGTCTGTTGATCAATCTTCCCTGATAAATCGAATAATATGTTGCTCATAGATCATCTTTGCTGTCTCAATGTTCCTCTGATCCCCGGTTGCCAGAAGGTCTGCATAGACAAGGATCGGGTGCACAAGGTCTTCGTATTGCCACATTTCAACAGGCTTCCAGAATCTTTCGAGGATTTCAACGTCTCCTTCAGGATCTTTTCTTAGTCTGTTCTCAATCAATAGCTGATTGAGCTGCCGGGTCTTTGTATATATCGTGACGACCTCGGGTTTAAGGTAATGTGTGAGTCTTTCAGCAGCGACCTCTCCGCCCCACTGTGCTGCCATTGGATCAAGTTTCTTCTGTTGCCACCATCCATATTCGCCTCTATATTGACCGAGAATCAGCTTTGCTCTCAGTTGTTCCGGATATGCTGTAACCCACCTTTGCAACAGATCTTCTTTTTGGGTCAGTTTTTTCCCTCGCTTCCCCATATCAAGGAGAAAGCCAAGGTCCTTTAGTTCTTTCATAATCCAGCCGACTGTACCGAGGGCTACGTCTGTTGCTCCAGCTATCTCACGGTAAGTCTTATTCTCAAAACCGGGGTTGCAGAGAAAAGCATAAATGATTCTGAGGCCTGCGGGCTTAAATGCCCTTTTGAGCGGAGCTGTTATGACATCTTCCGGCGGTCTGTTACCCTTCACAAAAATATATATTGGCGGCTGGTTTATAAAGGCGTTTCCGGCTGTATCGATAAATTCGATGCCATCAAGCCTGAACTGCTCTGCCATCTGCGTATTTACATACTTCGTGATCAACAAAAGAGGATAGTTGAGTTTCTCTTTGTGCATCAGCAACAAGAGCTTGTGTGGTTTCGCAATGGTTGTTCTTATTTCGGCGTAGTAATCCAATGCCTTCTCCTGTATCATCATTTTTATTCGCCGGTCTGGCCGAAATCCTATTTCACGGGCAGGCTCCTGTGCTACAATCTCAATCTCGGTCTGTGCCGGGACGTTTTTTCGAAGCGCCTCAATAGCAAGATGAAAGATTTCTTCTTGTATGTTTTTATTGTTTCTGTCCATAGCTTTGTTCACTTATTTATTATGTTCATTTATTATGAAAATAGCAAAATAATGAACAAAAGTCAACACATTTAACAAAAATCCTATATATGAGAATTACTTTTAAATCCAATAGGTCAAATTTGCACCTCCTAATAGAGCCCCCTCGACCCTGAAGGTTAACATGTTAACCTTCATTATGTTCAGTAATATTTATTGTTCACTAAAAATGAACTTATGAAATAAATGAACATAATCCTCCCCCTAAATGACTGGCGGAGCGGCTTTGATAGCTTATCATTCCGGCACAGGCTTCTGACATAATCACTCTCATACCATTTCAAGTTCTGAAGAAGAATCAAGATGAGTTAACCCCTTTGAAAAATATTCCTCTACTCGTACTATGATACGAAAATTCAATTTCAGAGGTGAATATAAATGTGTGAAACAATTGAGCTGAAAAGAGAAGCCTTATACGAAGAGGTATGGTCTGAACCAATGTCAGCCTTGGCCAGGAAATATTCTTTATCTGATGTAGGCCTTGCCAAAATCTGCAGGAAACTGAAGATACCTTTACCCGGCAGAGGGTACTGGCAACAAGAGAAGATGGATAAACCTCCCTTGCCACCCCTTAAATTCGGAGATACGGACACTTACACATTGCACCGTGAGAAAAAGGAGATACTGCCGATAGATGAAGCCCATGATGCGGAAGCTCGTGTTTTAATATCGCTTGAAGAATCACCGCAGAATAAGATTCAGGTTCACTCAAGACTGACTTCTCCTCATACATTGATCGAAAAGACACTGAATACCCTTAACGCAGCAAAGCCGGACCAGTATGGCCGCATCTCCCCGCATTCCGATGAATGCTTCAATGTATCGATTTCCCGTAACAGCATTAACAGGGCGATGAGAATTCTGGATGCATTGGTGAAAAGGTTTGTTGAGAGAGGATTCTCTATTTCGTTCAGGAATGATCCATACAACACCTACAGAGGCCGGGATCTAACCTATGTAACTGTGTTGAATCAGAAGATTGAGATTTCTCTCGAGGAACCGGCGAGAAAGGTCGAGCGAATACTGACATCTCAGGAGAAGAAAGACATCGAAAAAAATCCATGGAAGTCTTTCGAAAAATATACGTATGTTCCTTCCGGTGAACTGGTTTTAAAGATTAACAATGTTCCTTGGGAAAATATCCGGCACTCCTGGGCCGACGGGAAAAAGGCAAGACTCGAGAATTGTCTTAACGATTTTGTCATTGGTCTTATAAGGGCTTCCAGCGTATTACGATCAAGAGACTTGCAAAGAGAAATAGAGAAAAGGGAATGGGAAGAGCTTGAGCGGCAGCGCATCGAAAAGGAACGCGCAATACAAGAAGAAAAGGAAAGAGTCTCAACTCTTTTGCAAGATGTCAAAAACTGGAATAAGAGCAAACAGATTCGTGAATATATTGAGGCAGTCAAAGAGCAGGCAGTCGGAAATAATGGGACAGTAACGCCCGATAGCGAGCTTGAGAAATGGCTCACATGGGCAGCACAGCAAGCAGATTACTTTGATCCATTAAAGAAGCAATCTATCGCCAGTTCCTGCCCAGCGCAGGAGAAGTCGTCAGCAGCGTCTTCCCAAGCTCCTTCTGTCGGAATCGTGAAAGACCCTGTTTGAGGCAGGGAGGAATAACCCGCTTGCTGCGGTGTATAAAATTCAGCACATATTGTATATTTAAGAAGCCATATGAAATTATTAAGAATTGAAAAGATCCTGGGAGGGAGTAAATTATTCGATCGTAGAATTTTGATATAGACATTGTTATAGATGAATTGGGAAGAATTGAGCATGGGATAATTTTCTGAGGTATTAACGATATGAGAATAATCATAGAAATAGAAAAAGATGAAGACATCGAAAAAATGAGAAAAGCTTTTAAGGGAGAAATGATTAGAGTTATAAAGAACCGCAGAGAAAGAAATAAAATTCTGGAATCTATTTTCAAGAAATATAATGTGAAGCTCCCTAAGAACTGTCCCTTTGATAGAAAAGCAATACATGCCAGATAGAGGTAATTCTTTCAGGAGGTATTTATGCTTGCGGCAAAGGTCACATCCAAAGGACAGATAACAATCCCCAAGCAAGTTAGGGATAAGTTTGGGATTCAACCGGGAGATTGGATAAGCTTTGTTGAAAAAAACGGTATTTTTTATATTAAGAAAGCAGTTCAAAAATCCCCTTTTGACAATTGGGTTGGAAAATTGAAAACACTTAAGGGTAAGACATCCGATGCAATAACTGATGAACTGAGGGGAATATGATAGCAGCGATAGAATATTAAGGACAATCCTCCATCTGGATGCCGATGCCTTTTTTGCATCCTGCGAGCAGCCAGTCCATCCGTAACTCAGAGGAAAACCTGTCGTCGCCGTCAAAGAGCGGGGAATAGTTGCCGCAGCAAGAAAACACAATGTTGAATTGCCTTCCAAAGAAATAGATTCAAGAAGATGCTACTGATGTTCAGTTCTCCCTAAAGTCCGATACGAGTAGGCATTCTGAATAAGATGCTGAGTTCAGGAAATGATAAATCTGCCAATGTGACGTTCATCCAGAAGGTCACAACGAAAGATCTTCCCTATTTCGAGACCTTCTACCAGAAACACTGAGAAATTGACACTAACTAACTGTTGACAATATGTACCAATTATGGTACATTAATTTATGGGGCACAGAGAGCCTGTTCTGCGTGTGATTTTCTATCGAAGCGAAAGTGGCGCGGAACCGGTGAGGGAATGGCTCAAAGAGTTGCGAAAAGAAGATAGAAAGGCCGTCGGTGAGGATATCAAGACCGCTCAATTCGGCTGGCCTCTCGGCATGCCTCTTATCAGGAAAATTGAAAAAGACCTTTGGGAAGTCAGGTCAAATATCACCGACGGCATTGCGAGAACGTTATTTACGGTAGAGAAAGGAACCATGGTGCTTCTCCATGGGTTTGTCAAGAAATCTCAAGAGATTCCGCTTAATGAGATTCAGACAGCGAGGCGGAGATTGAGGAATATATTTGGAGGTAAATATGAAAAGTAAACATCTTGGCAGCGATTTTGACGATTTTCTTAGGGAGCAAGACATGCTCGCCGGAGCTCAGGCAGTCGCGGCGAAACGTGTGCTCTCTTTCCAGATCGAAAAGGAAATGACGAGAAAAGGGCTTACCAAGGTCGAGATGGCAAATCGGATGCGTACGAGTCGTACGGCTGTGGACAGGCTATTGGACCCGGAGAATATCTCGGTCACGTTGAATACTTTGGAGAAGGCCGCGCTTGTGCTCGGTAAAAAGTTGAGCATTAGGTTGGGATGAAATATTGCATCAACTTTTCTTCTTTTAAACCTGAAACGTACACCGAATAATATCCTTTAACTTGCCCCTCCACTGGAAGTATGTGGGTGCTATCAACATTCGGAATACTGAGGCAGCGTTTGGTATCAAAATGGTGGTAATTCAGGCGCATCTTCAAGAGTCTCAACCGAATATCCGATCGCTATATAACCCTTAAGTCTTTTCTTATACATTCTAATCAGCATGGGGACTTCGACATCCACATAATCATAAATTTTCACTACCCTCTTGTTGTCATGGAGTCGGTGAAGGCGGCCTGCGTATTGTTGAAGCGTTCCACGCCACGAAATCGGCATGGCCAAAAAAAGAGTGTCCAAACGAGCATCGTCAAACCCCTCACCTATATATCTGCCTGTAGCGATAAGCAGCCTTTCTTCTCCATCAGGTATAGAGGAAATCTGTTGACTCAATTCATTGCGCTGCTTTTTCCCTGTTCCGCCTTTAAGTACAATTACGTTCTTAGCAAAGCCTTTGAGCCGCTCGGCAAACTCATCCACGTGTTCAGTTCGTTCGGTAAGAAGAAGCGGAGAACAATCATCTTCAAGAGCACGGAGAAGGTCATTGAAGATGAGATCATTTCGTTCTTTATCTTTTATCATAGCCGCATAGGCCGTATGTATGCCTTCCTCGACTCCCTCTTGAATCCTGAAACTTGTGTGTCTTGGAATGACCACGTGTTCAAAAGGCCTGTCTCGGGCTTGTTTTCTGGCATCCACACGATAACGGATTGGTCCGCATTGCATTATGATAATAGGGTGATGGCCGTCTTTCCTTACAGGGGTGGCTGTAAGCCCTACAACATACTTGGCTTTCACCTGCCTTAACACCTGTTCAAAGCTGAAAGCTGAAACATGATGACATTCATCAACTATGATCTGCCCGTATTCAGCTACGATATCTTTAACTACACCCTTATGATTCAGACTCTGTATCATGCCCACGTCAACATTGCCCGTCCTATCGCTGCGCCCTCCTCCTATGCGGCCAATAGAAGCTACTTTCAAAAAAGTCTTCAGGCGCTCGTGCCACTGATCCATGAGAAGTCTTCTATGAACCAGAACCAACGTATTCACTTTGCGCTCTGCAATAAGATAGGCTGCTATGGTGGTTTTACCAAATGCTGTGGGTGCGCTCAGTACCCCAATGTCATGCTTCAGAATCTCAGAAACGGGCTTATTCTGAATAGAACGAAGCTCACCTTTGAAGTCTGCCTCAATCGGTATTCCTGAAAACCGCTCATCTCTGATATCAGCTTTAATGTCGTGGGCATTGAAAAGTTCAAGCGCCTCATATAGAGAGCCGCGGGGCAGCCCTATGTGTCTGCCAAAGTCTTCAGCGCAAGATATTATCCTAGGCTTCCCATAAGTCGACAATCGCATGGCTTGGGTCTTATAAAACTCGGGGTTCTGGAAGGCCGCCAAGCGAATAAGCTTGTTAACCATACCAGGAGGTAGGCCCTTCTTTTCGACATAGACCATGTTTCCTATAATAATGTCAACTTTCTCAGGGAATGGCCCCTCAAATGTCTTTCCCATCTTTTTGCCGGATGGTGGAAGGGTCCATGGGTCTTCTTCACCCTCTTCGGTCAGACTAAGTCTGACTCCAATAATTTTCCCTTTGCGCTGAGCTTCGTGCACAATTGCTTCAAGCTCTTCTTTCTGCATTTTCCTAATGCCTGAAAGGAAGGCCCACTGATCAGGATAAGAATTGAAGTCCTTGTCAAGAAAAAGGGAGTTTCCTTTGTCTCCCGGACTGCGCTGAAGAGGAAGAGCGATAAGACTCCCAAATCCTCCTTTTGGCATGGTATCCTGGCTCGGGAAGAATCGATCGTAGGAATCGAGCCCCAACTGAGGATGTCTTTCCATCGTATAGGTGAGGATAGTAGAGCCGAGTTTTCGGGCCAAAGCCGCCTGAATTGGAGAGTCAAAAAATATCCAAACATGCCCTCCATTACCTGAACGGGAACGTTCAAGCGCCGATGGCACGTTTAACTCATTACAGGTCTTCAAGAAAGCCGCGGCATCTTCTTTCCACGTTGCCTTATCGAAATCCACTGCTAAAAACCAGCAAGTCTCATCTGGAAGAAGCGGGTAGACCCCGATAGTGTATTTCCCTGACAAATGGTTCTGGATTACATCATCTGTTACAGAAAGAAGCTCCCGGTTCTCGCACTCGGAGCATCTGATCCTTGGCTTGATGCAAAGAGGTCGCTTCCATTCGTTTGCACAGGCAGGAGAATAGCCGGAACTTCCAGTTCGTGCTTCCCATCTTGTTGGATAAACATCCTCTCGTCCTCGAAACAAACCTCGAAAGAGAGCAATCCTGCCTTCGGGTGATAAGCTGTCAACTACAGTGGTACAGGGCTTTTCTTCCGAGATGCCCAAGAGTGATTTGAGCCTTCGGTTTTCTTCTTTCAGGCGAGCACACTCATCGAGTGCCGCCTTCAGCCGCTTTGCGTAGTATTCATCTGACATGATTCCTTAATTTTACTCAAAAAGGCAGGGAAAAAGCTTAACAATTTCGTTCGGGACTATTCAGGGCAAAGTTTATCCACCTAAGAGGACACAGGTTATGACAATAGGAAAACTTTCTGCAACCGGAAATCCTCAACAGAAACCGTCTGTAACTCTATCACTTTGGAGGGGAACAAATATCTTCATATTCATATGTTTCATACCGCTGACGTGCGAGGAAAAACAAGAGTAGTGGCTGTAACAAACCCTATCAGATATTTCACGGGGGCATCTCTTTCCAAATGTACTCATCACGGATTACAAAATGTCGCCTATGAGCACCTTTCAGCGTATATATAGGAGAACATTTGGCTGTTTCCCATAGGGTGAGCGATAACTCTTTATTAGGACCTTTGCATAGGAATCTGAGCGCCGTTTCTTACTAAAAAATTGCTCGAAAGCAAATCTATTATATAATAGATATATGCTGAAGAAGAGTTATCTGACTCCCTTTATCCCAATGGGACTGAAGTAGCATTTAGCCCGACTTCTCGAGGAACTGCTTCCAGTTCATAACAAGTATATTTTCAAGCCTGTAAGGCTCATCAGCATTGCACACAACGTAACACGGTACATCCGGATAATCTTGCTGAAAAGATTTCAGGCCGGTAAGCTGCGCTGTGGTAATTGTTTTGGACCATTTGATTTCATAAGCGCCAGTGAGCTTCCCTGATTGCTCCGTCAGCAGGTCTACCTCTGCTCCGGTGTTTGTACGCCAGTAGTACATATTGGTCAGCTTCTGCGATGTCTTTATCCGTTTTATCGTTTCTATGATAATAAACTGCTCAAATAATCTGCCGATGAGATACGGGTCAGAAATGGCATGGTCATAACGGTTGATGATGTTTGTAACGCCGTTATCGAACAGGTAAAATTTGGGATGTCCTGAAAGGCGTTTCCGAACGCTCTTTCTCCATGGCTCAAGGCGGAAACCGATAAGGGTATCAATGAGTATTTCATAGTATGTCTTGACGGTCATAACTGCCTGCTGGCACTCTCGTGCAACTGTCGAATAGTTTACGATCTCTCCGAATTGACTGGCAGCCATATCGAGAAATCTCGAAAACGCTCCTATCTTGCGGACTATGCCCTCTGCCTGGATTTCTTCACGTAAATAAATATCGACGTATGCGTTTAATAGGTCGATCTTGTCTGCCTCTGTTTCAGCAAGAAAGACGGGAGGAAGTGACCCAAAACGCAGGAAATGCATAAGCTGGGCATTCATAGAGACCTCATTCCACAAAAAGGGAAACAAGAAACGCTGCACTGCCCGTCCGCCAAGGAGATTTGCATAACCTCGCCTGAGTTTTCTTGCGCTCGAACCGGACATGATGAAATGCAGTGAGGTGCTGTCAATAAGATATTGAACCTCGTTCAGAAGTTCAGGGACGCGTTGTATCTCATCGATAAAGACATGCTTTATGTTTTTCTTTTTTTCCATGACTTCTCTTCTCAGAAGTGATGGGTCTTTTGAGTATTTAAAGAACTGATCGCTCAGCAGCAGATTGATCCCATAGACTTTATCCTTGAAGACACTGTTGATCAGGGTGGTTTTCCCTGTTTGTCTGGGACCAAAGAGAAAAAATGATTTGTCCATCGGCAGCTTCAGAGATCTTTTTATCATAATGTAAAAGTGTAAAGTAAATTTACAGCTATGTCAAGAGATTACACGGTGAATTTTTAAATTATTGATCAAATACTGCTGAAATTTTTGGACAATTCTTGTTGAAAATTGTATTATGAAAATTGTAATGGTTTTGTAATGGTCTGGAGCAAATTCTTGCCAAATTCGACCAACTCCAGCCAACTGAGAAGAAAGAGAAAAGCCCTTGATAATAAAGAATTAATTCTAAATATCAAGGGCTTGGAAAAAACAGCCAAAATGACTGTTTACTGACTCAAAATCCGGTGGGGGCAACTCCGTGCGGGTTCGACTCCCGCCACCGGCACCATAATATAGCCTGCATTTCCAGGGACTGCTTACAGTTCATAGCAGGTATATTTTCAAGTCTTATAGTTCAACAGCATTGCATACTTATGTAACATTGTACATCGTATGAAATGCTGTAAAGAGTTCAGGAGGTAAGCTGCTCTATGTTATAGATTGAAGATGGGTTTTAAATAACAGCTGTTTTATTATGGGTAATGGATTTTGATTCTGCTGTAAAAACTATAAACCAGCTGCTAAGAAAGAAACAACCGCATACATTCAATAGTTCCTGGATAAGAGAACATGCACCACATATTTATCGTTTTTTTCAAAAGAACATAAGAAGAGAAATCGGCGGCATAGACTGGGACAGAATCACCCGTGCTTTAAGTCGTAAATATCAAAGAAAATGGATTACACCCCTGCGCAAACGAACCAAACCGTATCGGAGCAAAGCCGAGGTTAATATTATTCTTCATAAATACGACGATAAGCTTTATACCTTTCTGACACCTGCTGATAAAGATAATAACTCTGTAAGGGATATGATCAGCATTGCTTTAGTAAGAATGGCTCAAAAAGGGAATGTGACAGCCAGACAGGAAATAATCAAGCTGGTAAGGTTCACTATTGATGAGTGGATTGAACATAATCCCAGAATTTCCCGCTGGAAAGGATATGAGTATTTGATTAAACAGCATATTGAAGGCTGCATACGATGCTATCGCTATTCGGGATCGTTCATGGGCTATTTATTCAGAACACTTGAATATGCAGGAAAGGGGTTAAGACCGATAATTGAATATTCATTGGAAGAACCTATATATTCAGGGCAGAGAAAAAGGATCGATACAATTGCACATAATTTTGAAACTGAAGAAATACCGATGTAACCAGAAGGCTGCATTCACAAATTTCTATTTGGCAGGGTTTTTCTGCACATATGCATGACGGCGTCGCATTCGGCTTAAAGTATTTAATTTGAAGGACCGGACGGGTGGTCTGAACCCTGGCTCTGCTTGTCTTTGAGTATCCTTAGCTCCTGCTGTTGTGTTACAACCAGTAGGGCCATGGATTTTAAAAAAGTAAAAAACTCCTTTTTGTCTAAATTGAAAATATGATCTATAACATCTTTTGTTTCTTCCTCGTTATTAGATTTTAAGAGTATCCGTTGCATTAAATCATCGTAGTTAATCATTTCAGGTCTCCTTTTGCTTGTATAATATACCACCAGTATAATTTTTTTGCCGGTAATGAAAAAAAGTTGTTAATATACGTGATTAACGCGGGCTTTGGATTGACTATTGCACAGGCAGCATATAACCTATATAGTTACACTATACCCTGTTTTAATATATCATGCAGGTGAATGATACCGACAGGATGGTTTTTGTGATCAGGCACAACGAGGGCTGTTATTGAATAACTCTCCATAATTGCCAATGCCTTTGCAGCAAGTTCCTCTTGAGAGATTGTTTTTGGGTTCCTTGTCATCACCTCTCCCGTTGTCAGTCCAAAGAGCCTTCCTCCCCATCTTTCCAAACCCCTTCTTACATCACCGTCAGTTACAACCCCGAGCATTTTACCCGCTTTATCTGTTACGATAGCGTGGCCCAGTCTCTTGGAAGACATCTCAATCACCGCTTTTGACATCGGAATTTTTGATGATACTATTGGAAGGCTGTCACCCTTATGCATGAGATCCTTGACCTTGACGAAGAATTTCTTACCGATGCTTCCTCTGGGATGAAAAACGGCAAAGTCCTCTTCTTTAAACCCTCTCATTAAAAGAACTGCTACTGAAAGGGCATCTCCCATCGCCATAGCAGCTGTTGTCGATGCAGTAGGGACCACACCAATGGGGCATGCTTCTCCCTTTACCGAAACATCGAGTGCTACGTCTGCGATCTTTGCAAGTGTAGAATGCATGTTTCCAACAAGGGCGATAATACGTACGTTGAACCGCTTAAGGAAAGGCATTAAGCCCAGGACCTCTTCGGTTTCCCCGCTATTAGAGATCGCTATGATTACGTCTTCTGATGTAACCATACCGAGGTCCCCGTGGCTTGCCTCAGCCGGGTGCAAAAAAAGGGCCGGTGTGCCGGTCGATGCTAGAGTTGCTGCCAATTTTTTCCCTACAAGACCGGATTTCCCCATCCCTGTTATGACCACTCTGCCTTTACTTGAATACATGATCTCAACAGCCTGTTCAAACTTCCTGTCAAGTTTCCCAATGAGGTCGTATAAAGCATCTGCCTCTGTCTTAAGGACTTCTTTCGCAATAGAAAGGGCATTTGTACGCAACCCTTTTTTCCTTCTTGCTGTCTTTTTCTTACTCATGCGTGATAAGTTTCTCCGGGAAATATTGAGGTTATTATATCTGATAGCTGTTATCTTTTAAAGAATTTTTAAAATTAAAGACTTCCTTTTACGTTTAAAATGGGATACAAGCTCGACCGGAACTTGTGCCTTCTTCCATTTTATTTAGAATTATCCTTCTTCGTTCAGTCCATCTTCACGTGCTGCGGCATCTTCTTTCGTACCTGCTTTTGGCAAGAGATGGTGGGGCAGGAAAGCTATCCCGGCGATAACCGTCGGTACCACTGCGCTTGAGATGACTACCGCGACCAGGAAGGAATACTGCCCCTGCGTTATGATGTTATGCGAGAAACCGTACAAGGCGGATATCGTTCCGAAAGTTAGGCCAGTGGACATCATCAAGGTATAATACCATCTCTCGTCACGTTTACGGCGAAACTGTCCGATTATTGGGTAAAGTCCGAATATTTTTGAAAACACCTTGCCTCCCAGTAACAATAGAAAGACAACCGGTGCGGACAGGAGGGCAGGGAGAGAAACGAATGTGCCCGCGCGAATGAAATAAAAAGGCGTGAGGAATCCGACTGTAAGGGTCCGAAGACGGCGGATCCAGAAAACATCACCATTAGAGAACTCAGCCAAAACCATGCCTACGATATAAGCGGGCAGCACTGCTTCGCTCCCGGACCACAATGCCAGTGCGCCAAGTCCAAAAAGAACAAAAATAATCCATTTTGTCCTGATCGCAGCAGTCCGGTGAGCGTATATTCTTGTTAGAAGGCGGCTTGTGAAGGGCAACACAGCCAGGCAAAAGGCAGTGCCTGTGATAAAGACGACGCTCTTGTAAGTGAACGGCGCGAACAATAAACCAAGTGCGATGACCGTCCCTAGATCGTTGATGAAGCATGCACCCAGAATTCCCTTGCCAAAATCAGTTTTGTTGAAACCGGTTTCCAGCATAACCGCATATACGACTGCCATCGAGGTGGTTGAAAGTGCCACACCACAGAGCAAGCTGGCCTGAGGATTCCAGTCTAGGAGATAGTATGCTATGGCAGCGCAACCCATGAACGGTGCGAAGAAGCCGACAAGACCAACGACCGTTACTTCCTTTAATTTTCTTCGAATCACCTCGGGTTCGAGTTCTGCACCCGCCAGAAAAGTAAGTAAGACAGCTCCGGATGAAGCGAGGAAACGCAGCCATTCCAGATTTGAACCCAGTGTTTCTGTTTTACCGAAATAAGCCGCTACAGCGGCTACAGCAACACCAACGCAGATTTCCACAAGAGCGATTGACACCCGCAGGTGAAAGGCGATAATTGCTGAAAGAACGGCTAACCCGAGCCATAGAAAAGCAACGGTGAAAATCTGTTCCATATACGGAGTCCTCCCTTTGTCAGAACCTTCCAGGCAATCTTGCAAGAGGCTTGCATGGTAGGAGTCATCAGCCAGGTTTGGGCGGTTTTCAGGGGGACTCCATCCCCTTTTTGGAGCATGTATTATAAGGTTATTTGGTTGTAAATTTCTATGTAAAAATTTTCTTTTGACATAACAATGACTATATAAAAATTCAGGATCGACCCTCTTTAAAAATAGAGAGCAACACTAATGAACAGGATAAGGGAAAAAATTGCGGAAAAAGAGACCGGTATAAGGTATTTTTAATTAGAGCAAACCTATTTTTTACTCTTCAATAAGTTGTCAATAGCTTTTAGCTCATTGAGGAGTCCTTCCATCTCTTCCAGCCTGATCATGTTAGGGCCATCGCACAAGGCCTTTTCAGGCTCAGGGTGTACCTCAATGAATAAACCGTCTACACCGACCGCCACGGCTGCTCTTGCCAGCGGTCCTGCAAATTCACGCTGACCCCCGGAACAACTCCCCTTGCCACCTGGCAGTTGCAGGCTGTGTGTCACATCAAAGATAACAGGGTATCCAAAAGAACGCATGATAGAGATTCCCCTGAAATCAACTATTAAATTGTTATAACCGAATGATGTTCCTCTTTCAGTAATAATAATATTGTTATTTCCTGTTGATACAAATTTATCTATTACATTTCTCATATCCCATGGGGCAATAAACTGTCCCTTCTTTATATTGACCGGCTTGCCTGTTTTTGAAGCAGCTAGTATGAGATCCGTCTGTCTGCATAAAAAGGCAGGTATCTGGAGTACATCGAGGACCTCAGATGCAGGTTGTATCTGTTCTATCGAATGAATATCTGAGATGAGAGGTATATCTAGTTTTTTCTTTACGGCAGAAAGAATTTCCAGGCCCTTTTCCAACCCGGGCCCCCTGAAGGAGGAAATGGATGTCCTGTTCGCCTTGTCATAGGAACTTTTAAAAATAAAAGGAAGCCCGGTCCTTTGACAAATCTCTTTCAGTTTCTGAGCTGTAGAAAATACGAGATCTTCGCTCTCAATAACACAGGGACCGGCAATAATGCACAGTGTGTTATCGCCCCCGAGTTTCAGGTTAGCTAGGTGTATTTCCCTTGTCAATAGCTTACATACCTCTGCTTTTCTCTTTTGTCTCGACTTCCACGTACGGAAAGAGCGATCGTTTTTCTTTAAGAGATGCTCCAATAAAAGCCCTGAACAGGGGATGCGGATCTGTTGGACGTGATTTGAATTCCGGATGGAACTGGCAACCGAGGAACCATGGATGATCCCCGATCTCTATTATCTCCACGAGTTCCCCGTCAGGGCTCCGGCCGCTGATTTTCAGGCCGTGAGCGGTGAGTATCTCCCTGTATGCATTATTGAATTCGTACCTGTGTCTATGCCGCTCGGATATCTCTTTCACATCGTATGCTGTATAGGCAAAACTCCCTTCCTCAAGGACGCAAGGATAGGCACCGAGTCTCATTGTTCCACCTTTGTGGGAGTCTTCTTTTCGCTCTTCTATTGTCCCTTTCCTGAAATCATACCATCTTTCCATGAGGTAGATAACCGGGTCATTTGTATTAAAATCGAATTCTGTGCTATTTGCAGAGAGGCCACAGACATTTCTTGCAAATTCAATAACAGCACATTGCATGCCCAGACAGATACCGAAGTACGGAATTTTCTTTTCGCGTGCATAACGGATAGCCCTTACCTTTCCTTCGATGCCTCTGTAACCAAATCCTCCAGGCACGAGAATGCCGTCGGCTTCTGACAAATACCGCCCGGCACCATGTGCTTCTATCTCCTCTGAATCAATCCATTGCAGATTAACCCGTGCATCATTTGCGATACCGCCATGGGTGAGTGCTTCCCATAAGCTTTTGTATGAGTCTTTCAGACCGGTATACTTCCCGACTATTGCAATATTGACTTCATTTTTCGGTTCCTTTATTTTCCTCACGATCTCATTCCAACGGGACAGGTCAGGCTCACCGAGATCAAGATGAAACTTCTTGGCAATAATGCTATCGAGTCCCTCGTTATGCAACATGAGGGGAACTTCGTATATCGTCTCGACGTCCCTTGCTGAAATAACCGCATCGAGGTCAAGGTTGCAGTGAATTGCAATTTTTCTCTTTGCATCAGGGGGAAGGGGCATTTCCGTTCTGCATAAGAGTATATCAGGCTGAATACCTATCGCCCTGAATTCTTTAACACTGTGCTGTGTTGGCTTTGTCTTTATTTCACCGGCTGACTTGACATAAGGAATCAGGGTAAGATGCATGTAGAGCACGTTGTCCCTACCTACATCGTAGCGAATTTGCCTTATTGCCTCAAGAAAGGGCAGGCTTTCAATATCTCCTATGGTTCCACCGATTTCGACAATCACCACATCGTAACTATCGCTTGCAGACTTTATTGCGCTTTTTATCTCATCTGTTATGTGTGGGACGACCTGAACCGTCTCACCGAGATAATGGCCTTGCCTTTCTTTTGTTATGACGCTGTAATAGATCTTTCCCGTTGTATAGTTGTTTGCCTGGGACGTTCTCAATGACGTAAATCTCTCATAATGCCCAAGGTCGAGGTCTGTTTCTATGCCATCATCGGTAACGAATACCTCTCCATGCTGAAAAGGACTTAAAGTCCCCGGGTCGACATTGATATAGGGGTCTAATTTTTGGAGGGTAACAGTTAATCCCTGTGCCTCGAGAAGTGCACCGGTAGCTGCTGCTGCGATACCCTTTCCGAGGGCTGAAACAACACCACCTGTTACGAAGATGTACTTAGACATTTTTCTAACCTTTCCAGATCTTCTGGTGTATCTACCCCATACGTTTCAAAAAACGTCTCTTTGAGCTTGATCCTCAAGCCGTGTTCGAGAGCCCGTAACTGCTCGAGTTTCTCCTTCTGTTCGAGTTCGGTCTGGTCCAAGCCGGCGAGTGACAGGAGGACTTCCCGCCTGTAACTATAGATGCCGATATGCTTGTAAAAATTGGGGATTGCTTCATTACTGTTTTGGATTTTGGATTTTAAATTTTGGATTTCTAAAATGTTCTTCCATTCGTCTCTGAGAAACGGGATTGGCGATCTTGAAAAATATAGTGCAAACATCTCCCTGTCGAAAACTACCTTTACAACGTTGGGGTTCAGAATTTCATGGGGATCGTCGATCCTTTTTATAAGGGATCCCATCGAGGCTCTCTGATCTTCGAGGATATCGATGACATCATCAATCATTTCAGGACGGATTAGAGGTTCATCTCCTTGTACATTGACAACGATATCAACATCCAATGAGGCTGCTACCTCCGCTATCCTGTCTGTACCGGTACGATGTCCTTTATCTGTCATGAAAGCCTTCCCCCCGAACGATATAACCCTCTCAAGTATGGGTTCACTATCGGTTGCAACAATGACCCCGTCAGCTTTGCGAGCGCGCTTAGAATTCTCATATACATGCTGGATAATGGGAATCCCTCTCAGGGGGCATAAGGGCTTTCCCGGGAAACGGGTCGAATCAAAGCGGGCAGGAATTATGACTATTGAAGTCATATTAAATATGTACTCATTAATTATATACTTATTTTGAATCCTTGACAATAGATTTTAAATAATTCAAAATAATTTACTTGAATAGCCCTTCGCTCTCATCTTCTCAACGAGCGTAGCGACTTGAAGAAATCTCGTTTATTTCACATTTTATACAAGAAAAAAGGGTATCGAACTTGGAATTTTCTGGTATTGCTACAAAGATTATCGTATCGGCTCTCCCTATCTTGATCGCTATCACCTTCCATGAAGTTTCACATGGTTTAGTCGCCTATAGATTAGGTGATTCAACAGCCAAGGTAATGGGAAGGCTTACGTTGAACCCATTGGCCCATATCGATCCGATAGGCACGGTGCTGATTCCCCTGATGCTCCTCATATTTACCCAGGGACAGTTTGTTTTCGGATATGCAAAACCAGTACCTATAAATCCCATGAATTTCAAAAACCCTAAAAGGGATATGGCTATTTCAGCAGCAGCGGGTCCAATAACAAATATCATCCTGGCGATTTTGAGCATTATAATCCTGAAACTTATAATTCTTCCTCTGTCAATAATACTGCCCAAAGCTATCAGTTTGCCACTCATAATGATAATGCAGGCGAGCGTTGTCATCAATGTTATACTTGCTGCATTTAACATGATACCGATCCCTCCACTTGATGGTGGCAGGGTTTTGACCGGATTTCTTCCTTACAGGCACGCCGTCTCCTTCAGCAAGATCGAACCGTACGGTTTTATTATCGTTATTATTCTTATCTGGACGGGTATAGCAGGCTATTTTGTCATCCCCCTGGTAAATCTATTTTTGCGGATTTTGCAATCACTATAGATCGGTGAGGTTTATATATGGATAAACAAAGAGTACTCAGCGGCATGCAGGCAAGCGGCAAATTACATCTCGGAAATCTGGTAGGAGCATTGAGCAACTGGGTTAAGCTTCAGGACAAGTACGATTGCTATTATTTTGTTGCAGACTGGCATGCGCTTACGACCGGATACTCTGACCCGTCTACATTAAAAGAGTCGACGCAAGATATACTGGTAAATTTTCTTGCAGCCGGGCTGGATCCGGAAAAATGCACGATATTTCTCCAGTCAAGGGTCCTCGAACACGCGGAACTGCACCTGCTACTGTCAATGATAACCCCGCTAGGGTGGCTAGAACGGGTCCCAACGTATAAAGAAAAACAACAGGAACTCAGGGACAGGGACTTATCCACCTACGGTTTTCTCGGATACCCTCTTCTTCAGACTGCTGACATTATTATTTACCGGGCAAAGTATGTCCCCGTGGGAGTTGACCAGGTTCCTCATCTCGAGATAAGCAGGGAGATTGCCAGGAGATTCAATAATCTTTATAAGGAGATTTTCCCTGAACCGGAGGCGTTGCTTACAGAGTTTCCGAAGGTGGTCGGGACTGACGGGAGGAAGATGTCTAAAAGCTACGATAATGCAATATATCTCTCGGATAGCCCTCAAGATGTCGATAAAAAAATAAAGACAATGGTCACAGATCCCGCACGTATCAAAAGGACCGATGCCGGGAATCCTGAACTTTCACCTGTGTACCAGCTCCATAAGATATTCTCCTCGAAGGCAGAACAGGAAGAAGTGGCAGAAGGTTGCAGAACAGCAGGCATCGGCTGCATTGAGTGTAAAAAAATCCTCATCAAAAACGTTTTCTCCGTGATGGAACCTATCTGGGATAAGCGAAATGACCTCTTGAAAAACCCTGATATCCTCCAAGATGTTATAAAAAAAGGTACAGAAAAGGCGGGCACGGTTGCGGGAGAGACGATGCAACTTGTACGGGAGGCAATGGGGCTGTTTTAAAACATAAGTTCACAACTCCCATATGCTCCATCTTCTCGTATATAGTCTTTTAAAGATTCATCAGCAAAACATTTCTCACAAGAAAACATTGCCTTATATCTCCAATCTATAACTTTAAAAAACTACTCATCTCTCCTCTTCCCTCCTAAACCCGATCTTCCTGCTTGATTTCTGAGGAGGGGTCATCAAATGATGTATTGCCTCGAAAATCAATTTTATATCCTCATCATGCTTCCCTATTTTTCTCTCGATCCGGGTCAGTTTGTGAGCAAGTTCTTTATGGGTTGCTGTCATTTCACGCAGTTTGATGAAGGCTCTGACAACCTGAATGCTCGTCTGGACAGCAACAGACGTATTTAAGACAGTTGCAAGCATGACAGCACCGTGCTCCGTAAAAGCATACGGCAACACAGGAGAAAATTTGAGTTTTTTAAGGTGGTCGCAATTTGCGACCACCTCCTCTTTCTCTTTCTTTGTTAATTGAAACATGAAATCTTCTGGAAAACGTTTGCGATTACGTTTTACCTGCTCATTCAGTCGTTTTGTACTTACTCCATAAATATCAGCAAGGTCAGCATCTAACATAATTTTATGGCCCCTGATTGATAAAATTCTGCGCTCGATGGATGCCTGCGGAATTAATGCTTTCACGTAGAGCCCTCCTAAAAGATTTTATTTTCTACGACACCTATATATCGACTGAACCGGTCACAAATTGTGACCTCAAGTTCCATTATTAAACAGTACCTAAGGGGCATGGTTTTGCATTGAATTTAAAACCTTATTCCCACATCGGGGAATAATCGGGCAAGGACCCTGACCTGGTCTGTCAGGAGCATGATCCCGAAGACGATTAAAACCAGTCCGCTTACGATCATAACCATTCGCATATATTTCGAAAGCTTTCTTGAATAAACTAAGAAAGCATTTATGGCGATCGATGACAGAAAGAAGGGAACAGCGAGTCCTAGTGAGTATACTGCAAGTAATTTGAGCCCGTACACCATGGAGCCTTTTGAGCCAGCATAGACAAGGATTGTGCCGAGGATTGGGCCGATACAAGGGCTCCAGCCGGCTGCAAAAGTCATGCCTATAAGAAAGGTCCCGGCATATCCGGCAGGCTTTCCACCGAGACGGAGTTTTTTGTCCTTCATAAGGAAATCGAGTTTGAGGAAACCTGCTATAAAAAGTCCAAAGATTATGACAAGAATTCCACCGATTATTCTTATCACATGGAGGTACTGGAATAACAAACTTCCTATAACAGACGATGAGACTCCGAGTGCGATAAATACTGTGGAAAACCCGGCTATGAATGCAATGGAATTCGTTATGGTAAGAAAAGTTATTCTCTTTCTGTCCGCGCCCCCGGTCAATTCTTCGAAGGAGATCCCGGTTATGAAAGATACGTATGAAGGGAGCAATGGAAGAACGCACGGCGAGAGAAAAGACAATATACCTGCAATAAAAGCAAATGGGTAGGATACGTCGTTCATATCTTTATACTAACGGGCGCACTCTGAAGGGTCTCCCTTAATTTTCTCGATTGCATGGGGGATGACATCGATAATGATAGAAAGGCTTTCCTTCACTGCCTTGGGACTACCTGGAAGATTAATAATCAGTGAGTTCCCTCTTACACCGGCCACAGCCCTCGAAAGCATTGCCCGTTTTGTTATCTTGAGACCGTCTGACCGCATTGCCTCGGCAATACCAGGCACCTGCCGATCTAGTATCTCGAGAGTGGCCTCAGGTGTAACATCTCTGGGCGAGAGTCCGGTCCCGCCTGTTGTGAGTATGAGGTCGACCCTGGAGGTATATTCTATGAGCTTTTCTTTTATGAGTTGTTTGTCATCGGGAAGGATGTCGTAATATTTTATTTCCGCCTTTATATCCTTGAGCATTGCCTGGATAAGGAGACCGCTGTCATCTTTACGCTCACCTTTTGCTCCCTTGTCACTAAGGGTTAAGACAGCAACAGTGATATCAATTGACCTGTCTCCCATGTCATGTTCCCATTTCCCAGCTTTCGAGATAGCTTTTTTGTTCTTTAGTCAACGTGTCTATTTTTATCCCCATTGCCCTGAGCTTCAGCAAAGCTATCTTCTTGTCTATCTCTTCAGGAACACTGTAAACCCTTTTTTCAAGGTGCTTGGAATGTTTAGCTATATATGCCGAACAAAGTGCCTGGTTTGCAAAACTCATATCCATAACAGCAGATGGATGCCCCTCTGCCGCAGCCAAGTTAATCAACCTGCCCTCACCGAGTAGATATATACGCCGCCTGTTTTTAAGGGTATACTCCTCGACAAAGTCCCGTATGATACGTGTTTTCTTTGACATGTTCTTCAGGTCGTCAAGAGATATTTCGACATTGAAATGTCCGGAATTGCATACTATTGCGCCATCCTTCATAAGAGCAAAGCACTCCTTTGAAATGACATTAATATCTCCAGTTGCAGTTACAAATATATCCCCTACCCTTGATGCTTCCTTTACAGGCATTACCTCGAAGCCGTCCATTGTTGCCTCGAGTGCGCGTAATGGATTTACCTCTGTTACAATGACCCGCGCACCCATGCCATGTGCCCTCATCGCAATACCTTTGGCACACCATCCGTAACCACAGACAACAAAAAGAGAACCTGCAAGCAACCTGCTTGTTGCCCTCATGATGCCGTCGATGGTGCTCTGGCCTGTCCCGTAGCGATTATCAAATAAGTATTTTGTATAAGCGTCATTTACAGCAATAATGGGATATTTAAGAACTCCTTTTTCCGCCATTGCCCTCAGACGTATAACTCCTGTTGTTGTCTCTTCGGTACCACCAATGAGGTTGTCAAGCAAATCCTTCCTGGCTTTGTGAAGTGTTGAAACCAGGTCGGCTCCGTCATCCATGGTAATATGTGGTTTTAGTGAAAGGGCGTCATTTATATGCTGATAGTAGGTTTTTTTGTTCTCTCCCTTTATCGCAAAAACTGAAATACCTGAAAATTTAACAAGAGATGCTGCAACGTCATCCTGGGTGCTCAGGGGATTTGAAGCACAAAGATAGATTTCCGCACCACCTGCCTTAAGGGTCTCTACTAGATTGGCTGTCTCTGTAGTTACATGGAGACATGCCGAGAGCCTGACTCCATTGAGAGGCTTTTCTTTCCTGAAACGTTCTCTGATTGTCTGAAGTACGGGCATCTCCTGGGCAGCCCATTCGATCCTGAGTTTTCCTTTCTTTGCTAAGCCAATATCCCTGATATCGTTCTTTACCATCTAATCCTCTCCATGAAATAAACTAAGGTCTTATTTAATAATTTTCAGATGAATCCCGGCCCATCATATGAACCTTTAATTATAGCCCTGCGTCCCTTTTTAAAACCCCTGCTTTATCAGGCGTCTCCCATGTAAAATCAGGGTCATTCCGTCCAAAGTGACCGTATGCGGCTGTCTTTTTATAGATCGGTCTTCTGAGGGTCAAGGTATCGATCATGCCTTTTGGTGTGAGGTCGAAGTTTTTCATTATTAATTTCACGACTTCGTCGTCGGGTATTTTGCCGGTACCAAACGTATCTACCAATACGGATACCGGTTCCGGCACACCGATAGCATAAGCCATCTGTACCTGCACGCGCTCAGCTATTTCAGCTGCGACAATATTTTTTGCTATGTAACGGGCCATGTAAGAACCCGACCTGTCAACCTTGGAAGGGTCTTTTCCTGAGAAACAGCCCCCTCCATGGCTTCCAACCCCGCCATAACTGTCAACGATAATCTTTCTGCCCGTAAGACCCGTATCACCCATCGGCCCGCCGGTAACGAAGCGGCCTGTAGGGTTTACAAAATATTTAATGTGTTCTTCATCGAGAATGTTCTTAGGTATCGTAGGTTTAATCACCTTCTCAATAATATCTTCGGTTATATCCTTTAAGGTAACCTGCGGACTGTGTTGAGTCGAAACAACAATACTATCCACCCTGACCGGCTTTTTATCCTTGTATTCAATCGTTACCTGTGTTTTTCCGTCAGGCCTCAAGTAGGGAATTACATCCTGCTTTCTCATCTCTGCCAGGCGCATTGAAAGCTTATGAGCGAGCATGATAGGCAGTGGCATGAGCTCTTCAGTCTCATTGCATGCAAAACCGAACATCAATCCCTGGTCGCCTGCGCCACCGATATCTACACCCATGGCGATATCCGAAGACTGTCCGTGAATGGAAGTAATGACAGCGCATGTCTCATAGTCAAATCCATATTTTGCCCTTGTATACCCAATCCCCTTTATCGTTTCTCTGACTATATCAGGTATTTCAACATAACAATTTGTTGTAATCTCACCTGCTACAAATGCAAGGCCGGTTGTAACAAGTGTCTCACAAGCAACCCTTGCAAGGGGATCTTTTACGATTATTGAATCCAGTATTGCGTCAGAAATCTGATCCGCTATCTTATCCGGATGTCCTTCTGTTACAGACTCTGATGTGAAAAAATAATCATTCATGGATATCAATCACCTCCTCAACATATTCATCTTCATTATCAGGAACTTTCTCATATAATGAAATAGATGAAGATTTGAGCGTCGTTAAAAGCGACAAAAATGCTTTCTAAATCCTTTTGAACAAAGGATTTTGTTTGACTTGATATATTAACATACTTTATAGGTAATTTACATATTTTATATCCTCAATTCAGCCATAAGAAATGCCATTTCGAGTAAAGTTGTCAAAACCGGGAGTTCGCAATGGCAATAATATCAAAGACTTATATCTTTTATCGCTTGACATTGGATATAAATAAATAAATTGACTTTCCGCTTGTATCGCTTTCATGAAGGGCTTTTATCAGGGAAAGGTTTTCTGAGTTTATGGAATATTATTGTTATCCGTCGATTTTTTCATATGGAAAATAAGAAATGATTATTATAATAGAACGAGAATCAGATTGAGAAAAAATGATGAGTAATGTATTAAGGATTCTCGGTGCATGGTTCCTGTCAAAATTGAGGATGATGGGACATATGTTTCTTTTTTTAATAAATGCACTGTACATCATTTTTATCCCTCCTTTCAAGTTCAACGTACTTGTTCGTCAGATACGGTTCCTGGGAACAAAATCTATGGCCATAATCCTCTTAACGGGGACATTTACCGGGATGGTCCTTGCTCTACAGTTGTTCTACACCCTTAGAAAATTTGGTTCTGACGCATTGCTGGGGCCTGCCATTGCCCTGAGTCTTATAAGAGAACTAGGGCCTGTACTTTCTGCACTTATGATTACGGGTAGAGCCGGTTCTGCAATTACAGCAGAAATAGGGATTATGAGGATAACAGAGCAGATTGATGCCCTGTATGCAATGGCACTGAACCCGATACGTTATCTGATCGTTCCTTATGTAGTTGCAGCAATGATTACATTTCCCCTTCTTACTGCTATCTTTGACCTTGTCGGTATATACGGGGGATATGTTGTGGGGGTTAAACTCCTTGGAATTAGCTCCGGTACGTATTTTTCCCAGATGGAAACCTTTGTTGCCATGGAGGATATAAGGATGGGATTATACAAGTCCTTCAGCTTCGGTATCATAGTATCGTGGGTATGTTGCTATAAAGGTTTCCACTCGAGCTATGGTGCTGAAGGTGTGGGCAAGGCTACGACAGAGGCGGTGGTAATGTCCTCTGTATTCATTTTAATATGGGATTATTTTCTTGGCTCAATTTTACTTTAGAAAGAAAGACAGATGATAGAAATCGTTAATCTTGAAAAATCCTTTGACCATTTAAAGGTATTAAAAGGAGTGAACTTAAAGGTTTCCCGTGGAGAAGTCATGACTGTTATCGGTAAAAGCGGAAGCGGCAAGAGCGTGCTTCTGAAGCATGTCATCGGCCTTATAAGACCTGACAAGGGAAAGATATTGATAGACCGGATAGATATGACTGAATTGACCGGGAAAGACATCGACAGGACAAGGGAAAAACTCGGCATGCTTTTTCAAGGCGGAGCATTATTTGATTCCCTCACAGTTTATGGAAATATCGCCTTTCCGTTAAGAGAAAAGACAAAGCTTCATAAGAACGAGATTAGAGAAAGAGTGTTGAAGGCATTAGACGATGTCGGCCTCAGGGGTATGGGGAATAAGTATCCTGCTGAGATAAGCGGAGGGATGAAAAAAAGGGTTGCACTCGCCAGGGCTTTAATAACAGAGCCGTCTATAGTCCTGTTTGATGAACCGACAACAGGCCTTGACCCGATTATTTTAAACTCTATCCACAGACTCATTATAAATACTCATAAAAAGTACGGATTTACAGGGTTGATAATCAGCCATGAAATTCCTGAAATCTTTGAGGTTGCAGACAAAGTTGCTATGTTGCATAATGGTATTATCGTTGAAACGGGAACTCCTGAAGAGATTAAAAAATCTTCTGACCCGGTCGTGAAACAGTTTATTACCGGCAGCCTTGAAGGTCCGATAGAATTCTTATCCTAGAATAGGGAGGTTGATAAAATGAAGATGGACAAGGAATTAGCTGCGGGATTTTTCCTTTTGATAGGTATCTTTTCACTCACATATATATCAGTGAAACTAGGCAGACTCGAAGTATTGGGAAACAGGGGGTATTCTCTCCACGCTGAATTTGAAAACGCAGGAGGGATCAAGCCGGGTTCTGAAGTTGAAATAGCAGGGGTTAAGGTCGGGCAAATAAAAAATATAAGACTTGTCGATTACCAGGCATTGATTGAATTCACCATTAACGAAGATGTTGCAATCCAAGAAGACGCAATAGCATCAATCAAAACAAAGGGACTTATCGGGGAGAAATACATCCAGATAACTCCGGGGGGTTCTGAGAGAATTCTCCCGCATGGCGCAAAAATAAGAGAAACAGAATCTGCTATTGATATTGAAGAGATAATAGCGAAATATGTTTTCGGAAAGGTCTGAAGAAATTACCATGCAACAATAAATGCACGTGAACATATGTTTAACAATATTGCGTGCCTTGCAGATAAAAGCTGGTTTCTTCATTTTGTTTTACGCATTAATTACATCTATAAATTGCAAAGGAGGGCGGCTATGTTACGCAGAACATGCGCTGCGATAAACCTGAGAATTATCATAAACATGGGTGTTTTTATTCTCATCATTCTCATATTCTCAAAACCGGTTCTATGTCAGGAAAATCCAAAAGAGCACAAGGAGAAAATAGTACTGACCTTACAACAATGCATTGAAAAGGCTATTGAGATAAGCCCTGAAATCGGAGAGGTTCGCTATGAGGAAGACATCTATAAGTCAAAAAAATTACAGGCTGATTCATCGGCATATCCTCAGATAGAACTCCTTGCGATAACAGGTCCGTCTCCAAGGGCAAGGGGAGACCAGGTATCCTCGCCAGATGATATAACAAGGCCTACCATTAACGGAATATTCGGTTCTGTCGATGTTTTATTAATCCAGCCTATATATTCGTTTGGCAGGTTGAGCAGCTTTAAGGAAGCCGCATCAAGCGGCATAAAAGCAGCAAAAGCAGCTACGGACAAAAAGACCTCTGATATAATCTTGAGATTAAAAGAGCTCTATTACAGTCTTTTGCTTGCACGTGACATGAAGAATCTTGTGCTGGAGATAAGGGACGAGCTTACTGATTCCATAGAGGAATTAGAAAAACAACTCGAGCAGGGATCCCCGTGGGCAGAAGAAACCCAGTTATATAAATTGAAGGCCTTTCTCGGTGAGGTTGAAAAGAACCTTAATGAAGCTGAAAAGGGAATTTCCATCGCACGGGAAGTTCTCATGGCCCATTTGGATATTCCAAAGGGAACGGAGTTTGATATTCAAGACACGTCTCTTACACCTGAAGACAAAAGTCCCTTAAACCTGGATAACTACATCTATACTGCCCTTGAATCAAGACCTGAATTTATTCAACTCAAGGAGGGTTTACAGGCGAAAAATTCGCTCATTGAGGCAGAGAAAAGCAATTATTACCCGACGTTCTTTCTCGGTCTCGGAGCAGTGATTGCCGATGCCTCGAACAGAAACCGGATAGAAAACCCCTTTATTTATGACGTCTTCAGCCGTACCTACGGTGCGGCATTCCTCGGACTGAAATGGTCAATTGATTTCGGTATTACCAGGGGAAAAGTCCGTGAGGCAGAGGCTGAGTATAACATGTTGCTCGAGAAAAAAAGGTTTGCCGATAATGCAATTCCTCTGGAGGTGAAAAAGGCATTTTTTGAATTGAGAGAGGCTAGCAAAAGCATACCGGAGACTGAAAAAGGTTACAGGAACGCAAAAAAGTGGCTTGTTTCAGCGGTAGCGAACTTTGACCTCGGACTCGGAGAGGCAAAGGAAATAGCTGATGCTGCGGTTGTATATGCGCAGTTAAAAGCAGGTTATCTCCGTTCATTGTATAATCAAAGGATAGCATTTGCAAACCTTTCATACGCAACTGGAGCTGACCTTAAAGAATTCTAAGAGGAGGGCTTATGGCCAGACCGATCCATCTGTTCTGCTTTTTTCTCTGTTATTTATTACTCTTGTCAAACACCGTTCAGGCAGCAGAACCAATGACCTTGATGAAACAGACAATTGACGAAGTTATCGGCATTTTAAAAAATGAAGAACTGAAAAAGCCCGATAAAGTAACCGACCGGAGAGCAGAGTTGCGAAGAGTAATCGGCAAACGGTTCGATTATGAGGAGATGTCGAGACGCTCCCTCGCACTCCACTGGAAAAAGATATCGGCGAAAGAGAGGCAGGAGTTTATCCCGTTATTCAGCGACCTGCTGGAAAGATCCTACATCAACAAGATCGAGAGCTATACGGATGAGCAAATCCTTTATACAGATGAAACCCTGGATGACGGTTACGCGGTCGTGAAGACAAAAATAATTACAAAAAGGAATGTTGAAGTTCCCATCGAATACAGGCTGTTGGAAAAAAATGACCAGTGGCTTGTCTATGATGTTGTCATAGAGGGAGTAAGTCTTATAAACAACTACAGGAACCAGTTCAATAAGATTATTCGTCAAAGTTCATATCAGGAACTTATTCATAAGATGAGGGACAAACAGGAAGAAGAAGAGTTTCACGAGACAAGGTAAGGCCAGCTCAATCCGGTTTTTCCCCGGTTTGATATGCACGGATAATACTCGCGGTAATCTCCTCGATCGCCTTGCTGGAGACATCGATAACCCTCCAGCGCGGGTGTTGTTTTAAAAACTCAATGCTCCAATCGATCTCTTCGGCAACCTGAATGGGGTCTGCATATTTAGCGTAAGGCATAAGGCCTAAATGCTCTAGCCGTGCCTCCCTGAACTTCACAAGGCTCTCGACATTTATAGTGAGACCAAAAACCTTTTTGGGATCCATGTGAAAGAGCTCTTTCGGTGTATCCATGTCCGGATGAATGGGAATATTTGCAACCTTCCATCCCTGGTTTGCAAGATAGGTTGAGAGGGGGGTTTTACCTGTCCGTGAAAGGCCGACAAGGACAATGTCAGCCTCTTTCAGCCCATGGGGAAGTTTCCCGTCGTCGTGTTTTACGGCGAAGTTAATAGCATCGATCCTCCGGAAATAGTCTTTGTCTAAAATATATTGTCTCCCGGGGATCTCCAGCGGTTTTTCTCCCAAAAAAAGGGATAATTGTACAATAAAATCACCTATTACATCAATAGCTTTTAATCCGTTCCGATGCGCCTCGCGGATTAATAAGTCCCTCAACGACGGCTGTACAATGCTGAAAGCTATAAGGGCCCTGTCTTCTCCCGCCTCTTTGGTAATGCGCAATATGTACTGCCTGTCTTTAACCATAAAAAAACTCTTCACCTCAAATTTTTCACGGTTAAATTGCACCAGTGCAGCTTTTGCAATTTTATTTATCGTCTCACCCGTTCCTTCTCCGACCAGGTATATGATTTTTTTATCGGTAGTAACTCTTTTTTTCCCTCTTGTCTTTTTCATAATACCCCCAATTGAAAAATGCCGTGTTGCCATTATGGGCCATCTTCCCGCCGACAAAATCTGACGACAGGGGTTTTACAATCAAATCTGCTCCGACAGCTTTTGCCAGCCGTATCATGTAGGGAACGAGTTCAGGCGGCGGCCTAAGTGAATAAATGAGATCGACTGATTCATAGAGAGAAAAATCAGGCTCGGTTATATCGTCCAGGACAACGGGGAGTCCGTCATATTGAAAAGGTCTCACGTCAGTAGCAAAGACACTTATACCTGTTTCGAGCAAGGCATAGGCTATATCGGGCATGTGGCCGATACCAATCTCAGCAATATCAGTATATCTTCCGGAGATATAGTCTGCAAGGCCCTGGCAGCTACGAGCATACATCTTATTTATACTGCCTGATTCAACAAGCACATCCCCCCGTTTTTGTAGATATGCTGTTTTTTCATTCATCGGTCTTTTAAAAATTTCCAAAAGAAGACCTCTTCCATGGGGATTTTCGCTATCTTAGGTCTATTCGCGATCCCTAAAGCTTTCTCTAGTTGTATCTTCTGTTCTATCATGGCTATATTCCTTCTTGCAGATAAGACCGTATCAGGATTCACCGAGATAGAGGTACAGCCGCAACGGATCATAAATTCAAGATAATCAGGATATACGCTCGGGGCCTGACCACAAATAGAGGTCGTCACGCCGTGTTTTTTGCAAACTGCCATGGTATAGGCGATTGCTCTCAGTACCCCGAGATTTCTCTCATCGTAAAGTTCCTGCACCGACGCATCGTTACGGTCGACACCAAGCACGAGCATAGTGAGGTCATTCGTGCCAAAACTTACACCATCTATCCCCTCCTTGCAAAACTCTTCGATCATAAAACATGAACTGGGGACCTCGACCATTATCCATAGTTGAAAATCAGGATTGCCCCGATGATCCAGACCTTCTTCTCTCATGATTTTGACCGTCTCCCTGAAGACCCAGAGTGTCCTTACAAATGGAACCATAATCCAGATATTCGTAAACCCCATGGTGTCCCGTGCGTGGCGTATTGCCTTTAGTTCGAGCCTGAAAATGTCATCCTCTTTTATGTACCTGTATTGTCCACGATATCCGATCATGGGATTGGGGCCAACGTGATCCCTTTCGTACCTTTCACCTCCGGGCAATTCCAGAAATTCATCTGGTTTGAAATCGAGGAAGCGGTATACAACCGGGCGGGGGAAGAAAGCTTCAGCTACCTGCGCTATACCTTTCGAAAAAGTATCGATCATGACCTGATTGCCACCTTCCTCGAGAAGGAGTCTCGGGTGTTTTCCGATGCTGAGCATCAGGTGTTCGGCCCTCAGAAGTCCTACGCCATCTGCATTCGTTTCCCGGGCTATTTTTTGGGCAATTTCAGGGATAGACAGATTTACATAAACTTTAGTTGCAGTTATTTCCCTTGAAGATATATCGAGTGGCTGAACATCTGCCTTTTTCTCCCCTTTCTCATCCATCGTACCCTTGAATATAAGTCCCCTCTGTCCATCAACAGTTACGACGTCACCGTCTTTAAGGGCAGTCGTAGCCTTTTCTGTGCCGACGACACAAGGAACACCGAGCTCCCGGCTTACTATGGCAGCGTGGCATGTCTTGCCGCCCAGATTTGTTACTACTGCAGCGGCAATCTTCATGGCCGGCACCCAATCAGGAGTAGTCATTTCTGTTACGAGAACGTCCCCCTCTTTGAAAAGTGATATATCCTTGGCATCTAAAATAATCCTGATCTTTCCCGATCCCCTTCCAGGACTCACTCCTATTCCCCTGACAAGGATGTCTTTCTCTGCAAAATTCTTCCTTTCTTCACTTTTAATTCCCCCTTCCAAACCGTGTACGGTTTCAGGCCTTGCCTGGAGAATAAATATAAGCTCCCTTTCATCAATAGCCCATTCAATGTCTTGAGGGACCCCGTAGTGACTTTCAATCTGTTCACCGTACCGCGACAAACGGACAATCGTTTCATCGGATAATGCCGGTTGATCCTGCAGGTTTTTCGGTACCGTTGTCCACTTTGTGCTGCCATTTTTGTCTGACACGATCTGTTTTATCTTCTTCACGACTCGTTTGTCGAGGATCCGGAATGTATTTTTTTCTACGATGTATTCATCAGGTGTTACCTGGCCGCTTACAATGGCTTCACCTAATCCCCAGGAAGCATTAATCAATATCCTGTCTGTAGATCCCGTGACCGGTTCAAGCGTGAACATTACCCCGGATACGCGGGAGAAGATCATTTCCTGGACAGCAACGCTGATAAGTACCTCGCGGTGTGAAAAACCTTTTTCCTTACGATATACAATGGCTCTCGGGGTAAAGAGGGAACCCCAGCATTTTTTGATGCTTGTGAGAAGGTCTTTCCGGGTTATGTTAAGAAAGGTGTCCTGTTGACCTGCAAAACTTGCACCCGGCAGATCTTCTGCCGTTGCTGAAGAACGAACAGCAACTGCAATATTCTTCTTGCCGGTCTGCTCGCAAAGTAACCGGTATGCTTTTATAATTGGTCTTTCAATATTCTTTGGCATTGACTTGTTCTCTATGAGCCGTCTCATTTCCTTGGATGCATCGTGCAGCGATGTCATATCAGATATATTCATTTTGGAGAGAAGGTTTTCGATAGCCCTGTCTACCCGTGTCTCTTTAATGAAGGCCTTGTACGCATAAGCAGATACAGCAAATCCGTTAGGGACAGGGACACCTACCTGCCCGGTAAGCTCTCCGAGATTAGCACATTTTCCACCAACAACCTGGACGTCTTCCTTTCGCAAGTCTTTGAACCATAAAATGATATCGTTTTTATCCATAGGAATTGCCCCCTTCATTTAAATTTTTTCCTTTTTTGTCTTTTTCAGACCTTCCCGCCTTCCTTCGGTGACCTTGTTGGCAATCTCCTCAATGGAACTGTTTGTGACATCGATAATCTGTAAGCCTTTTATTTGACTGAATATGCGGTGACTGTATGCCAGTTCCTTCCGAATGTACGAGATGTCCGTATAAGAGGGGGATTCTGTGTATTTGAGCCTTGTCTGCCTAATGAAGGCGAGTCTTTCAGGAGAGATGGTAAAGCCAACCTTCTGGTTTTTCGCTTTAAATATTTTTTGAGGTAGTTCCATTCCATAAATAACCGGGACATTAGCTATTTTTAAATTATTATTGCAGGAAAGGTAAAGACTGGTCGGGGTTTTTGATGTTCTGGAAACCCCTATAAGGATAGTGTCTGCTTTATCAAGGGTCTCGACCCCCTGGCCGTCATCGTGCCGGAGGGTAAAGTCAATCGATTCAGCTAGGCGAATTGACTCTTCTCCAATCCCCCGTAAAAGACCCGGCCTCAACTCAGGGTTGAGGTTCCAGAGCCGCCCAATCCTGTCCAGTATCGGGCCGAGTAGATCGATGGTATAGACATTTAACTTCCGCTTCTCTGTACGTAACCAGTTCCTTAGTTCTTGCAAGACGAGGGAGTAAATCACGATACCCTGTACTTCCGCAGCCTTTTCAAGAACCGTTTTAATCTGATCTGGTGTCTTAATGTAGGGAAACTTCTTGAAAACCGGCTTTATTTCTTTGAATTGTACAAGGACCGCACTGATAACCATCTCCGCTGTCAGCCCCGTCGAATCAGATATAATGAACACATGCACCTTTTTCTTGGACGAGCTCATTTGAATTACTGCCCCCTCAGTATTTGCAAGCTGTGGTCAGGGACATATCAATATCAGCGTGAGACGAAAGTCAGGAATGCCTGTTTATATATCCCAGCAGGATAATGCGCTTCTTTCTTACTTTAAGTTAGACGTTATATCAAAAGTAGTATTCAGGATTGTATGAAAAAATCATCATGCAGAACATCTCATTTACCCTTAATAGTTCGGATTTTACCGGATAAATGATTCCTTGTCAAGAAAACTAATATCGTGGAATATATGAAAAAATAATGATTAGTTGCTGCCCTTTGTCTCCCATTCAATGGGTGTCATACAGACAGGACACCTCACAATCAATGACGGCATGCCGTAAGCGTCTTGCGTCATTTCAATAAAATTTACATGCAGTTCTTTAACGCCTAGAGTTGTTTTGCAATTGTAACATGTCTGTTTATCGGCTGCGGGAAAGGTTATGATAGATTTGGTCATCGTTCTTGTCATATTATGTAATGTCTCCTTATTCTATTAAATATATTTTATATATAATAAATTTTTTATGCAATTGTCAACGGAAAAAATAATTTCTTAATTTTAAAGGCTTTGTATATGGAATTACTTAACCCCGGGTATTTAGCAGACTTTTTACCGTTAATCAAGGTTGGCAGATTCTTCGTTCATTGAGATGCAGCCTCAAGTTCCATAAGGAATTTCTTAAGATTTAATCCGAATCGTTCAGACACCTGTTGTAGTGATTGAAAGAGGGCCGTGCACATAATGCATTCACCTGATTTCATATCATATTTTTTAAATATCTCTTCGGTTTTCCGGTAAGTGCGCAGTACTTCCAGTACGGTCATATCAGGCCGGATACGAGGCGCTTTATTTAAACAATGTCCTTCCATAAAAACTCTCTATCGAACCTGCAAGAAACCTGCCGGACCCTCGAGCACTTTGCCTATGACACTGGCTGCAGGTGTGTTTTTTTCCCGTAGCTTTTGGACAAGGGTATTTGCTTTACTTTCCGCAACTGATATCAAGAGTCCCCCTGAGGTCTGGGCGTCTGCCAATATATCAACCAGTAATGGATCGATTCCTGATGAAATATCCATGCATGGTGCGCAAAACGTTTGGTTGCTGTAACTTCCTGCAGGTATCATTCCCATTGCAGCAAAGTTCATGGCTTCCGCAATTATTGGTATTTCACTCGCGTAAAGCAGTACACCCACTTTGCTTGCCTTACTCATTTCCAGCGCATGTCCTAAAAGTCCGAACCCGGTAATGTCAGTGCATGCATGTGCCCCGACCTCGGTCATGGCCTCAGCCGCATCCTTGTTCAAAGTTGCCATCAATTCAGTTATTTCCCCCAATATCCTCTCATCCAGTTTTTTACCTTTAAGAGCTGTTGTCAAAATACCCGTACCAAGTGGCTTGGTTAAAATGAGACGGTCCCCTGGCTGAGCCCCCGCATTAGTCAACAAATGTTCCGGATGTATAACACCTGTTACAGAAAGCCCGTATTTAAGTTCCGGATCTTCTACGCTATGCCCTCCGACCATAACGGCTTCTGCCTTGTGTATAATTTCAAGCCCTCCATCAATTATAGAGCGCATGATGGACCTGTCCATTTCTTTAATGGGGAAGCAGACGATATTCATGGCAGTTAATGGCTTCCCTCCCATGGCATATACGTCGCTCAGTGCATTAGCAGCAGCAATCCTGCCGAAATCCTTTGGATCGTTTACAATGGGCGTGAAAAAATCAAGAGTTTGGATAAGAGCTATATCCGGAGTAAGGCGATAAACACCTGCGTCATCCGATACCTCGATACCTACGAGGAGATTCGGGTCTTTCTCCACAGGAAGATCCTTAAGAACTTCGCGTAAGTCGCCCGGACTTATTTTTGAAGCTCAACCTGCTGCACGGGCCTTTTCAGTTAAATTGTGTATGTGTATTTGCATATCTGACATTATAATATCTTTTCGCCGTTAAAAGGGCGAAGTCTTCGATAAAGCGTTTGCTTTATATGAATTTTACACCTTCCTGTTTTCATGATATGTCTTTGCATGATACTTTTTCAACATTATTCCTAGAAAATAATCTTGAACCGAGGACCTCCTTAAGGGCTCGCGGAATATGCTCAATAATATCTATGACCTGTGTTGCAGGCGTTGGTCTCGCATAATGTCCTGCAAGCCGGTTGACTCTCGCTGCAACAAAAGCTGCATCACCTATGTCCATCCCTGTCTCCTCAAGCAGAACCGAAACGATCCCTGTAAGGGTATCACCGGTGCCTCCGATAGCCTCCATAGCCTCTTCAGTCGGATAATCGACCATGGATAAGATTTTCTCCTTGTTTGCTATATAATCCTTCTTGCCCTTTACGAGGAGGCAGCCGGCGGCATTGTCGTTTGAATAGGCCCGGGAGATTAACTCCGGAATACTGTTGTCCTCATGTAGGATGAAACCCCTGGTATAGAATGGATGAGGTGCATCTTCATCTGCCAGAAAAGCCAGTTCTCCCGTATCCGGTGTGAAGAGATCGAACTTTGGCGCTTGACCGCTCATTTTGGCTGCATACATGAATCCGGCGTCTGCTATCAAGGTTGGCCGTTTTGGCATTTCTTCCATGGTAAGCATAATTCTTTGGCACCAGTCTGTATCCGGCTGTAAATAATGGAAAACAATGGTTTGAAAATCAGATATGCTCAAATGTTTTGTCAGATGCTCATAAAGTTGCCGGCTTCCGTCTCCAAGCCCGATATCACCAACCAGATAGGCGAAAGATCGCTTTTGTCCAAACATGCTGAGGGTCTTAATTACAGAGGCAAGCAGCGCCGTCGTTCCACGGTTAACGGCAGAACGTTTACCCTGAATATAGATCCCTTCCCCTTGCAGGTTAACTTCTCCTGCAACCAACGGGAAATCCTTTTCCGGAATAGTCCCTATGACTGCAAGCATCGATTTTTTGCCTCGTCAAATGCTAATTGTAATGCATAGCCGCAAAGGGTATGACCGATTTTCCTCGGACTTGGTGCTTTGGAAAGTTGTTCCCCGATCATTTCAGAAGCAAGATAGGGAATATCCGGGCAGCCGCCTCCTGAAATATTAACGATAGTTGTTGTATCCTTGTCGATAGTCAGTTTCATATTAGCTGCCCGTATCATTAGATACTTCCCAAAATCTTTTACGTTAAAAAGATCCACTGGCTTGAGAAGAGGGCTATTGACGGGAACTATCTGAAGAGGTACCAGTCCATTATCTTCAAGCGTTCTGATAATATTGAGCTGTTCTATAAGCGGAAATTTAATAACTAAGTCGCAACCGGTTCGAATTTCGGGAGGGGGTCCCATGACCTTTATTTTCCAGTTTTTAGATCTCAGAATAGTCTCAGCCCGTATTACTTCGCTCGTGTTTTCGTATATTAAAATACCGTAATCAGAACCCTGACCTGTTACATCTTTCCTGACTTTTTTCTTTTTAAACCTGAAAAAGGACATAGTTAATCCCTTCTGATCGTAATACGGTACCCTATCCCTTCCGGCTGAATATCAAAGACTTGCCATCCTTGGGTCTTTGCTGCACGGGTCACGTTTTCCTTTGAAGTATCTGTATCTACCAATATTACAATCTGCCCTTTTTTCACAGTATCAATCTCATTCATGGTCATCAACACAGGTTGAGGACAGGATAGTCCACGTGCATCAACAAGGTTGTTCATCGTAATCCTCCTTGTAAAGCAGCTTTTTTTCTCATGGTGAATCCGATAAATAAACAGGTACATAACCCTATGATGACAGCCGCAACCCCGTGGGGCCCGATTCCCTGCGGGGAACTGGCTAACCCGAAGTTGTGGGAAAATGCGGCACCTACAATCATCCCAAAGACAAAGACCGCGGCATCTCCGTCGCCCTCGCCAGCCATGAATAATTGTCTCCCGGGGCATCCTCCGGCCAGAGTAAATGCCAAACCGGATAAAACCATGCCTGCAAAGTTCCATATATGCATTGTATGTGCAACTGGTTGATCGGAAAAACCTGGATGGAACTGTTTCAGTATCAAATTTGTAATAAAAGCGGCAGCAGCAAGTCCGATAACGCCCAGAAAAAGATGGGGCTGGCGGAACAGGATGAGATCACGGAACGCTCCCATAGTGCAGAAGCGACTTCGTTGAGCCAGAAAACCTATAGCTAACCCTACAAACAGGGATACGAAAACCGGAGCATGCATGGAGCCTGGTCCCTTGATGCTATAAAATAGAATCCCACTCTTTTCTTCCCCCTGAACTTGGGGGTAGACAAGCATTAATATGAAAAACCCGGACATTATCATGGGTAACAGCCACCCTGCGGACGTGTAAGTTGGTTGAGTCCTCCCCAGGTTATATCCTGTCTTAAGGAAGCGCGTGCCAATCCAGATTCCGACGAAAAGACCAAGCAACCCCGTGATTGCGTTCCAGTCTCCACCTGACAAACGAAGCCACGCACGCCATGGACACCCTAGAAATACCAAGGAGCCGATCATTGCAAAGACTCCAAGTATAAATCTTACAAAAGGTGCTGAGCCTACTCTCGGACGAAATTCCCTGAACAGGTATGAAGCAATCAAAGCGCCTAGGACAAAGCCTATAATCTCCGGGCGCATATACTGAACAACGCCGGCACGGTGTATTCCAATGGCACCTGCAATGTCCCTTTGGAAACAGGCAACACAGACCCCCATGTTGCCAGGATTACCCCATTTCTGCAATAGAGGGGCGAAGATACCGATAAATACACCGACAGCAATAATACCTTTTTTCGTAGCAAAGAACTTTCCTAAAGCAGACATATGTTCAGGCCCCTTTGTTATCGGTTAATCTTGCCTTTGTTTTAAAACCCAATTGAATTTGTCGGTATAATTTATCTGTGGGAAAAAACATAGTGACATCGCATTCTGCTTCATGATAACCACAAATCTATAGAAACAACAAATATTTAATATCTATAATTATTATAATTATAGATAGAAATTATCTATAGCTTATATTCAAGTACTTCTCATTTTTGCTTCTCAAATAAACAATAAAAAAGGTTTTCGGGCCCCCAGGGCCTGAAAACCTTTAAAAAAAATTGGTGAGCCGTGCAGGATTCGAACCTGCGACCCGCTGATTAAGAGTCAGCTGCTCTACCAGCTGAGCTAACGGCCCACATCAAAAAATTACATTTTAAACAGTAAGCAAAAGATTTATTTTACAGCAAACTTAAAACGTAAATCTATCGCTAGACTTATTCAATATTATCTTCAGCAAAACCTGAAAATATGGCGCGCCTGAGAGGATTCGAACCTCCGACCCTCGGCTCCGGAGGCCGATGCTCTAATCCACTGAGCTACAGGCGCACTATCAAAATTATAAAGTTATGAGTTCTGAGTTACAAGCAATACTTTATTTTATCTTTTTACCTGTAAATTCATAAAACCAAATTCTGCAGGCAGAATTTGGATGGGGTGAGTGAGGGGACTTGAACCCCCAACACCTGGAGCCACAGTCCAGTGCTCTAACCGTTGAGCTACACTCACCACGAACAGCCGTTATTGTCTGATTGATTACCAGTAAATAGTCTACAGCAAATCCGGAATCTAAATCTATCCTTTGGTTAGCTTTTTAATTGCAAAATGCCTTTTAATGGTAAATATGGCGCGCCTGAAGGGATTCGAACCCCTGACCCACTGCTTAGAAGGCAGTTGCTCTGTCCAGCTGAGCTACAGGCGCATAACTCAAAACAAACTTAAATTAAAACCGTAACCCCGCTGGAATTGAAAACAGTTCTATGGCAAACCATTATGTGTTCAATGGAACAGACAGGGTTAAGCTAAAATTATAAGTACTAGATAAAAAGTATGTCAAGGAAGACTGAATCGGGTTTTTTACAGCATATTTTTATAGATCAAATTATTCAGATTTTTCAGGCTATCTATAATATAATCGGCATCCTGTAGATATTTTCTCTCCCGGTAACCATACGTAACTGCAACTGTTTTTATGCCTGCTTTTTTCCCGGCTTCAATGTCGTAGCTAGTGTCACCGACTATCATCGATTCGTAAGGCCCGGCATCGAGCTTTCCCATGATATAAAAGATCGGTACAGGAGAGGGTTTTTTTTCAGGCGTCGTATCACTCCCGGCAACAAGGTTAAAGTACCTGAATAGGTCCAATCTCTGTAACAGCTCTACAGACAGCGCCTCGCGTTTATTAGATATAACTGCCTTTTTATACCCGCTCAGTTGCTCCAGTGTTTCCCTCACATAAGGATACTCGCGAGAATAATCGGCAAGGTGACCGGAGTAATATTCAACAAAGTTCTTTATTATTTCATCTCTCATGCTGATCTTTTCATCTCCGAGTACTTTTTCTATGAGCCTTGTGATACCTTCTCCTACCATCTTTACAGTATCCTGTACCGTCAGTTCCCTCATCCCGTAGGTTTTTAAAGCATAGTTTAGGGCAATTGTAATGTCCTGGCTCGTGTCGACCAGAGTACCGTCCAGGTCGAATAATATGAGTTTAACTGGCATTGCAAATTATATCACAGTCATCCTGCTATAATAGATTAATAAAAATACTCAAAGGAGCATATCAATGAGAACTCTTATAAGCTGCATCCTGATACTTACCATCCTGGTCTTTATTACAGCGGGGAGTACTTTTGCCCTTAAAAGTCCTCTCAGAACAGAAGCTGCAACATCCTCGGATATATCGGGCGTTTTCACTCTGATATTATACGGTGCTAACTATTCAGACGATCTGGAGACAGTTGCAATTCTTGATTACGAAGGAGACGGTTACTATTTCGAACCTTTTGCTCCTTCGTTCAACTATAAAGTCATTAAAGGTATTCAGGCGCAGGAGGCATTGAAAGAAGCAGGGCAGTTTGTAAGTTTTCACAATTCGTTCTGGAAATACAACCTGAGCACAATTTTTAGTCCCGGGGGTGAACCTATCGGCTACGAGGTTAAACCGCTGTACATGCCTTTTGTCTATGGCTTTAGCGACATCCTGGATGTCTATTACTGGCTTAAAGGGGAAGGTAAGGTAAAGGTGATCATAATACTTGATAATTTAGTAGAAAGTACCCGTATTCCCGGCGCTGGAGCTGAATCCGGCGGCGGGGAATAATACAACGATTGCGGTCTCTTAATTGATCTATAACCCCTGGAATAATGCACCTCGCTATAATTAATACTTCTTGCCCCGGTGCATAGCCACTATTCCAGATGTTAAAGAAAGATATGTAACGTCCCTCCACCCCGCAGATTCTATGAGCCGCACGAGTTCCCGTGGTGGCGGAAAGTCCTTTATTGTCATGCCTAAATATCGATAGGCACCTGCGTCTGAACCTAAAACGGCAGCTATCATGGGCACGAGTTTTATAAGGTAAAATGAATATAATGCGTGGAATAGCCCGTGAGCAGGCTGACTGAATTCGAGGCATATGAAGACTCCCCCTGGTTTTGTTACCCGGTAGAATTCCTTCAATGCCTGTATTCTGTCCATGATATTTCTTAATCCAAACGTTATCGTAACAACATCGAACTGATTATCTTTGTACGGAAGAGCCTCGGCATTTGATTCCTTGAAGAATATCGTTCCGTTCAGTCCGGCTTCATTGATTTTTTTTCTTCCAATCTCGATGAGTTCACGGGAAAAGTCTATTGCTTCAATGTGAACCTGTCCTTTCCATTGACGAAAGAGTTCAATGGCCGTATCCCCGGTTCCGGTGCATACATCTAGGATTTTCCTGCACTCGGTCTTTCTTGTCTCAGAGGCAACTTTTCTACGCCAGCCCTTGTCAAGGCCGAAACTCAGGATATGGTTTAGGAGATCATAATGTATAGCTATAGAGGAGAACATCCGGTCAACCTCTGATGCTCTCCTCTCCTTATGATCAACGATATTCTTATCCATAACAAGTGCATCTGCAGGGGAGTCTGTAAGAGACGAAACGTTAGAAATTGTAGACAAACTTGAACCAGAAGGTACCGCCTTCCGGCCTGTTTTCAACTTCCAGCTCTTTATAGTATTTTAATGTAAAGCTCATCTTCTTATAATCATATTTAAGCACAGGTCCGATTGAAAAAGCCTGGCCCTTCACTCCGTCCCCGAATTTTTCGCCATTTACTTCGTCGTCCGTAACCTGCTTGTAATAAAATCCACCGATACCAATAGCTATATCTTTAAAGTGTTTTCCGACGGTATAGTCGAAATGAAATTCCTGTCCCGATTTGTAGTCAGTGTCGGGGTTTTCGGTATTAAAGTCATACATGAACTTGGCGGATATATCGAACCCGGTATCGCTCAGATAGGTAACCCCGAATGCCGGTTCAAATGTCCAGTAGTTCCTGCTGGTGTTTGCAAGGTCATCTTTATCATAATTGCCTATGGGTATATAAATGTCAATTCCCGTTGCAAGGTGCCAGTTCTTGAAATGCCAGGAGAGGATAAAAGGATTGACGATAAGGTCACAAATTCCTGTTTTATTGTCTTCACCTGCAGGAGTTTCAATATCTACATGCAAAATGGGGAGTAAGGCATGTACGCCCCAGAAACCTCCGAATACCTTCTTGTCTGTAATGTGAACGAAACGCAGCGTATTCCCCGTCACATTTAGATTAAAATCTGGGAATAAGGAATCTCCTTTGCTATCCTTAAAATCGTCAGCGGCATAATATGTAAAGTAGTTTATAAAATATGTTCCGGGCGGGGGGACTGCCCCTGCCATGAAGTCTTCGGCACCGTTTGGATATGCACAGCCGCCATTTTCTGTAGCAGAAACATCCGTACTTGTAGATGATAGGAGCAGCAAAACAGTAATAACAAGCGAAACAATAACAAGGCATTTTTTAACAGCATAAGAACAGACCTTCTTCCTCATGGTTCCTCCTTAGATTTAGTTAAGTTCAAATTTTCTGTAAATTTTAAAAGCTATCTCTCAACCACCAGGCCGTTTTTAAACACATCTCTCAGCGACTTAGCTGCTCTATAGAGGGAAAATTGAAATGTCTTTCTTTTCTCTGCGGCAGATTCACTTAACACCCAGCTTAAGAGGATACCCTGGGCTGCCCCAAATATTATCATCTTTGCCACATGCGTATCTAATTCCTTGCGGTATATGCCCTTTCTTTTCCCCTCTTCAAGGATATCCCCGATAAGATCAATGAAATCGACGACCCGGTTTACTGGGTAATTCTTCAGGAAAATGCTGCTCTGCTTTACATCAACAAGAAATATTTCTGCCAGATGACGGTCCTTTTTGAATAGTCTTACGACGACGGAGAACATTACCTTCAATTTCTTGTTCGGGTCATCAAGCCTGTCAATCTTTTTTTTGATGTCACTTATGATCCCTCCCCATTTTTCATCAAAGAGGGCGAGGAGTAAGTCTTCCTTGTTGTTGAAATAATTATAGAGCGTTCCTTCAGCTACTTTAGCCTCATTGGCTATCTCTGAAACCCGCGTTTCAGGGTAACCCCGCTTTACAAAGGTCCTCAGCGCAGCTTCCAGAATAAGCTCCCTTTTATTAATTGCTTTTTTCCCCGGGCTAAACATGATTATCCTTAAAATCGTTTAGGTTTTTTTGAGTGAGCGCTCACTCATTTTATAGGAAGATCTTTTTTGCTGTCAATGGGAAAATTTATGAAAGGCAGTACAATCGAGAAGCGTTAAACGTATTAGCTAAAAAAAATCAAGCAGTACAAATGTTAGTAATTATGTTAATAACTCTTAAAACCTTAAGAAAGACAATATCTTTTGGAATTTTACACAAAATATAGTTATATAAAATATTTAATTTTTTCAAAGGGTTTTATGTGCTTTATAAGCGTTCTGCGCCATCCAGAATTGGCAGAGCCTGCAAGCTCAAGTCTCACAAGGGATTATGTGGATAAGTTGTGAATAACTCTTCTTAAAAGTCCGAGCTTATTAGGTTTATGAGGGATGTCTTCAACCAATACTCATCCTGCGCTTATTTTAGTTCTTGTCACAAAACAGGCTGTTTTTAAGGCAGTTGAGGTAATAAGGCGATTATTTTACCTAATCCAAATGTTTCAGGACAGCCCTTAAAATGGATGCACTATGTCCCAGCTGCCTGTATGCTTCTTCCTTTGTTAAATCCCGGTCTTCTTTCTTCAGCTCGTACCCCAACTTCCTTGAAAGGTTAGCGATCCTGGAGATCTCCCTGGCAATGTCCTCTTCAAAATGAGTAGGCTGCAGTTTTATCTGGTACATGTATTTTTTTATTTTTCTGATATTTTTCAGTACTTCATTCTCAACAATGCCGTCGTTAAAAGTATGACGTGATTTATTGAAATCATCGTAAGGGATATTATGAAAAGGCTGTGACAGGTCTCCTATGTAATGAGCACAAAAGGCAAGGTGGTATTCTGCGTACTTGCCTTTTTCTTTTGTCTCAGTGTATTCGCGCAGCGACGCAATAATAGCACCGTATATATGACCCTCGCTATCATTGGGGTCATTATACCTTTTTGCCTGTTCTAAGACTAATTCCGGGGTAATTTCAATATTACGGTTATTATCGAAGTAATGATTGTTTTTCTCAAGGGTGCCTGCCTTTATCTTTGTGATATCAGCACCAGCAGCGTTATACCACTTATAATACCCGGCTGCTTTCGCTACAGCGAGGTGAGTCTCGTCATGCCACCCAAAAACCTCGCCTGCATGAGTTAGAGCTGACAAGAGCAGTGAAATGAACAATGTTCTTACAAATAATCTCTTTTTGAAATCCATACAGTCCATGAAGAAGTATTCAATAATTTTATTCCGGAAAAATTTTGCCGGGATTGAGGATATTCTTCTGATCAAATAAAGTCTTAAGTGACTTCATAATTTCGATCTCTTGTTTTGACATCTCCATCCCTATATACTGTGCCTTTGTAAGTCCCACCCCGTGCTCGCCTGATATGGTTCCACCTAAAGATATAGTATCCTTGAATATATGTTCAATGAGACCGACACCCTTTTCGTATTCAGCTCTGTCTCCCTTGTCTACCATAATATTTACATGGATATTGCCGTCACCGGCATGCCCGAAGTTTACGATTTTAATCCCGCTTTTTTCAGACAGGTTTCTGAGCCGTTTAAGCATCTCGGTCACTTTATTCCTGGGTACGACGATATCTTCGTTGATCTTGGTAGGTTTTATACGGTACAGGGCTGGTGATATTGCACGCCGTGCTATCCACAGATTTTCCCGTGCATCCTCATCTTCAGCCATTTCTATATCTGCTCCGAGAGCCTGGCATATATCTGCTATTTTTTCCGCCTCTTTTGTTATCGCGGCAGGATGGCCGTCCAGTTCGATAAGCAGGACAGCATCTGCGTGTTGGGGAAGCCCCACGGGCTTGTAATGTTCAACCGCCTGAATTGCTTCGTGATCAATGAACTCCAGTGTCCTCGGTATCATCTTTGAGGAAATGATCTTGGATACCGCCTCACCGGAAGCCTCAAGATTACGGAAGACGGCAAGGAGCGTAACGACCTCTTCAGGAAGAGGAAGGGTTTTCAACCTGATTTTTGTGAATATGGATAATGTCCCTTCTGAGCCAACAAAAAGTCTTGCCAGGTCATAACCGACGACCCCTTTTGATGTCTTGACCCCTGTAGTGATGATCTCTCCGTTCGGAAGAACGGCCTCTATCTCCATGATATAATCCCGTGTTACCCCATATTTCAAAGCCCTTGGCCCCCCCGCATTCTCTGCAACATTACCGCCTATCGTGCAGAAATTCATACTTGCAGGGTCTGGCGGGTAAAAGAGTTCCGTTTTTTTCAACTCCTGTTGGAGTTTCCCGTTTATAACTCCGGGCTCACAGAGAACGTTGAGATTTTCAGAATCTATCTCGAGTATCCTGTTCATTTTTTCAAAACTGAGGATGATAGCTCCCCTTGTAGGCACAGTACCTGCTGTTACACCTGTACCAGCACCGCGAGGGACAACAGGGATACTATGCTCGTAGGCGTACTTCATCACCTTGACTACATCATCAGTATATTTTGGCCAGACAACAGCGGAAGGGGTAGCCTCAAGCCCCGATGCATCGAAACTGTAGCATATGAGATCTTCCGGATCTGTCGATACCTTTATGTTATGTAATACATCGGACAGCTTTGTCATAGAACTGAAGAGTATTTCCTGCTAAGGGTTTGCCATAGGCTTGCCTGATCCTACGCTTCAGCAAGTTGCATGGAGATTACCTTTGACACGCCTGCCTCTTCCATGGTAATCCCATAGATATAATCAGCAGCGCTCATGGTATTCCTGTTGTGAGTCACTACAATAAACTGTATATTCTTCGCTAGTTCCTTTAACATCTGTGCAAACCTTTCTGTATTTGATTCATCCAGTGCTGAATCAGCCTCATCAAAAATACAGAGGGGTGAGGGTTTGATCAAAAAGCTTGCAAATAGGAGTGCTAAAACAGTAAGTGTCTTTTCCCCGCCTGAGAGGAGGTTGATATTTTGCAGTTTCTTCCCAGGTGGTTGGGCTATGATATCAATCCCGGTTTCTAGAATATTATGCTCTTCGGTCATAACCAATTCTGCCCTTCCGCCACCGAACACCGTTACAAATACTTCAGAAAATTTTGCTTTTAATAAATCAAAGGCTTCCCTGAGCTTCCTCCGTGTCGTAACATTTATCCGTATAATTGCTTCTTCAAGCTCTGCAATGGATTTAATGAGGTCATCCTGCTGTGTCTTTAAAAATTCATAGCGGGTACGGAGTTCTTCGTATTCTTCCAGTGTCCCGAGGTTTACCGGGCCAAGTGCCTCCACCTTTTCTTTTAGCTCGACAAGGCGTCTCTCATCCTCACCGGTGAGCTGCTCGACGTCTGCCATTGAAATGTCTAAACCGTAGTTTTGGCTGATCTGGCCGGACAGGTTCTCCATCTTCATTTTGTGCTCTATCCTCTGAATATCGAGTTCCGCAACACTCTGCGAAACGGATTCAATGATTTTACGGATACGTTTCGATTCATCGTCGCTTTTGAGCAATTCCCGGTTTTCGTTCTCGATTACTTCTTTCCTGGAAGAAATATTCGCCCCCAGTTCATTTGCGGCAGAAACGAGTGACCGTATTTTTTTTTCGTTCTCCTCTATTTCTCCCCCGCGTTGAAGGATACGTGATTTTATAGAATGTACCTCCTCTGACAAGAAAACCCTTTTCTGTTTATTGTCCGTTATCTCTCTGAGAACTGTTTCCCGTTCCTTTCTTATTGATTCCAGCCGTTCTTTGAGAGACGTGATGGATAGCTTAAGGTCAGTCACCTCTCCTCTGTATTCCTCGATGTGTAACCTCTTCCGTGAAATGGCTTCCTGAAGGAGTGTGTTCTTATTTTCCAGTTTTTCTTTCTTGGAATTCATCGCTTGCAACTCTGTATCTTTATCGCTGAGCAGATTTTCTGTCGAACCCTTTTCCAGTTCCATCTGTTCAAGTTCCAACGTGATGTACTCCAGTTTTTTACTCCTCCGCTCTTTCTCCTCCATTGATTTTTCAACAGTTAATTTCAGAAGAGACACCTCTTTCTCTCTCTCCACAATTGCTGCTTCGATGTTTTTTATCTCTGACTGTTTTGTAACAATAAGCTGTTGAAGGGAGTCTAACCCGGTCTGCATCTCCTTGAGCCGGGACTTTTTACCTTGCAGAGCCTCCCAGAGTTCCCTGATCTCCCTTTTCCTCTTGAAAACACCCTTTATTTCACCGGCAATAACCACGCCCGTTGGTTCTACTACCTCTCCTTCAAGGGTTACAAAAGTTCCCTTATGGCCTGATGCGAAAATATGAAGTGCGGTCTTCAGGTCCCCTACGATGAAGGTATGTTCGAAGAGACTTCTTATGACCTCCGAAAACCTTTCTTCTGTCCTGATAAGACTGAATGCGCTGCCAAGGGAGCCAACGGGCATCCCTTCATCCCCTTTAAAACAGACGGGACTGATAGGGATAAAGGCCGTCCTTCCCGACACGTTTTCTTTCACAGCTGAAACAGCTTTTTCAATATCATCGTATGATGAGAAAATAAATGCATTCACCTTTTCTGAAAGTGCACTCTCGATTGCTTTTTCATATTCATAGTCAACTTCGATGATGTCGGAAATTGATGCCAGGAGATTGAAGCGCGCGTCCTCTGACAAGAGCTCTTTTGTCGATTCGTCGAAAACAACCTCCTTCAGGGATGATATGCGTGACATGTCAGATGCAACTTCTTCCTTGAACTTTGAGAGAGTTTCCCTGAGGTTCTCATGGTTGTCTTTACTCGTGGAAAGTTCATTGTCCAATATTACCTTCTGTTCGTTGAGGCGCATGAGCTGGTTGTTTTTTTCCAGGAGCCTTGCCTGTAAATCCTGCAATTCAGTATCTGTTTCAGCAAGTACCGTGTTCAGATTCCCGATTTCTATCTTAGAGAGGGCCTCCTTCTGAAGGAGGCCTTCAAGACAAGACTGCAGTTTGTTACGATCATTCTTGAGGTTGCTGATTTCTTCTGAGACACGAAAAAGATCCTTCCGTATTTCTTCGAGCGTTGTCCGGTCTTCGTTGAGTTCCTCTTCAAGAGAGCGGAGATAGTCAGATTTCTGTCGGAGGAGTTCTGTCTGAGTTTCGAGGTCATGTAAAAGTTCAGCTTCAGTTTCGTCTGCCTCCTGTTGTTTGATTAATAAATCTGCTTGCTTTGTATTAAATTCCTGACCCTGTTGGTAGAGCCTTAAGAGGTATTCGTCTGAATTATCCCTCTCTGTTTTCGCGATCGCTATAAGCTTTTCTGTCCCGGCTATTTCCCTTTCAAGGTTCTGAAATTCTTCCTGTATGTGCTCTAGGGTCTTTTCTTTTTCAAGAAGTTCAAGCCTTTTCGTTGAGGTCTTATTTTCCAGTATTGCAAGCTCCGCCTTCTGTTGGGACTCTTCCTCTCTCAGCTTGTTGTAGTCGGCAATGATGTTCTCAAAAGAAGCTTTAAGAGCTCTGTAATCTCTCTTTGCGATCTTGAGTTCTATCGAGCGAATCTCTGAAGAAAGTTTCTTATATCTCTCAGCCTTTTTTGCGAGCCTGTCCAGGAGATTAATCTGTTTTTTTACCTCTGCGATAATATCATTTATTCGCTGGAGATTAGCCCGTGACGATTCAAGTTTAGCCTGGGCTTCTTTCTTCCTGACATTGTATTTCATGACACCGGCTATCTCTTCTATGAGTATTCTTCTATCCGATGGTTTTGCATGCAATATATCCGTTATCCTGTCCTGTTCGAGAATTGAATAACTTTTCACCTCGAGGCCGGTATCTAGAAAGAGGTCCTTGACGTCTTTCAACCTGCTTTGATTCTTATTTAATATGTACTCGCTTTCGCCTGACCGGTACAGCCTCCTTGAAACGAATGCCACATCAGATACCCCTTCTCCATTTCCATCTTCCTTTGATTTCACTGTGCCGTCCAGGCCTGAGATAACGAGAGTTACTTCAGCCATGCCTTTGGGCTTCTTCGATACGGAACCGTTAAAGATCACTTCTTCCATCTTGTCCCCCCGGAGGCTTTTTGCACTCTGCTCCCCAAGAACCCAACGGAATGCGTCGACAACATTGCTCTTGCCGCAACCGTTAGGACCGACGATGCAAGTAATGCCCGGGTGGAAACGAAATACAGTTCTATCAGCGAAGGATTTAAATCCTATTAACTCGATTTTATCAATACGCATTTTGATTTTAATAATATACCGTATACTCAAGATATGACAAGCTGTATTTATGCTCTTGAAATTCCTGCCGTAACCTCCCAGGGTTTATACGGACTGTGATGCTGAAGACATAGTATTATATCTACTTTAACTTCATGGAAAATAAGCATTTTATGTCACATGGCACGGATGGAGGGGTGATACGGACGTGAGATAAGCATGTGAAGAGAATTTTGCGAGAGCTTTACTCTCTGTCAATCGAATAAAGCGGTCAATCTCTGGGTCTTCTCTTCGATATACTTTGTCATTTCATCTTGTTCATCCCTGAGCTTGAAGAGTTCATCAGCAATATTGAGTGCAGCAAGAATTGATGCCTTTACCGGAGTAATATTTGGAGAGGCGTTGTGAACTTCTTTCAACTTGCTGTCGATGAATGAAGCAAGCTTCCTGATGTGCTCTTCAGGAGCATCCCCTTTTATTGTATATCGCTGGCCTAGAATATATACCTCGACACTGTTCATAATCCCTCGTTAGTCAGATTCCAGTGTCTCGAGCTCATTAAGGAGACCCTCGATTTGACTTTTAACGGTACTTTTTTCAGACCTCAATTGCTCAAGTTCCTGGTTTTTTTCATTGAGGAGGCCCTCGAGTTCCTTTATCCTTCTTTCCATCAAAGACTTTTCTTCTTTAAGAGTCTTGACCCTCTCAATCGTTGTTGCTATTTTGTCTTCGAGAATCTTAAGTTTTTCCACTGGTGAAACCTCCTTTTTTAAACTTGCAGACTGATCCAAAAAATGACTGTCATCAAAGAGGGTCTTCATAAAACCTTCGCATTAAAATAACAGAATATATCTGGTAAAGTCTACAGGTTTTCAAGGGAAATTTCCATGAAATCGCCTGTCTGAGAAAATATGCGTTTATATTCAAAATATGAGGTTAAAACCCTCTTGACATACGCTCTTGTCTCGCTATAGGGAATGTCTTCGATGAATTCATCTGCCGATTTGTAATCACCCTGTTTGAGCCAATTTCTGACACGATGCTCTCCGGCATTGTAGGCAGCAAGGGCATACGGATAAGATCCGAATTCACGCATGAGATCACTTAAAAGGTAGATGCCAAAGTGAAGATTGTTCCTGATATCGAGTATGTCATAAGTCCTGCGGGCGCCTGTTCTTAATCGCCTGTCCAGTCTCTTTGCAGTCTCAGGCATTATTTGCATGAGGCCTAGGGCGCCTGCCATGGATTTTGCATGAGGATCGAACCTGCTTTCTTCACGTGCGACTGAAAAGACCAAATATGGGTCCACCCTGTATTTCGCAGAAATATCTTCAACAATTGTGCGATATGCAAGCGGATATCTAAATTGGTAGAACTCCTCTCTATCAGGCAGGTTTACTGCCAACCGTACTAAATTTTTGTATTCTTCCAGCTCCTCATATTTTAGGCAGATATAGAGGATATCTGCCAATGATCGGGCACGCTGTGAAAGGTATCTCAGCTCATGTTTTGCCTCATCAAAGAAAGCGAGTTCAATAAGGGCTTCTACACGATCATTCGGCGCAGGTCTCACAACCGTTTCCCCGCTCATGCCTGAGTTCTGCCGGAATTCTTCTCTTTCAACCATGCCCGTCAGATCTTGAGCAGCCTCGATCTGCAAAGCCGCCATTAAACTATAAAAATCTTTGCCTTGCCTTGCAAGTGTCGCGTACACTTCAGACGCATCTTGCTTATCCTCGGCAAGGCTTCGTGCCTTCCAGTAGAGGTATTGCGGTTCATTATAAGTCTCATAGAGCTTTGAAAAGATATCAGAGGCTTTCTTGTAGTCCCCGGTACGGAAATATGTCCATCCCATGTCCCAGAGAGCATCTTCTGCCTCAGAAGGGTATTTCTCTCTAACTGTCTGAAAAGTCTTGAGAGCCTTTTCTATGTCCCCATCTCTTCGATAATCACGAGCCAGCCAAATAAGAACCTGTCCGGTCAGTTTGCTCCCGCTTTCCCGGAGTTTATCCAATGCTGAATTGAAGGATTTCTCGTCTGCCCCGGACCGGTAAAGAGAGCGCACCTGCCAGTATGTATTGCGGGTTTTTTCATATACATCTGCTGCCTCACGGTATTTCTTTTGTCTAAACAGTGAAAGGCCGAGACCGTCCAGAATTTCTGTCCTGAACCTCCCGGCATCCTTTTCGAGCGCTTCCCGGTAAACAGATTCCGCTTTTTTGAAATTATAAGCCTTCATAAGGTTCGAAGCCCTTTTTTTGAGGTCTTCAACGCTCAAATCAGCAGACTGCAGTTCGCATGATGCCTTTTCAGAAAAAGGACCTGCCTCGATATAAATAGACTTAAAAAAAGATCTTGCTTTGTCATGGTAACCCGTTTTCTTCAGCCATAATGCATAGCTGTATTTTATCTCCGTATCATGAGGATAGTCTTTCATGAAAGATCTATAGAGGTCCCCTGTGTTCGCTGCGGAAATTGCCTCGGACTCCTCTATCTCTCTGAACCGCGATGTCTTAATGAGCTGTGAATGCGGATATTTATTGATAAGGTTATGTATGGTTTCCAAAGATTCTTTATGACGCCCGGTTTCATGGTAGGCGTCAGAGAGCCATAGCAAAGCGTAATCACCCAGGAGGGGAAATTCCTCTTCCGCCCTTGATAAACTGTCTATAGCTTCTTCATAGTTTCCCCTATTTAGTGCGTCTTTGCCTTTCTTCAGAAATAACTTGCCGTCAATTTCATCACTGCAAACGGGCGAAACGACAACTATGAAGAACAGCAAACAAATAATAACCCTCATTAAAACTATCATAGTCAAAAACAGTATCTTTGAGCAATATCCCGGGATTTACCGACGTACTATAAGCATCTCCTCAGACAACGGACGTTTCTAGAATATTTTATAGTGCTGTGTTATATTCTTGTTATGATACATGACCTCAGGCTCCATGGGGAAATAGGCCCTGTCGAGTTTTTTGCCTTTGTCGGCGGACCAGATGCACACAACCCTTATTTTTATGAAGAGGAACAATCGCGTATAAGGTTCTTCTCAAGGGGGAATGAACTTATTATCAGCGATGAAGGAATCTACTATAAGGGGACCGGGGGGAGCTTCTGTGAGTACATGTTCGGGGTAGAAAAACCCCTGAAAGATTTGGAGAAAAAAGACATCACGAACAGGCTTATCATGTTCGGGGCTTTCTTTGATGAACATGAAACTGTTGTATTCACAAACGAGATTGAAGGGAGGGAATCGTTTTCCCACCTTTTCCTCCAGGGACACGCTGTCAAGAATTACTATTTTTTCGTGTCATCTGATTACTCTGGAGAACACAAGAAGAGACAGAAACAGGTTCTGAAGTCTGTTGGTAAATTTCTAAAGAGAACGCCTCTTATAGTTGAGGACAGGGATACGGATTTTCTGGATGGCTTTATCTCGAGGCTGAATGAAAAAGATTCGACAGTGTTCATCTTTAAGCTGGTTCATACCGGTAACAAAGCATTCTACAAGGCATTTACGGACTTATACTCTCCTAAAAGATCTTTATCTTATGCTGAAGAGAACCATATTGAAAACATCATGAACAAATATAGCATTGACCGCTATCAGCAGGAGAGAATGAAGATAGACATAATGTACAAGCATCCTGATAACAGACGAATTGTTGACGAATACAGGGATATACTCCTGAGCGGAATTTTAAAAGATACATTCCCGCATACCGAATACGCCAAGTTGAGAAGACTCCGTACGCTGGGCATACGGAACAATATGCCCATTGTACTGTTCGAAACCCTTGACGAAAATCTGCTGAAAGGGCACCACGTCCGGGAGATAGATGAGCCGGAGTATCTTAAAGAGACACGTTCAATCCTCCAGAGTCTTTTCTTCAAAGACCCTGATCTAAGGAGACACGTAATAGACGAGGATATCATAAGGTTGTTGAAAGCAAAACAGATGGCATATGCACAGGGCGACAAGGCATTTGAGCAAATTCTGCTTGATACGGTAAGGGCTTGCGATGAGATTTCACAAAAAAAGAATGACTTCAGACTTTTTGAGGATTTTACTTCAATAGTTACATATTTTGACCGGTACGATAATATTTATACATTACTCAGCCAAATAGCCTTCATGGAAAATGTTTTTTTTACGGAAGATTCCCTCAGAAGCTTGATGGGTAATAAAAAAGAATTCGACAAAATTGACACGAACCTTTTTGAAAATCTGTTTATCAGGGATCTTCTCAATAACAAATATGTAACCGCATACGGCAAACGCAAAATAAGTACTCTCGCAAAGGGAATTAAAAAAGTCTCTGCCGGGGACGCATCACTCAGGGATATTATCGGTGATTTGAAGAAGATTACCGATGAGGAAAAGCTCTATCGTTATATCCATAGCATGCTGAAAGAGAGGATGCGGAGTTTCTATACAACCACAGACACAAAAAAGGAGCGCGATATTTTATATAAGGAGATATCAAGAGAGGTCATAGAAAAATCGCTCGCCAAAGAAGTGCCCAAACGGCTATTTGACAAGGTCTTCCTTGACATCAGGAAGGAAACATTTTATCTCAATCAATTGCTGCCTCTTATTCTGGCGAATAAAGATATTTCCATAAGGGAGGATTTTCTCAATAACAGTGGTCTTGACAGGTTTTATATCGAGACACTGGAAAAAGAATATTTTGATAATAAAGATCTCGACAGGTCACTGCTTGATTTCTTAAGTGAGGGCACTGAATTTTCAACAGTTGGAGGCGGCGAGCGGATTCGAACCGCTGAATAAAGGTTTTGCAGACCTCTCCCTTAGCCACTTGGGTACGCCGCCGTTTCCGGAAATCATTCTAAAGCGTTATCTTCAGCGTTGTCAAGGGAGAGATATCTTCCTTATGCAATGCTCCACCGGGACATTCAGAGAAGTTTAACCTTGTTTGTATGGAGCGGGTGGCGGGATTCGAACCCGTGACCCCAACCTTGGCAAGGTTGTGCTCTACCAATTGAGCTACACCCGCGGAAGAATCATTATAGAATAAGAAATCCTGATTCCCTTAACTTATGAGAGACCGATAAGCTATAATTAGCGATAATCAAAAATACTAATAAAAAGGTTAGATTTTGTCAATATGCTGTATCCTGATTTGGAAACGTTTAAGTCGCTTTCATTAAAGGGAAATCTTGTCCCTGTTTACAGGGAAATACTTGCCGATACGGAAACACCGGTATCGGCAACTATGAAACTCGGGGGTTCTCCCCTGTTTTTGCTAGAAAGCGTTGAAGGAGGAGAAAAATGGGCACGATTCTCTTTCCTGGGTTCCCAACCTTCAAGGATTATTAAAAGCTGGGGGAAAAGGGTCGAAATAAGAGATACCGAACAGGGGACCCAATTCCTTGAGACCGATAATCCATTCTCAGTTCTGAAAAAAGAGCTTGTAACTTACAATCCTGTTGATGTACCCGGGCTGCCCAGATTTTACGGAGGGCTTGTTGGTTATATAGGATATGATATGGTCAGATTTTTTGAACGTATACCTGATAACGAAAGGCCGGGCCTTGAACTGCCCGACATGTTCTTCATGGTTACTGACACGGTAATCATATTTGACAGCCTTAAGGGGAAAATGACGGTTGTGTCAAATGTGCATATCAATCATAAGTCCCCTGAATCCGCATATCGGGAAGCAGGGGAAAAAATAGATGCCATTATCGAAAAATTGAGAAGTTCAGAGTTCAGAAACAAGAATGCGAATATCCCCGGTACGACTTCATGTATGCCACGTTCGACTCCCATCCATCTGCCCGAACTTTTACCGGACAGCGAGCTGCATAGACCCCCTTCCACTTCCAACTTTGTGTCATCCTTCTTTACAAAAGAGGCTTTTGAGAACGCGGTCCTGAAGGGTAAAGAATATATATATTCAGGGGACGTGGTTCAGGTTGTCCTGTCGCAGAGATTTGAGCGAGAGTTCACTACAGGTCCATTCGATATATACAGGGCATTACGCATTATAAATCCATCGCCTTACATGTATTACCTCGATACAGGAGATGCAACACTTGTAGGTTCTTCCCCTGAAATTCTTGTGAGGCTCGAAGGGAAAAAGGTACTCGTAAGACCCATTGCCGGTACCCGAAAGAGGGGGGAAACCGAAGACGAGGACAACGCATTCGGGAAAGAGCTGAAAAGCGATCCAAAAGAGATAGCAGAGCATATCATGCTTGTAGACCTTGGAAGGAACGACGTGGGGCGGATATCAGAAACAGGTTCTGTAAAGGTAACCGATTTAATGAATATCGAAAGATACAGTCATGTCATGCATCTTGTATCAAATGTGGAGGGTAATCTCAAAAAAGGTTTGGACGCTTTTGACGTACTAAGAGCTTGCTTTCCGGCAGGAACTGTATCAGGTGCTCCAAAGGTCAGGGCGATGGAGATTATCGAGGAACTCGAGCCGATCAGAAGGGGTCCTTATGCAGGCGCTGTTGGCTATCTCAGCTATTCAGGGAATATGGATACCTGTATTACAATTAGGACCCTTATAATTAAAGGGACGAAGGTCTACGTCCAGACCGGAGCCGGCATAGTTGCTGACTCTGTTCCTCAAAGTGAATTCGCAGAGACCCTAAACAAGGCAATGGGCATGATGAGGGCCGTAGAAATGGCGGAAAACGATTTCCGTTGATGCGGTGATTTTCACGGCATGGTCAATAATGTAATAATTAATAATAACGAAAGTGCGTTTAGATAACATACAAACATGTTACTAATGATCGACAACTACGATTCTTTTACCTATAACCTTGTCCAGTATCTTGGAGAGCTCGGTGAGGATATAAAGGTTTTCAGGAATGACAAGATTACAATCCGTGAAATAGAGGCATTGAATCCTGAGAGAATAGTGATATCTCCGGGCCCTTGCACGCCGAAGGAAGCGGGTATCTCCGTAGAATTAATAAGATATTTTGCGGGGAAGATCCCCTTGCTGGGGGTCTGCCTCGGCCATCAGTCCATAGGGGCAGCATTCGGCGGAGAGATCATCAGGGCTCCTCGTCTTATGCACGGCAAGACATCAATGATACATCACGACGGGAAAACTATTTTCGCAGGTATACCGAACCCCTTCGAGGCAACACGGTATCATTCCCTCGTCATAAAGAAAGATACTCTTCCTGATTGCCTTGAAATATCAGCCCGTACAGATATCGACGAGATAATGGGCGTGCGCCATAAACACAAGCTGGTTGAAGGCGTCCAGTTTCATCCTGAATCGATACTTACAACGGTGGGGAAAGATCTGTTGAGAAACTTCTTGCAGTTAAAGGCTCCATAGGAAATTAAGAATGATTAAAAACGCAATACAGTCGCTCGTGAGTTCCGGTGCGCTTTCAGATTTTGAGATGGCCCAATGCATGAAAGAGATCATGGAAGGCACCGCTACGGAATCACAGATCGGATCGTTTCTTACAGCGTTAAGAATCAAAGGGGAGACGATCGAGGAGATCACTGGTGCTGCGAGGATAATGAGGGAGAAGGCAACGAAAATCAGGGCACCTGAAGGAGTTCTTGACACGTGTGGTACAGGTGGTGATATGTCCCACACATTTAATATTTCAACAACAACGGCCTTCGTGGTTACCGGTGCAGGGGTTCCCGTTGCAAAACACGGTAATCGCTCCGTGTCCAGCCGGTCCGGTAGTGCAGACCTCCTGGAGGCCCTTGGAGTAAAAATAGATTTAACGCCTGGAAAGGTTGAACGCTGTCTGTTCGAGACAGGGTTTGGTTTTATCTTTGCCCCGCTCTTTCACCCGGCAATGAAATTTGCAATCGGTCCCCGGCGCGAGATAGGAATAAGGACTATCTTTAATGTCCTTGGCCCTATTACAAACCCGGCTGGAGCAAAGAGACAACTGCTGGGTGTCTACTCAGATACCTTGACAGAGACCCTTGCAATGGTTCTCGGGAATCTCGGGGCTCAGGATGCCATCGTCGTCCACGGCGAGGATGGCCTTGACGAAATAACCATTTCAGGCCGAACGAAAATGTCGCGTTTTCGGCATGGCAAGATTGACACTTACTATATTGAGCCGGAGGATTTTGGTATCAGGAGAGGTACTATAGAAGACATACGCGGAGGCACGCAGGAAGACAATGCATCAATAACGCTCTCTATTCTTAATGGAGAAAAAGGGCCAAGGCGAGACATAGTACTTATGAATTCAGCTTTTGCGCTTATCGCTGCTGGGAAAACAGAGGATGCAAAGACTGCCTTAAGCATGGCAGCTGAAGCGATAGATTCAGGTAAGGCTTCTCTGAAACTGGACGAAGTAAGGAGGATCAGTCATGTTCTCTGAAAAATACAAGAGGAGGACCTGTGTCTATTAGAATAGGAGTTATAGGAGTCGGATACCTTGGTCAGCACCATGCCCGGATTTATTCCGAACTCGAAAACGTTGAACTTACCGCCGTGGACATTGTCGAAGAAAGGGCTGTTAACCTTGCAAAGAATTACGGCTGTGAATCATGCTATGACTACAAAAAGATTCTCAGCAAAGTTGATGCCCTTAGTATCGTAACACCGACAGCAACACATTACAGCATTGCCATGGATTGTCTTAAAGCCGGGAAAGACGTCCTCATAGAAAAGCCGATAACTGAAACTATCGGGCAGGCTGACGGACTTATTAATGAGGCAGCAAAGAGGGGCTGCGTCCTTCAGGTAGGACATCTTGAGCGATATAACCCGGCAGTGATCGCTGCTTCTGAAATGATCAGAGACCCATTATTCATCGAATCAGAAAGGCTTGCTCCGTTTCTCGGGAAAGGGGGCCGGGGGACGGATATTGATGTAACGCTGGATCTCATGATTCACGATGTGGATATAATACTGAGTCTCATTACATTGCCGGTAAACGAGATAAAAGCAGTGGGGGCAGAGATACTGACTGAAAAGATTGATGTGGCCAAGGCATGGCTGAGGTTCGAAAACGGCTGCACGGCACTTGCAACGGTAAGTCGTCTCTCCCCTGAAAAACAGAGGAGACTCAAAGTTTTTCAGAAGGATTCTTACATCCTGATTGATTATATGAATTCAGAAGTAAAGAGATATTTCAGGAATGAACAAGGCACCATATCATCTCATACGATAAAACCCGAGAATAGAGAACCGCTCAGGGAAGAATTAAAAGATTTTGTTCGTTGTATACAAACGAGAACAAGACCGAGGGTCTCCGGCATTGAAGGAAGGAATGCGTTACACGTTGTGTTGCAGATTTCCGAGATAATTAAAAGGCAGCACGAGAGGTAAAAAATGGTCCCGATGGTGGATTTGAAAAAACAATTTCGAGAGATCAGGGATGAAGTATCCCATGCTGTGATAAAAGTTATCGAGAGCGGTCACTATATACTAGGGCCAAATGTAGTCGATTTAGAGCAAAGGTTAGCGCGCTATCACGGCGTACGTGAAGCAATGGGGGTTGCTTCATGTACAGATGCCCTTCATCTTACCATTGCTGCACTTGAGATTGAACATGGAGATGAGATCATAACGACACCTTTTACATTTTTTGCAACTGTCGAGGCGATTCTCTATGCAGGTGCTGTGCCGGTCTTTGTTGATATTGAGCCGGATACATTTAATATCAACACAAGTGAGATCGAGGCCAGGTTAACAAAAAGGACGAAAGCGATCCTGCCTGTCCATCTCTTTGGCCATCCCGCCGATATCAATAAGGTCATGCAGATAGCAAAAAAACACAGGTTGGGGGTGATAGAGGACTGTGCCCAGTCTATCGGTGCGCATAGCCATGGCAAAAAGGTTGGCAGTTTCGGAAATGCCGGCTGCTTCAGTTTTTATCCCAGCAAGAACCTCGGGGCATACGGCGACGGGGGAATGATTATCGTGAACAACCAACGGTTGGCACAAAAAATAAAGATATTAAGAAATCACGGTTCCCGAGGTTCTTATAAACATGACACTGTCGGTTTCAATAGCCGTTTAGATGAACTCCAGGCAGCTATCCTCCTTGTAAAGTTCAAGCGCTTAGAGGAATACACCCAAAAAAGAAGACAGCATGCTGCGCAATACAGTCATCTCCTTTCCGGCACAGTCATGTGTCCGGTCGAAAGAGAAGGATATTATCATGTTTTTCATCAATATACAATCAGGAGCCCAAAAAGGGATGCCATACAGAAAAAGCTTAAGGAAAAGGGGATTGCTTCAGTCGTCTATTACCCGGTTCCACTCCATCTGCAAAAGGCGCTGAGATTCTTGGGGTATCAGAGGGGCGACTTCCCTGTTACCGAAAGGGCAGCGCGCGAGGTTTTATCTCTGCCCATGTACCCTGAACTTGAAGCATCAACAATACAAAAGATTGCTGATGTCATAAGTGATGTTGTCTAACTATCATTATTCATAAATTTTCATGGATTGCCGTGGAAGAGAGTACGCTCTCTCATTTTTATCCGCCTGAAGCGGATTCCCCCGTATAATATTAAAAGGGGTTATATTTGTATATAGGCAAAAGGATACGCTCCGATACCCTCTCCCATGGTCGTGGATTACAGTTTATGAATTATGTTTTTTCAGCAATAATAAGCGTGACCATGAAAGAATTCTTTTCGAAAAAGCTACAGAGAGAAACCAGGTTGGGAGAAACGGCTTAATTTCAACGGCATGGCTACTGTTATGATAATCAGCGGTGAAAGCTCGGGAGAATTATACGGCTCACTCCTTGCAAAAGCCTTAAAGACCCAATGTAACGGTCTCAATATTATCGGTATCGGTGGCGAGAGAATGAGTGCTCAGGGAGTTACACTCATTTCACGCACAACCGATGCCTTCGGTATTCTGGAGGCTGTCTCAGCGTATAAGAAAGTCAGAGCCACCTTTAGAAAGGCTGTCAATGCACTCAGAGAATTCATGCCCGATGTCCTTGTTCTTATTGACTATCCCGATTTCAATTTACGACTGGCACGCGTGGCAAAAGACCTGGGAATTAAAATACTCTATTACGTCAGCCCCCAGGTATGGGCATGGCGGAAAGGGAGAGTAAAAAAGATCGCTGCCATTGTAGATAGAATGGCTGTTTTGCTGCCGTTCGAAGAGGAAATATATAAAAAGGCAGGGGTTGAATGCGAGTTCGTAGGCCATCCGATATCCGAAGAGATCGAAGCTGTTCTTACAGAAAAGTCAGGCGGGACATCCCTACCTGTCTCTCAAAAAGAAACCGGGGGTAACGGGTGGTTAACCCCGGCCACCGGTCTCAGAACGAATTTCAAGGTTGCGCTAGGGCTTGATCCTGACAAACCGCTTATTTCGTTCCTTCCGGGGAGCAGGCACCATGAACTGAAACGTCTTTTCCCAATAATGACAGCCGTTGTAAGACGTTTTAAGAGCGATTCAGAGATACGCTCGCGGGAGAATTACCAATTTTGCGTCCCACTTGCTCAGAATACCGATGAAGTAAAATACCAGTCCCATATTGAAGAACTAAGGCAAGAAGGCGTACTGATTACTAAGGGAGAAACAGTAAAGATACTTGCTGTATCTGATATGGCAGTCGTATGTTCCGGGACAGCAACACTTCAGGCGGTCTTCCTTGAGGTCCCCATGGTTGTCGTATACAAACTCTCCCTTTTGTCTTATCTAATCGGCAAGCTAATTATAAAAATTGACTATATATCCCTCGTAAATATTCTTTCAGGCAGATCCACGGTACGTGAACTCCTTCAGGATGATGCAAATCCTGAAAATATCACAAGGGAACTAAAAAAAATTATGTTCGATGCCAAATATAGAGAGGAAATGCTTTATTATTATAGACTTACCAAAAAACCGTTTATCGGTAAACATGCATCAAAGAGGGTTGCTGGGATTATTATTGAAATGATCCCTGAGAGAGAAAAATTCAGATAATGTATCTATTTTATAGTCTCTTATACTGTATCGCTCTCCTGTTCATTTTCCCTTTCCAATATTTCAAAAGGACACGCGAGATCAGAAAAAGATGGGTGAGAGAAAAATTTGGCCGCTTTTCCCCCAATACCCGGTTTCCATTCGATTTCTTTTGGGTTCATGCTGTATCTGTCGGTGAAGTTATGGCTGCCATACCCTTGCTGAAAAGATTGAAAAAACGCTTTCCATCGAAAGGTATTGTCTTATCGACGATAACTGACACAGGGCAGAAGGTCGCAAAGGAAAGGTCCCCTGAAAGTACAACAGTTATCTACCTTCCGTTTGATATCTCCTTCATACTCAATTCGGTCTTAAAAAGATCACGGCCAGAGCTCCTGATCGTTATCGAGACAGAGCTCTGGCCGAATTTGCTCAGAGTTTTCAAAACAAGAGGTATCCCTGTTATTTTATTGAATGGAAGAATCTCTGAAAATTCATACAGGGGGTATAAGAAAATCTCATTTTTCATGAAAGCAATTCTATCCAACATCGATTTCTTCTGCATGCAGGAGGATATTTACGTCGAAAGAATACTGGGCTTGGGTATCGACAAGAGCAGGGTCCTGAATTTAGGCAATCTAAAATTCGACACCCGGCCGCCTTCGGATATTCCTCAATGGACAGAAAGAATAAAAGGGCCCGTTATAGTCGCAGGCAGTACCCATGAAGGAGAAGAAGCCTTGATAGCTTCTGTATATGCGAAATTGAAGAAAGATTTCCCTTCCCTCAATCTCATTATTGCGCCGAGACATCCTGAGCGATTCAGTGAAGTCGAAAAGATGCTTTCTTCCGGAAAAATCAGCTTTATAAAACGGTCGTCACTCGATATTCGATCCCCCGGACCGGATCACATATCTGGTGATTTAATCCTTCTCGACAGCATAGGTGAATTATCTGCACTGTATGGTATAGCTACCATAGCGATCATTGGTAAAAGCTTTAGAGGATATGGTGGGCAGAATCCACTTGAACCGGCTTTCTGGGGTAAGCCCATTGTCTGCGGCCCCCATATGGAAAACTTTCCCGTTATTGAGGATTTCTATCGTCACGGCGCTGCCGTTGAAGTAAGCGAAGACGGGCTTTTTGCAAAACTCGAAGAGATGCTCATGTCACCAGAGAAGGCCAGGGATATCGGCTCCAGGGCAGAAGAACTATACAGGAAAAACACCGGTGCTGTAGATAGGTCAATTGAGATAATATCCCGATACGTTACAGGTTAGTAAAACAATATATGCAGAGAAGTCCATTGGTAAGAAAATCCTATAATTCACTTGAATAATAGAATAATAATAGAATAATGTATACTAATAAACTTATGCCAATTAATTATTTAATTGCTTGAAGTAACATTCAAGCTAAGGGAAAGAGCGGGTTAATGAAAAGATCAATACTTTCACTTTTTCTCAGATCGGGAGGTCTTATCAAAATACTCTTCTGCTGTACCATAAGGACCGTTCACAGTTCGTCATGTGATTTGAAAAAGCATTCCTTTCAAGGTAGAGTGCCGTGAAATATTTTTCAAAAATGAAAGACGTAATAGTACGTTTTAGCAAAAAGGGCCTTTCTTCTAAGGAAATCGCTATTGCTATTTCAGTCGGCACTTTTATCGCTTTCATACCCATCATTGGTGTACATACCTTAACAGCCCTTGTCTTCGCATATATCTTTAGACTGAATACTCTCTTTGTTGTATTCGGTACCCAGATATCAAATCCTGTATCCTATCCTTTTCAGCTTCTTATAAGTGCAGAAGTAGGCAGTTTAATCCTGAGAGGTAATTTTTTAGAGATGAAGTTTTCGCGTGACATCGATTATTTAAATCATTATATTTTACCGATTATTGTGGGAAGCCTTGTCCTCGCGACTATCGTATCCGGTCTCTCGTATGTCCTGATAAAGAATATCTTACGTAAAAGAAGTCGTTTTTCAGCTTAGATTCCGGTTAATCCCTTTTTTAAAACATCTTCCATGCCGGGCCGGCTCAGTTATTATATAATAGAGTCTTATAAGGAAGCTAATACATGACCTTTCTTACAAGACCAGTCATCAAGAAGATATGACATTGCTTGAATCGCTTTATTACCTCGGTTACTCGATAAAAAAGAGACATGACTTTAAAAAACAGAAAAGACTTCCATCAAGGGTTGTGAGCATAGGTAACATAACACTTGGTGGTACGGGCAAGACTCCTGCAGTCATGGCACTCGCAGAGGAAGCAACAAAAAGGGGGATAAAAACCTGTATTCTTACGAGAGGATATAAAGGGAAAGCACATGGCCCCTGTTTTGTGAGCACAGGGGATGGGCCGTTGATAGATGAACATCTTGCAGGAGATGAGGCCTTCCTTATGGCTGCAAAATTGCGGGGAGTACCTATTATAAAAGGGAAAGATCGTTATAAGGCGGGTATGTTCGCCATCCGGAATCTCGCATCGCACCCCCTCTTTATCCTAGACGACGGATTTCAGCACTGGAAACTCTACAGGGACAAAAATATCCTCCTCCTTGACAGGCACCTGCCTTTTGGGAATAAAAAGCTCTTGCCTCTCGGTACTCTGAGAGAACCTGTTAAAGAGATAGTCAGGGCTGACGTTATCCTCATAACGAAGTCGGCAATCAGCGACCAGCGTCCTGTTGGAGATGATCTTATCAAAGAAATCAGACTCTATAATGAGGAGGCAGAAATTTTTTTTTCTGAGCATAATCCTACAAAATTTATAAAACATAATAATGAGACAATGTCTCTTGAATGGGCGAGGGGAAAGAGTTTTTTCGGGTTTTGTGGCATAGGCGACCCCCGATCATTCAGGATGACCCTCTCTTCAACAGGAGCGCTATTAACAGGGTTCAGAACCTTTAGGGATCACCACAGGTACAGTCGGAAGGATATCCAGTCAATAAAAACCGATGCTTCACGAAGTGGTGCGGAGTGGATTGTTACAACAGAAAAGGATATAATGAGACTGAAAGGAATATTTCTGCCGGAGCATCTGGTTTCACTGGGTATTGAATTTATTGTAGATACAGAGTTCTATAACGAAGTATTTAAGGGTCAGCAATGATTCAGCAGTCAACAGGGAAAGGCCCTGAGAGATACCTTATCGATATATAATATTATTCAGCATGTTTTGTTTGTACCGCAAGGGAGGATCTGATGGTCAGATATATCAATGTACGAAGCAGGACACGGATTGAATTCATTGATATTACGAGCATGGTGCAGGACGTTGTAGATGAAGCAGGAGTGAAGAAAGGAATATGCTATCTTTACGTCCCGCATACAACAGCAGGAATCACAATCAACGAGGGTGCAGACCCGAGTGTCCAGCGTGACATTCAGAACGCACTCAGCAGGCTCATCCCCCATGAGATGAACTACTTTCATCGGGAAGGAAATGCCGACGCACATATCAAATCAACCCTTGTCGGAACATCAGCAAATGTCATCGTTGATGAAGGGAAATTACTCCTCGGCACATGGCAGGCAATTTTTTTCTGCGACTTTGACGGCCCACGGCATAGAAGGATAGCGATAAAATTCATATAAAAACATGTCTGACGATATAATCTCTGGGGAATCTCACGCCCTCCGCAACGAGATCAGGAGACTCAGGCGGTCGCTGTCTGAACTTACTCCTCCTCTTGAAGTACTTTTAAAGCGAAGGGGCTTTAGAATCTATAAGAAAGAACCTTCAGATGATCTCCTACTTCCGGGAGATACCTTCATAGAAAGCTTCTATGAGATATTAAAAAAATATTCTTTCCGACTCTTTCTAAGGGAGGTAATCAAACATCAGAAATGCTTCAGGCTTGAACATGTAACGCGGTACGCAACCTCAGCGGTAACAAAGGATTATCTTCAGTACATGATACGCGTAGGACTTGTCGGAAACACATCCGGGGGGTTCGCACTCTTAACGCGTCCCATAAAGAGCTTCGGTGAAACACTCGAATGGTTTGTCGCTGAGATCCTCAAGGTTGAATTCGCAGCTGAGGCTATCTGGGGAATACGCTTCAAGCGGCCAAGTGTTGGCGGGGATTATGATCTCATTGCAAAGGTAGATGGTTCAATCCTCTATATGGAAATAAAATCTTCACCTCCGAAACAAATATATCAGCAGGAGGTTGCAGCTTTTTTTGACAGGGTCTCTGACCTTTCACCAGAGATAAGTATCTTTTTCGTTGATACCGAGCTGAGAATGAAGGACAAGATTGTGATAATGTTCGAGGAGGAGTTGAAAAAAAGGTATGCTAATCCCCCTGCATTGGCGCGTATGGAAAAAGAACTGTTCCAGATATGGGACAGGATATTTATAATAAATTCCAAGGACAGCATAACAGCAAACATCGAGAAGGTCTTAAGTTGGTATTTCAGGAAGAACATGTGAGGGTATGGGCGTTACTATGTGTGGAGTTAATCCCAGATCTTCATCAGGGCTTTCACTGGTTTTAGTCCATACGGACTTCCCTGTTCTATAGCAGTTAAGACAGTCCCGCCACCGGTAAAGAAATAGTACTGTGCGTCGTCTAAAACTGACAGGTAGAGCCCAGGGCAGAGGTTCTTAAACTCCTGGAGTGTATCTCCACCACCATACATTTTTATAGCGGCTCTGTTCTTGTCAATCGTTCTATCGAGAGCTTCCGACCCGGCTGTAAAATGCGGGGTGAATCCCATAACGGCATTGACAAATATAGTTCGGGCGTTTGAAATGCTCTCTGCCACAACAGGGTCCTTGAATGACTCTGGATCTATATCGAGTATATAGCCATATTTTTTGCCTTCCTTGAAGTCATTTATAGAAATAGTCCTGTATCTGCCTTCTATCCTTCCTTCCATGGTTTCTGATTCAACTATATAGGGAAGCTCTATAATCTTTTGGTTCTTTTTATCTTTATTGACTAGATCCTTTGCTGTGCGGACATCATTTTCAGAAATACCGGCAATACTGATCCCGTATTTAGCACAAAGAAACGTATTATATATCATGCCACCCAATATGAGTGAGTCAATTTTTTCATAGATTGCATAGAGCGGTTTTATCTTTGTATCGTATTTTGCACCGGCGACGACGGCCAAAAATGGCCTCTGGGGGTTAAGAACTGCACTCAGATTCAAAATCTCCTGCTGCATTAAAAAGCCTGCATATGAAGGAAGATGTTTTGTTATATCATAGGTTGATGCGTGCGGTTGCCATGAACCGAAAGCGTCGTTCACAAAGATGTCTGCAAGGCCTGCGAGTTGAAGGGTAAATGTTTCCCGAATTTCTCCACCTGCCTCTTCGCCTTGAAACCAACGGGTATTAGGGAGATATATGCCGCCTATCTTTCTCTTCCTGAGATCCCGGATAGCGAGATTAATAGAAGTATCTATACCGGTGATGCCGAGTTTTGGGTCTATCTTGAATTTCGGTACATGAAAACGTGTATGTAATTTATGCTCTAGATACTCAACTATAGGCTCGACAGCATCGTCTGACCTGCATGTGATTTCCCCTGTTTTTTTATTTTTTGGCCTTCCGACATGGGTCATGAGAATCGGCCTGCCACCGCGTTCGACAATATTGTAAAGTGTCCCAAACGTCCGGTCTATCCTGTAGGGATCTTTGATTTCACCCTTCTTTACTACGTTATGATCAAACCTCACAAGGACAATCTTATCAGCCAAGTCTGCATGTTGAATTAAGGGAAGCCTCTGGTCCAGCCCGTTCTGTTCTCTGTTCATGCTTCGTCCAAAGGTATCGCCTCTTCAATGAGCATGACAGGGATGCCGTCTCTTATCGGATAGAGGAGCCTGCATTTATCGCAGACAAGGCCATCCTCTTTGTCATTGAGCCTGATATCCCCTTTGCATTTCGGGCATGCGAGTATTTCTAGTAAGTCTTTTTGTATCCCCATGTCTTTAACAAGTAATGTCTAAAATTATCAGAAAGGCAGAGTAAGGTCAAGCAGTTTATATAATTGTGCCAATCCGATTTAGAAATGTCCTATTGATTCGAAAAAAGGAAGGCCCGGTTTCCGTTTTAGAAATCCCGTTAAAGTCCCTTTTTCATATCTATGGCTGCCTGAATTTATGATACCCGGAACAACTTTAATGGACGAGACGGTCCAACGATGCATAAAACATGGCAGAGCCAGTCACTGCTATGATAAAATAGCATAGGTGGCAGATTTCATGATAGGTTGTAGCGGGTTCATCTATGACCATTGGAGGGATTCCTTTTACCCGACTGGTCTATCTAAAAACTACTGGCTTGAATATTATTGCAGGCATTTCAATACCGTTGAACTCAATGTAACATTTTACCGTCTCCCCACAAGAGAGACGTTTTCAAAATGGTATAGAACTGCTCCGGAAGGGTTTTCATTCTCTCTCAAGGGAAGCCGATTTATAACACATGTTAAAAAACTCAAGGATTGTGCAGAACCGATCGAAGTGTTCTTTTCGAGGGCATCTCTTCTTAAAGAAAAATTAGGTATTATCTTATGGCAATTCCCCCCTACGTTTTCACTGGACATCGACCGCTTAAGGGAGTTCCTTGCTGTCCTGAAGCAGTACTCCATGAAAAATACGTTCGAATTCAGAAATAAAACATGGATCAATAAAAAGATATTCGATATCCTTGAAAAGGAAAATGCAGCTTTATGCCTCGCAGACTATCCCGATTTTCTGAACAAACTGCCTCTTACAGCTGACTTTGTCTACATAAGAAGACACGGAAAAGATGGAAGCTACGCAACCTCTTACAGTAAAGAATTGCTGAAAAAGGATGCAAAGAAAATAAAGTCCTACATAAAGCAGAAAAAAGATGTTTTCATTTATTTCAATAATGATGCCTTTGGCTATGCAGCGAAAAATGCCGCAGAATTGAAAACACTTTTGCGGAAGAAGAGGTAATATTACTTGCCCCAGTCCATTCTATAGCGTTTCCTGTTATATAGATAACGTTCTGCCGACAGAGCTGCCATACAGCCGTGAGCAGCAGCAACGACAACCTGTCTTACCTCCGTGCAGGTAACATCTCCTGCCGCAAATACCCCCTGTATTGATGACTCCATCATGCGATTTACCTTAATACATCCTTCCTCCCCCGTCTCAAGAGCTCCTATGAGAAAATCCACAATAGGTTTATTCCCGTGGAGGTAAACAAAAACGCCTGATACCTCGAGGGTTGATTCCTGTTTATCCGCGTCGCTCATAGTTATGCTCTCTACCACATTATTGCCATTGATTGAAGTTACCGTATATCCCAGCATAACCTTTATGTTTGATTCTCTCAGGACAGGATTGTTCTCATCTTTTAGTTTCTTTGCAGGTGAAATGAGATAGACTGTCTCTGCAGATCTCGCAAGTATTCCTGCCTCTTTTATTGTTTCTTCAGAGCTTCCAATGATACAGACACGTTTCCCTTTAAAAAAGGCTGCATCGCAGACTGCACAATAGCTGACTCCTTTACCGAGGAATGTCCCCTCACCCTTTATAGTAGGTTTCCTTCCCATTGCACCGCTAGCGATAATGATCGTTTTTCCCCTGTATGTCCTGTCCATGGTGATTACTTCTTTTATTTCTCCGGACAGATTCACACCTACAACCTGCGCCTCAATATATTGAGCTCCGAAACCTGCTGCTTGTTTCCTCATGATGTCGAGCAGTTCTTTCCCGGATAACGGGGTTGTAAGCCCCGGATAGTTTTCGATCTTGCTCGAGTAAGCGAGAGCCCCGGCGGTAGCTGATTTATCAACAATAACTGTCGAGAGTTTTGCCCTTGAGGCATACTGTGCAGCGCTGAGTCCTGCCGGACCACCACCGATAATCAAAACGTCGTGCACATCATTATTTGTCAGCATGTTTCCCTCCCTATGTCCTTCTCATCCCAGTAAGATATCCAAAAGTCTCTCGAGTTCATCAAGGGAATAATATTCAATCTCAATTTTTCCTTTCTTGCCCATGGGTCTTATTCGGACTTTTGTCCCGAGGCTCCTGATTAATTTTTCTTCAAGAGATGCAACCTGAGGATCTTTATGACGTGTCACTCTTTGGGACCTTATAGTTTTTCTGGATAATGACTCTGCCTCTCTAACACTGAGATTCCTTTTCGCAATTTTTCGTGCCGCTTCTATCTGCCGCGTATTCCCTTCAATCGCAAGTATTGCTTTTGCATGACCGGTGCTCAAGACACCGTTATCAATGAGCAGCTTGACCTCCTGAGGAAGTTTTAAGAGCCTGAGATAATTAGCGACTGTTGCCCTGTCTTTTCCGACTTTGCGGGAAAGGTCTTCCTGTGTAAGATTGAAATCTACCATCAATCTATTGAAGGCTTCTGCCGTCTCGACAGGATTCAGATCTTCTCTCTGGATATTCTCGATAAGCGCAATCTCAAGAGAGTCTTTGGAGGCAACGTTCTTAATTAGAGCAGGTATTTTCTTGAGACCTGCCAAGGCAGCGGCTCTCCACCTTCTCTCACCGGTCACGATGCTGAATGTCCCATCTCCGACACGGGAAACGATAATTGGCTGTAGGACACCCCTTTCTTTTATAGAGAGCGCTAGTTCCTTGAGAGACTCATCTTTAAATTTTTTTCTAGGCTGCTGCTGTCCAGGGAAGATCCGGTCAATATCTACAGATATTACCTCATCTCCCGTTTCAGGTATTAAAGCCTCAAGCCCTTTGCCTAAAGCCGTTTTCATCCAATATCTCCTTTGCCAGTGATAAATAACTCTGCGCCCCTTTAGAACGTATATCGTACAATAACACTGGTTTCCCGTGGCTTGGGGCTTCTCCAAGTGTAACATTTCTTGGAATTACTGTGTCATACACTTTATCCCCGAAATATTTTTTGACCTCTGTAGCAACCTCGTGCGATAAATTATTTCTGGGGTCAAACATGGTAAGAATAATCCCTTCGATTTCGAGGTTCGGGTTGAAGGAATTTCTTACCAGGCGCAATGTTTTCATTAAAAGTCCAAGTCCTTCGAGCGCATAGTACTCACACTGAACCGGAATTATTACAGAGTCAGCTGCAACGAGTGCATTGAGTGTAAGCAGTCCTAAGGAAGGGGGACAGTCAATAAAAATATATAGGTATGTATCCCTTATCGATTTCATCATGATGTTGAGTATTTTCTCGCGACCTTCCTTCCCGGAGAGCTCAACCTCAACCCCTAAGAGGTCGATCGTAGACGGCAGAATACAGAGATGCTCCATGACCGTTGTTTGCAAAGCATCAGCAACGTCGCATTTTCCGGCATATACATCGTAAAGACTCCTGGGAAGCCCGTCTCTGGATATACCGAGTCCGGAAGTAGAATTTCCTTGGGGGTCTGTGTCTATGACGAGAATATCCTTCCCAGCAAGGGCAAGTGATGCGGCAAGGTTAATTGCAGTTGTTGTCTTACCGACCCCGCCTTTTTGGTTGACTATTGTTATAACCTTTCCCATTGTTTCTTTGCGGGAATATTTTACGCTATTATAACCTAAATCAAAGGCTTTTTATTGTTACGTGTTCTCTCCTATGATATGCTGAAATTCCTTTATTCTGCATGTGGTTATTACTCAAACAGAAGCATTGGCAGATACAAAGCTTATTCAATAGTAACAGAGGGTATTAAGGACGTTGAATTGTGATATAATGCATTTGCAGGATGTGTACTTTACAGTGCAAAATGCATGAAATCCGTTACATCCATGTTTTATGCCGCACGGCATGGAGAAAGGGGGTAGAAACATTATGATAAGGGATATACACTGGTTAGGACATGATACATTTAAAATAGTCGGGGAAAAGGTCATATATACGGATCCTTTTAAAATCAAGCAAAAGGACACAGCAGATATAATCTTGATCACACATGATCATTTTGATCATTGTTCACCGGAAGATGTGAAGGCTATTCAGGGACCAAAAACTGTAATTGTTGCACCTCCGGATTGCAAGAACAAGTTATCAGGTACTGTAAAGACCGTGAAACCTGGTGATAAGATCACAGTTCAGGGCATCCCGGTTGAAGCAGTCCCCTCCTATAATACTAATAAGCAGTTTCATCCAAAGGAAAATGACTGGGTTGGCTATATCTTTACGGTAAAAGGGCAGCGGATATACCTTGCAGGCGATACGGATTATATTCCTGAAATGAAGAATTTTAACGTTGACATCGCCCTTCTGCCTGTCTCCGGAACATATGTCATGACAGCCGGGGAAGCAGTAAAGGCGGCTCTAGATATAAAGCCGAAAATTGCCGTTCCGATGCATTACGACACGATTGTCGGTACAAAAGATGATGCGAAGACTTTCGCAGAAGGATTAAAGGGGAAGATCGAGGTCGTTATACTAAAAAAAGAATAGCTTGCACGCCTTGAAACCGGGTGAGATTAAAAAAAAGATACAGGGTATTGTTGGCAGAGACATATTCTTTTTCGAAAATCTGGACTCTACGAATACTACAGCATTAGATCTCTCCGAAAAAGTACCGGATGGTGCCGTTATCCTTGCAGACAGCCAAAATAAAGGCCGGGGGAGGCTAGGAAGAATATGGCTATCACCTCCCGGCGTTAATATTTACATGAGTGTTATCCTGAGGCCCAAAATAAGGGCACAGGACAGTTCATTAATAACACTTATGTCTGCTGTTGCATGCGCAACAGCCCTCAGAAACGCAACGGGGATGAGAGTTACCACAAAATGGCCAAATGATCTAATGATAAACGATAAAAAAGTAGGGGGGATACTCATAGAGATAAAGAGCCAGAAGAAAACGATAACCTCTGCCATCGTTGGCATCGGGATAAATGTAAACTCAGATGTCAGTGAATTCCCCGGGGATTTTAAACAGAGAGCAACTTCCCTGAAAAACGAAGCCGGTGTATCGTTTCCGAGAGAGCACATTGTGGCGAACATCCTGAATGAAATGGATAGATGGTACAAGATTCTTGTAATATTTAATAAGGAAACTATTTTACAGGCATGGAAAAATCTGACTTCCACGATCGGCAGGGAGGTCATGATAGTGACCCCTCATGAAACAATCACCGGTTTGGCAGAATCTATAAATAGCCAGGGGATGCTGTTAGTAAGGCTTCGGTCAGGGGAATTAAAACGGATAAACTCAGGCGATCTGACTGCTTTAAAATCGATAGATGATAATAGCGGTAGACATCGGTAATTCATCAATAAATATAGGTTTTTTTGATGCACACGCTCTTTTTGTTAAAAGAATTGATACGAAACAACTAATGTCGCCTTCAGAATATATAGAAACCCTTGGCAAGTTTAAAAGAGAAATAAATATGGACAAATTGCCTGCCGGAAGTATAATATCTTCTGTTGTTCCAGGCTATACAAGTACCTGGAGAGAGACGATTAAGGGATTCACCGGCGTGGAGCCTTTAATTGTAAATTATAAAATGGATACGGGTCTTCATTTCGATATCCCGGAACCGGAGCAGTTAGGCCCTGACAGGATTGCAAATGCTGTTGCTGCTTATGAACTTTATAAATGTCCCGTTGCAGCAGTTGACTGCGGAACAGCTACAACAATCAGCATCACGGGCAGAAAAAAGAATTATATAGGGGGTGCGATCTTGCCAGGTATCCGTCTAATGAATGAATCTCTCGCGCGGGAAACCTTTGCCCTGTCCGAGATTCCCCTCGTCCCTCCGGAGTCGGCCCTAGGTATTGATACGGAAAAATGTATTCAATCCGGTCTTTTTTACGGCACCGCCGGCGCAATAGAAAAGATCCTCAATACAATAGAAAAAGCCATTGGATATAGGCTAAAGATTGTTATAACGGGTGGATACGGAGGGATAATTCATACTTTTATCAGGAGAAAACACTCTTTGAGACCTTACCTTACCCTTGAAGGCTTGAATATCTTGTATATAAAAAATACCAATGCATGAATTGAGAAAAGACATTTTGCTTGGAAGGTGGGTTGCCGTCATTTCCGAATCGCAGGCTCCTTCAGATTATGCCCTGTCCCGGAACAATAACCAGGACGATAAAGACTGTATTTTATGCCCTGGGCGTGAAGATGAAATCCCGGGAGAGATTATGTCTATCAGGAAGCCGGGTACGGCCCTCAATAAACCTGGGTGGTGGGTAAAGGCAATCCCGAGTCTTGACCCTGTGTTTCAAATAGAGGGAGATTTAGGCAGAAAGGGTCTCGGCATTTATGACAAGATGAACACTGTCGGAGCAAACGAGATCCTTATTGAATCTCCGGAGCATACAAAAAGGCCTGAGGATATTGGTCCTGAGCAGATGGTAAGAGTCATACTCTTGTATAAAAATCGCCTTATTGACCTACAAAAGGATTCAAGGGTAAGATATATCTTGATATATAAAAATTCCGGGAAAGATGCCGGTGAGGTCTTTTCTCACCCGACATCATTTCTCATAGCAACACCTATAATTCCCAAAAAAGTCAAGGACGAACTGGACAGTGCTAAACAGTATTACAGTTATAAAGAAAGATGTATCTTTTGTGATATCATAAGGGAGGAACTGAGGGTCGGCGACAGGATAATACTTGAGACAAAACATTTTGTCGCATTTTGTCCTTATGCTGCAAAGTTTCCCTTCGAATCATGGATAGTTCCTAAAAAGCATAACTGTGCTTTCCATGAAATAGAATCTGAGGAGATTGAAGATATGGGGTTCATACTTACGTGCATGTTAAAAAAGTTAAGAGCAATATTTCATGAGCCTCCGTTCAATTATTTTATCCATACAGCACCGAATATGATTCCGAGAAAAAACCACTGGCATACGCTTGGTGAGGATTTTCACTGGCATATCGAGATCATACCGCGTCTTAGGAGGATAAGTGGTTTTGAATGGGGTTCTGGGTTTTATATTCTACAGACTTCACCAGAAAACGCAGCAAAATATCTAAGGGAGGTTGGCAATGGAAATTAAGAGCATTCTTTTTCCGACGGATTTTTCGGAGGGTTCCGCTTTTGCCCTCGAGTACGCAGCTGATTTGGCTAAACGTTACGGAGCAAAACTGTATCTTCTGAATGTCATTTACGACATAGCAAAGGGATCAGGGTGGTACGTACCTCATGCCTCCATGGACGAACTCTATAAGGACATTGAAAAGGGCGCAAAGAAAGAGCTGGAGAGGTTTGGCAGTGAAGAACTGCGTGGGTACAAAAATATAGAACGGGCGACTGGTACCGGTGTCCCTCACGATGAGATAATAAAATTTGCCAAAAAGAACAAAATTGACCTTATCGTTATCGGGTCACACAGCAGAAAAGGTATGGACAGGATATTGTTTGGAAGCACTGCAGCAAATGTCGTAAGATTTGCTCCGTGTCCTGTTCTCACGGTAAGGATTCCAAAACATCAACTATAGAGGTAGCATGATATGCGTGTGTATCTTTCGGAGAATGCATTCCTTGCGCTACTTCTGAGTTCCGCGGAAGTATACAAGAAAGAATGTCTTGGATTTCTCCTCGGATACAGGCTCGAAGACCGGTTCATCATTGAGAATGCTTTCACCGTCCAGACAGCGAACAGAAAACATAAAGGTGTCATATACGAAAATAAAAATCATAAAAGAATAGAGCCCATACTCGCGCAGTTTAACAAATTGCAGAAGATAGGCGATTTTCATTCCCATACACAATTCGGTCCGACAAAGGGCCTTCCGATACCAAGTTCAGAAGACATCGCGGGGATGGTTCCAGACAATATATACCTCATTGTTGCGATAAATAACAATGAAAAGACAATGTCGTGGAACGAAAATCGAGATGGTACGATCTCAGGTTCGGTATGCAATTTCTTTTTCAAGATATCTGCACATTTTCTCAATGGTTCAACTGCTGTAAAACGCGCGAAAATACATTGTCCGTTCCCCCCGGGTTTCTGAGATAAAAGACAAAGCGGGAGAAAGGGGGAACACTATTAAGGGGTGAGTTATGTATCCTGGATAATATTTCACCTCACCCCTTTCTCTGGTATTTCACAGGATTTCAGTTTTTTACCTCTTTAAATGGATTTAAGAGCACAAGTTCTCGTTGTTGGTGGTGGTCCCGCAGGAGCTACTGCAGCAAGGTTCCTTGCAGGACATGATATGGATGTAATCCTCCTTGATCGAAATCCTTCCTTTGTCAAGCCATGTGGCGGTGGTATGCCGACAAGTGCCTTTGAGGAGTTTAACATCCCGAGGACAATAATTAAAAAGGAGGTAAATCATGTCAAGCTCATTTCACCAAAGAATAAAGAAGTACATATCGCATTAAAAAGCGGAAAAATCGCGATTATTACACGCGGAGAATTCGATTCTTTTCTGCGCCATCTGGCGCGGGAACAAGGTGCGCGGCTGGTGGAAGGAGCGTGTGTTCAGATAGCCGAGGATAATCTTTATAGAACTGAGGCACGTGTCGGGACGGAAAGAGTTTATATATTATCAGAGTATATCATCGCTGCTGATGGTGTAAATTCCAGGGTAAGGAACATACTTGGTATAAAGCCGTGCCGGTATGTTTATACAGTTTCTGAGCGAACAAACGAACCCTTAACCGAATATTGTGAATTTTGGTTTGGTTCACATCATGCGCCTGGTTTTTATTCATGGGTCTTTCCCTCAGCATGTGGATCTTCTTTGGGGACCGGAACCCTCGAGCAGGGTAACACGAATATCCTCTTAGAAAGGTTTAAGATAAGAAGGAACATAAGAAAGGAAGGACAGAAGCGATTATATAGAATACCTTTATGGAAAGGTGATCTATACAACAAGGGCAGGATCCTGTTTGCAGGGGATTCAGCAGGTCAGGTATTGCCCTTTACATCCGAAGGAATATATTATGCCATGACGGGAGGGGCTTTGGCAGCACAGGCTATAATAGAGAACAAGGCAGAAAAATACAAGCGGATCTGGAAGGAGCGATTTGAGAAGAGATTTACCATGATGGACAAACTGAGCAACTTTTTTTTTAAAGACGATTCCTCTGCCGAGAAGATGGTGGCTTTACACGGAAGACAGGATGTCCAGGAGGTATCAATGAGGCTTTGGCTCCAGAAAGACAGTAGCGGGCTAAGTCTCAAAGATTATATTAAACTTTTCAGGAAATTTTTAAGTTGACTCTAAAAAGATTTTTTGTCTATTCGTTTCTCCTTCATGTTCTCCTCATGATCGGCGTCTTAGACTATAAGCCTGCTAATTCTATAAAAGAGCCCCCTGACGTTTTCATCACAAGCCTTGTTGATCCAGATGAATTTCCTGTTCAAAGAAATTTTCCGCCCGCACTCCCACAAAAGAGCTTCACCACAGCCCGGGGTATCCCGAGACTACCCATGCCAGATATGGAGGATCCCGTTAAAGTCTTGCCTGAGAAAAGTATAAATGAGCAAGAAGTGCCTTCAAAAAACCTTCCTTCATCCCCGGTGGTCCCTGTTCCTTCTTCTCCTCATCTGGAAAGAAGAGGTAGTTTAGAGGGAGAAAGTCTAACGCAGAAACACGAAGAGCCACAATATCTTTCTAGGGAAAAACTCTTTGACCAAAGCGTTATCGGCGACCTTGCAAAAAGAGAAAGTGAAACAGAAAAAAGTGAAAGAGCAAAAATGCGTGGAAAGGGGAGATCACTCACCTTTGACACAAAAGATTATAAATTTCTTTTATATAACGAGAAGTTAAAGGAAAGGATCGAGAGCATCTGGATCTATCCCCGTGAAGCAGCAACAAGGGGTATTTATGGAGATCTTATCATACGGTTCACTATCAAGAAAAACGGTACCTTGGGAGCGATAGAACTTCTGAGGACATCAGGCCATCAGAACCTCGACGATGCTGCAATGAAGGCACTGAGGGACGGAGAGCCTTATTGGCCCTTGCCTGATGAATGGGGACTGGACGCCTATTCAATCGTTGGACACTTCGTGTATACTATTTATGGCTATTACGTAAGGTAGTTTTTTCTTGACCTGAAAATTAAATTATAAAAATTAAAAGCAGGGCATATGTTTAGGAATTTTATTTTTCGGGCTAAAGATATTTAAAAAGCCAATATTATTTATAAAAAACTGCTCAATGAAACAGAGACTCTATCTAAAAGTCGGTGATATGGTAAAACATATCCATCATACTTCTTGGGGTGAAGGAGAAGTCATCGAAGAGAAACACTCAGTACTGCCAGGCGGAATGTGCCTTGTAAGGGTACAATTCGAAGATGGTCATGACAGAACATTTATAAACGACCTCAATAATGAGTCTTGTTGTTATTATACAGGATTAAGATTGACATATTTTTAAGCATTTGTTTAGGTATTTCCTGTAACTTTTCATTTTAAAATAATTTTCTTGACAAAATACTTTTCTTGTGCTTTAATTTTTTTATGATTTCCTATACAGGTTTCATTGGGCGGACGGATCATTTTGATCCGTTGGTTGAAGGTTTACCGTCCAATCTTTTTTCAATGCATGCGTTCTTGAAGAAACTAGAAAGTTCTTACGAAGAAACAGGTCATCAAGACCATATTATCCTGACCCTTTCATGCTATCTTGAGGCAAAAGATCTTTATACAAAAGAGCATTCAATCAGGGTGAGTAATCTCTCCAGCGCCTTTGTATCATACCTTGGTATTTCGCAAAAGGACTCAGAGGATGTGAAAAGGGCTGGGATACTCCATGACATCGGCAAGGTATTACTGAGTACATCATTACTTATCAAACCGGATGCTCTGACAGAGGAAGAAACAGAGGAAATGAAAAGGCATACCTTATTCGGTGAAGAAATATGTAAGCCCTTTGTCTCAATGAGAAGCATATTGCCTGCAATCAGGAATCACCATGAGCGTTGGGATGGCAGGGGATTCCCTGACGGGCTTGCTCGAAGGGATATCCCCTTGATTGCAAGGATCCTGGCGGTTGTTGATTCTTTTGATGCTATGGTATCTGAACGCAGCTACAGCGGATGTAGATCAGCACATGGCGTGCTCGAAATGATGAAATCAGAACAATACAATGGCCAATGGGACCCCGAACTCCTTGGGTATTTCATCGAAATGATGAATTCCGGGATGGAAGATAGAATATATTTTTCAAATGGTTAAGTTAGCAATTGCAGGCGGAAACATAGGGGGCAGCGCTCTTATTTCTCTGCTAAGGGGAGATTCCAACGTAGAACTCGTTGGAATCTATGAAACGAAAAGGGATGCCCCCGGAACTACTCTTGCAAAAAAATGGAACATCCCTATATTTACTGACATAACTTCGCTCTTAGCAGCTAACCCGGAAATGATTATCAATGTGACCGGAGACGCAGATTTGAGCAACGAGTTCAGATTAGCTTCTAAAAACACAATAGAGATTATCGAAGGAGCCGGGGCGCGGCTCCTCTGGGATGTTATTGAAAAACAGAAGAAGGCAAGGATAGAAGCCTTCAGGATGATGGAACACCAGAAAACAATCTTCAATATCATATCTAAAATAGGTATGTCAGGAACTGCCGAAGATTTCATGAGACAGTTGCTTGAAAAGGCTCTTGAGATAACAAACACCCCGGCAGGAAGTATTTATGTTTTAGAGCACGGCAAATTGAGGCCTATTGTATCCAGGGGTCTCAGTAAAGCTGTCTTAGAGAAGCAGTTTCATGAAATCATGCCAAGCGGACTTATTCATGCAATCATAACTACGAAAGAGCTTTTTTCAATTAATGATACCCTTAAGGCAGACTATACGATAAATACTCCTGAAATAACGCGTGAAAATATCCGTGCTTTATTAGCAATCCCGATAATTATAAAGGATGAGGTTTCGGGAATCCTTTATGTGACCGATTTCAAACCAAGAAAGTTCACGGATGTTCATAAGGCCTCATTAATCTTAATCGCCGGGTTCATAGGCGTATCTCTGGACAGATTTTCACTTGCTAGAAATGTTGAGAAACTAAATCTTAAAATCAAAACGCTCCTTGAGTCCTCAGTTGTTTCCTAATTTTTAATGAAGCAGCCCCCCTCAGTTGTATACCCCTGAACTTTATGCAGCGTATCGGTCTGGAAAGATCTAGAAGAGTATATTATTATAGGATATTGAAACATGTCTTTTTCTTGGCACGATGAGACAGAAAAGTCCTCATACGACAGAAAATTTGTATGATACGTTCGAAAGCCCTCCTGGTATTCTGTATCTTGTATTTACCGGTGAGATTCTTAAGGGTGTCTCCTTCAAAAAACCAAATGGGCCAGTTCGCAAAGGGAAAGCGCCTTCGTGGATAAAAAAGGAATTGAGGGAATATTTTGAAAAAGGTCTGGATAAATTTTCACAGAAAATCGGGTTTAATAAAGGCACTGAATTCGAAAGGAAAGTCTGGCTTGTGCTGAAAGAAATACCCTATGGAGAAACAAGGACATATAAATGGCTTGCCGGTAAGATCGGGAAGCCGAATGCTACCAGGGCCGTCGGGCGGGCGCTCAGCAGGAACCCACTGCCCATTATCCTTCCATGCCATAGAATTATCGAATCTGACGGCTCGATAGGTGGCTATTCCTCGGGTATCGATATAAAAAGGAGGCTTCTCGATATCGAATATTACATTAATTTATCAAAAAAACCTAATAAATAAAAGACCTTGCATAATCTTTCAATTCTGGTAATATAATTTCTATGGAAAAGCAAGTCGGAAGCATAACACATTTTTATAAGAAAATCGGGGTGGCAATTGTTGAACTCTCAGATTCCCTGCTTGTTGGAGATACAATACATATAAGTGGACACACAACGGATGTGACACAAAAAGTCGACTCTATGCAGATGGAACATCAGAACATTGAGAAAGCAGAAAAAGGTCAGGTAGTCGGTTTAAGAGTAAACGATGAAGTGAGAGTAAAAGATCTCGTCTTCAAGGTAACTGACTAACTTCTTCTTCCACTGATCAATTGATTTTGAAAACTTTCTCGTGCAAAAGAGAGAAAAAAGGGATCATGCGCCATGAATGAACTTGCTATCTTCATTACTGCTTCAAGTGAAGGCGAGGCAGCAAAAATTTCAAGGGGACTTGTAGAGGCCAGACTCGCGGGTTGTGTCAACATTATTAAAAACGTTCGATCTATCTACTTTTGGGAAGGGAAGGTACAAGACGAACCGGAAATTCTCATGATTGCAAAGACCCGGAAAGACCTTTTTCATGAACTCATGAAAAAAGTGAAAGAGCTTCATTCCTACACAGTACCCGAAATAATTGCTTTACCGATAGTCGAGGGATCTGAAGAGTATTTGAAGTGGCTAAGGGATGTAACCGGCTGACACACGCAACTCACTAATCCAGCAAGGCTGGCATAAATTTTGTTATGCCTGTCAATGTGGGGCCGATAGAACAGTATAAATTTTCCTAAATAACTTTAGCTTTAGCCGCAAGGCTTCAGCCTGCGCTAGAATTTTACATTGCATTTCCTAGAGTCTATTGAATTCTGAATTAACAATCTATAAAATGATGACCTCGGAATTTTTCCATTGGCCTCGGGATATCAGCGAAGCAAAGGCTGTTCAGGATGATTTCAAAAATAAGGTTAAGATCATTCCACTAAGAAAGAATCCTGAATTTATTGCAGGTGTTGACGCAGCTTTTCTCAATAACAAGGCCATCGGCGTTGCATGTGTATATAAATATCCTGAGATAATCCCAGTGGAGGATGCATATGCAGTGACAGAAATAACCTTCCCCTACATACCCGGATTTTTATCATTCAGGGAAGGCCCTGCAATTATCGAGGCCTTGAACAGACTTAAAATAAAACCCCACGTCATTCTTTTTGATGGTCAGGGCATTGCCCACCCGAAAGGACTCGGCATAGCATCACATATAGGGGTTATCCTTGATATCCCGACAATAGGGTGTGCAAAATCAAGACTTGTTGGAGAATACAAACAGCCAGGGATGAACAAAGGTAAGGCATCTTCCTTGAAGTACCAGGGTAACATTGTTGGTGCTGTTGTGAGGACAAGAGACAATGTAAAACCTGTTTTTATATCTCTAGGCCACAGAATTGATTTAGAGGCTTCCGTTGTGATTGCACTGAGATGCGTCAGGAGATATAGAATCCCGGAACCATTGAGGAGGGCGGATTTTTTGTCAAAGAAAATAAAGAGAGAACAGTTGCCTGAAAAACTTTAGGGAATTATATGGGTTAAGTGTCATTCCAGCTTGTCGGGAATCCTTCTTCATAGACACCGGAATTAGAGAAAAGGAAAGATTCTCGATTCGAGTCTTTGCCAAGAGTCGCTCCGACCGAACAAGCAAGTCGGAATGATGACAAAAAGTAGGACGGGAGTGACGGCTTCAGCCTGCACATAAAGAATTTTCACCAACAATAATCAGCAGGTGAGATGAAAGGCAGCAATTACCTTCCTGTCTGACTGAAGCTTATTGAAGAGCTCAACTGCATTCTTTGTTAAATCAATTTGAACCTCAATCCCTTTTGACTCAAGATAAGATATGGTTTCTTTTGGAACCTTCATCACTCCATAAGCACCGGTCCCGACTATCAGCAGATCAGGTTTTGCTTTTATCACATCATCTAAATCTTTTATTGATAGAATATGGCCTTCCTTTCTCCACCATGAAGGATCTACCCGTTCAGGGTAGATAATAACATCAGAGGTATATGTCCTGCCGTCAATGGTTATGCTGCCGAATGAGTAGCGCTCGATCTTCATTTCCCTTCGCCCTCTGTGCTATGCTATATATTAGCATATGGGAGTGTATAGGGTTCTGGTGTCCCTCCTGGACTTCAAATCCAGTGTTGCCTGTCACAAACGGGCAGGGTGGGTTCGATTCCCACACGCTCCCGCCAAATGTTCCTTTTAAATCATTGAGGTATTTAAGAACTAAAAATCCAGTCAGTAAACTCCTATTTTATAAAACATCTAACCATTACATTTCTATCCCTGGAAATTATTAATACAGAAAGAGCAACAGGACCTCAAAAAAATGAGGCAGGAAAGTTTGCGAAGGAATCATTAACCATTTCCCCCGGTATATCCTGTCATTCTTGGGTAGTGGGTCAGTTTAGAACAGTCTGTTGAAAAAGGCCAAACATGGACAATTTGTCATGCTGAACTTGTTTCAGCATCTCGTAAAATCAATAGGTTATGAGACCCTGAATCCCTCCAGTATGACGGCGGGCAGGCAAGTTCAGGGTGACACAAATATACTTTTTCAACAGGCTAGGAAGAATTGACCCACTACCCATTCTTGAATTACCTTGACTAACCTACAAGGACATGCTATTGTATATGTAAGATTTTAGAAGTTTTTGCGTTCACAGAAGGCCACAAAGACTTTTAGCTTTGTGGCCTTTTTTATTGAGTCCTTCTAAGGTTTTAATTTTAAGGATAAGGAGGTAAATAAAATGAAACAAGGAACAGTAAAGTGGTTTAATGATTCCAAGGGTTTTGGCTTCATTACCGCTGAAGATAACAGCGATTTTTTTGTACACCATACGTCTATCCAGGGCACTGGATTTAAGAGCCTCGCCGAAGGTGACAATGTCAGCTTTGATACGGAACAAGGTCCAAAAGGCCTTAAGGCGATCAATGTAGTCAAAGTCTAAATAATTAGTAATGCCCCTCTGAAGGAGGGGCATTAACCCTTTGAGAGGAATATGAATAATAATAAACATACAGCAATGATGGAGAGGAAGCAGGAAATGATGCGGCAGAGACGAGAAGCAGGCTCTGTAGCTACCCGCTTCCCTGAAGTTTCAAGCATCATGATGAATATGACATATAACCAGAAGGGGACAAAACCGATTCTCCGTACCTTTCATTTCACTCCCAGCAGCTATGCTTTTTTTATGGTGAATTGCTTAAAACAAGAGTGCATTGATGGAGGTTTTGATTTAACCCAGGTGATAACCACCATGATCAGAAACAGGAGAGAGGATGCGAGAGGAACTCTGAGCTGCAAAGGCACATATTCCTCTACTAGCCACTCGGATATTGTTTATGAAGTTGCCATACAATATGTGATATAACAGCATCTCACATGCAGAGTCAGTCCGCAACGTGGTTTTGACTGTATTCATTCCTAAGATTTTTTTTCAGGAAGGACCTTCTACTGAGTACTCTGTGCCAAATGATCAAAAGAGATTGAAAAAATCAGAGTTTTTAAAACAAAAAAAGGAGATTGAAAATGAGAAAAATGTATATTGGAAATATTCCATACAAAGCTACTGAAGAAGATTTAAGGGAACTTTTTTCAGAATATGGTGAGATTGAATCGTTGAAAATAATACAGGATCAATTCACAGGCCAGTCTAAAGGATTTGGTTTTATCGAGATGGCAGAAGAAGATGCAAAAAAAGCGATGTCAGGTCTTAATGAGAAAGATTTTATGGGAAAACCGCTCAGGGTTGCTGAAGCAAAGCCTCAACAGAGACGACAAGGTTTTAACAAAAGAAGTAGTGGCTATGGAGGGAGTAACACAGGGAGAGGGTGGAGATAGTTTTTGAAGGTCAAATTTATTGCAGATTTTTTGGTGCAACCACAGGACTTTTATAAGAATGTTTATCTAAAAGTGAGTTACGTTATTATAAGTTGCTTTTAGAGTTTTAATTTAAAACCCTCGTATACTTTGAAAGCTCCGGGGTTTTTTATTGCAGGCAAAGCTTAAAGATAGAAACATTTTGATTTCAAAAACCTGTCTAGGTCGTGAAACAAATAAAACCATTCTTCCGGACGCACCCCGGGGAAGATGTATTGTGGCTTTTTTAGTTAATAACTTCCTTAAAGGGGTTTTCGATCAAGAAATAAAGAGTGCGTTCACAATACATGCCCACGTAATTTCGTTACGTGATAAAAGATAAGAAGGATGATAAAAATGAACTTTGAAGATTTTCAGTTAAGTAAGGAAACGATAAAATCCATCTCAGAAATAGGATTTGAGGAGCCAACCCCTATTCAGATTTCTACCATACCGCTCATCATGAACAACCGAGATATCGTAGGACAAGCGCAAACCGGCACAGGAAAGACAGCTGCTTTTGGTATCCCGATTGCAGAACGATGTCAGAACGGGAAAAAACCCTTTACTATAGTACTGGAGCCGACAAGGGAACTGGCAGTTCAGGTTGCACAGGAGATCCATAAAATAGGCAAGTATAAAAATATTCGTGTTCTCCCTGTTTATGGAGGCACATCTATCGGAAGGCAAATAAAAACTTTGCAACAGGGAGTACATGTCGTTGTCGGTACACCGGGTCGCGTTATAGACCTTCTCAAAAGACAAAGGCTTTGCCTTTCTATGATTAAACTTGTTGTGCTTGATGAAGCAGATGAGATGCTTGACATGGGGTTTATTGAGGATATTGAGACAATAATCAAGGCGACACCGGAAGAAAGACAAACCCTTCTCTTTTCAGCCACAATCCCGCAACCGATAATGACTATTGCAAGAAGGTATATGAGGAACCCTGAAAAGATCCGTGTGAACACAACGGATGTTGTTATTCCGAAGATAAGGCAGACATTTTATGAGGTTAGGGGAGAAAATAAAGTTCATGCCCTGACAACGCTACTTGATACAGAAAAACCGGGACTCGCCATTATCTTCTGCCATACAAAGAGGGAGGTTGATGATGTTTTCCTAAAACTCAGCCAGTTGGGATATAATGCAGGGGCTATTCATGGTGATTATACACAGGCAAGAAGGGATGAGATCATGAGTAAATTCAAATGTCGCATACTTGATGTCCTTATTGCGACTGATGTCGCTGCCCGTGGGCTAGATATAAAAGATGTTACCCATGTGATTAACTACAGCATCCCGCAGCATCCGGACAGCTATGTTCACAGGATTGGAAGGACAGGGAGGGCCGGAAAGTCAGGAATAGCGATAACTCTCATAACCCCACGGGAATACAAGTATCTGCGATCGATAGAAAAAACTGCAAGGACAACAATTGACAGGAAAAAATTACCTTCACCAGCAGATGTTGAAAGGGCAAGGGAGAGAAATGTTGTCAATGATGTTGCCGAAATTATTAAAAGGAACCAACATACAGGATATCTTAAGACAGTTAAGGATCTATCAGGCACCTACGGGTTGAGCGACATTGCAGCGGCAGCGCTCTGTGCCGCTTACGGTGAAATAAAGAGCTCTTTAAAAGAACACCTCAGGAGCCATGAAACTGTTCATTCATTCACAACCATTGACAGAAATGCGAATGGAAGGGACTCTAATTCTGTAAAAAATGTTCCATCGAGGTCTTGTATCCCTTTCAGAAAGAGCAAGAAAAATAGATATGGGGATGTGCGGAAATCTCTCGAGAGGAATAAGAATTTTTTATTGTCACACCATTAATTTTTGAAAAATCCATGCATGTCTTTTAATAACTTTTGGGTAGCTTTTCATGGATAGCAATTTTATAATGACCTAAGGGGTTATAATTATTCAAACATTCAAATGCAAGGTAAAACGGCATGCCTGAGATAACAGTCCGTCCACCTGATAGTATTTATAGGGTAACCGGAGAAATTGAAAACGGAACGTTTCATGGCCGGTGGCATTTTTTCTTCGATGAGTACCACGATCCAAGGCATATGAACTTCGGAACACTAAGGGTGTTCAATGACGACACCCTTTCTCCGGGAGCTGTCTGGCCTCTCCATCCACACCGTGAGATAGAGGTTGTTACCTATTGCGCAGCAGGAGAATTCCGCCATGCAGACCAGAGAGGCAAAGGAGGCATCCTCAGGAAAGGTTGGGTCCAGCATACAACCGTAGGCAAGGGGATGATGCATTCGGAGATCAATAATTCAAAGACCTCGCCCATGAGATTCATCCAGATGTGGTTCATGCCATCCGTACACGGATTGGAACCTTCGGTCCAGCAGAGAAAGGTAGAAATAGGAGAGAGGACAGACCTGCTGCTTCCCCTCGTTTCCATGAGACACAGCACCGCCCTCTTCATACATGCGGATGCAGAGGTTTATTCATGTTTCATCCGGGGAAAAAGCTCGGTTAAGCATAACATAAAAAAAGGCAGGGGCGTCTATCTGTATGTAATCGAAGGAGAAGGGGTGACCGCAAACGGGCACACGATTCCTGCGTTGGGAGCGGCCGAGGCCATCGGAGCATTGGCACTCACGATTACAGGTCTCGGCGACAGTGAACTTCTTCTCGTCGATGTCCTGCTCGTCTGAGATTCTGCCCCACGGCATTCATTTACTTATGAGCCGGGAGATATGGATAAGTTAATCATCCGTAATATGCAGGAGGAAGATCTTCCATCCGTGTCGGCCATTGAAGAGATCTCTTTCAGCGCCCCTTATTCAAAAGAATATTTTTCCAATGAACTATACAAAAAGCATTCCTTGTCAAAAGTAGCCGTATTTAAAGGAAACGTTATCGGCTATATCTGTGCTGATTACGATCAGCATGAAGCCCAGATCCTGAACATTGCTGTACATCCGGATTTCAGGAGACTGGGTGCTGGATCAAATTTGATGGCAAAGGCAATGAAGGAATTGAAAAAGAAAGGATGTGTTTTTCTTTATCTAGTTGTAAGGGCTTCAGCGGCCGGTGCACAGAAATTTTATGAACGCTTCGGGTTCAAGATTGAGGCTGTCAGAAAAAAGTATTACAAAGATCCTGATGAGGATGCTTTGCAGCTGATGGGAAGGTTGTAATAGGGTCATTGAATGATCCCTCTCTATCCTGGCCGGGTATTCTGCCCCTGCTATCTTTTATCCTTCAATTCGTGTAAAATATTACCGTTATTATTGCTTTGTCCCACCGGAGACTGTTGTCCCTCATGAGACATTGTCGATAAAAATCTCGATTAACAGTTAAATAACTAAAGTTGCCTTTCATTCTTATCGATCTGCGCGAACGCATAAGATTTTAAGGTCAGTAAAAAGGATAGTATTGTTTATGAGACGTGACGATTTAAGGAATATTGCAATTATTGCACATGTTGACCATGGCAAAACCACGCTTCTTGACGGGATGATGAAGCAGTCCGGCATTTTCCGCTCCAACGAACAGGTACAGGAGCGCATTATGGATAATACAGACCTTGAGCGGGAACGCGGGATAACAATCATGGCAAAAAACACGGCGGTCAAATATAAAGGGGGAAAAATTAACATTGTGGATACACCTGGTCATGCAGACTTTGGGGGTGAGGTTGAAAGGACCTTAAAGATGGTAGACGGTGTATTATTGCTTGTTGATGCTTCAGAAGGCCCGCTTCCACAGACGAGATTTGTCCTGAAAAAGGCCCTTGAACTCAAACTCCAGCCAATCCTTGTTATTAACAAAATAGACAGGTCCGACGCAAGGATTCAGGATGTCCTGAACGAGGTTTATGACCTTTTTATCGATCTTGATGCCACGGAGGAGCAGCTTGAATTTCCTGTTATCTATACAGATGCCAAACGGGGTATTGCAAAACGAACCATGGATGAAGACTCTGATGACCTGACCCCGCTTTTCGAGATGATCATGGAAACAATACCATCTCCAGGAGGTGAGCGTGGCGGCATACTGCAAATCCTTGTCACAAACATCGACTATGATGATTATGTCGGGAGGCTCGCTATAGGACGTATCTTTTCAGGCACAGTAAAAGTGGGCGATTATGTATCTGTGGTGAAGAGCGACGGCGAAGTATTAAGGACAAAGGTGTCATATCTCTACATTTTTCAGGGCCTCGACAAGATTGAGATGCAGGAAGTGTCTGCCGGAGAGATTATAGCCCTTGCCGGCATCGAGGGGATAAACATCGGGGATACTATCACAGGTACAGAAAACCCGAAGGCGTTGCCGAGAATAACAGTGGGTAAGCCTACCATTTCAATGATGTTTTCCGTGAACTCCTCTCCCTTTTCAGGAAGGGAAGGAAGATACGTCACATCCAGAAAATTGAGAGAGAGACTTGAAAAAGAGCTTCTCTATAACGTATCCATCAATATTGATTTTGACGGTATGGATTCTTTTAAGGTCATGGGGCGTGGGGAGTTACAGCTTGCCATCCTCATTGAGACGATAAGAAGGGAGGGATACGAACTCTCTGTTGCCATGCCCGAGACCATAACAAAAACCATAAACGGAGTCCTGCAAGAACCTATGGAATTGCTCGTAATCGACATGCCCGAGGACTATATAGGTGTCGTAACCCAGCAACTGGGTATGAGAAGGGGCATCATGCAGAAAATGCATAATAATGGTTACGGCAGGGTGAGACTTGAATTCAGGATACCATCGAGGGGCCTGATCGGATTCAGGTCGCAATTCCTTACCGACACCAGAGGGACAGGGTTATTGAACCATCTCTATGACGGATATGAGCCCTGGCAGGGACCGCTCTCAAAGAGGAAGACAGGGACACTTGTCGCTGACAGGAAGGGCATTTCAACGACCTATGCACTTTTTCACCTTCAGCCAAGGGGGGTGCTCTTCATCAGGGAAAATACGCCTGTCTATGAGGGCATGATTATAGGTGAGCATTCAAGGGACAATGACCTTGATGTTAACGTCACAAAGGAGAAGAAATTGACAAACATGCGTGCTGCGAACGCAGATGATGCTCTGCAGCTCATACCCACGAAACTTATGAGTCTGGAGCAGGCGATAGAGTTTATTAAGGAAGATGAACTCATTGAGGTCACACCTCGGTCCAACAGGTTGAGAAAAAAGATTCTCGAATCAAACAAGAGGCAAAAAAACATAAAGGGTGAAGCTTGCAAGGTGCTGATTTAGAAGCACTTCCCGTTGCCTTCGACGTTATCTCACAGGAGGAATAATGAGAATTGCGCTTATCGGCTTATTGAATTCAGGAAAAACCACGGTCTTCAATGCGCTGACAGGGCTTGATACCGAAACAACACTCTATCCGACGATTTCCGGTGAACCTAACATCGGTGTTGTAAAAGTACCAGATCCGGAGATTGACAGACTGTCTGAAATCTACAGGCCAAAAAAGACAACATACGCCACGATTGAATATGTTGATTATATCGGCCTGACCAAAGGCGACTTGAAACAGAACATGAAGGTCTTCGATCTGATAAAAGATGTTGACGCCGTTGTCCATGTGGTAAGGGCCTTTTATGATGAGTCCGTTACGAACCCGATGGAAGGCATAAACCCAGTGAGGGACATTGAAACGGTTGAACTCGAACTGATATTTGGTGACCTTGAACTGGTTGAAAAACGTCTTGAACGCATGGAGGTGGGGAAAAAACGGGGCAAAAAAGCTGAGGAGACAGAGAAAAGACTTCTTCTGAAATGCAGGGATTTTCTCATGAAAGAAACGGCATTGAGAAACGTGGAATTCACCCTGCTATACGTAACATAACCTGCTTTTTCTTATGTTTTCAATTAGTTAAACTGCTGTTCGTTAGCCCTCTTTTTACCGTTTCAAAAGCATTTTCGCCTATTGGCAGAGTTCTCTGCAAAACAATATTGATGGCTTTATAGTAATCCCGCTGCACTTTTAGATTGGAAACCCTACAGTAGCACTGGGTAGTGGTGATCTTGCTGTGGCCCAGCAGATCCTGAATCGTGACGAGAGCAGCATCCGCATTTAACAGCTGCGTCGCCATGGTGTGTCTCAAGTGATGACAGGATACCTGTATCCCTGTCTTCTGTGAATAGTATTCAATTCTCTTTTGGATCCCGCGCACTGATATCGGCTTCCCTTTCAGCGGTCCTTTCTGTACTAAAAACAATCTTTTCTCCTTCGAGCATCTCCGTTTCTTCATATACGAATCTAAGGCACTCTGAGCATCCTCACTGAGATAGACGACTCTATCCTTTCTGCCTTTTCCATTGAAGACATAAAGCTGTCTGCTGCGATACTCTATCGCATCTACTGTCAGTCGTGCAACTTCCTCAACCCGCAGCCCGCATCTGAGCATCAGCATGAACATGGCCTTATCTCTTGTGTCATTAATTTTCTTGAAGAGTGTTGTGACCTGTTCGTCCCGGAGATGTTTAGGCAGTGGTCTGGGGAGGCGTAGTCTGTAATTCTTTTTTACCGGATTGACAAGTGACAGTCCCTCATCTTCGACTAGATATTCGTAAAAAGCATGGATGCAGTTGAAATGACAGTTTATGGTCTTCGGCTTTTTTCTATTTCTCAATAGATGGTCCATATAGGCATTGGTTTCCTTGAGGGTTGCCTCTTCTATCGCAATCTTTAGCCAGCCGCTGAAGTGAGCGAGAATATTCATGTAATTTTTTACAGTGTGGGCCGAACAGTTTCTTCGCTTCAGGAATCTGCGATACCTGCCAATCGCATCAATAAGCTCCATGAATGCCTCCCTCCTGAATGATTTCCATGGCGCGGAAGTATTCTTCTTCACGGCTTTTATCAGTGAGACGGGCATACCTCCTGGTCATCTCCATCTCGCGGTGCCCCATCAATACTTGCAGACATTCCAGGCGCATGCCGGCATTGAGCAGTTCGCTTGCAAAAGTATGCCGCAGACTGTGCATTGTATAGCCTTTATCTTGAAGCCCTGCTTTATTCAGGTATTGTGTAAAGATATTTCGGGCCGAAGTGTAGCATATGCTACCCCTCAAACCATGAAAGAGATATTCTTTTGTCTTATCTCTCTTGCCCAGCCAGAACTTTAAGGCCATCAGGGCATCATCACTGAGATAGACCACTCGTCCAAGGCAGTTCTTTTCGCCCTCGTAGATGTTTATCTTCCTCTCAGGCACATCGATATCTCTCATCCTCAAGCCCAGAACTTCGCCAATTCGCATGCCCGTTCTTAAGAGCACGAGGATCAGAGCACGGTCACGAGGCTCTTTAATGGCACCCAGAAGTTTTCTGATATCGTCGGGCGCTATGGCCCTCGGCAGAAACTCGGGAACACTCAGTTTGATCTTGCGTTTGAGTATGCGTGCGTCGACAATATCCCGATCGATCAGAAACCTTAGGAAAGCCCATAGATTATGAAGCCTTGTCCTGACTGTTGTGACTTTGAGCCCTCGATCCTGCTCGTGTTCAATAAATGCTTCCAGATCGTTACTTGTAATCTCCTCGATATGGCTTTTCCCTAGCCCGGCATAGAAAATTAGAAATGAACTTACAGCAGAGAAGCTACCTTCAAGTGTCCTTTTCTTGAGGTTCATTCTCCATTTATGGCGCATATAGCTCTCGAAGTGCTCCTTGCCGGGAAGATCCAATACTAAGATCCTTTTAAGAATGCGGTCAATAGGAGATTCTGGTACGCTTGGAGAGTTCGCTGCGCTGCTAAAATTTACTGCTGCGATTTCACAAATGATTGCTCTAAGAATTGTACTTGCCTGGGTCATTGCTCCTCCTTTTCTCATTGAAAAAGCAGGATTAATCATGACCCTTAAGCGCTCTAAGAATCAATTAACTTTGTTACGTATAGCACCAAAGAGGAGATGAAGGCAATGAGGCAGTTACAGTTTCTGTCAACCATTCCAAAGGTCATTGTTCTTAATGCCGGAGAAAAGGAAGGCGATACAGAGTATGCAAAGACGCTTGAAACATCTCTGCTGGACCGTTATCCGACAGCGAATGTTCTCATGCTCTGCGGAAAGATAGAGATGGATATTTCCCAGTTCCCTGAGGACGAAAGGGGACCGTTCCTCAAAGAACTCGGGATCGAAGAGCCCGCTTCAAACAGACTCATACAGACATGCTATCAGGTCCTCGGTCTCGTTTCATTTATTACTGTAGGAGAAGACGAGGTGCGGGCCTGGACGATCAGGAGCAATACAAATGCACTGACTGCTGCCGGGAAGGTCCATTCTGATATCGAAAGAGGGTTTATCAGGGCAGAGGTCATTTCCTATAAAGACTTTATTTCATCAGGCAGTATGCACAAGGCTAGAGAAAAAGGACTACTGAGGCTTGAGGGGAAAACATATGAAGTTCAGGACGGGGACATCATTAATTTTAGGTTTAATGTATAGACCTTACCCCTTTGACTCTCTCTACGCTGTCGTGCCGTTTTCTTAAAAAGCCCCCGGGATTGATGGTTGTCCTTCAATCTTTCTCTGATTCTGATATAATTCCTACAGGTTTTTCACAATGGATACCATAGAGAAACTCACGGTGCTGTCCAACGATTCCCGGTATGACCTGGCCTGTGCATGCGGTACCGGAAAGGATGAACACCGAAGGAGGGGGTCTGACGGCAGGTGGCTGTACCCGGTTGTCCTGCCGCAGGGAGGCTATACCGTCCTTCTGAAAACGCTTCTTTCAAATGCATGCAAGAATGACTGCAAGTACTGCCCGCTCCGCTCTGATACGGACGTGAGGCGCTGTACCCTCCAGCCCGAGGAGGTTGCCCGCGTCTTCATGGACTATCAGAGGAGAAGAAAGGTCTCGGGCATATTCCTGAGTTCCGCTGTCATCAATAACGCTGACTACACCATGGACAAGATAAATGCAGTTGCGCGTCTTCTCAGGTATAAACATAATTTCAAGGGTTATATACATCTGAAGGTCATCCCCGGGGCCTCCGATGCAGCGGTTGAAGACGCCCTCTCACTTGCAACCGCCGTATCAATTAATATCGAAACACCTGGTAAGAAGCACTTATCAGTACTTTCAGATGAAAAAGATTACGATAAAGATATAATAAGGCCGATGAAGCTGATGGCGAGGCTCACGGATAGGGGCATGAGGTTTCCCAGGGTCAAATGCACCACCCAGTTCATCGTCGGAGCCTCAGACGAGACCGATTCGGAGATTATAAAGTACATGTTCGGCCTGTATAAGCGTATGAATTTCAAAAGAGTCTATTTTTCAGCCTATCAGAAAGGTCTTGGACACCCCTGCATACCAGGTGAAAGGAGATTACTCACCAGCCCTGAAACGCCTTTCATGCGCGAACACCGGCTCTACCAGGTTGACTTCCTCATCAGGAAATATGGCTTCAATCAAGAGGACATACTGCTTGATGATGGTGGGAACCTGCGATTCGATAAAGACCCCAAGCAGGTCTGGGCTGACAGCCATCCAGAATATTACCCTGTCAGGATTAATAAATCAGGCAAGGAAGAATTGCTGAGGGTGCCGGGCATAGGGTTGGAAACGGCCAAAAGGATAATTTCAATGCGCAGGAAGAAACGGGTAAACAAGCCTGAAGACCTTGGCATAAGAGGGAAAAGGCTTGAGAAGATCAAAAGTTACGTGATCTTTGAGTAAGATTTTCTTTTTTAGATACGGCGGGCAAGCCCTCCAGAAGAACGGCGGGCAAGCAAAACCCGGATTGGAACCAGATTAAAGAGACTCATGCCTCACTATGCTAGCCTGAATTATTCATGAATTTTTTTGTCTGTAAGAACAGATGCAGTATTGGAGCGGCTTTACAGAGTGTTCGATGCCTTAAGGCGAAGAACACCCTGTACCTCGGACCCTGTGGAGTAAGTCTTACTACTCCACAGGGGAGTCTTCCTCAGGCGGATAAAAATGAGCGATGGTACTGCATCTGTTCTGCACTCTTATACTTTATGAATAAACTATGCTAGCGTAATCTGGCCCCGCACCTTTTGCATGTGTGTCTATAGATATTGCTCCCGAGGTATTTATTACAGGATGGACATCTCCAGTTAACCGAGCTAAAACCAATAAAAGCAGCGATAGTAATAACCTGTGCTGCAAAGACCGCATTTTTTGAAACCTCCCCGAAGAAATCAACGCGTTTATATAGCAAGGTAAAGAATAAAAGGAGAACCAGTGTTACGCTTATAGCAAGAAACTGTCGGCTTTGACGCAATCTGAACTCCCGGATGATTTGTAATTGATCTTTCTTTTTCATCACTTCAAGTTTCTTTTTCCACGGGAAAACATAATCACCAGAGTGCTCTTATTATACTGCTGCGAAAGCCGTTTTTCAAAAATGATTGTGTGTGCATTTACCGGACAAGTTTTCTGCCCGTTCACAGGTTCTTAATAATGAACGGGCGATTCATGTCAAAATCTTGGGGTCAGAGAAGGAAAGTGGATATCCCTCAACTGTCTTTCTTGTTAAGCGCTTTTTTTATTACGTAAGGTCACAGACCCTGCACGTTTTTTCAGCAAATTTTTTAGATCATTGAATCTCTTAATATCTTTTTTCTTACATGAGGAGACCGGACCACTTTCATTTTCTCTTGTTAAGTCATTATATATTTTTGTTATACCGGCCCTGCATAAGGCACAAATACCATCCTTGCAAGAGGTTTGTATGCCACACCTTATACATTTAGTATTTTTTTTAATCTCTATCACTTCCTTTGTTATGGATTTTTTGACTTACCAGGTTGTTTTTTTTGAATTCTGGAATTATGGAAGCTTTTAACAGCTGAGCAGGAAAGAATGAACATCCGCTTATCAATTTTAAGAAGGGGAAGTTTCCCCAAAATAGAGGAAACTTCCAGCGCCAATTAAAGTCTGGCTACATTGATTGCCTTAAGGCCTTTGGGACCTGTTTCGGTATCAAATCTGACAGCATCACCTTCGATGAGGGATTTAAAATTCTATTTTTGAAATTTCTGTAAAATGGCCTCTGGCCTGAGTTTGAAGCAAACTTATTGAATTTTATAAATTAATCCGTTATCTATAATTTCTTATCTGTTCCTTATTTTCTCATTATTCGGCTGTTTCTGCTACAAAAGTGCTACAATTTTACTACAGTTAAATTCCTCTTTAAAAAAGAATATCTATTGAAAAAAGGTTTTCTGTTGATATAATAAAAGCAGACATTGACTTAACCGGTTATGGTGTATTTTAATATAGATCATTCCAAATAAATCAGAAAAGGATGGTGCATCAATGGGAAAAGTATTTTTTGAATTAACTCTCCCAATAAAAATAAAAAAAGAAGAAGGTATTTTTATCTCTTGTTGTCCTGTGCTCGATATCTATTCCCAGGGGGAAACGGAGGCAGAATCGCGTAAGAATATTATTGAAGCCATAAGATTATTTATTACTTCATGTTTTGAACGAGGTACTCTTGATGCAGCTCTCAAAGAATGCGGATTTACTATAACAAAAAAAGCCCACGCAATTCCTAAAGATCATAAGTTTATCAAAGTACCTATACCCTTCCATGTAACAAGCGGTTGCCAAACCGAATGTCACGTATAGTTCCGGTACATTGGAAAATTCTTGAATGTATTTTCTTGAAAGACGGATTTATTTTTGATAGACAGGATGGGTCTCACCGTATATATACCAAAAAATCAATCATTCGCCCTCTCATAATTCCCACTTATAAAAGTATCGGCATAGATATTATTAAAAGTAATTTACGTTCTGCAAAAATGACGAGGAAGAGATATTTAAAATTATTAGAATTATGTAAGGATAAGGCTTAATATCTTATTTTCTTCCTTTAATTTTCATCGAAGGCCCTCAAGATCTCCCAGGACGTTCCCATGTACTCACCGATTGACGCTTAATAACTTATTATGCCCGGGTCAATCCATTTATAGAGCAAATCAGCTTTACCAGATGCGCCAGGATTGATTTTCAGGAGAGGGTCCTTATGTCAGGTATCCCGGTCTGGGCCGCCGGCAGCTGCTATGATATCAAGAGCGTATGATCTGCTTCTTAGGGATCCTCACGGAGCGGGATATCGATCAATGCGGGATATCGATCAATCCGGCTTTGTCATCTCTTCCAGGAGTCCTCATCGAGGAGCGATGATATCCGTTAAGAAAATGAATTCATAATAAGCTGCTATCTCAAACAGTCGTCGGTGATCGGGAATATCATCGAGGCCCTCAGGATCTCCCAGGACGTTCTTACGATTACGAGAGCTGATGCTTAATATCGCGTATAGCCTGGTCAGGGATCCTCTCCGGGTGAATCCGGCTTCGTCAGATGCGCAAGGTTTGATTTTCAGGAGAGGGTCCTTATGTCAGGTATCCCATGGTCCGGATCGCCGGCAGTTGTCATGATATCAAGATCGTATGATCTATTTCTAGGAGATCCTCACGGAGGGAATACCCGGTTTACAAAAAGAGATCTCTTCTGCAATTTTAAAAATCAAGAAAAAATAGTGTCAAACTTTCAGCATTGTATAAAATTGTATAATTTTGTCAAATCTGTATAAAGACTTCCCGCCTGAAATCTGCCAGAATTTTCACATATGGCAGATATTCCGACAACCGAACCCTCTCAGATCCGCGCAGGTGACACCCTTCAGTGGAGGCGGGAAGACCTCACCGATGATTATCCCGCCTCCGAATGGACCCTCACTTATTACCTCCTGAAATCAGACCAGCAGATCACGATCGTCGCAACGGCCGATGAAGACTATTTTGAGATCGAAGTTGCAAAGGCAGTTTCCGCGGAATACCCCGCCGGCATATATTCATGGATCGCAAAGGTCACCGACGGGACCGATGAATTCACGATCGGACAGGGGACGATGGAGATACTGCCGGACCTGACAGCGGAGGTGACCGGCTACGATACGAGGTCCCACGCAAAGAAGGTGCTGGAAGCCCTGGAATCAGTCATCGAGGGCAGGGCGTCGAAGGATGCTGTGTCTTATACGATCGCAGGGAGATCGATCACAAAACTTACGCCGGATGAGCTGATCAGATGGAGGAACCATTACCGGGTCGAGTATCAGCGCGAGCTTAACAGAGAGCTTATAGAGGCAGGGAAGACGCCGAAGAATACGATCAAGGTGAAGTTCAGGAGCGCGTCGTGAAACGTGAAACGTGAAACGTGAAACGTGAAACGTGAAACGTGAAACGTGAAACGTGAAACGTGAAACGCTTAAAGAAAGTTCGCTGCTGCACCTCCGAGGTGTAAAGGATCCTTCACCTCGGAGGTGTTATGGCGAGATTATGAAACACGTTCAACATAATCCGGGAGAGTCGCGCAGCATCGAGGCCCTCAGGATCTCCAAGGACGTTCTCATAAAAATAAAAGTGAAGGTTTGATAACGCGCTCGTGATATGATTCAGGACCTTAACCTGGTTGAATCGATTAATCCGGCTTCGTCAGATGCGCCAGGATTGATTTTTACAAGAGGGTCCTTATGTCAGGGTATCCCGGTCTGGGCCGCCGGCAGCTGCTATGATGATATCAAGAGCGCCTGGTCTGCTTCTTAGGGATCCTCACGGAGCGGGATATTGAGGCCCAGGATTATATCAGAGCTCTTATTGAAAGAAAGGATAGATCCGTAAATCGATCAATCCGGCTTTGTCATCTCTTCCAGGAGTCCTCATCGAGGAGCGATGATATCCGTTAAGAAAATGAATTCATAATAAGCTGCTATCTCAAACAGTCGTCGGTGATCGGGAATATCATCGAGGCCCTCAGGATCTCCAAGGACGTTCTCATAAAAATAAAAGTGAAGGTTTGATAACGCGCTCGTGATATGATTCAGGACCTTAACCTGGTTGAATCGATCAATCCGGCTTTACCAGATGCGCCAGGATTGATTTTCAGGAGAGGGTCCTTATGTCAGGTATCCCGGTCTGGGCCGCCGGCAGCTGCTATGATATCAAGAGCGCCTGGTCTGCTTCTCAGGGATCCTCACGGAGGGAAAATAACAATTTATGAAAGAAAGATTATTACTTCCTTGATGTTTTTTTCTTGGGGCGGCCGGCTTTGGACGGAATGGTGTCATTCCATGAAATACCTTCCCTTTCAAGGTAATCGATTATTATTTTTTCCAAAAGGCTGGAGGCGGACCGCCGTTCCTTTTGGGCTGCCCGTTCAAGTGCTTCCCTTATGCTCGGTGTCAAGACGACGCTATAGGTTCTCTTGTTCACGGGAATATCTTATCAGATATCATTTGAAAGTTCAATAAAATTCACTTGACAATAATGTATCATTTAATTATCATTTAAGAATTAAATATATTTACATGAAAGGGGGTTTTTATGTTAAATAGTGAAAGTTTCACAGAGGCACAGCATGCAGTTTTTCAAATACGGTCAATCGTGAATGTAGCGCAGGAGTGTTTTAACTCATCAGAAGATGTCTATAACATCCTCGGACTAATTAAAGAGAAAATCGACATCGTGGAAAAGTTTTTTGATGAGCCGGCAATCTGCCCCAAGAATGTTTGAAATGAAAATTAAAGGATCTTGGAGGTGAGAGACCAAACAAGAGAAGACGCTCAAAGAGTCGGAGAGGCAGTACTCTGGGCAGAGGCCAAGTTTGGGGGAATTGTTGAAACAATACGACCGTATTCCCAGGCAGGAAGACGGTAAGTTTAAAGAAAAATTACCCGAAGGTATCACTCACAAGCAATCCCATTATGCACAAACTCTTGCGGACCATCCGGGGCCTGAAAAAAGAAGAATGGGAACTGCGTCAGAAAAAATAAAACAAATTAAAGGGGGTATTATGTCAAAAGGTGTGAAAACTTCAAATTATAGGGATAATTTGGCATTTACTGATTCACAGTTGAAGGCATATTTTATTATGGCTGCCATAATTCTTCGTAGGGGTAATTATGAAGAACAACTTCATTTAGGAAGCACTATTTTAGATCTTTTCCCTGAAGTGCGGGACCGATGTAATGAATATGCAGAAGCCCGTGGAGATAATAAGCTTGAGAATGTTTTAAAGGGCCCATGGAAATGAAACTGATACTTCTAAAATGATAGGGGTGTTATAATGATCATAGAAGAAAATCTATGTCAGACAAAACTGATTTTGATTCCATGTTTTCTGACCTTCCTAAGAAGCCATTATTACGCGTAGACGAAGTGGCAGCTTTCTTTAGTGTTTCTAAGAAAACAATATACAATTGGTATCCAGATCTCTTGAGAGGAACGAAAATTAAAGGAGGCACCCGCATATACCGACAATCTGTTATAGATCTTGTAATGAAAACTTCCGGTTTATCAAAAAGACGAAATAAATGAAAGAGCTTATGATAATTTAGTATTCAAGGGATAGGATTCCGGATCTGATAAGCTGGCGACTCCGGCCAGCTTCCCTTGATGTTTTAGGAGACCGTAAGGAGAACGGGATGAAAACGGGAAAGAAAATTAAAGGCAAAGAAAAAAGGAATGTAAATGCTACAGATATTAGAGCTTCTCTCTCTAAAAACAAAGATGGAAAAAGAATTATAGTTAAAGGGAACTTGCATGGTCCAAATATTAATATAGAAATCATTGCTAAACCTGAAGACTGGCTTATCTTCAGGAATTGGTATCTTGCCTTCAGAAAAGAAGTTTATAAGGGTCTTTTTCCATTTATACAAGGAGCATGTCTTTTTGCTTTACCTAAACCAAAATTTAAGCTTAATTCTTTAATGAATTTATTGAGAGTTCAATCAGCTCTTTTATATTATCCCTTGATATACATATTTGAACAATCCGCCGGCAAGGGAATTTTATTAAACTTTTCTTCTCTTAATGAAGCATTGAAATATATTCCTGAGGAAAATAAAGAGCCTATGTGTTATAAAAATAACGAATACGATTCCAAATTACTTGCGCTTTATTTTATGGAAAAAGTATATGATGGATATTGCGAATATAATAAGCTAACTCCTTTTAAGAACATGACAGTAAAAGAATTTCAGGATATTTATGTTTATAAAGGAGAAAAAATTGTTAAATCTAATAGCAAACTTTTTAAGGAAGCCATCTCAGACATTGCAAGTATGCTATATCTCATCAATACAGATCCCTTTAAAAAAGATACAAGGTCTCGAGGCGAGAAAGAAGAAGTAAGATATATTATTAGTTTCATGAAAAATCTTACAGCAGCCACAACGAATAATTTTAAAAGTATAATCAATCGAAAGAGAATGAATGAATTAAAGAATCTTCAGAATATCTATAAAACAGTTTTCCCGTCAATCCCTATCCCGCTTAGATAAATTTTCTACTCTTTAATTGAAATTTTCAACTATATAAAGCTTACAAATAATCTCACAAATTGTTATCTTTCCATAGAGATTTTGCGAAGCTATTAAAATGGAAAAGAAAATGGGAAACGGCAAAGTAGAAGTCATTGAGATTGAAGATTCCTTCCTCGCATCTGCATTTATTTTGCAAAAAGATCTAATCTCCTCGGTAATTCCATTTTTGAAATCTAATTACCCGCCACGTGTGGCTTTTCGCGTCACGGGCAACATCGAGGAAGCCAGCAATCGAATATCTTCAAATTGCACTGTCGGCTGCCGCGATTTTATCCAAGCAGCAAAGGGCCTTCGGTCCAGCATCTTTTTTTTAAAAAACTTCGCCGGTGCCAAGCGATGAAAGCTCAGCAAATTCGATTGCAAGTACTTTTATTCCTGATTAATCAATTTTTTCCCTTCGGGCGTGTAATCTGTCCTGGATGCAAAAAAAGTGAACGTTTAAAATTTCTCCCGGCTGAGACTTTCGACCCCGACGATCTTGTCGCCCAGTGCAGAGTTTGCGGCTGGCGGGTGGTTATCAAGCGTAGGGCTCAGGAGTCAAGGAGCTGAGATGCGTGATTTCTTATTTTTGTGCGCGCCTCACGTCATGAATGATATTATCGCTGCTGACGCTGAAATAAGTTCACAAGGGGTCCAAGAGCAAAACCTCAATTTTGAAAAAATTTTACAAGACAACGTTGCCGTCATATCAATATTTGGTCCTCTTTTTAACCGTAAGACAAAAGCCACGGAATACCTCGGGGGGCGAACTTACTCCGAGATTATCGATCTGGTCGTAAGGCACACCCTCGACTCATCTATAACTGAGATCGTTTTTGAAGTTGACACGCTTGGCGGTGAGGCATCCGGCGTTGAAGAGTGTGCGGCAATAATCTCCAGCTGCCAGAAAGTAAAAAAAATAACAACACTTATAAGTGGGTACTGCTTTTCCGGCGGGGTCTGGCTGGCATCGGCAGCAAGCCGTGTTTTGATCTCTTCAGCTTCGACCGCGATGGGAGGCGTAGGATTAATCGCGTTTCGGGATCGGCATTTGGAGAAAACAGAAGTTATCACAACCGGCGAATTTAAAAATACGTTCGCCGAGGCAAATCAAAAATATTTCAGCGCTATTATGAATAAATTGCTGACAATTTTTTTAACGGACTTAAAAAGAAATCGCAGATTGTCTGAGGCACAGATTGAGGAGATCAAATCCGGCCGGATCTTTTTCGGCGACGATATCATCACGGTCGGTCTGGCGGACGGGTTTTATAGCCCTTTTTCATGGCATTCCGTCCTCGAAATTAAAGAAATAAAAGAGGATTTCAATGACCAGTAATTACAAAACATATCAGGAACATAGTAAAGAAATTGCAAAAGTGGAGCGTAAAATTGAAGACATAGTCGCAGGGAAGGCAAAAGCCCTGGCCGAGGTCGAAATTTTAACTAAAAAAGTGCAAGAGGCCGATGAAGTTCGATTAAAAACCCTTGAAAAATTTGCCCTCGGTGAGGGCAGTCCAGCTGCAGTCGGCGAAACTGAAGATTTGCTCCACAAACTTCAGACAGAGCTTAGCAGAAAAAATGAAATTTTAACAATCCTTGAAAAAAATTTCAATCAATCACGCGATCGGTTGAAGGATCTTACCAAACAGTTCCATGAATCTGAAAAGCTCTTGTGGCGGACTGTCGCAAACAATTTCTCTGAGGAAATCAAAGAGGCGCTCGGCCGAAATTTTGAAAAATTCTTTATCGCTTGTAAATTTGGCGGACTTAGTCCAGTTCTTATTTTTTCTAAGTTTTTAAACGATTTCATGCTCGCCGGACAAGCTTTACCACCGGATCGCGTAAAGAATATTGCCGAGGAAATTTTAAAAAATTATAAATAATGTTCTATGGCGAACCCACAGGTTGAGGAAGGCTATACACGAATAGCAAATGCGATTATGGAAGCGTTGGCAAAGATAAGAGTCCCAGGAGAGACCAGGCAAGTGGTTGATGTAGTCTTCCGGAAAACTTACGGTTTCAACAAAAAATTCGACCGAATTTCGCTCTCACAATTTTCTCTTGCAACAGGTTTGAGAAAGCCGAACGTTGTACGCGCTCTAAAAACCGCCGCAAGAATGCATATTATTATCGTTTTTGATAACGGAGGATACCATTTTTATAAAATAAACAAGAATTTTGAAACTTGGAAACCATTATCGAAATTGATAAAGCCCGTTATCGAAATTGATAATAGCAATAAAGATATTGCTTTAAAAAATAATGATTTATCGAGTCAAAACCCGTTATCGAAATTGATAATGACAACGAAACCGTTATCAAAATTGATAAAGCCCGTTATCGAAATTGATAATTCTGTCAATATTAATACAAAAGAAAAAGGAAATCCTCACGACTCTTGTAATGACCGACCTAAAAAACTGAAAAAATTATTTTTACCTTCATCCTTTCCTTATAAATTAGCAGAACAACTTTTCGAGTTAATCCTTCAAAATAACCCTTTTTCCAGGCTGCACTCTCGCAACAATGGAGACCGGGAAGCGACGCTACAGCGCTGGGCCGGAGATTTTGATTTGCTTATCCGCAAAGATAAGCAGAAACCGTCATTAATTGAGGATGTAATAAAATTTGCCGCGCATGATGACTTTTGGGGCCCTAATATACAGTCTGGATCAAAACTAAGAACGAAATGGGATATCCTCGTCTCTCAAATGAAGAAGAAAGAAAAAAAACTAAACGATGCTCCTAAATCATATGATGCAGCTGGCAGGTCATTAAACTATGTCTAGCGAAACTCTTATTGCACCGCAAAGCATCGAGGCTGAACAGGCTCTACTTGGGGGTATTTTACTCGACCCGGATAGCCTGCTGATCGCGTTGGAGATTATAGATCCTGAGGATTTCTACAGTGGGAAAAACCGGATAATATTTTCAGCTTTTATTGATTTATACGAACTCGGCGAGAGCATTGATTTCATAACACTGAGCGATCGGTTAAAAGTGAAAAAGAAACTAGAGGCCATCGGAGGCCTCGGCTACATATCGCAGCTTCTTTCTTACCCCACGGGCGCAAACATCAAATATCACGCGAACATAATTAAACAAAAAGCTATTTTGCGCCGGGTGAAATCCTGGGCAGCAAATATCTCGAGAGAGGCAAATGAAGGCATAGAGGACCTTCGGGCATGGTTTAGTAAGGCTGTGGAGTCTTTTATAAAAATTAAAGGAAGCCGAGGCGAAAGCAATCCTTACCCTTCCGATATTATCTCAGCGATTCGGGAAAATTGGCGAAAAATGAAGGAAGGAAGGATACCATACGCGCCGACGGACTGGAAGTTTCAGACGCTTATTCCGGGTTATTTTCCGAAGCATTTCTGGATGATCGGGGGTTACACGAGTAATGGTAAATCCTCTTTATTAACTCAAATACTTGCCGACACATGCCGGGAAGGATTTCGACCTCTAATTTTTTCACTCGAGGACTCGCGCGAAGAAAAATTTTTAAAGTTAATTGCGAACGTAGCCGATGTCAGACAAAAAAAATTAATTTTAGGTGCTGTAGAAGGAATCGAATCTGAAATCCAAGAAGCGGAAGACTTAATAAAAAGATGGAATCCGATTTTTTATGACGACGTGTACGCTCTTGATGAAATCAGATTAAAGTCGATCCAGCACAAAATCCAGGACAATATAAATTTAATTGCAATCGATTATGTTCAGAATATCCACGCGGGGCAAGGTGACTTGTATAAAGACATGCGGGCAGTAAGCATGATGCTAGACAAGTTGAAGAAGGACCTGTCGCTGACTGTTATAGCGCTCTCCCAGGTAAGTAACGAAGCAATGAAAAGCGGCTCGGAACTTATAATGCTAAAAGGGGCCGGCGAGCTGGCATCTACGGCTGATATTGTCATATGGCTCAAGCGGGTCAAGGGCGAAGGCCGGGAAAGGTTTCTTAATTGCGAAGTCAGAAAAAACCGACCCTTTGGTGCTACAGGGATCGTACCCTTAATTTTTAGCGAAACATGGTCAAGGATAGATAGGCGGGGTTTTTAAATGAAAGTTACAACAGATCATTCACGCACGCACCTCCTTTTATTGAACGAGACTCGAAATGATTAAAGGTACTGGGTCGCCGAGTATAATGCGGACAGCGAAGACTGGCAAAATCGCATAACACTTTGAAAAAAGTTTTGGGGGTTGAGTTTTTGAAATGTTAGACAAAAAACTTTTCTCTGGAGATCAGCAAGGTTTACCTTCTATGGAGCACCGATCTGGGGATTTTAAAAGCGTGAGTTTCATTGCTCAACTTTATGGTGTCACCGAGACCGCCGTTAGAAACTGGATCGAAGATGAAATCGTTGACAAACCGATAAACGGATTACTCGATATTTATAAAGTGATAAAACAGGTTTATCAGCATCAGCGGCAATTGATCGAAACGGCTGCTAGCAAGGGGTTAACAAGCGAGCGGACAAAAATAGTCGCTGTGAAGAGGGAAATACATGAAATCGAGTTAGAAAAGATGCGGGGGAAACTAGTCGATGTTGAAAAAATCCGGCGCGTTGCTTTCAGCCGGGCGAAGCTGGAGGCCGAAATGCTGCATAGCTTGCCTTCCAGATTGAAATCCATCCTTGCTGCAGAGACTGATGAATTTAAGGTCGGGCAAATCCTGCAGCAGGAGATTGAGCACATTACAAAGAAAACAATCGAGATATGTCAGGAGAAATGGCAATAATGATAACTCCGCGTCGAATTCAGGGCTTGACTAAACGTGGGATTATTCCGCGCAGCCGCGGGGGAAAATATAACCTAATTCTTTCTATGGTGAATCAATAAATGGAAAACCGAGAAGGTAGTTGGTTCAATTTCAAGATCGACGGAACGGAGCAGGTCATTCATTTAAAAATCAGGCCAGCTGAAATTAATTGGCGATTTTTTTTATCGACTCTATCATCACTGATTCGACCTCCCTCTCTATCTCCCCGGGCTTTGCATCCACTGTTTTTTAAATTTAATTTGAATGAGGCGCAAAATATAATTGACACAATACTTGAAGATTTTTCCGGCCTTCTTGATCAGAATGACCAGGCTATTCGGGTCACGAAAGAAAACAAATGGGCCTTGATCTCTTTTCCTCTCGAGAGCTCCGGTCAGAGCCTTTTGGACTTTATCTTTGAAAAGTGCAAAATGCTATCGGTATCAAAAATTGAAAAGAGGTGAAATGGAATTTAAAATTGAAATAAAGGGTTTGAAAGAGGCAATGGAAAATATAAACCCAAAGCATATCATCAAGGCAGGAAAGAAATCGATCAGGCGCGCAGCCGGCAGAGGCAAGACAATCATTTCATCGAAGATCCGCGAGGAATTTAATATCAAGAAATCCGATCTGGACAAAAAGATTAAGGTGGACCTGAGCAGGCTTAACAATTTGAAAGCTGAGCTCGTCGTGACCGGCGAGCCGATAAGCCTGACGTATTTCAACCCGAAGCAGATCTCCGGAGGAAGGCAGACTTTCATATCGAAGGACCGCGGGATCGCACAGAAAAGGACACGGTCGAAGGCCGGCGGTGTCACAGTAAAAATAAAGAAAGGTAAGACAACCAGGCTGCGGAGCGCTTTCATAGCACGTGGCAGGGGCGGCACGCCGATGGTATTCAGGCGTGAAGGGAAAAAGAGGCTGCCGATCAGGGCCTTGAAGGTTATCGGCTATGCGAGCATTCTGAACAAGAGGGAAACTCTTGAGGCTGTTTTAAATAGGATTGACGAGCAGTTGATCAAGGAATGGATGGAGTATCTCAAGAAATAAAAGGAGCGGAGAATGGAAAAGAAGAAAGAAATTAAAATAGTAATAACATCTGACGCAACTGGAGCAGTAACCGCCTCAAAGACTGCCGAGCGGCAAATCACCGGCTCATTCGAGAACATCGAAAAGAAGAGTGGTTCCTTATGTGACCGTATCAAAAAGCACTGGATAGGAATATCCGCGGCGATTGCGGGAGCATCTGTTGCAGCGATGAAGGCATGGGACCTAATGGAGCAGGCGGCGAAGTTTGAACAGTCAAGAGTTGCTTTTCGCTCCATGGTCCAGGCAATGGGCAAGGACGCGACCGCAGAATTCGAGAAGATCAGGAAGGCATCCGCAGGGCTGATAGATGTTGCATCTTTAACCGAGGCTGCGAACCGGGCGCTTTCCCTCGGCATACCTATTGAGAAACTCGCAAACCTGATGGAGATCGCCCGAGCCAAGGCCCGCGACATGGGAATTACTACCACGCAGGCATTCAATGACATCACTACAGGCATAGGCAGGGGATCCCCGCTCATCTTGGACAATCTCGGCTTGGCGATCAAGCTCGGCGAGGCAAACGAAGAACTGGCAAGACAGCTCGGCAAGACCGTGGAGCAGCTCACCGAAAAGGAAAAGAAAATGGCGGTCCTGAATGCAACAACAGAAGCAGGCCGGGAGGCAACGGAAAGGTACAATCTCGAGCTCCTCAACAATTACGAACGCATGCAGAAACTGACGGCGACTGTGAAAAATCTGGAACTCCATATCGGGACCTTGCTTGTTCGGGCGATGGGCCTGCTTGTGGGGTTGTTCCACGCTGCTACGGCCGGCGCTACAATGCTTGCCCGCGAACTTGTGATGCCTTTTGCGCTTCTCGAAAAGGGTTTAAACAAAATCGGCATCGAAGGAAAGTTATGGCAGGATACCCTCCGGGAGCAGGACCGGATATTAAAAGAGAGCAAGCAGAGCATGATGGATAACTTCCGCGCGATGGTTTCGAGCTCAGAGGATCTTCACAAAGCAATGCGGCCGGTATCCGGCTCTATGGACGAAATGGCAGCAAGCGCGGGCAAGGCGGCCGGCGGGGTAAAGAAGCTGAAAGAGGAAACGGTTGATCTCAACAAGGAGATCAAGGAAGCATACATGCTCGCCGAGAAGGACCTCTTTGACTGGATCGCGCGGGATAACAGGGAATTCAACGAAGAAAAACTCAAAGCAGAGGAGGAATTCTCTGACGAGTGGAAGCGGCTGAAATTATCAGAGACGGAATACGAGCTGGAGCAGCTCAAGCAGCGATACGAGTATTTCAAAAAATATATCGGCGAGAGCATAGATCTCGAGGAATGGTATGCGGCCGAGGCCCAGAGAATCCTGGATAAGATTGTTGAAAAGCACGAGGAAGTCTACGTCTCCGGATCCGAGAAGGCTGTTAGGGCGTTCGAGGAAAATTTCAATGACCTCGAGGGGCTGACATCGAGGACGCTTGACGGAATGGCAGATGCTTTTGAGGACGTATTCGCCGGCAGGTCGAAAGATGCGTTCAAAAACCTCTGTGATTTTATCAAGGCGACATTCTCGCGGCTTCTCGCGGAGATGATCACACTTGCACTTGCACGGCCTGTTATCGTCCCGGTCGTACAGATGGCCCAGGGAGCAATGGGCCAGATGGTGCCGGCCATGGGAGGAGCGGGAGGCGGCCTTGCCGGCCTTGGTTCCCTCGGGCTTTACGGAGGCATCGGATACGGAACGAGCCTTCTCACCGGCGGCAGCGGCATGGGCGGGATGCTCGGAGGTTTAGCAGGGTACGGGCTTGCAACATCGCCCCTGGTTACATCCGGACTTGCGAGCACAATGATAAGCGCGGGCCTGGTAGGCTCCTTCTGGGGATCTGTTATCCCCATTGTCGGCACGGTAATAGGCGGGCTGATCGGCTCATTGATCGGAGATCTTTTTGCAGGCAGCCCGGATTTCGGCGAGCTGTCCCTCCGGAATGTAGCAGCATATACCAACTGGCAGCCCGGGACAGAATACGGCGCTTACTCCGGATCTTATGCGGGATTCATTTCTTCGGATGAATGGCGGAGGTACAGGACATCGAGGGGCTACATGGCCTCGATGAACCTCACGGAGGAAGGCTGGCCGTTTTCCGACGAGCAGCTCCGGAACATGGCCGAGACGTTCGAGCGTGTCGGCGAGACCGTCCGGGAAACCCTGGCAGAGATGGGGGCCGACGTGTCTGCCTGGTACGAGAACATGGCCCAGGCAGGCGAGGACCTTGCACAGATAGACCTCGAGGGCATGAGCGCGGAGGAAATAGAAAAGTGGTATAAGAACACGATCGGAAGATATATCGAGCTTGCCTCCGGAGTAGATTTTTCGCAATTCCAGCAAGAAGGCGAAACCCTGATCGATACGATCGACAGGGTGATCAGCTCTATATCGGCAATGCGAGACACAATCGAAGCATTGAATACCGCCCTTGCCGACCTGAAATTATCCGAAGCACAGACAATGATCCGTTTAAGCAATCTTGGGGCAAGCGTTGATCTCGCCCCGGTGATCTCAGGGCTTGAAGATGCATTCCACGAAATAGCTGACAGATTCATGGGCCCGGGTACCGGCGAGCAGAAACTCACCTGGCTCAATCAGATGATAGCCGTCGCGGAGCAGTGGGTAGCTGCGGTTGAGGAATCCATCAGGATGCAGTACGAGCCTGCGATTGCTGCAAATGAAGCTGAAATAGCTACGCTTAACAAGCAACTCGAGGTCCTGCGTCAATGGCAGGCTCTTAACGATACAGTCAAAAGGACGATCCTCGACCTGACAACGTCCCTTTCTTCTCCGGCCGACGTATTTGAACGCCTGGGGATCGCGCAGGCAGAGGTAGAGAAGCTGTACGGTCTTTACACCGGCTCATCAGGAGAGGCAAGGGCGCAATATGGCATTGACCTCGAGGAAGCTTTAAGGAACTTCCTCACGGTCGGACAGGAGGCATACCAGAGGCCGTCGCAGGAATACCGCGAGATCTTCGATTACGTGCTCGGAATGCTCCAGGTGCTCGAAGCAGACAGCGCAGCATATGCAGAGCAGGCAGCCGACGCAGAGGTTCGCATAGCAGCCCTCACAGAGGAAAATAACCGTCTTACGGCAATGATGCAGGCAGAGCTCGAGGGGATCCAGCCGACGATTATGGAGGCTGCGGACTGGCTCGCCTCTGCTACGGAACAGGCATATGGATTGATGAGCTACGAGATCGTGAATGAGATCTCCCGTGTGGTCTCGGAGCTGGCGAATATAGAATCGATCCTGACCGGCGGCTCTGCTGTCAACAACCCGGATGAGGTACCTTCTTTCGGGGTCGGGGGCACCATGCCATATACCGGCTTGGCTTATCTGCACAAAGACGAAAGGGTATACCCGCCCGGGCAGGAGCCTGTGTCTATCAATATATCGCCGAACATAACAATCAATGCTACCGGCGATGCAAAGCCCAGGGAGATAGCGAGGGAAGTCGAATCAGTGATGATAGAGTCGATCCGGTACGGCCGTGGTCGTGCAGCGGTTAAAGAAATAGTGAAGAGTACCAAGTGAAAATTACTACAGCAAAAGAACTCTCAAATATTCTCAAGGTCAATATAAAAACCTTATATCAGTGGGCGAACCTGGGACAAATCCCCTGTATCAAAATAAACGGCTCTGTTCGCTTCGACCTTGACGATATTCAGGCGTGGATTAAAAACTGTAAAAAAGAGCCCGGTTCAAGTTATAATCCTCTGACTCAGGCCGGAGGTCCCAGGAAAGGGGGCGAGAACTAAAATGGGGCTTTACCTTCGCGGTAAATCTTTCTGGATGACTTACATGTACCAGGGGAAAAGGATACAAAGGTCGCTTGACACTGACAACAAAAGGGAAGCGGAGAAGAGATGCTCCAAGATCATAAAAGAGATTGTCGAGGATGATTACTTTGAGACCGAAAAGCTAAAAAGGATTTCGTTTGATGAAATGATAGAGAAATATTTGCAAAGTCATGCGAAGCAGCGAGATGGAAGAACATCTAAAACTCTCTTGCTATTTTTTACCGGATATACTCTTCACCAGATTACAACGAAAATCATTTCTGAGTATAGACAGACCAGGCTAAAGAAAGTGAAACCCGCAACAGTCTATCAAGAGCTTGCGCTGTTAAGAAGAATGTTCAATATTGCAATCAAGGAATGGGAATGGTGTAGAGATAATCCGGTAAGCAAACTTTCTTTTTCTGTAGGTAATAGAAATGCAAGGGACCGGTGGCTTACTCTCGATGAAGAAAAAAGGTTGATCGACTTGGCAACGAATCCCGCATGGCTCCGAAATCTCCTTATGCTTGCACTTCATACAGGGATGAGAAGAGGCGAGATCCTCGATCTCAAGTGGAGTGACATTGACTTAAAGAGAAGAATCATCATGGTAATGAAATCCAAGAATAATGAGAAGAGAACAATCCCGATGTCAAATACTCTTTACACGATCTTGAGAGATATTTCGATAGTGGATATCTCCGGACGAATATTTCCAATCTCCGGGAGTAGTTTACGGCAGGCATTTGATCAGACGGTCGTAAAGGCAAAAATCAACAATTTCCGCTTTCACGATTTAAGACATACGTTTGCAACAAGGCTTGTTCAGAACGGAGTAGACTTGTACAAGGTTAAAGAATTGCTCGGACACAAGACAGTCACAATGACCATGCGTTATGCTCATCATTACCCTGAAAGTCTGCGTTCAAGCGTTGCAGTTCTGGACGAGTGCTACAATTTTACTACAATACTCGGTCGCGTAATTGACCAGGTGACGTAAAATCCTTTAAAATCAAGCATGCCGGAGTGGCGGAATTGGTAGACGCAAGGGACTTAAAACCATTGCCCTGTATGGCAGAATAGTGGACGAAAACGTCTGTACCGTCATCTCTTGTGATAAAGCCAAAGCCTTTGGATTCGTTAAACCATTTTACTTTTCCTTTGGTCATATCTTTTACCTCCTTAACCTGTAAACTAAAATTTCAGAATGACCACAATAAAAAAGGGCACAAAGCTAAAAGTCTTTGTGGCCCTTTGAATACAAAAACTTCTGAAACTTCTTATCTATTATGACATATTACGTAATATAATTCAACAATTAACAAAGCCTTTCTATGCTTTCAACAGTTATCAATAGTGGAAGCGCTATTTATGTTAATATCGAAATTCGAAATCATGCGTGCCTGGTCAGCTTCGCAAAATGCTCTCTTCAAATGCTGAATTTGCTGAATTGCTACGGGAAATTGATAACTTGAGAAGAAATATGACAAGCAATTCAAGGTCGTATTCGATGCATTCCTAATACCTAGGTGGGACTTCAGGTTAAAAGTCTCAATTTGATAAAGGTTTGCAGATCGCTGCCGGGTAACTTTGTGGACCTGGATTAAATCTCGGTGCATTTTGTTTGCATTGCTTAAGCGAATTACGGACGGTATCGTGGTAACTAACGATATCACCCTCAAAACAGATGACACGACACATGCCTGCCTTGTATCTCTTTTAGATCGGGAACGACTTTGTCACAGGGTTCAAATCGTTTCGGGCACCTAGGGTGAAACGGGCACCCCGGAGGAATCTCTATCGGGCTTGGGATGTCGCCTACAAGAACAGGCTTCTTTTTTCCGTCAGGTCTTATCCTGGGTGCAGAAGAGAGCAGGACTATCGTATAAGGATGCAGGGGCTTTTTAAAAAGTTCGTCGGTCTTTGCATACTCAACGATCTTCCCAAGGTACATAACTGCTATTTCGTCGCTGAAATACTGGACTACCCTCAATTCGTGACTGATGAAAAGGAATGATATATTTGATGTTCTCTTGAGTTCCTGTAGTATGTTAAGTATCTGTGCCTGTATCGAAACATCAAGCGCTGAAAGGGGTTCGTCTGCGACGATGACCTCGGGTGAAACAGCAAGGGCTCGCGCAATGCATATCCTCTGCCTCTGGCCTCCGCTGAATTCGTGGGGATACCGGTTTAATACGTCAGCCTGAAGGCCGACATTCTGTAAGAGGCTGGTTACCGTACCTTTCAGGTCAGACCTTTTAACGAGGGCGTGAATTTTGAGGGGTTCAGAGATAGTGTCGAATACAGTCATCCTTGGGTTGAGAGATGCAAAAGGATCCTGGAATATGATCTGCACTGATTTCCTGAATTCCCGGAGGGAATTTCTTTTCAGTGTTGAAATATCCCTGCCCTGGAAAAAGATATTCCCTGACGTTGGTTGAATCAACCTCAGAATGAGGCGTGCAACAGTTGATTTGCCGGAACCGCTTTCTCCGACAAGGGCAAAAACAGAGCCTGACCTGACAGAAAAATCTATACCATCGACAGCCTTTAGCCATTTTTGTTTGGCAAAAGTTCTTTTTCTTACAGGGAAATATTTCTTGAGGTCCACTACATCTATAATGCCCACGTAATTTCCTCCGAACGTATACAGCGGGAATATTGTCCGGGTGAAATCTCCCTGAGAGCAGGTTCTCCTTTTTGGCATGCGGATATCATATAGGGACATCTGTCTGAAAACTTGCACCCAGGGGGGAGTTCATCAGGTTTCGGTACCGAGCCGGCGATAGGCTTTAACGGGCTGCCCTTTGTTTTCGGCAGGGATTCCAAAAGTCCTATTGTGTAAGGATGCTTTGGTGAATTCAATAAGTTTGTCACGCTGGAAGTCTCGACGACCCTTCCCGCGTACATTACAGCAGCCCGTTCTGCATTTTCTGCAATGATGCCAAGATCATGGGTAATGAGTAACATTGCCATATTTCTCTCTTGCCTGAGAATGCCCAGGAGATTGAGTATCTGTGCCTGTATGGTAACATCAAGGGCTGTTGTAGGCTCGTCAGCAATGAGCAGCGAGGGTCTGCAAGCTATTGCCATGGCAATCATTACCCGCTGCCGCATGCCCCCTGACATCTGGTGCGGATAGTCTTTGATCCTGATTTCAGGAGAAGGTATCTTTACTGCTTTCATGAGGCCAACAGCAGTTGCCATCGCATCTCTTTTTGAGAGGTTCATATGGGTCAAAAGGACCTCTGCTACCTGATATCCTATGTTTAGAACAGGGTTCAGAGATGTCATGGGCTCCTGAAATACCATTGATATTTCTTTCCCCCTAAGTCTTCTCATAGATTCACGGTCAATGGTAAGGAGATTTTGACCCTTGAAAATGATCTCTCCTGATGCATATGCATTCCGGGGAAGAAGCCCCATAATGGATAATGCAGTTAGGCTTTTACCGCACCCGCTTTCACCAACCAGACCAAAGACCTCTGCTTCCCTGATCTCAAAGTTCAGGCGGGATACGACAGTTACAGGTTTATTCATTGTACCGAAAGAGATGTCAAGTCCCTTGACCGTCAGGAGGGACACAGCAGATTACTTTTCCTCTTTTTCCAGAAGCCTGAGATAAGCTTCTGCTTCCTTTAAGCCGGGGTTTTGCTTGAAAGCATTAGACCATTCCTCAAATGCAAGGCCGAGAAGCCCTTTCATGTAATAGCTCAGACCGAGCTGAATCCAAGCTGGTCCGTAATGAGGATTAATCTCTTTTGCCTTTGTAAAATGAGCTATGGCATCTTCTACGAGCCCCTTATTCCTTAAGGCAACACCGAGCTTTGTATGAACGTCAGGGAGCTTCTTATATAGCTTTATTGCTTTTTTATATTCTTCGATTGCTTCATCATCCATGCTTAGATCAAGATAAATGTTCCCAAGTTTATAATGCTCGTTAGCAAGCTTGCCGGAAATGTACGGATCAATAGCAGAGGGGGTAGGATGCGCAATCTGGGCAGCAAGAGAAAAAACCTCCTGTGCCTTTTTAAATTGCCCCATTTCGTTATAGGTAATAGTAAGGTTCAGAGAGGCTTCTGTATAATGCCTGTTTAATTCAAGTGCTTTTTCAAAATATCGGGCAGCCTGTTCAAGGTTGCCCTGGATATGAGATATGATGCCGAGCTTGTTATGGACATCTGCAAATTTCGGGTATGTATTGATTATCTCTTTCAGTATGGGTTCTGCTTCAGCGTAGTTCCCTTCATCGAAGAGCTGTGAGGCGTATTCATGCATTTCATGCGTGCGCTGATCCACAATGAAAAGAGTATAGGTAGTCGGTGAATTATTTGTCAAGATGCATTGTGGTGTTGCATCATTTATAGTTTCTTTTTTCCCCCGGGTGTTTTTGATGACGGAAGCATTGTCTTCAATGAAAAGGAGTAGTCGGCATATTCGTCTCTTTTTTTCATGAGTAACCATTCGTTTTTTTCGCCTGATATTCTGAAAAGAGCAAAGCCACCCCTCAATTTTTCCCCTTTGAAGAATATATCGAGTTTCCCTTGATCCAGGCTTCCTCCCTGGATGTCAAATATTCCCTTGTCCCAGATGACTACAGTCCCGGCGCCATACATGCCCTGAGGTATAGTACCCTCAAATGAGGCATATTCAAGTGGATGATCTTCAACCATGATAGCAAGGCGCTTTTCTTCCGGGTTCATTGAGGGACCCTTTGGCACTGCCCATGATTTCAACACCCTGTCCATCTCAAGCCTGAGATCAAAATGCAGATGCTTCGCATGATGTTCATGAATAACGAAAAGAGCCATCTTTTTAATTATAAAGAAGAAGTTGGAAAAATATTCATGGAAAATCTGCTATACTGTTTCAGTATCAGGGAGGGAACATGGTGCAAATTGCCCTGGCCCTGTTGGCAGATGGAGCCAATATATCACGCGAGGGTAAGTTAAACATACTGGGTATTTTCGATCGTATCAGCACGCAGAGTCTGCCGGCTATGCATCCACAGATGCAGCTTATCATGATAATCGAGGCTGACCGGGGTGATGCTGACCGGGAGCACAAGCTCGGCATTGAGTTAATAGATGCGGATGGGGGAAAACTTTTCTCCATGACCGGAAGCATAAAGTTCAGCACACCTCCACCGGGTGAACGTGTCAGGATAAACCACATCATCCAGTTAAACAACCTCCGTTTTGAACGAATAGGGATATTTGAATTTAAAATCCTCATAAACAATGAAGTCCGCAAAAGCGTTCTGTTGCATGTTGTTGAGGTTAAAAAGTAGAGTAGATAACCCCGGATGCCATTAAGTCTCATCTTGTAAATAGCCCATCAAACAATAAAATTCTTTCGGCATAAAGCCTTGCAGGATCCTCACAATTCAATAAAAAAAACCTGTTGACATGATGGGGGTTTTTATTATATAAAGATATTAGCACTCTCAATGTGAGAGTGCTAATTGGCAGGAAATCCCTATTTATATCAGTAACTAATGTAACAGAAAAGAAAGGAGGAAAGCCTTATGTTATGGTCTGACTTAGAGCGGTTTGGCAGCTGGTTGGATCCATGGCGCGAATTCGACCGAATTGAGCGTACTCTGTCGAGGTTGGTCCCAAGATCGTCTGTCGAATTCCCTGCAGTCAATATATGGGTTTCAGAAAACAGCGCTTTTCTTACGACGGAAATACCAGGAGTCGATCCCCGGGCAATTGATATCTCCGTGGCTGGCACGACACTCACTCTGCGTGGATCTCGTCAACCTGAAGATATTCAAGAGGGTGAGTCATATCACCGGAGAGAGAGGTGGCACGGACAGTTCACAAAGACCGTTAATCTTCCCTTTAATGTCCAGGCTGACATGGTCAATGCGCGTTTCAGTAAAGGGATATTGTCAATCGAACTGCCCCGTGCCGATGTCGAAAAGCCGAAAAAAATAGATGTAAAGTCCGGTTAGTTTTACAGGAGGGAATGAACATGGCTGAAGAGACAAAAGAAATGCAGAAGAAGGAAGCTCAGGCTCAGGAAAGGGTCGAGCGTACTAAGTCTTCAAGGGTTTATACCCCTGATGTAGATATTATCGAGAGAAAGGAAGATATAGTCCTCATAGCTGACATGCCAGGTGTGGATGAGAAATCAGTTGATATAACTCTAGAAAAGAATAAGCTTACAATTCAAGGGGCTGTCAGCCGAGAAATACCAGAAGGCTACAGATTAGCCGTTTCAGAATACGGCATCGGGGATTACGAGAGGGCCTTCACACTTACCGAGGAAGTCGACAGGGACAGGATCCGGGCTACAGTGAAAAACGGTGTTTTAAAATTAAATCTTCCTAAGGCAGGGGCAGGAAAGATAAAGAAGATAGAGGTAAGGGCTGAATCTTAAATTAAAAAAAGGGGGGTATAACCATGGCAATTAAGAAGATTTCATCATCAGGGGAAAAGAGCGTTCCAGCAAGGCGTGAAGAGTACAGTCCTTTTTCACTCTTCCGCTCGGAGATGAACAGGCTCTTTGACAACTTTTTCAGGGGTTTCGATATCGAACCTTTTGAGAAACGGTTCGGTACATTTCAGCCTGATATTGACGTAACTGAAACTGATAAGGAAATCAAGGTTTCAGCAGAGCTCCCGGGAATGGATGAAAAAGATATCGATATATCACTCACAAAAGACTCATTGACAATCAAGGGCGAGAAGAAGGAAGAGAGGGAAGAGAAAAAGAAGGATTATTACCGGATGGAGAGGTCTTACGGTTCTTTCAGCAGGACAATTCCCATCCCAGTTGAGATCGATACTGAAAAGGCGAAGGCCCATTTCAGGAAAGGAGTTCTGAAGATAGCATTGCCGAAGACAGCGAAAGCAATAAAGGAAACGAAAAAAATCGAGGTAAAGTCTGAGTAATCTGCCGGAAGAGCCGATATGAATTCTGTCTGAATCAGTCCGGAAAAAGCAATTACTGTCTGGCATACATAGACGTAAGAACCGGTATAAGCTGCATGTTGTGTGCTTATAAGCGTGTGTTGACTTATACTGGATTCTATGTCAATATAAAAATGAAGTTTCAGAAGTTTTTGGAGACGAAAGCCGCAAAGACTTTTAGCTTTGTGGTTTTTTTTTAGTCGTTCTGAAATTTGAAATTGCAAGCGAGGAGGTTAGCAGTGACTACTGGAACAGTAAAGTGGTTCAATGATTCCAAGGGTTTTGGCTTTATCACGTGTGAAGACGGCAATGACGTTTTCGTCCACCATTCTTCCATCCAGGGCAACGGATTTAAATCCCTTTCCGAAGGTGATTCAGTCAGCTTTGACATTGAAAAAGGCCCAAAAGGTCTCAGGGCAATCAATGTCATCAAAAACTAATTGAGGAAAGAAGTTCCCCTTGTGAATCGGGGGAACTTCTTTCTTATGAGGTGCAATGGCACATAAGCAAGACTATCTGGAGAAAGTCGAAATCGACAGGCAACGCAGGCTCCAAACCGCTTTAATTTCTGAATGTTTTCCCGACGTATCATTCATAATAATACAGCTGATATATTATCTGAAAGGGGTCAACGAGGTCTCGATGATTCGCACCATCAATTTCTGGCCCTCACGCCATGCCTATTTCAATATGGATTGTATGATAAAAGACTGTATTGATGGAGGATTTGATCTAACCCAGGTTATTACACACATGGTTAAAAAACACGAGAAGCAGGGAAAGGGTAACCTTTCCTGTAAGGGGAAAATCAGTAATCAGTCGTCACAACATTCACGTGTTGCCTATAAAATCGCCATACAATATGATACCGGAACGCATAACATATTGAGAAAAAAGGAGAAATAACCTATAAATAATCGAAGACGAATATCCGGCAGGTTTGACGATCGAATGCGTATCAATAGTCAGATACGGCAGACCAAGGCCAAACAAATACGGGTAGTTGATGATGAAGGACAAATAGGCATCATGGATGTTGAGTCGGCGCTTAAGCTATCAGGTGAACGGGATCTGGATCTTGTGGAAATCAGCCCCAATACCGAGCCGCCGGTCTGTAAGATCATGGACTACCAGAAGTTCAAATTTGATAAAAACAAGAAACTTCAGAAGTCAAGAAAAAAACAGTCGATGCTCACCCTCAAACAAATAAGGATGCGGCCGTTAATTGGTACCAATGATTATGAATTAAAGAAGCGAAATGCACGCAAGTTTATCGAACACGGTGACAAGGTGAAAGTGGTAATCCGTTTCAGGGGGAGGGAGTTTAATCGGCAGGAACTCGGGAAAGAAATTCTGAACAGGCTGAAGTCCGAGCTGGGAGATATCGCAAAGGTCGAGTTACAGCCAAGGATGGAAGGCGCCCAGATGGTCATGATCCTCATGGCCTTGTAAATCCATTGAACAATCGGGTTAAGTAACATCATCAAATGGCGTATAGGTGAGGTTCAGGGCTTCAGCGACAGCCTGATGAGTGATCTTTCCTCCCACTAGGTTTATCCCTTTTGCCAACGCTGCGTTCTTTTTCGCAGCACCTTTCCATCCCAGGTCCGCTATCTCAAGCACATAAGGAAGCGTATTCAAGGTGAGGGCCCGTGTCGATGTTCGAGGGACAGCCCCGGGCATGTTGGTAACAGCATAATGTATAATTCCTTCAACATCATAAATCGGCGCGGAATGGGTTGTCGGGTGTGATGTTTCAGAACATCCTCCTTGGTCTATTGATACGTCAATAAAGACAGCCCCTCTACGCATTGCTTTCAGCATTTCGCGGGTGATTAATACAGGCGCCCTAGCACCTGGGATCAGGACGGCTCCGATGAGCAGGTCGGCATAATTAACGGCCATGCGGATGTTATAGCTATCAGCAATCATTGTTGTTATCCTACCGTGAAAAACCTGATCAAGCATCCTAAGTCTTAAAGGATTGATATCGAGGATCGTCACAGATGCACCCATGCCTAAAGCTATGCGCGCAGCATTATATCCCACAGTTCCTGCCCCTAGGATCACTACATTGCCTGGTGGGACTCCGGCAACACCCCCCAGCAGTATCCCGCGCCCGCCGTACATCTCCTCCAGGTACTTCGCCCCTTCGTGGGGTGCCATCCTTCCCGCAATTTCACTCATCGGCGATAATAGGGGGAGAAATCCGTCTTCAGTCTGAACCGTCTCGTAAGCAATCCCGACAATCTCCTTTGACATGAGATTTCTTGTGAGTTCTTCTGAGGCTGCGAGGTGAAGATAGGTGAAAACGATCTGTCCCGGCAGGAGATATTCATATTCTTCAGGTAAAGGCTCTTTTACCTTGAGAACCAGATCAGCCTGGGCAAATACGTCTCCGTGTTCTTCAAGCATCTGAGCTCCGGCTTTTATATACTCTTCGTCACTGAAACCGCTTCTCAGCCCGGCCTCTCTTTCGATAAATACATGATGGCCTCTGTTAACGAGTGTTTCCACGCCACCCGGGACGATGGCTAAACGGTTCTCTTCCTGTTTAATCTCCTTTGGTACACCTATGACCATGAAAATCTCTTTCCCTAACGGCTATTGAATTTCCGTGAGCCTCTAAACCCTCAATTGAAGCTATGGTCTTCACTGTTTCAGCAAGTCTGCAAAAACCATCCCTTGAAAAACTCAAGAGACTTGAACGCTTGACAAAGTCATAGACACCAAGCGGAGATGAAAAACGTGCGGTCCCGGAAGTCGGAAGGGTATGGTTCGGACCAGCCGCATAATCTCCCAGGGCCTCCGGTGTCCATTCCCCTAGAAATATAGCCCCGGCATGTTTTACCATGGGCAAGATATTCCTTGGGTTCTTTGTTACGATTTCAAGGTGCTCAGGGGCAATTTTATTTGAAAGTTCTGCTGCCTGTTTAAGAGAGCCGGTAACAATAAGAGCCCCATACTTATAGATTGACCTCTGTGCAATATCTTTTCGTTTAAGATTACGGAGCTGCAGCCCTATTTCTCGTTTGACTGCGACCGCTAATGACGCAGAGGAAGTAATGAGGATGGCTGAAGAACGTTCATCATGTTCAGCCTGGCTTAGGAGATCAGCTGCAATGAATACAGGATTAGCTGAACTATCGGCAATAATGAGTATTTCACTCGGCCCCGCGATTAAATCGATAGCTACATCTCCAAAGACCATCTTTTTTGCTGTTGCAACATAAATATTTCCCGGTCCAACAATTTTATCAACCTTTTTGACGGTTTTTGTCCCGTATGCCAGTGCACCAATGGCCTGAGCCCCGCCTATTCTGTATACTTCTTTTATCCCCAGTATCTTTATTACTGCCATGACATAAGGATTTACTGCTCCTTTAGGAGTCGGCACGCACAGGGCTATTTCCTTAACGCCCGCTACCTGTGCAGGGATAACATTCATTAAGACAGTCGACGGATATGAAGCTGTACCACCGGGTATGTAAACACCAACCCTATCGAGGGGCCTTAGCAACTGACCGAGCTGAATACCCTTTTCAGAAAAATACCAAGATGAATTCTTTTGTCTCCTGTGGAAATCTCTTATCCTTTTTGCAGAAAACTTCAGAGCCTTGACAGTACGTATGTCAGCATGTGCTGCGTATGCTGATATCTCTTTTGAATCTATGCTTAGAACGTTGATCCTGTGGGAGTCAAAAGTCTTAGTATATTTGATTACGGCCTTGTCACCATTCTTCCTGACGTCGTCGAGGATTGATCTCACAGTATCTTCTATTTCTCGTCCGGTGCCTGAGGCACGTTCCCTTAGAAGTCGGAGGAAGGAATCGACATTTTTTTTGCCTCTTATAATTCTCATTGAAAATAAATTCTAATTTCTAAGAGTGACTATTCAATAGCTTGTCAATTTAATTGAAAAATACAAACATATGCCAGAGACGTCAGGTATTCGCAGGTCATATAAAGCCTGAGCATCTACAATAAATCAGCAAGAATCTCGTCTTCTATAGATTGCAGAAGCTGCTTCTTGTCTGAATGATGACGTTGATATATGGTGAGAAGTCTGTCTGCAAATCTTTTTGCCTTTCTATAGCCTTCCTTACGTGCACCTTCAATAAATTCCCAATCATCTGTCTTTGTAAATTTCTTGAACGCTTCCTGTATTTCGGGGAAAAGAAGCTTCCGGTAACCTTGAAGAAAAACTATATAGAAACCGAGGGAACCCTCTTTATTATTTTCGATAATATATTTCGTCATTCCTTTTTCAGAGGTGTCTGACAGCATATCTTTGACGCTCCTTGCAAAGAACTCTGCCTTGGTCCCGGAGCAAGAAAGTATGAGGTCCTCCCAGGTATTACCCAGCAGTTCCCCTTCAGAGGCCTCACCGACCTCGTGATGGATATATGTTTCCAATTCAGAAAGGGAAAGTTTTGACATTTTTGCCTCCATTGTTGCGGAGGGTTTTTCGCCTCTTGTAATCCCGTATTTGGAAAATGCAAAGACCAGAGGGCTGTCCTCGCCTTTATTATGCAGTTCCATAAATTTTTCCCAGAGATGGCGTTTTGTTGCATCCAACCTGCCGAATATTACTCCATTTTGAAACATTGCAGGGTGGTCTGACAAATCTCTCGCATATTCTCTGCCCCCCAGACAAACTGCGTAGCCATTGACTGTGCAGCTTGACAGGAGATCTGCAAGAAAGAAGGATGGTTTCATATAAACCCCATAGCCGGCTCCATAAATGAGGTTCTCTTTCTTCAGGACGGCATTAATCTTTTCAACCTCAAACGGGTTGTAGGCGTTTCCGTCGATAACAATGTCCCCGAATTCTTCATGCTCGAACTTCCTCCAGAGGCCTTCCCTTTCTTCCAGCCATTCAGAAATCTCATGTCTCTGTATACTTTCCCAGAGCATTATCTCTTTTTCTGCGCGGAAGAGGTCCCTGAGCCTCAGGAGAAGACTACAGACAGAATATAATCCCCAGTATCTGGCATCTGAAATGTTGCAGTTCCTTTTCACTTGCATGCTTAGACTCTGAATGTCTCTCACGTTCCCCATATTAATATTGTATCAAAAGAGTGAAAGGAGCAGTAGATGTTTTTTTGGCAAAGGCTTCCCGGATTGCGAGAAAATAAACATGATGATAATATTGTAAACCATGAGAAAGCTGAAACTTAGTATGGAATATGACGGGACCGGCTTTCACGGCTGGCAGACTCAGAAAAACAAGCCTGCAATCCAAACGGTTCTGGAGGAAACTATCCTTAGAATAACCGGGGAGAGATCAAAAGTTATCGGAGCAAGCAGGACAGATGCCGGTGTTCACGCGTTTGGTCAAGTAGCAGCTTTCAGAACCAACTCCTCGTTAGAACCAGGAACGATTCAGAATGCTCTCAATGCATTGCTGCCTTGCGACATCCGGATCCTTGAAGTCGCCGATGTAAATGATGCCTTCCACCCGAGGTTTGATGCAACAAAAAAAAGCTACCTTTACATCATTGCAAACCAGAGATTATCTTCTGCCTTTCTCTACAGGTATGCCTGGGCAGTTCAGCAAACGCTCGATCGGGCAGACATGAGAGAAGCAGCACGGGTTCTTGTCGGCACTCATGATTTTTCCGCTTTTCAGGGAGCGGGAAGCAGTGTGAGAAACACCGTGAGGGAGATCTTTTCCTTAAGTATTGAGGACGTTAAGAATATCGATTTTATGACGACCCGCTTCGGTGTTAATTTTATAAAGATCAGGATTGAAGCGAACGGTTTTTTGAGGCACATGGTGAGGAACATTACAGGTACACTTGTTGAGATCGGGAGAGGAAGAATTCCTCCGGACCACATGCAGGGTATTCTTACATCACATAACAGGAGACTTGCGGGGCCTACTGCTCCTGCATGCGGCCTTTTCCTGGAAAAAATAACATACAGATAAGGATTCCAGGAAACGTGCAAAGAAAGTGGAACATCTTTCGCAAAGCGCCGCAAAGCGCATGGCTTATATCTCGTAGCAACGAATGTTCAAGGTTCTATTATTTAAAAAAAGTAAAGCGGTTACGGTTAGGCGGTTCGTTACCGCTTGACATTTCACTATACGAGCATCGTTATCGACAAACGTAGCCGTTTTGTATGGAGGCTGCTTTGCCTTTACCTGATGTCTTTGCGTGTATTTGTTTTTTTGAATTTGGAATTTGGATTTTTAATCATATTTGGAAGATCTCCACCCATTCATCGAACCTCTTTACTTTCTCATCACCGAATTTTTTTATAGTTTTTCTTATGCTCTGCAACGACCGCTCCCTGTTTAGGGAATCTGAAGCTTTGGTAAAGAATTTATCCGAATAGCAGATGATCTGTTCTTCAATCGTTATGGGCACCATATCCCTCATGGGAAGGGGGAGCTTTTTCTTTTTTATGTCTTCAACCGTTAATCCCATGCCGACATGCCTTTCACAGACAAGAGAATGTTGCAAAAGTCCCTCACCCTCTAAGATTTCTCTCCCCAAATATCCGTGGCAGACATAGGGGTGCTTACCGTAACAGCCTATTTCCGGAGCCTTAGTTAAGAATATCCCGATATCATGCAGCATAGCCGCTTCGTAAATGAATGATGTATCGGGATGCAGATGCCTGACTTTCTGAGCGATCGTCAGGGCTTTTTCTGTAACAACTCTGCTATGACCGAGAAGAATATTAAATGCCTTTGTTTCAGGTCTATAATATTTTTTGAGAATATCTTCCGGATTCATGGGTAAATTATGATCCTATTATGCTAAAAGTATCATTTAAAAATAAACAGATATTTTAAATGGTTATCGAGTGTATTCTTTCCGATCCGGGCTTGATATATTCAATTTATCGTTATAAATAAGTTGACAATAACTTACTCAAGTGTTATGCTAGGAATTCAATATCATGGCACAAACGGTTACTGATTATTATAAGATACTTGGCGTAAATAAGAATGCCTCCCAGGACGAAATAAAGAAGGCTTACAGAAAGCTTGCGCGTAAATATCACCCTGATCTGAACCCTGGGGATAAGACAGCAGAGCAGAAATTCAAAGAGCTTAACGAAGCCTATGGAGTTCTCAATGACCCTAAGAAGAGGGCAGAATATGACCAGTATGGGAGTTCTGCTTTCGGCGCAGGTGGCCCTGGTTTTGAAGGATACAGGGCATATGATTTCAGGGAGTCTTTTGATTTCGGAAATTTTGGAGATATCCTTTCTGATATTTTCGGGACAAAGGCCAAACAGGGGGCTGCATATTCGAGAGGACCTGATCTTGTAACCAGCCTCGATCTTTCTCTTGAGGAAGCATTCTCAGGTGTTACGAAAACGATTTCTTTTAACAGAGATGTCACGTGTAGTTCATGTAAAGGCACCGGGGCTGAATCATTTCAGGTTTGTGATGTCTGTAAGGGTACGGGGAGCGTAGGAACATCAAGGGGTTTTTTTAAGATGTCTCAACCCTGTCCGGCCTGCGGAGGAACCGGGAGGAAGATTGCCAAGGTTTGTTCTGCATGTGCAGGCAGAGGCAGGATATACAAGACCGAAACCCTCAAGGTAAAGATCCCACGTGGAGCTGATACGGGTTCAAGGGTGAAATTAAAGGGAAAGGGCGGGGCTGGAGTTGGTGGCGGGCCGGCAGGAGACCTCCTTATTGACATTACTGTAAGACCCCACCCGGTATTTAAGAGAAAAGGTGATGATCTTTATGTCGACCTCCCGGTTACTTTTGGGGAGGCAGCACTCGGGGCAAAGATTGAAGTCCCTACCATAGACGGCATAGCAGCGATGACGGTTCCCCCCGGGACACAGGGAGGGCAGAGGTTCAAGCTTTCCGGGAAAGGCATGCCGTCGCCAAAGACCGGCTTGCGGGGTAACCAGTATGTAGACATAAAGGTCGTGGTACCGAGACATCTGGATGACAAGGCAAAAGATATAATAAATAACATTGGGGACCTCTATGAAGAAGATCCACGTAAAGGGCTGTTGAGAAGATGAGACACGGGAAAGACAAAAAGCAACCCTGCTTTATGATAAGCGTAGTCGCTGACATGCTTGATGTCCATCCTCAAACGCTGCGTCTTTATGAGCGTGAAGGTCTAATTACGCCGCACAGGACAAAGAGGTCAAGGCTTTACTCGGAGGAGGATGTTGAAAAACTGGCCATGATCCTTAGGCTGACGAGAGAACTAGGTGTAAACAGGTCCGGTGTGGAAATTATCTTGAGGCTGAGGGACAGGCTGGAATCGCTTCAGAGAGAAATGGAAGATATGATGAATTTTCTCGAGGACGACATAAAAAGGGATTTTGTTGAAAGGTTCAGGAAGATTTTTTCTGAGGAATAAGGGGGACATTTCATGGATAAATTGACAATAAAAAGCCAGGAGGCAATTCAAGAGGCACAGAGGCTTGCCGAGAGAAAGGGAAATCAACAGCTTGATGCAGAACACCTGCTTTGGGCACTGCTTGAAGATGAAGAAGGAATTCCCTCCCAGATACTCAGGCGGCTTGATGTAAACATAAACTCGCTAGGGAAGGACATTGAAAATGCAATAGACAAATTCCCGAAAGTTGTCGGCGCAACGCCCATGGGACAAATCTATATCTCTCCGAGACTTAAGCAGGTATTCGAAAACGCAACGAAAGAAGCGGAACATCTAACGGATGAGTATGTGAGCGTCGAGCATTTATTGATAGCATTGATATCTGCGGGCGGAGCCTGTTCTGAGATCTTGAAGAGATACGGTGTGTCTACTGACAAGGTTCTTGCCGCCATGCGGGAAATAAGGGGAGTCCAGCGTGTAACGGACCCCTCTCCGGAAGACAAATATCAGGCCCTTAAGAGGTACAGCCGTGATCTTACTGAACTGGCAAAAAAAGGGAAACTCGACCCTGTCATCGGGAGAGCTGATGAAATACGTAGGATCATACAGGTGCTGGCAAGAAGGACCAAGAACAATCCCGTGCTCATTGGCGACCCTGGTGTCGGCAAGACCGCTATCGCAGAGGGCCTTGCGCAGAGAATCGTTGCCGGAGATGTCCCTGAGACTTTGAAGGATAAAAAGGTGGTTGCTCTCGATATGGGTGCACTGGTTGCCGGCTCAAAATTCAGGGGAGAATTTGAAGAGAGGCTGAAAGCGGTTTTGAAGGAGATAGAGCAGGCAGAGGGTAAGGTTATTTTATTCATCGATGAACTTCATACCCTTGTTGGCGCAGGCGCAGCAGAGGGTGCGATAGATGCTTCAAATATGCTAAAACCCGCCCTCGCAAGGGGGGACCTCAGGTGTGTCGGGGCAACAACTGTTAACGAATACCGCAAGTATATTGAAAAGGATCCTGCCCTTGAGCGGAGGTTCCAGCCTGTCCTTATCAAGGAACCGAGCGTTGAGGATACCATATCAATCCTCCGGGGCCTCAAGGAGAGATACGAGGTCCACCATGGTGTGAAAATAAAGGACTCTGCCTTGATTGCTGCTTCGGTACTCTCGAACAGGTATATTACAGACAGGTTTCTGCCTGATAAGGCAATTGACCTCATCGATGAGTCTGCGTCAAAACTGCGGATGGAAATAGACAGTATGCCGGTTGAGCTTGACGAGATAGAGAGAAAACTGCGCCAGCACGAGATAGAAAAACAGGCAGTGATGAAAGAAGATTCAAAGGAGTCAAAGGAGAAACTGGACAAGATCAGCAAGGAAATGGCCGAGCTTCAGGCAAAACGCGATGAACTGCGGGCTCAGTGGCTTAGTGAAAAAGAGGTTATTGCCAAGATAAGGTCCCATAAGGAACAGCTGGAATCATTAAGGATTGATGCAGAGAGGGCAGAGCGTGAGGGGGATCTGACAAAGGCAGCCGAGCTCAGGTACGGCAAATTACCGGAAATCCAGAAAGCCCTTGAGGGGGAGAACAAGAAATTACTTGAAGCCCAGAAAAGAAGAAAGATGCTAAAAGAAGAGGTTGATGAAGAAGACATCGCGGAAGTCGTCTCCAAGTGGACTGGGATACCTGTCAGCAGAATGCTCGAGGGAGAGGTCCAGAAACTCCTCCACATGGATGACCGTCTCAGGCAGAGGGTTGTCGGACAGGATGAGGCGATTGAAGCAGTGTCAAATGCAGTCCGAAGGGCACGGGCAGGTATTCAGGATCCCAACAGGCCCCTGGGTTCTTTCATCTTTTTGGGGCCGACCGGCGTTGGGAAGACAGAACTTGCCAAGGCGCTCGCTGAGTTCCTCTTCGATGATGAAAACGCGATGACACGTATAGATATGTCCGAATATCAGGAAAGGCATACGGTCTCGAGGCTTATCGGTGCGCCTCCCGGCTATATAGGGTATGAAGAAGGCGGGCAGCTTACCGAGGCTGTAAGGAGGAAGCCTTATTCGGTAATTCTTTTTGACGAAGTTGAAAAGGCCCATCCCGAGGTGTTCAATCTCTTGCTTCAGCTCCTGGATGACGGAAGGCTGACCGACAGTCATGGACGAACGGTTGATTTCAGAAATACAGTGGTTATCATGACATCCAATATCGGTAGCGTGCATATCCAGGAGATGCTCGAGGAAAGGGTTAAGAAACCGGGCGCATACTGGGTCAGCAACAACGCTCAAATAAAGGAGAAGATTGCCGAGGACCTCAAGGCGTTCTTCAGACCTGAGTTCCTGAACAGGGTTGATGAAATCCTCATATTTAACCCTCTCACAAAGGATATCCTCAAGCAGATCGTTGAGATACAGGTAAACAGGATGAAGATATTCATTCACGAGAAAAATATTGATATCAAACTTACAGAACGTGCCAAGGAATTCTTTGCGGACATTGGGTTTGACCCTGTTTATGGTGCCAGGCCGTTGAAGAGGGCTCTCCAGAAAGAGATTTTAAATCCCCTTGCACTGAAGATCCTTGACAAGACCTTCAAGGAAGGGGATACGGTCATAGTAGACTATAAAAAGGACGTTATAACGTTCGAAAAGGAAGAGGTCGCTAGCGTAAAGGCATAAAGGATTCATAAGTGCAAAGATGTCTTGTGCTTCAATGGCTTAAATCAAGGAAGCATAGAGACAAACAAGCCGGATAATGCAGATATTGCTCACTCTGACAACAGTTTTTCTAGCTTGCCCAGACCTTCTCTTGTCTTGTTGAGTTCTTCCTGTAGCTTGTTATAGGCTTCGTCCGGTATCTTTAATGAAGAGGCATTTTTAATATCCTGGAAAGCATTTTTTATGATCTCAAGATTAGCCTTAAGCTCTTCAATGTTTGCTATGAGCTCCTCTTTGCTCATCGAACCGTAGTCTTTCAAAAATAGATCCTCCCTTTTATTTAGTATAGACCAAATAAATGGGAATTGGGTTGATGTTTGAAAGCCCCAGAATTTCTCTTCCGAGGCTTGTCCTGATAAAGAGGACATCGTGATGCCCCTTCATTTTCGAAAGAAAAAGATAATATTGTCTTCCTTATATTAAAATTGCGAAGAATATGAAAGAATAAATTCAATATGGTCGTGTAAAGCAGCATATGAGACGAATTCTTCATATAGATATGGATGCATTCTTTGCCGCTGTCGAAGAAAAAAGGCATCCCGAACTAAAGGGTAAGCCTGTAGTAATAGGAGGTTCCGGTGATCCTACGCAAAGAGGTGTGGTTTCAACCGCTTCATATGAGGCACGGAAATATGGAATTCACTCGGCGATGCCCTTGAGAACAGCGCTCAGACTATGCCCCGAAGCCGTTTTTCTCCCCGTAGACTATGAAGAGTATTCAAGGGTTTCCAGGATAATCAAGGATGCCCTGAAAGAAATATCGCCTGTTATGGAAGACGTCGGCATTGACGAGGCATTCCTCGATATATCGGATATCGACAAACCACCAGAGAAAATTGCACAGGAAATAAAAAAGAGGATAATGGAAGAGACAGGCCTTACCTGTTCTATCGGTATCGCTTCGAACAAGCTCCTTGCAAAGATAGCCTCGGACATGCAGAAGCCGGATGGACTGACCATAATTAAGGAAGAAGATATAGAAAGCCGTATATGGCCATTGCCTGTAAGAAAACTCTGGGGTGTTGGACCAAGGACAGAAGAAAGTCTCAAGAAAATGGGCATACTTACCATTGGAGCACTTGCTTCAACGCCGCTTGAAAGGCTGGTTGAGAATTTTGGAGAATCATACGGCAACTACCTTTACGAGGCTTCAAGGGGAATGGATGAAAGTCCTATCGTTACCCATTGGGAGCCAAAGTCTGTAAGCAGGGAGACGACTTTTCAGGCGGACACGAACGATTGGCAAACCATAGCGAAAACTATAGCTGAACTTGCAAATGAAGTCGGTGAGGATATCAGGCAGAAAAGGTACAAAGGCAGGACTGTCACTCTGAAGGTGAGATTCAGTGATTTCAAAACATATACAAGATCAAAAACACTTGAGGAGCCTACAGATTCAATCCCTGAAATAAGGAAAACAGCGTTTGATTGCCTTAAAAGGATCGAACTTAAAATGAAAGTCCGGCTCATAGGTGTGCGGATAACTAATTTCGGGAAGTCACAAAATCAATGATCCGGCCCTCCTGTTCTGTTCGTGAAGCCCAGGTGGGTCGGGAATAAGCGACCCGGGATCTTAAAATGAGTCAAGATAACTGTATTTTTGGAGATGATCATGATTAAGAAAGGACTATATGTCAGTATCTGGGGTATTATTGTCGCATTAACCGGGGTGGCAACACTCCAGTATAGACTTCCGATTGGACCGGTCGTGTTTATCATAGCATTCATCCCCTTATTGGGACTATTCTTTGCTGGATGTTCCTTTAAGGGCGCGCTTCCAGACCTGATTTTTGGGGCTATCGATACAGGACTTTTGACCATACCTGCTTTATGGGGAGGTACTTTGTTCGGTGTGGCCGGTGCGATAGCAGGCGGAGTTATTGGTGATGCATTGACAGACGGAATAGCAGGGTTCCTGGAAGGCGGAATAGCACAGTGGCTGAGGAAGAAAGGGATTGAAGAATCCAGGGAGCCGGTTACAACAAGCCTGGGGAAAATGGCGGGCTGTCTTTTAGGAAGCGGAGCAGTTCTGACGGCTGCTCTTGTTGCAGGGATAAAACCGGGTTTCTGTTAACCCGGAAAATGCAATTGATTATTAAATCGGAGGCAAAATCGCCTTCAAAGTCTTTTAATTTTAATCCCGACTTTTGTCGGGACAAAAGACTTTTCAGACAATATTGCCTCCGATAAATGCAGTTTTTGGGTTAATACATTGTGCAAAAATAATAAAGCCTTATGCCGGGTACAAAACAATTTCGAAAAAGTTTTTCTGCAGTTGTTGCCATCAGGAATAACCTGGAATAATGGATATCTAAAGTGTGTTAGGATGATATAAATGGCTGAATGCAGATTATGCAATAATGCTTCGAATTTTATATCAAAGGAACTCGGGGTCTGTCTTCAATGCATCAGAGAAAAGCCCGGTGATGCATTGCCGATTGCAATGCAGGCCCATGCAAGAAGCAGGGCTGCCTTCGGACTTCCTGAAAAACCTCCCAGGGATCCTCGGGGTGTCCCCTGCAAAATTTGTGTAAACGATTGCTGGATTCCTGAAGGCGGGATGGGATACTGCGGGTTAAGGAAAAATGAAGGGGGGAGACTTACGGGGGTATCACCTGAAGAGGGAAAATTCTCCTGGTATCATGATCCCCTTCCCACAAATTGTGTAGGAGACTGGGTATGCGCGGGAGGAACCGGGGCAGGATACCCGGAATACGCCTACTGTTCAGGGCCAGAGTACGGATATAAGAACCTCGCGGTATTTTTTCATGCATGTTCATTTGACTGCCTCTATTGCCAGAACTGGCATTTTAGAAAAGAGACGATCAAACCCCATACGACCTCTATCCGGAGACTTGTTTCGGATATTGATGAGAAGACCTCCTGCATATGTTATTTTGGCGGAGACCCGGCTCCTCAAACCCCTTTTGCCCTTAGGGTATCGAGACTCGCCGTTGAGCAGAAAAAAGGCAGGATTCTCAGGATATGCTGGGAGACAAACGGATCCATGAGTCCGGGACTACTCGACGAGATGACGGAACTTGCCCTGGGTACCGGCGGCTGCATAAAATTTGATTTAAAAGCGTGGGACGACAACCTTCACATGGCCCTTACCGGGAATACAAACAAAAGAACCCTGGAGAATTTCTCACGGGCAGGGGAGAAAACCGGTCTTAGAGCCGTCCCCCCTCTTCTTATTGCAAACACGCTTCTGGTGCCAGGATATATAGACGAGACGGAAATAAAAAACATTGCACGGTTTATCGTCTCCGTAAATCCTGAAATCCCTTACAGTATGCTCGCCTTTTACTCGCATTTCTTCATGTCAGATATGCCATTGACTGAAAAGGTGTTTGCCGAGAGATGCTTTGAGACAGCACGGGGAGAGGGGCTAAAGAATGTGAAGATCGGTAATGTTCATCTGCTTGCATAGCTACCCTGCTCCAGAAAAAGAGCAGTTTATCAACCGCCCTATCATGAACAACTATAAAAAGAAAACATATGATTATTAAGATCTTAGGCACAGAATCTTTGGGAGTTCGTGGGCTTTCCTGTTCGGTTGAACTGAACACCAGGAAAATATTTATTGACCCCGGCATAGCTTTAGGCTGGTCCCGTCACGGCTTTTTACCGCATCCCTTTCAGGTCGCAATCGGAGCAGAAATTAGAAAGAACATTATTGAGGAGTTAAAAAATGCCAGCGATATAATTTTCAGCCATTTTGACGGGGATCATTGCCCTTTGTATAATCCGAATCCTTACCAGCTGGGAATACATGAAGTGATAAATAGTTTGTCAGATTGCCGGATATGGGCTAAGGGTCCAAGTAACTGTCCGCCGGCTCAGAGGCTAAGAAGAGCAAAATTAGCTGAGATAATCGGGAAAGATTTGAAAAATGCCGAAGGAATGAAAGACGGACCTTTGGAATTTTCTTTTCCTGTTCCCCACGGGCAACAAAATGCAGAAAACAATATGGTAATGATGAGTAGAATTGAAGAGGAAGGAGAAACATTTGTTCATGCTTCAGATATCCAACTCCTGGATGAGAACACGATAGAAAAGATTTTGGATTGGAACCCGGATATTGTTTTTGCTTCGGGACCGCCTTTATATCATTATACTTCTTCATCATTTCAAATGCACAGGGAACGTGCATGGAGAAATGCATTGGATTTATCTGGGAATGTCGATACGGTAATTATTGATCACCACCTCTTGAGATCTGAAGAAGGGATAGAGTGGTTAGAAAAGTTAAAAGATGCTTCCAAAAATAAGGTCTTTAGTGCGGCAGATTTTATGAAAAGGGAACCTCTTTTTCTTGAAGCCTGGCGGGAAAAACTCTATGAATGGCTTCCCGTTTCAAAAGATTGGCATGAAGATTATGAGCAAAAGAGAGTTAATGTCGATCACTATCGAATGAGAGGCTGGGATGTTTTGATCAGCAATAGAAAAATTGAACCCTGCAAATGGTATTTTTCCTGTCCAATTAAAGAATATACGGAAAAGGGGAAATTGGAAAGATACTGGATAGAACATTACTGTTTCGTCAGTAATAAGAATTGCGTCCGGTATCAGATGGAAGAGAGCGGCAGACAGCATCCGGATAACATGTTGCCAAACGGTGCAATAAGGGAAGATTTAGAGTAATGAAGATTTTATCATTTATCCTTTCCGCGACGAACCGGCCAAACGGCTTAACCCGAAAACTGCAATTGATTATTAAATCGGAGGCAAATCGCCCTCAAAGTCTTTTAATTTCAATCCCGACTTTTGTCGGGACAAAAGACTTTTCAGACAACATTGCCTCCGATAAATGCAGTTTTTGGGTTAAAAGTCTTGAAGAGGATTTCTGAGACTTAACCCGCCCGCGATAGACTCTACGAGTCGTAGACAGCACAAGATTCATCCGGAGCCCCCGTGCTTCATCCGGCGATTCGCCTGAGGCTAACAGGTATTTAGAGTCCTTTTATACTACTTTGGAGGACATAGAAATTTTATGGTCGAGAAAGCACTCTGAGAAACAACGTCCCGCTCCCTAGGAGTGAATCTCTTGGATTCAGACGGTCAGCAGACTGATTTCGAACAATAAAGAAATGTCTGGGCGTTTGCTCCACCTGTTACTATTGTGTCTAAAAGAAGAATAGAAATCGAATTTTTTGAAAGAAATAATAGCCCCGTTTGCAGAGGCAATAGACATTAAGTATATATTTTAATAAAATGCTAAATAGAAAACGAACTGGGAAAGGAGGGGCAATGAAGAAGATGTCAGAAAAATTTTTATTGGGGGTTTTCTTGATATTGTTTATCTTTTCCTTTGCACATGCGTTGGAGAAGAAAAAAACGGGAACCATTATCAGGACCGACGAGACGCCCTCGGCAAGACAGGCATTGCGCTGCCCTGATCTTGCGGCAAGATTGACGCTCACCAAGACAAAAGACGGCTTTACCGGCACTATTACGCTGAACGGACAGGTGTGCAATGTCGGAAGTGCAGATTATTTGTCACCGCCGCTTGCTCCTGCGCAGGCGACATTGGCAGGATATGATCCGGCAAAACCTCTGGCCGGTGAAAATTATACAATTATTGCCGGCAAGACCATCAATAATCTGCCTAAAGGCTCATGCATACCTGTTGCGGGGACTTACACCATATCACATGTTGCCGAGTGGGGGCATACATCAACTCCGGATGTAGTACGGGCCGAGCGAGAATTCTCGCTGAATATCGCCAGAAATGTGCCTGATGATATAAACTTCAGAACCAATGAAGACAGCAACAAGACGAATAACCTCGCTAAAGCAGCGGTGAAGTACATGACTTTTCCAACAATATTGCAGTTTAATAATTTTTAGCAGGGCAGTCGGCGTTTAATACGGACTCAGGTAGTGGGTCAGTTTAGAACAGTCTGTTGAAAAAGGCCAAACATGAACAATTTGTCATGCTGAACTTGTTTCAGCATCTCGTAAAATCAATAGGTTATGAGACCCTGAATCAAGTTCAGGGTGACACAAATATACTTTTTCAACAGGCTAGGAAGAATTGACCCACTACCCGGACTCAGGAAAGGTTGAAGGTACTGTTTTTTAAATTCTTCATAACCGAACGGAGAAATCTGTGAAAAGAACAATGAAAACGGTCATGGGGATTTGCTTTGTGATTTTCCTTCTTCCGGGAATTTCAGGAAAAGTTCTGAAGTTGCAAAAACAATCCGCGATCTCGCTTCTTTAGGATTAATCTCTGTTAGATCCAGTAAAGACTTGCCTGTTGCAGAAGAAGTGTTTGTTAGCTTAAACCTCTGGTACGTTGGACTTCATCGAATAACTTCTCAAGTTACAAACGTTTTTTAATAAGCCAAGAATTATGTTTGTTTCTTTAGAAAATATTTTAAGTCACACTGGGAATCAACGTCCCCTGGATGCTTCCCACAGTTGTAAAACCTCTCAATTTCGATTAAATCTCAACTGTTGAATCTCAGAGCTTTATATCAAAAAGATTGTATTTCTAACTTCTAAAACTCATTTGCTCACAATTACAATACCCAATAATGTACCGATAAGAGCCCCTATCCATGGGCTGGATGTAATGATTCAAACACTACCAGTACATTTACCCAAGTATCCGATAAGACCACCTACTATCGCGCCAATAGAAGCCCCGAGAATATATCTAAATCCTTGCCCATATCCTTTATGACCCGCTCCATAAGGGTTTTTACGGAGCAGAGTGGATATCCTGACAGAATACTACAATTTTACTACAGTGATAAAGAGGTAAATTTTAAAGAACGAAGTCAGAATCTTTCTATAAATTCTCGTGGTGTGACGATCTTCAGATTAAAGGGTAAGTTCTGTGTTTCTATCAGATCCTTATCGCTGGCCGTAAGCCTTTTTCCTTATAACCTTTACAGCATTATCAATATCTTTCACTGTCAGCTTTGTCTTTTTAAACGCTTCACCCGCAACTCTGAAAGCGGCGTCAAGCCTGTCCTCAGGAGATAGGACTGAAAGGATATAATCTTCAGGATCAATCTTCTTTGTGGTACTCACGGACATACAAAATACCTCCGTTCCTTTGAATTATGATTTATTGTATATCAAATATCAATTAAAGTCAGCAACAGATATACCATGAGCCATTTATGAGGCATATTTCGTAGAACAATAGATTTGGATACCCGCTCTATAGAGCTTAATGCAAGATAATCCTTTCGCACACTGATACTTGTGCACTCTAATAAATTTACCTGTTCATCAATGTTTTTAATAAGCACCACGAGCCTCGACTAAGCCCCTGAATAAAGACTGAAAAAACTGCCAATTTGTTATAAAATGTGTCTAAAATTTGGACAGTTAAGCTTGGCATGCTCGTGAGTAGCTTTTATACAAGAAAGCTGAGAGGAATAGGTAATTTTTTCGGTGACCTTTGAGGACATAGAGGAACTTCACTACATTATTCCGATTGCAAATAGGATATAATTTATAAAGCGAGGTCAAAATGAAGACTTTTGAAGAAATCAAAGAAATAATCCAGGAGCACAAGGAAGATTTAAGAAAAGAATACGGTGTCAAAGAGATAGGCATTTTCGGTTCTTATGTTAGAGGAGAGCAAAAGGCAGTCAGTGATGTTGATATTCTTATTGAACTGGAAAAGCCGATTGGTTTTGTGAAATTTCTGAAATTGGAAAAAAGAATTTCTGACATACTTGGCGTTAAGGTTGAGCTTGTAACAAAGAAGGCTTTAAAACCTTATATCGGACAACGAATTCTTCAAGAGGTTCAGTATGTCTGAAGAAAGAATATTGCAGGATTATCTTAATGACATACTGGAATCAATAGCTGATATAAATGAGTTCACAAAAGGGATGACGTTTGAAAATTTTGTTCGAGACAGAAAGACCGTTAAAGCTGTAGTGAGAAGCCTGGAAATTATAGGAGAGGCAGTAAACAAAATTCCAGAAAATATTTGGGAAAAATATCCAGAGACGCCGTGGCAGGAAATAATTGGAATGCGGAATAAACTTACTCATGAATATTTTGGTATAGACCTTAATATTGTCTGGCAGACGATTGAAGAAGATTTAGTCCCGTTAGAAAAAACAGTTAAAAAAATATTTAATGATTTGTATGGTGATTGATGGTAAAGGTTTTAGTTGGTGATTTATTCGAATCGGAATGTCAGACGCTGGTAAATACAGTGAATACTGTCGGCATTATGGGCAAAGGAGTTGCTCTTGAATTCAAGAAGCGATTTCCTGAAATGTATGAAGATTATGTGAAGCGGTGTACCGAAGGTAAGGTTAAGCTCGGCGAGCCATATCTATATAAGAGACTTACTCCTCCTTGGATATTAAATTTCCCTACAAAGGAACACTGGCGTTCAGTTTCTAACATATCAGATATAGTGAGAGGCTTAAATTATCTTGAAAAGCATTATGAAAAGTGGGGCATTACTTCTATTGCTTTACCGCCGCTTGGTTGTGGTCATGGACAGCTTGAATGGAAAATTGTTGGCCCGACTTTATACAGGCATATGGAAAAACTGGATATACCGGTAGAACTTTACGCTCCATTTGGTACACAACCCGAAGAACTTACCCCGGAATTCCTTTCGAGAGATATCGAGCAAACCATTATATCAGGCGCATCAATTAACAATAAGATTGAGCCCGGATTGATAGCAATTGTTGAGGTTGTCGCGAGAATCGAAAAAGAACCCTATCATTGGCCAATAGGCAGAACAATGTTCCAAAAGATAGCATATTTTGCAACTGAATTAGGATTGAAAACCGGACTGAGCTATTCGCGTGGAAGTTTTGGTCCTTTCGCATCAGACCTGAAATTTAAAATAACAAAGCTTGTTAATAATGGCCTGATTAAAGAAGAACAGATTGGAAGAATGTTCAGTGTTAGACCCGGGCCAACTTTTCAAGATGCATTAAAAATCTATAAAGAAGAGATTCAAAAATCACAACCAATTATTGAGCGGCTTATAGATCTGTTCCTCAGAATAAATACTACACATCAGGCAGAATTAGCTGCAACAGTTCATTTTGCTGCACAGTCTTACCAAAAGGAACATAGAGAAACACCGTCTGAAGTTGATGTTTTAAATGTAGTTATGGAATGGAAACAAAGAAGAAAACCTCCATATGACAGATCTGAAGTGGCAAAAACAATCCGCAATCTTGCTTCTTTAGGATTAATCTCTGTTAGATCCAGTAAAGACTTGCCTGTTGCTGAAGAAGTGTTTGTTTAGATAGCTTAACCCCCCTGACACGTTGGACTTCATGAAATAACTTCTCACAATTACAAACGTTTTTTAATAAGCCAAGAATTATGTTTGTTTCCTTAGAAAATATTTTAAGTCACACTGGGAATCAACGTCCCCTGGATGCTTCCCACAGTTGTAAAACCTCTCAATTTCGATTAAATCTCAACTGTTGAATCTCAGAGCTTTATATCAAAAAGATTGTATTTCTAACTTCTAAAACTCATTTTCTCACAATTACAATACCCAATAATGTACCAATAAGAGCCCCTATCCATGGGCTGGATGTAATGATTCAAACACTACCAGTACATTTACCCAAATATCCGATAAGACCACCTACTATTGCGCCAATAGAAGCCCCGAGAAATATCTAATCATTATCCTTGCCCATATCTTTTGTGATCCGCTCCGTAAGGGGTTTTACGAAGCAGCGTGGATATCCTGACAGATTAATACAATTTTACTACAGTGGTGTCAAATGCCGGAGGGGAACCAGTCCATGCCTCAGCATAAGTATTTGTTTTTAAAGGAGAAAGATGGTACCCCCTGCAGGAATCGAACCTGCGACACCAGGTTTAGGAAACCTGTGCTCTATCCTACTGAGCTAAGGGGGCATGCGGGTTTCCGGCTATTATACCTTAAAAGGAGAGACTTTTCCTCCCCTGCGACCAACAGGTTACTGCTCCCATTTCCTAAGTATTGAATGTTTTCGGCTCACGAAGGCTGGGCAAGGGATTTGCACCATCAATAATTTCTACTGTATCGCCATCGTGAAGTCTATGGTCTAGCCCCGTGATTTTTCCGTTCACTTTAACTCGCAACGTAGGAGGAATCTCTGCATTGAACCTCTTCACATAGTCTCTTACAGTGGCATTCTCAGGAAGTCTAACAATCTGGCCTGCATTACCAAATACAACCACGTGATCCTCATAAATTTGCTGATATAACAACTTAAAAAAACTTTCTGTACTATCTGAGTCTTTATGTTGTGTAACAAGGCTTTGCAACCATTGAGACTGTAGTTTATCGTCTGTTGCAAACGCTTCGTTGCTTTTATAACGCCAGTGTGCTGCAATCCCGTATTCTGCCTCCATATGCATAAGCTCAGTGCGAATCTGGAACTCTATTGGCTTATGAGAAATTTCACGCACAGGGTAAACACAAGTATGCAAAGATTGGTACCCGTTATTCTTTGGAAGCCCTATATAATCGTCAAATGTGCCAGGTATAGGCTTAAAATGGTAATGTAAAATCCCAAGTACTTTATAACACTCCGGGACAGATGGAACAATAATCCTGATGCCGATACGGTCCAAAATTTTATGAAAATCTGCTCCCAATCTGGCCATTTTGCAGTAAATACTGTACAAGCTCTTTGTTCTACCTTGGACGTTCCCCTCGATATCTTTCTTTTTGAGCATACGATTAATTCCCTCTATTATTATCTTTAGACACTTATCGTCTTCTGCCTGAATGGGAGCAATCTTTTGCTTTATTTCGTGATAAGTAGAGGGATCTTCAATAAGGAAGCTTACATCCTCTAGACGCTTCCGCAGTTCACCAAGACCAAGGCGATTGGCAAGTGGGACATATAGATCTAAAGTCTCCCTTGCAATTCTGCGGAGTTCTCCTCTGTTTGAAACTGAAGGGCTTTCAAGCTCAATAAGCCGGAAAGCAAGTCTCAAGACAATGCTGCGGTTGTCTCCCGTTAAAGAGTTAAGAAGGACTTGTATATCTTCCCTACGGTGAGATTCTGTATCAGTACGGATCGCGGTGGGACTTTTAAACTCGCGAAGATTCGACGCTATTAACTCGCCAAAAGCCTCTTCGATTTCATTAATATCCGAACAATTATGCCACAGCACAGGCGCCAAAAGGGAGGAAGCTATAGTCACATCATCTGCTCCTTGACTGAGGAGCAATTCAGCTACGCTCAAAGGAATATCTTCGTTACCGAGTCTTTTACTGGCAAAATCATATGCTCTGATGACAAAGGATGCTTTGTCTTGGTCAAAAGATTTTTTAACTTTTTCAATAAATTTATCGTCGCGTATAGTCTCTTTTATATTATGTCCCACTAAATATCAATCATTAAATGTAAAGGTGGTTCAATAGTACTTCCATGATAGCTCGTGCTTTTTACCTTGAAAAAATTTAATTTTAAAATCCTTTAAAAGTTCATCCTTTAGATAGTGTCAAATAGATAGTTGAGCCGTTCCTATATATTAGAAGAAGGATGTTTTCTCCTGAAGGAATACTTGAAACAATAGAGCTGTAATCATTTACATTCCTGATCGATTTCCTGTTAATTTCAATTATTACATCACCTTTCCCTAATATATGGAATGCCGGGCTCCCAGGTTCCACATCAGTAACAATTACTCCTCTGATTTTTTCCGGGATACCAAGTTCCTTCCTCGTCATAGGATCTATATTTTGCACATGTACACCGTTCAGGAGATTTTCATATTCACCTGCAATCTTCTGCATTTCTTCGGGCATTTCAGAAATTTTTATCCTGGCTGTTTTTTCCCTTCTATCCCGTATAATCTTGATTATTACCTCTTTTCCTGGGAGTGTGCTAGATACCATATTCCTGAGACCTGTTACATCTTTTACTTCCCTGCCATTGTATTCAATAATGACATCCCCCCTCTGGATACCAGCCTTTTCAGCAGGACTGTCTTCAATAACATCTCCGACGAGAACACCTTTTTCATGTTCAAGGCCAAACTGTTTTGCCAGTTCCGGAGTGATTTCCTGTATGGAAATACCAAACCACCCCCTTACGACTTTCCCTTCTTTTATCAAACTTTTCATGACAGACTTTGCCATGTTGCTCGGTATGGAAAAACCTATTCCCTGATACCCACCGGTTGTACTGAAAATAGCTGTATTGATGCCAATAAGCTCTCCCCGTATGTTTACCAGCGCTCCACCCGAGTTGCCGGGATTAATGGCAGCGTCTGTCTGGATAAAATCCTCATAATCGGCAACTCCTACATTAGCCCTTCCTGTAGCACTCACGATTCCTGTTGTGACAGTCTGATTTAATCCGAAAGGATTGCCGATAGCCAGGACCATTTCTCCAACTTTTAATTTGTCGGAATCCCCAAACTTGATTACCGGCAGGTCATCGGCATCTATCTTTACAACAGCAAGATCGGTCTTTGGATCCGTTCCTATGACCTTGCCTTTGAAATCTCTGTTGTCAGGCAACTTTACTTTAATTTCATCTGCACCTCTTATGACGTGATTATTTGTCAGGATATATCCATTTTTGTCGACAATAACCCCTGAACCAAGTCCTGACTGCTTGAATTCCTTGGGGCCTCGAGAAAATCCAAATTCGTCTCCAAAGAACCTTTTGAAAAAAGGGTCATTAAAAAACGGTAATGACATTCCAGGGACACGTATTGTTTTAGTTGATGATATATTAACTACTGAGGGCTTCACTGCAGCAGCTACTTCTGTTATCGCATGGTTTGTTTTTGAGAGTATATCAATAGCCTCTTGTGATATCGCAACATCACTTGTGTAACCATCTGATTGAAAGTTAAAATTCGATGATATTGCAAGACCTATGATAATACCTGTAATTACTAAGACTGCAGCTAAAGCAACTATCCTCTTTTTTGATGTCATTTTTCCCCCTTTAGAAATATATTTCTTTAGACTTTTTTATTTTTGGTGATCTTTTTCCCCCTTAATATCAAGCTGTTTTGTATAAACGGCTATTTCCTTTTCTTTGCGGGTAGAATAAGGGGCAGAGAGGTGCAGGCTGTAGTTCTGGAGAAGCCACAATTCCGGCAGTATTTCAGCAATGATCTCCCCGTCATCAAAAACCCTTACAATAGAACTTTCCGATACGACCACGGCCACAGCGTTTGTATTCTTTGTTATAGAGGCAGCCGCCATATGACGGCTGCCTAATCCCAGTGGCAGTTCAATCCCCTCTGATGTTGCGTTGATATAGCGACAGGCAGAAAGGAATGTTCCTGAATCCGAGACGATAAAGGCTCCATCCAACAGTGCAAGTTCTTTGACCGTTTCTCTGAGATCGGAATCTTCAACATGTCTCTTGCCTACAGGATGATTAAAGAGCGGATCAAAGATCAGGCAGCGTGATTGTTGCATGGTATTTTCTGAATCAGAAACAATAAACAGTGCACCTATATGTCTTCCTTCCCTTCCTTCACGAGCGAGTTCTATGGCAAGAACGATGACTTCTTCCAGAGTTCGAAGATTCACACCCCTTGCTTTGTTACATATGTCTTTTAAAGAGTTAATAATTTTTCTTTTCACGTTCATTCAACTTCGCGGCTGATTTTGCAATTAGTTTTTTTTCTTGTGAAAGACCTTGAGTTGAAAAAGGTTTGTACACGCTGTATATGTCCTGTTCCGGTTTTATCCCTCCGAATCTGTAGAGAAGACCGAGTACTATAATAAAAAGGCATGCCACTGTTATCATAATAGGTTCAATATGCAAAAAACCTTTTAATATGATCTCCCTGATAACAGCTATGATTGCTATTTCAATCATTGTATCGACCGCTACCCTGTGAGCCTCAAGATAAATAATAAGGAGCCTGACTGTCTCTGCAAGAATGAATATAAACATGATTTCTGATATGATTTGTGCGATATCCCTCTTGCTGAATAGCGACGCCCCCATGAAATAAATTGTTTTTATGATTAAAATAAATGAGATAAGAACTAGACCCATCAGGATGAGGTCCATGATCACTTCGACATATCTGCGAAAAGCAGAATGTATCCAGAAATAAAATTCGACTTCCTTTTTAGGTTTCAATTCCTGTTTATTATTCATAGTACGGGAATCAGTGTTACAGTCATGTGACCTTACATCACCGCAACATTAGAATTTACCGTTTCTTAATTTTGGGAGAGTAAAACTAAACGTGCTTCCTTTCCCCGGTGTACTTTCCGCCCATATTTTCCCACCGTGTGCTTCAACGATTTTTTTTACAATTGACAAACCAAGCCCTGAACCCTGTGAATCGTAATTAACCCGGTAGAATGCGTCGAATACATGCGGAAGATTTTCTTTAGAGATTCCTATCCCTGTATCTTTTATCTGAACTAGCACATCATCATTCCTGTCTGTCAGACTAATTGTAATCTTTCCGCCGGCATTGGTATATTTCAAAGCATTATCCAGAAGGTTGGTAATAACCCGGTTTATCATGATTGTGTCTGCACTGATAATAGGATTCGTCTCAGATTTGTCAAATTGTATTTGAACACCCTTTTTGTCATAATAGGCTTTTCCTGATCCGATTCTCTCCTGTAATGCATCTTTTATACTGAATGGAGTATGAACAGGATTATCCTGTCTGTTTACAAGCCTTGAAAACTCAAGGAAATCTTTCACTAGGAGCTCGAGTTTCTTTTGATCTTCGAGAATTAATTCGAGGGTGCTCCGCTGCTTTTCTGTGAGAGGGCCTCCCTTGCCCGCAAGCAGTCGTGACAGAAACCCTATTGATGTCATGATAGGGTTCTTCATGTCATGAGCCAGCATGGACAAGAATTTTTTGCGCTCACGGTCCATTTCTTTTAAAGAAGCTATGCTTTGCAAAACCTCGACCCCACCTATGAAGTTGCCATTTTCGTTAAAAAGAGGGATTGCAGTCAAGGCTGCGATAATTGATTGACCATCTGCCCTTTTTATTGCGACTTCTGACTCAATGGCTTTTTCCTCTTTGCAAAGAGGATTGAATAAGGGGCAGGCCCCCTGTTCTTTATTACCGTGGATTATTTCAAAATGAGGTCTGCCGATAAGTTCACTCTTCGGATACCCTGTAATCCTTTCAGCACCACTGTTGCAATAAGTAATGAGCCCTTTTCCGTCTACTTTTACAAGAGTGATCTGGAGGTCATTCTCCATAGACAACACCTCCGGCAACATTTCTCATTTTTTATAATCGGTTATCGTCAATGCCAGTATAATGCTCAGTGTCAAAATCACAAAAACCGCTGTCATTGCTTTGATCAAGGCAATCAACATCTTTACCTCCTTCAAAGAAATTCATTGTAAGGGCCGGTATCACAACCTTTTTTGTTTCATTTGTATATACCGACCCTCTCTCGGTACTTATTCAGTTTTAATTGGTATCTTCTTTGTTTCTTCTATAGCCTTCGCTGTCTTCGGCATTGTGACCGTCAGTACCCCTTTCCTGAACTCAGCCTTGACCTTGTCGGTATCGACTTCCACCGGAAGAGGAATTGTCCTGCTGAATGAACCATAAGAGCGCTCCATGCGGTAGTAATCTTTTTTCTTCTCTTCTTTCTCTTCTTTCTTCTCACCCTTGATCGTCAGAGAGTCCTTGTTCAGGGATACGTCAATGTCCTTTTCATCCATCCCGGGGAGTTCAGCAGTTACCTTTACTTCCTTGTCATTCTCAGATACGTCAACACTGGGAGTGAATGTCCCGAGTCGCTTCTCAAACGGCTCGAGATCGAATCCCCGGTAGAAGTCGTCAAAGAGCCTGTTTATCTCCTGACGAAAAAGGCCAAACGGTTCATATTCCTCACGTCTGACCGGAACGCTCCTTTTCCAGAACGGTACAATGTCCTTGATATTTTTCATATAACCACCTCCTTTTGTCTCAGGCTTCTGCAACCTCGGCCTTGACCTCGATCTTTCTGGCTTTCAGTGCCTCGGATTTCGGCAAAATTATTTTTAAAACACCGTTTTTGACAGAAGCCTCAATCTTATCCCGGTCAATTTCTTCGTTGATATTGAAAACACGCTGATAATCTCCTATGCCATATTCAGATATGTACAGCTTGTGCTTTTCGGGTATCTCAGCATCAACTTTTCCGTATATTGTTAGCACCTTGTTCTCAAGTGTTATGTCGACTGAATCCTTACCCACACCAGGCATATCTGCCATTATAACGATGTCATCCTTCCTCTCGACTATGTCGACATCAGGCCTGAAGAGCCTTCTTGCACTTATCTGCTCTGTTCCTTTTGGAGTATGAGCTTCTTTTTTTGTGATTTCTTTTGTTTCATCTGCCATCTTTTTTCACCTCCTTTGAAATTGTTACTCAGACTTGACATTAATTTTCCTTGGTTTTTCAGCCTCAGCGCGAGGCAGTTCCAGATACAGAACCCCATTCTTAAACCGCGCTTCCACTTTATCTGCTTCAACATTAAACGGAAGATCGATTATTTTGCTGAACTGTCCGTACCACCGTTCCCTCCGATGATAAGTATCTTCCTCCTGCTCTTTTTCAGGTTCACGTGAACCGCGCAGCGTCAGGGACTTCCCGGTTATCGATATATCAACAGATTTCGGATCTACCCCCGGTATCTCTGTCGTGACAACAGCACTGTCATCTTTCACCCATACATTCACTGCCGGAAATTCAACAATTGTAGATGTTCTTCCGTCTCCGAATAATGAGCGTCTCATGCGTTCAAATTCCTGCCACGGGTCCCAGAAACTACCTAATCTTTCTAAATCTGACCAAAGCATGAAAATCACCTCCTTTTATTAAATATATATTTTAAAATCAAACTTTTAGCACTCTCTAAGGTAGAGTGCTAATATATTTTATCCACGGGAAATTTACAAGGTCAATTTTTAATATTCAAAAATATTAAATATTTTCCTGGAATATGGAAATTTACGGGAGAATAATCTTTAATTTTTTAATTTTTTTTTGAAAAATAGAATATCTCTTGCAAAAATCAGTTTGGGCAGAGGCAGAAATATTTAAACCTTATACCTTTTTTTATTTTCAGGACATTGTTTATATTTCACCGTGAAGATTTGTCATATTATTGCAGGAAGGAACAGGAAAAATGCCATGTATTGGTCCAGATCAGATTGGTAAAAATTAATTGTAGTATAAAATATTACAAAAAATTCATAATTTCTACGATATAATTTTTTCGGTTTTTTTGATAATAATATAGAAGTATAGGATTTTCAAAATGACAAAAATGACCTGTCCTGTCTGCAACACTACATGGTTTGATGAATCGGTATCTTCTTCAAAAAGGATGAATGATCTAAAAGAGGATAAAAAGGTTGCTGCACCGTGCGCCCATGGTTTTGCATTCCTTGTAAGACAGTACGACCTGAATAAAAATATATGGTATTACGAGCAGATTGACTTCGTAAAGACTCAAAATAGTAATGAATTCCTAGGACCTTAAAAGGGTTAAGGCCTTGTCTATAGCATCTGCAGCGTTTTCAGCACTGACGATCCCTTTTATATCCCATGTCCTTATGCCGATAACGGGCTTTTTCATCTGCAGCGCAAAGGCAATTTCTGAAAGGGTGCCATATTCACCACCGACTGCTATAACGGCATCTGCCGTTCTGGCGATGATGACATTCCTGCCGATACCTAACCCTGTTGCAATGGGGATATCAATATACTGGTTTGCATGACTCGAATTATCATGAGGAAGGATCCCGACAGTCAACCCATTTTCTGATTGAGCGCCTTTTGAAGCAGCTTCCATGACTCCACCAAGACCACCACATACGAGGACTGCCCCTTTCTTTGCTATGAGCCTTCCGACTTCTTCGGCCTCGGTAAGCAGAGCTTTTTCAGTTTTCCTTCCACCTATGACCGCTATTATTTTTTTCATTTATTGTCTTTCCCTAATGGTAGTCCTTTTTAATAAAACAGGATGCCGGGTTAGTTTATTATAAACTCGCAGGGATCTTCAACTTCTTGCCTTGATACGTGTCCTTTTTTTCAAGCAGTTTTTCGATATCCCGAAGGATCTCCTGTCTGCTCTTATCCCAGCGGGGTGCTATAAGTATGTCGTCAGGTGCAGTAGCAAAGAGCCTCTGCAGGACTATCTTAGAAGAAAGTCTTTCAACAAATTCAATAATGAATTCAAGAAACTCTCCGTATCCGAAAGTATGAAATGGATTTTCACGATGAAGAATCTCAAGAGTTGTATTTTTCAAAACCTGCAGGTGGTGTATTTTGAGAAAGTCAACCGGCAGGCACGATAACCCGTCTGCCATTGAAAGCATTTCTTCTCTGGTCTCCGTAGGAAAGCCGACAATAACATGGGCTCCGATAAAGATGCCCCTGTTTTTCGTCATATCAAGTGCCTCAAGAAAAGTGCTGTAATCATGGCCCCGACCTATAAACCGCAGGGTCTTAGAATACATCGACTGCATGCCATACTCTATCAGGATAAAGTTTTTTTCAGCCAGTGAGGCGAGCAATGCGATCTTCTCCTCATCCACGGCGTCAGGTCTTGTGCCGATGGCGAGCCCGGCGACAGAGGGCTCGGACAGTGCTTCTCTATAAAGGAGTTCCAGTTTATCGACTCGGGCATAGGTATTTGTATAGGGTTGAAAGTACACAAGGAACTTATCCGCTTTGTATCTATTCCTGATATACGCTATTCCCTTCTGTATCTGCTCTTTTAAAGTGAGTGCAGGGGTGCAGGAATTTGGCCTGAAGCTATCATTATTGCAGTAAATACAGCCTGATGTCCCTATTGTGCCGTCACGGTTAGGACAGGTGAAACCTGCGTCGACACTCACCTTGTAAATCCTGGTGCCGAACTGTTTTTTAATGTATGAACCAAAGGAATTATAGCGTCTCAGCATATTTCTTTAATTATGTTACTGAATGCTCTGTCAATGTGGGTTTTTCTTCCCTTTTAATAGCATTTCTCCGACTTCTTCCCAGTTCTTTACCACCCGGGCATCCTCTCCCTCTTCAAAGCTGAATGACAGAGGTTTATATTCCCGGGCTGAAGCGATTACAGATTGACTCCCAATTATCGCCTTGATCTCTAATCCCTTTCCATGTATCTCGTCAAAGAGTAATCCTTCTTTAAGGGATAAAACCGGCATGGTAACAAATTCATGTTCCTTTAGCCATGTCTTGAGTGTTTTTATTCCAAGTAAGTGCGACTGAAGAAACACAATGGGGTATTTTTGAGACAGGTCCTTTATAGCCTGCTGACTACCCTGCTTCGGCTTTTGTGGGAATATCCCTTCAAATAAGCTTCCCTCGGCATCAATAAAAATTATCTTATCACCTTTTTTTAAGGAAAGGAGCACCCCGGTATTTTCATCGCCTGCTGACTTTGCTGATATCTTAAATAGGCCGCTTTTTTGAGGTGTGAATCGCTTGTAGGCAAACCCGTCTCCCCCTGAGAGGCTTTTACCCAGGGATTTTCCATTCAAAAAGAATTCTACAAGCCTTCCACCCTGTGCGAAAAACCTTCCCCTAGTTTCAGCACTGAGCACGGACTCTTCACCTTTGATAACCAGCATGTCATAGACGAGTATATCCGGGTACCCGGGTGTTGGCAAAAGGAAGAACGGTAGGAAGGTTAAAAATATGAGAAAAAATCTTATCATGGGAGACTTCTTTAGTTATGATGACCCGGGTTCTGATACTGAATAATATCTCTTCATTCCTTCTGCCAGTTCCCTGAGACGCATGTCGACGAGATGATTTATTGTGCCTTCCGGGTACGAACCGTCAGACTGCCTTTCTCCTGCTGGAATACCTGCCAAAATTTCGATTCCCTCGTCGATCGATTTTGCCTGGTAAATATGAAATCGGCCTTCCTGCACCGCCTTGACCACATCCTCCCTCAACATCATGTTCCTGATGTTTTGCGGAGGAACCATAACTCCCTGCGTGCCTGTTAACCCTTGGGCCTGACAGACATCAAAGAAACCCTCAACCTTCTGGTTTACTCCACCGATCGGCTGAATCTCCCCCTTCTGGTTTACTGAGCCGGTTACGGCGATATCCTGTCTGATAGGCACCTCTGAAAGGCTCGAGAGAATTGCATAGAGTTCGGTAGAAGAAGCACTGTCTCCCTCAACCCCTGAATATGATTGCTCAAAACATATGCTCGCAGAGAGGGAGAGCGGCTTATCCTGTGCGTATTTCCAACCTAGGTACCCGGACAGTATGAGAACCCCTTTGTTGTGGATTGGACCGCTGAGCTGGGATTCCCTCTCGATATTTATCACGCCGCGCCTACCCAGGAAAGTCTTGGCTGTAATGCGGGAAGGCCGCGCAAAGCTCAATATTCCCAGGTCATAAACGACAAGTCCGTTTACCTGTCCTACAATAGCACCTTTCACATCGACCATGAGAGTCCCTTCTGTAATCATCTGCCGGATGCGTTCAGCTACAAGATCAAGACGGTGTATTTTCTCTTTGACTGCTTTTGTAACATGTTCACCGGTTATCATTTCGCTACCTGCATCCTTTGCCCAGTAATCCGCCTCAATGAGCAGGTCCTTTAGGGGACCGAATCGCGCAGAGAGCTTTTCCTGGTCGCCAACAGCCCTCGATGCATATTCGAGGACCTTTGCTACACCACTTTGATCAAACGGCAACAGCTTTTCATCGTCGCAACAGCTGCGGATGAAACAGGTATATTCCTTAATATTTTCATCTGTACGTTTCATCTGGTAGTCAAAATCTGCTTTGACCTTGAACATTTCCCAGAAATCTTCGTCATGGATAGTAAGCAGTTGATACAGGTAGTCATCACCCATAACGATGATCTTCAGGTCTACAGGCATTGGCTCGGGCCTCATCCCCTGAGGCATAAAGAAACCAAATTGCTGCCCCGGGTCTTCGGTACGGACCGCTTTTGTCTTTATCACCCTTTTGAGACCTTCCCATACACCCGGATTCATCAAAACATCACGGATATTGAGAATGAGATAGCCGCCGTTTGCTAATTGGACAGCACCGGGCTTGATCATCATGTGGTCACTCATGTATGTACCCATAAGAGCCCTTCTTTCGATCTTGCCGAACATGTTAAACCAGTGCGGATCGGGTTCAATGATTATCGGCGGACCCGTCAGGGAACTATTGTCAACGAATACATTGACCTTGTAAACAAGATATGGGTCTGTTTGCGGAGCAGGAGAAAAAACTTGCATCTGGGATTGGTCCGGAACCTGTATAAATAGGTTCAAATGCTCGAGTGTATATTTTTTTGCCTCTTTCAGAAAGTCCAGAGCAGCAGGATATTCACCGTATATGCGCATCAGTTCATCAAAGGGCCGGGAGATCGCAAACTCACCGGCCTTAAATTCAATTGCCCTGAACTTCTCTCCTGTTTCCTTGTCTAATTCATGCAGACGGGCGTTCATTTCTTCGACGACCCTCAACATTTCGAGGCGGTCTGCCTCGATTTTTTCTTTTTCTGAATCAGATAGTTGCAGGAAGTCATCCCTGGACATGGGTTTCCCGTCAACGAGTGGAACAACAGCAGCTCCTGTTGGGGAGACCTGGACCATTAAATTCTTTTCCTTGGCTTTCTTTTCAAGTATGTCCATGGCCTCCTGATATTTTTTCTGGTGTTCTGATGCAATTTCCTGCTTCTGTTTGTTAAACTCTTCGCTGCCTAATGTTTTTGGTATGTCTTCTTTTAATTTTTTGAGGAGCTGTTCCATATGATTGCTGAATGCCTTAGCGAGATGCTGGGGCAGTCTGAGTATCCTTGGATGGTCAGGCTCAGCAAAATTGTGAACATAGCACCAGTCACTCAGTTCATAGCGTGTCCCCTCTGCTTTTCTGTCTTCAATGAACCTTTCAAGGCAAGTTTTAATCGTAGTGGCTTTCCCGGTGCCGGTCAGTCCGGTGAGGAAGAGATTGTGGCCTGAACTTCGTACTTTTAGTCCAAAGTCTATTGCATCCAGGGCTCTCTTTTGTCCGATAAACTCTTTCAGAGGCTCTACATCTGTAGTACATTTTAATTGAGAGACCTCTTCAGAGCATATCCAGCGGAGTTTCTCCGGGGGAACTGTATATTTTTTCAGATCAATAATTTTTTCCATATCCCCTCCCCTTTTTTTATGCTCATTATAGCATGTTTAGGTGCATTGCGAGCGAGCATGTTCACCCGCAGTAATGTCCCCTGCAGTCCTGCCCGGCCCAGATTATTTTAATGCCCGGCTTCCCGAAGAACGAAAAATCTGCATGCAGAATTTCTGAGGATATTTTCAAATGACTTTTCTCAGAGTCTTTGATATACTTTTGCGAAGAACATATCTTGTCATCAGTACAGGATACCCGTTGAAGAAACCTGCGAAAAAGAAACTTATTGAGATCGCAAAGAATATCAGGCTTGTCATCCTTGATGTTGACGGTGTACTTACGGACGGTAGTATTATACTTGACAATGAGGGGAACGAGATAAAATCCTTTCACGTTCGTGACGGGCACGGGGTAAAAATGCTCATCCGGGCCGGTATCCAAGTTGCTTTGATAACAGGGAGACATTCAAAGGTTGTTGAAAGAAGAGCACGCGAACTCAGCATTACCGAGGTTTTTCAGAAATGTCAGGATAAGAGAAAAGCTTATCGTCAGCTTTCTGAGAAATACTCAATCGATGATTCTGAAGCCGCATTTATCGGGGATGATATTGTTGACATCCCTCTTTTACTGAGTGTCGGGCTTCCGATAGTTGTTGCAGATGCCGACGATAGCGTAAAGTCACGTGCGCTTATGGTCACAAAAAAAGCGGGGGGAAGAGGAGCAGTGAGGGAAGTGAGTGATTTCATTCTTAAGGCACAGGGACATTGGCAGAAAATATTAGATGGGTACCTTGAGACTTAATCTCCCGACAGTCCTGACACTGAGCAGGATTGTCTTTATCCCCGTTTTTATTCTCACAGTTTTTAAGCATCCCCTATTCGGTGCAATTATATTTGGAGTTGCATCCATGACAGATTTTCTTGACGGATACCTCGCGCGGCGTTTAAACAAGATAACAAAATTCGGTATCATATTGGATCCTATTGTAGACAAGTTCTTGATAGTTGCCGCCCTCTTCGTGCTTGTTGATATGGGAAAGCTTCCTTCATGGATAGCAATTATTATGACAGTGAGGGAATTCCTGGTGACGGGCCTGAGGGTGGTCGCTCTTTCAAAAGATATTATCATCCCGGCAGAAATAGGCGGGAAATTAAAAACGACTACCCAAATTTTAGCGATACTCTGCCTCATCCTGGGAGACAGTATTTTAGGTATTAATCTCAATGTACCGGGTATTATTCTTATCTGGATTGCGTTAGTCCTCGCTGTAATCTCAGGGGTCAAATATACTATTTCTTTCTGGAAAAGATTGTAATGATATGAAAAATATATTAATTTTTATCATATCTTTTTTAATTGGTTCAATTCCCTTCGGTATAATAATCGCAAAGGCAAAGGGCATTGACCTGAAAAAGGTAGGCAGCGGTAATATAGGGGCGACAAATGTATTGCGGTCTCTAGGAAAATATCCGGCATTATTGACACTTCTTGGAGATGTTTTAAAAGGAACCGTAGCTGTCGCACTCGGGAGATATTTTGGGTTAAGCCCGCTTTTTGTAGGGCTCGCAGGTTTTGGTGCAATCTTAGGACATAATTTCTCAATCTTTCTGGGCTTTCGGGGGGGTAAAGGAGTTGCTACGAGTTTCGGCATGCTTAGCATTTACTCTCCACAAAGTGCACTGTTTACTTTTATAATATGGATTATAGTTGTAATGACCACAAAATATTCATCATTAGGAGCACTTGTATCATTTGGACTGCTCCCGCTAAGCATGTTGTTCTTTGAACAAAGCGATAAAGTCCTTATTGCAGTTCTTATCACGGTTTTTATTTTTGCCAGGCATACGGACAATATAAAGAGACTACTGAGTGGCAATGAAAGAAAGATAGGGAAGAGGGAATGAAAAAAATACTTCTATTGATTTTTTCATTTCTTTTTCTTATTACCTCTGTCTCGTCAGGTGATGATTTCTATAATGAGCAACTGAATCATGGCATAAGAAACTCAGAAGCCTACTCATATAAGCTTATCCAACAAGCAAAATTAAACAAGGAACAATCAGCGGACATTCTTAAAAAGGCGTTGCAGTACTCACCCGACCTTCCTGCAGCTTATTTTGCATTATCAAGAGAGAGTTTCGGATTTTCGGCCGGAGGGGTATTTGAGGCAATTGATTATTTACTCAAAGGTATCGGATCATATCAGCGAAATTTTTGGTGGTCGTTTACCTTACTGGGCTCCATTTTCGCTAGTGCTGTAGGTTCTCTTATCTGTTCAGTGATAATAATTATATTGATAAGACTTCCCATTGATATCCCTTTGCTGAGCCATGACTTAAGAGAGGACAGCAAGAGGATAGTGTCTTTTCTCGCCCTCGTATCCGCTTTTATAAACCCTCTTTTCTTTCTGGGTGGTATCCTGGTCATTATCGGCATGTATATGACGAAATGGAATAAGCTCACTGTTTATATCTATTTCCTGTTTCTTCTTATTTCACCACTACTATTTGATACTGCCATCATGTTTTTGAATGCATCTTCGTCGGCAACTTTAAAGGCCATCGTTCAGGTTAATGAAGCAAAAGGGAACAGATACGCACTTTCTATTCTGAAAGGAAGCGATGGCTATATTGAACAATTTTCGTATGCCCTTGCCCTTAAGAGAGAGGGTGGATATCACGAGGCCATGAATATCTATAACAGGCTTATTTCAAAAAGACCGATGCCGGAAACATATAATAATCTTGCAAATTGTTATGTGGCAGTGGGTGATATTGAAACAGCAAGAGAACTCTACCAACGCTCGTCAGAAATCCAGAAACTTCCCTCTAACCTTTATAATCTCAGCGTTCTGTCCAGAGAGACCCTGGATTACGGCAGGGGTGACGAGTATTTTCTCTCTGCCCAGACGCTCGATCGCGAAGCAGTATCGGAATTCAGAAGGATTTTTAGCAGACATCCCAACAGGTTCGTTATTGACGAAAGTCTTTCCCATTCAGCATTCTGGGAATATGCAGATAGTATTTCCAGCGGATATGCAGTTCGTTTCTCCTTTTCCCCGCATATATTAGTTTCTGCCGGAGCCCTTGTCATGATGGTCTTTTTCTACATACTGAACAGGCGTTTCAAGCATGTGGCATATACATGTAAAAGGTGCGGTTCAATCCTCTGCAAAAAATGTGAGAAACGCATCCTGTGGGGACGCATGTGCTTACGCTGCTATCTGTCCTTAATAAAGCTTGACGAGCTCGACGCAAAGGAGAGAATTACCCGTCTATTGACCGTTTATAAATATCAGAAAAAGAGAAGGGACATAATAAAATTCATTTCTCTTATATTACCCGGCTCAGGTCAGATATATGCAGGGAGTATTCTAAACGGGCTGCTGTTCCTCTGGCCATTCCTGTTTTTCCTGTTTGTACCTATCATGAATACAGTTTTTGTCCCGGAAACCTCCTTTTTTTCACATGCATGGTTGAGTGTGATATCATTAATCTTCATGGGTATGGTATATGCCGCATGTAATATTATCATAAGACGGAGGCTTGCAAAAGGATGGCTTTAGAAGGCTCGCTAAGAGATTTTGGGCTTGCGGATATCCTCCAATTGATCTATTTTCAGCGGAAAACAGGCGTCCTTGTATTAGACGGCAGGATGGACAGGGTAAAACTACTTTTCATTGAAGGAAATATCGTCGGTGCTGAGTCACGGAAAAGGATGGAAGCAAACAGGCTCGGCAAGGTACTTGTTAAAAAGGGAATTCTGGGAGAAAAAGAAGTTCAATCTATTTCCGAAGAGCAGAGCAGAACAAACTTGAAACTAGGCATTGTTCTTATCAACAGGGGACTTGTTGAAAAAGATGTAATACAGGAAGTCTTAACGGGTCAGATAAAAGAGACAGTTGTACAAATATTCGCCTGGAAACAGGGGACGTACGAATTTACTCCACAGGAAATCCCTGTTGAGAAGGAACTCAATATTTCTCTTGATACACAACACCTCCTTATGGAAGGGTTACGGATCGTTGATGAGTGGTCTCTCATTGAGGGTAAAATAACGCTTGATACGGTGTTTGCAAAAACAGCCGGCGGTATCGCAGGACTGACCAGTAAAGAAGAAGAAATTCTATCTCTAGTTGATGGAGAAAACGATGTAAGCACGATTATCGATATTTCGGCAAAGGATGATTTTGAGGTGTCAAAGACCCTTGTCTCTCTCCTGGATAAGGGAGCAATAGAAAGAAAAGCGACAGTTCCCGTTGTTACAGAGGTAGCTTATAGAAAGACCAGAAAACCAACACTGTCGTATCATTTCCTCGCTCTTATTTTACTTGTAATAGCAGGGATCATTTCCTTGTATCCTGTAATCTTAGGCCCGGGTGATTTATTCAAGGGGTTTATCGCTTCCAAGGCTGTGAATGACCTGAGGTTTCAGATAGAAAATTATACACTTACATATGGATCTTATCCTGAAAATCTAGGGGAGATATCCAAACGTGTGGACCCATGGGGGAGACCCTATGTATATAGAAAGAATGATTTTACCTACATAGTTTTTAGCAGTGGTGCAGACGGGCTGGAGGGGACAAAAGACGATATTTTTTAAATTTTACAAGATAAAGATGCTAATAATAGTTTCAAAAGCATCGCACTATTCTTTCAGGTCATGAATTACGCATAGTGCATCATGTATCAGTAAATGTTTATGAAAAAAGCAGTGGTACTCCTCAGTGGTGGAATTGATTCTTCAACGTCCCTAGCCATGGCACAATCTGAGGGCTTTGAAATCTATGCTCTCAGTTTCGATTACAGCCAGCGTCACAAGAGAGAGCTGGAGTCTGCCCGGTTAGTTGCAGAATCCTTGAGAGTTCGTAAACACCTTATTATAAAAGCCGATCTCAGTGAGATTGGCGGCTCTGCCCTTACATCTGATATTGCAGTACCAAAAAAGGTTGGAGCCTCACCTACCATGCCCATCCCTGATAATGTGGGACATGGGGGTAGTGACGACCAGGCATCAATCCCCGTTACGTATGTCCCCGCACGCAATACAATATTTTTGTCCTTTTCACTCGGTTGGGCAGAGGTCCTCAATGCAGACAGCATATTTATTGGTGCCAATGCAATAGATTACAGCGGCTATCCTGATTGCCGGCCTGAGTTTCTCAGGGCATTCCAGGATATGGCAAACCTTGCGACGAAAGCATCTGTGGAGGGAGGTAGGAAGATTATCATACAGGCACCCCTTCTCTTCATGAGAAAGTCGGAAATTATCATGAAAGGGGTTGAACTCGGACTTGATTATGCTCTAACGTGGAGTTGTTATGACCCACAGAAAAAGCACGAAACAGGAGATCTTGTCCCCTGTGGACTCTGTGACAGTTGCATCATGAGAGCAAGGGGTTTTAAAGAGGCAGGGATAGCAGATCCTTTAATAATATGATATTGAATGAGATACCCATAAAGCTGAGAGGACACCATCTCATATGCCTCCATTTCTTCACGGGTGAGGGGTACGATCCGGAGTTCATAAAAAACCTGGAAGAGATTTTGGCAAGAGTTCAGTCCGGCGAGGCTATAGAAGTATGTTCAGGAGCTGATGATGTCTGCATTTTTTGCCCTTTTTTAAAAGACAGGAGATGTCGCTATAATAAACACGCAGAGAATGAGATACAAAAGATGGATAGGGACGCAGCAGCACTCCTGAAAATTGAACCCGGCATGAAAGTGACGTGGTTCGAAATGCAGGAAAGGTTACAAGGAATATTTAAAGGATGGTCTGTAGAGTACTGCAGTAGTTGCACCTGGAGAAATGTGTGTGAGAAAACAGATCGCTATCAGGCGATAAATAAGTAATATGAAGACGTTAAAAGTAAATTTCGATGACATCCAGAAAGCTATGGAAGACGTATCGAGAGACATGTTTGATTACTTCTTTGATGTGGAGACAGGGCAGGTAATCTCTTTTTCTGAGGAGATAATGAGAGAGATTACTTCTCGGCTGTATGATAACGATTTTGAAGACATAGGAGAAGGCATAGAATATATTGAATTCGATGAAGAACCTGACCTGCCCGACTGGATGTTGGATGAGGTAGAACTCGTACTGGAGGTACTCCTCAACAGAGAGGTACGGTATGTTCATATACCGGAAAGAAGAACATCAGATGCATATCAGTCCATGGTTGACTTTATAGGGAAGATCGAAAATCCCGTGCTCAAAGAAGAACTTTCTAATGCCCTTAACGGAAAGGGCGCCTTCAGGAAATTCAAAGATGTCCTTGTTAATTACCCCAAGGAGAGAAAGCTGTGGCATGGGTATAATACAAAGACTATCAAAAGAGAGATCAGAGCATGGCTAAAATCTCTCGGCGTAAATTCCATTTCATAACCTGCCCCGGTTTCCTCTCAAGAAAAAAAGGCACGCTAACACACTTTGCAGGGTGAGTACGTGCGTGCGTGCCTTTCTGTCAAGAAATGTTTAAAGTAACTGCTCGTTAGCTGAGATGTTTGTTGACAAGCTTTGTCATCTCAAACATCGATACCTGCTTTTTACCTCCAAATACAGCCTTGAGATTCTCATCTGCATTGATATTTCTTTTGTTTATATTATCCTGGAGCTTGTTCTTTTTAATGTAAGCCCAGAGCTTCTTGGTAACTTCTGTTCTGGGGATGGGCTTGCTCCCTACCACCTTTGCAAGGGCATCGCTGATCTGCATAGGTTTCATGAATGCCGAGGAGACCGTCCTCTTTTTCTTTGCTACCTTCTTTTTAGCGACCTTTTTCTTAGCGGGTTTCTTTGCTATCTTTTTCTTAGCTACCTTCTTTTTGGAGACCTTCTTCTGGGCGGGTTTCTTTGCTGCTTTCTTCTTTGCAACCTTCTTTTTGGCCATACGCATCTCCTTTCATTAATAAGGTTAGTTAACTGACTACCGTTTATAGCCTAAACAATTATATCAAAGTTTTAATTTGACTACTATAATAAAAAATTAATACAAAGGCTTATCCTATAGGGCATGAAGACGATTCTGCCCCCGATTCATTAAAATGGGTTGTTGGGTTTAACAGAAGATAACGGACCTTGCAGAGGACAGATTCCGTCATACGAGAAAGTGAAGTCCTGCATAATAAGGCGCATTGATTATTCTTGAGATAGTATGAGTAGAACGAGGCTTTTGCAGTGGTCGGAAATATGATAATTATTTGCGGCAAGAAGGACCCCTGCTGGTCAAAACCCAAATAATATATGTCCAGTTCTTTTAACCTATAGGGAAACCCTGGGTTCACTCAAGACCCATTTTTTTCAGGGCCTCATCTCCCAGGCTTTTTATCCCGGGTGCTTCTTCCGGCAGATAGAGCATTACCCCGCCTTTTACCGGCCTGATCACTATTTTCCCCTCTTTTGCCAGCCTGTTTGTCACATCAACAGGGTTTTCGCCTTCAAAATATTTTTTAAAGGCATTATTGAAGCCGGAGTATACAGAGTGAATCCCTTTATACCCTTCATTTCTTAAACTCAGAATAGCTTTTCTTATAAACTCCTCATGGCTTAATTTTTCTGACATTGTACCCTCCTTTTCTGTTTTCCCCCATATCATGTATACTTATAACTTTATATAATATACACTTATATAACATATAACCTTCTATATTGCAAATAATATTACAGTAGTGTTATTTAATCAAGTTTCATCTTTTCTTCAAGTCCTATAGCCCTCTGATTTCTTAAATCCTCAATTTTTTTAAGGGGTTTTTCGAGCATATTGATCTAAAAGACATCATATTTTTATATGTTAGTAAACAAGTCCTTCATGCATTGCTTTTATTTAGCATAAAATGAATAAAGTCTCATTTTTCCTCTGTTTCTTCGCTCCCATTATCTGAAGCTCCATCTGATATATATAACTTAGATTCTTGCAATGGTAATTCTTGAACATTCTTAAGCTTTCGTTGAATTTGTCTTGTTCTGGTTCCGACTAACTCATCAATTTCAGTACCTGCCTGATCTATCTTTTCACGGGCTTTCTTTAAGACACCCCCAAATCTTTCAAATTCTGTTTTCACAGCACCTAATATCTTCCATACTTCACTAGAACGTTTTTCTATTGCCAAAGTCTTAAAACCCATTTGCAAGCTGTTCAATATCGCTGCTAATGTAGTCGGTCCGGTAATTATAATTTTAAAATCCCTCTGTAAAATTTCTATCAAGCTTGTCCTTCTAACCACTTCAGCATAAAGGCCTTCAATTGGCAAAAACATGATTCCAAAATCCGTTGTATAAGGAGGGTCTATGTATTTATCCCTTATTTCTTTAGCAAAGATTTTTATCTTGTTCTCGAACAGTCTGGCAGCATTTTCTATATTTGCTGCATCACCATGGTCATAAGCATTCATTAATATATGATAGTCTTCAATTGGAAATTTAGAATCAATAGGCAGATATACATATTCTCCTGAATCATCTTTTCCGGGAAGTTTTATAGCAAATTCTACATTGTCCCTGCTACCTTTTTTTGTAGCTACGTTTTTGGCATATTGTTCAGTAGTCAAAAGCTGTTCCAGGATATTACCCAGCTGGATTTCGCCGAGTATTCCTCTCGTCTTTACGTTCGATAAAACCTTTTTCAGGTCACCTACCCCTACAGCTAATGTCTGCATTTCACCTAAACCTTTATGAACTAATTCCAGTCTCTCGCTGACAATCCTGAAAGATTGACTGAGTCTTTCCTCAAGTGTTTTATGGAGTTTTTCATCAACAGTAGCCCTCATTTTTTCAAGCTTTTCGTTGGTATCATCCTGGATTAATTTCAACTTGGCATCAATTATCTCTCTCATTTTTTCAAGTTTTGCCTCAGCTGACTGGATTAGTTCGGTTTGTTTATCGGTCAATACATCAAATTTCTGTTTCTGAAGAGCATTAAATTCGTTAACATTAGAAGTAAAATTCTCTTCAAATGATTTCAATGACTTACCTAATTCTTCCCTGTTTTCTTTTGCATTAGCATTTATCTGGTCTTGCAACAATCTTAGCTTCTCTTCGAAAGCTTGCGTCATCCTCCCTATTTTCTCTTCATTTGAAGTTGTTAATTTGGTAAGCTGTTCTGAAAATATAGAAAGCTGATCTTTCTGTAGATTGGCAATGTTCGTCATGTTGTTGACAAGAGAATCGCTAAATGAAACTAAAGATTTGCTAATTTCTTCTCGCAGGTTCCTTGTGCTGTAGGCAGTTTCTTCTCTATGCCTGTCTATCTCTTCTTTCAATGTCCTTTCGGTCTTTTCCTGGTTTTTTTCAAAGGACTCCAGATGAGTTCCAAATTGCAACAATTTTGTATCAGGATTACGTCTCAATAATATAAGCAATAAAATTACAGAGCCTGCAACCAAAATTGTTAAAACTATTAATAAAGTCTCAATCATTTATAAAGCCCCCATTATTTTATTCGTCTAGATCTTTTCATAAACCCACACCCTTCCACCATTCCGTATCTCTTCTGTCCTTTTGACGAGCCTTTTCTTGTGCAGATTCAAAAGCCTCGTCCCGCTCGTATTCATTTCGAGCTTCAGGGTTTCGGATAATTCCTTGGCTGTTATTACCCCCTTATCGAGCACGGCATTTAACGTCTCTTTGAGATAATTATTGAGATTACCTATAAGTATTTTCTTCCCATTCCTCGCTTCTGCGATAACAGAAAGGCCCTTTCTTTCCAAAGCGACCTCTATATTTTCCATCTGGTTTTCATTGAGACCGGCTAAAACGATGTATTTGTCTCCATACTCTATGCTCAGCAGCCTCGAAACGAGTTTTGCAACTATCTCATCGGCACATGAAAAATCGATAACACCAATCTTTGAGAAATCAAGGGAGATTACTTCTCCTTTTTTTTCTTTTTCAATCTCCCGTTCGATGCGGTTCCTGACCACCTGCCCCGATGGACGAGTAACGAGGTCAGACGAGCCATTTTCGAGCTCTTCTGTAAGCAGTTTATGGAGGTCATAAGTTTGCATAAAATTTATTCCTCAACAAGCTGCCATTCGGCATAACCGTCTTTTCTTTCGGAAAGACTCATGCCTTTTAGTGTTACTTTACTCTTCACAGGGTGAGTTTTCACAGTCAGATATGCGCGCACAAGGTTTGCAACCGTGGCTTCCTGAAACACAAACTCCGTGCCGTCATTAAGAACTATCATAGTCCTCAGATGCCTATGCCCCTCAGGGATCTCAGCAGTTACTTCCTTTACGTCCTCGTTATGAATGATCATTGTTTTTTTTCTAATCATTTGGTTCAATGACGAGATCAATAGTCAATTTATATGACCTTCCCTCCCGTATTATTTCAATATATTCAATTGATACAATTGAATCATGAAAATTAATTACTTGTCAAGGAGAAAATGACTTGTAGAGTATCCGGAGAGAGAAAAAATCAGATTCCGCAACGAGCCGTACCCAACCTGTTGGGGAGGTAACATGACAGAAAATATGATAATTTTGTATCGAAACGATATGGAATATCAGATTCAATATGGGATTTCAGATATGATTTTACTGAAGCACGAAGTGTTATAATATGCCTGACGAAACTTTTGTGATCAAAACATTCTCTAAATATAGAAAAGGGCCTTCTATGGAAAAAATAATGAATAAAATTCGTGAGATAGCAAGCGGATTATTTAAAAATATCAGATTTAAGCTTTCTCTTTTTATACTCGTACTTATGGTAATTACGACGTTTATATTTTATATCGTAATCGTACAAACGATGGACCGGTATATTATGAATGAGCTTATCAAAAGGGCGGAGTCATTGAGCAGAAGTGCTGCAGCATCTGCAGCCCACAGCATGCTGTTAGGTGATTTCTTGGGAATCGATAATATAATTACTAAGTTGCAAGATTTAAACAGTGACGTCGATTATATTGCAGTTGTTGATAACGATATGGAGACAATAACACATACTGACGTCAAGAAGAGGGGAGAGAAATTTGAACCTGCAAAAGGAAACGTGCTGGATAGGGGCAAGGATGGGATGATTATTCATGAGATCTCAGGCCGGTCAGGTCATTATTTCGAGATAGCAACGCCGATTATTTTTAAGGGTATGAAAATAGGCACAGTTTTTCTTGGGGTCAATAAGTCTATGCTCCTTGACGTAAAGAGCAAGGCACGTGATAGGATACTGGCAGGGTTTGCTGCCACTCTTCTTTTCGGTATCGCCGGTGTTTATATATTATCCTATTTTTTAACGAGACCCATTAAAGAGCTTTCTTCGGGTGTTTGTGAGTTGAAAGAAGGGAAACGAAGCAGGTCACTCAGGGTTTATTCGAGAGATGAACTCGGGAAACTCACAGAAAGTTTCAACGAGATGTCAGCACTGATAACCGAGCAAAAACAGAACCTTAACAAATATGCGCATGAATTAGAGGAGGCATATGTCTCTACTGTCAGGGTACTTGCCGCAGCGATAGATGCCAGAGACCCTTATACACTCGGACATTCAACAAGGGTTGCCAAGTTATCCTTAAAGATAGGTGAAGCGGCCGGTCTGGGCACAAAGGAACTGGAGGACCTTGAAGTCGCATGCCTTTTCCACGACGTTGGAAAACTCAATACTCCTGATTTTATATTGCAAAAAATGGATAAGCTTAGTTCAAACGAATATACCGAGATAATGCGACATCCTGAAATCGGAGCCGACATTCTCAGCAAGGCTCCATCACTTCAAAAGTATGCCCCGGCGGTCAGGCATCATCACGAATGGTATAATGGCAAGGGTTATCCGGATAACCTCAGTGGTAAGGATATCCCATTATTTGCAGCTATTATATCCATAGCAGATGCCTTTGATGCAATGACTTCCACAAGACATTACAGAAACGCAATGTCGGTAAACGAAGCGCTTGAGGAGTTGATCAATCTCTCCGGAGAACAGTTTCACCCATGGCTTGTCCAGGTATTTGTAAAGTCTATTAATGATCAGAGGAAAGAACGAGCAGACCATATCGAAAAGTGAGATTGGTCGTTTTATATGAAAAAGTTTATTATTATTCTTTATATATTTTCAATCGTATTTTCCACCTCGTGTGCGCCTTTACCAGTAAAATCTGAAAAGAAATATATACAAGATGAAACCAAGCAAGCAAAAATTTACCTTGATAAAAGAGATTTTGAAAAAGCTATGGAGACATATAGCATTATGTATAGAAGATTTCCTGATAACCCGGATTTGCGCAGTAATTATATCAAGGCGATTGAACATACTAAGAAAACTGCTGATACAGCATTTTTCAGAGGAGATTTTGCCTCGGCCGGGTTAATATATCACATTTTGTTGAAAAACCATGCGCAGGTGAGTGACTTTGCCGGATCACTGTCTTTTAAGAGAGATTTTTTGAGTGCCAGGATCAATCAATGTTCAAGGACTCTTACAGGGGAAGGTCTTGAAAAATACAGGAAAGGTGATCTAGAAGAAGCAATTTCTACATGGAAGGATGTCCTCAAATTTGACCCTGAAAACACTGAGGTACAAAAGGCGATTAAAACTGCGACGACACAGATGAAAAACTTCAACAAGAAGATTTAAGAGATCTATAACTAGCCCAGACCCGGTCCTGCCACCAGTTCAGTAATCAACCGCATTCCACGGGTTAATCTCCGGCAGCATGATATGAATCTGCGCGCCCGGGAAAAAGGAAAGGTTATGCTCCCTTGCCTTTCCGCGTGACCATTGGGGTATGATCGAGAGCTTTGCTGTACCTGAACGAATGGAAAGTTTGCCATCCCATTGTTTCACAAAACGTCTTACTGAAGACAACCCATGACCTCTACCCTTGTCTGCAAATCGTGAAGCACCGTGAAGGAGGCCCTTTTCGATAGCGTCAAGGTCGTTTTTCAATGAGAATCTTTCCGATAAAGATTTCCTGAAACCTCTGCCGGTATCCATGACAGCTATCTTCACAATATTTTTATTCAGTTTTTGAAAATGATACTTCTGTATACCGACAATTCCTATATTTTCACTATGTTCAATGATATTCTGGCATACTTCTGAAAGGGCTACGATAAAACCATTTATTGCATTTTCATCATAATGTAGGTGCGTTGCGAGTATTGCATGGGCTCTGTCACTCACCCTTCCGACTATGAAATGGATGTCATCTGATTTCTCTATCGGAGTAATTTCAAGAAGCACGTCGGAATCCTGGCTTCTAGAATATTTCTCAGGCATTTGGGGGACAAAAGGCTCAAGTACAAAATATTTTTCAGCAAGCTGGAAAAAATCCATACGTTTAAGATATTGGAGTACGTCCTCTGACATTGGAAGGAAGATTTTCTTTTGAACACCCTGCAAAAGGGAAAATTCTCCGAGCTCAAGAAGCCCGACCATTCCGTAGGGATCTACAAAAGTGACCTCCTTCAGGTCAATTACTGGATCTCCCTCGAACTCGCTGAAAATATGTTCAAACGTATCTTCTGTTAATTGTGTGAGCATTTCTGCCTCTTAATCTAACCAATGTTAAAAAATCTATATCTCAAAAACGTCACCCTTCCGGGGCACATGGGTTTTATAACCGAATTTTTCACTGACTAGTTCACCAAAGGATAAAGCGACTTCTTCCTCCCCGTGCACGATGAATACTTCGGGTGAATCCGCAAACGCAGAGAGCCACTCGATGAGTTCTGCCCGGTCTGCGTGTGCTGAGAAACCGTTTATCGTGTGGACGGTGGCTTTTATTGAAATCTCCTCCCCGAGAACCTGGACGGTCTTTGCACCATTAACTATTTCTCTCCCGAGAGTTCCTTCCCCCTGAAAGCCGACGAATATAACACTGCATTCGCGTCTCCAGAGGTTGTGCTTCAAATGATGGCGTATCCTTCCTCCATCGCACATGCCGCTGCCGGCAATGACAATAATCCCTGATTTTATCCTGTTCAGGGCCATTGATTCCTGGACACTCTGTACGAAATGTAACCGGAGAGCATTGCCCACGTTCCCGGTGGAGAAGAGTTTTCTTGCCTCATCATCAAAACACTCAGGGTGTGCGAGATAGACCCTTGTTACCTGTTCAGCAAGTGGACTGTCTAGATAGACATCGATTTTATACAGTCTTCCTTCTCTTACAAGATTATTCAGGATATAAAGCAAGTCCTGCGTCCTGCCGACAGCAAAAGATGGAATATAGACATTGCCTCCTCTCCTGAAGGTTGTTTTTATTGCATTGACCAGTTCGTCGATACTATCATGCAGATTTTTATGTAATCTATTCCCATAGGTGGACTCCGTTACAATAAAATCTGCTGCGTGCGGAGTGACCGGGTCTCTTATAATGGGGTTATCTTTTTTTCCTATGTCACCGGAGAAAACGATATTCTTTTCCCGGCTGCTGTCCTGAAAAATAAGTTCTAGTGAACCCGAGCCGAGGATGTGACCTGCATCGAGAAATCTGCATGTTATTCCCTTCCCGGGATGAAAAATCTGGTCATACGGCTTTACATCGAAAAGGGGGATTACCTCTCCAACATCGTCTGTCGTATATAGCGGATAAACGGGGGGTCTCCCTGCCCTTAACGCCTTTCTTGTTTCCCATGCCGCATCGTTTTCCTGGATCTGTGCCGAATCGTAAAGCATCAACTCTAAAAGGTCTCTTGTTGCAGGTGTCGTGATAATCTTGCCCTTAAAACCTTCCTTGACGATTCTAGGGAGAATCCCTGAATGGTCAAGATGTGCGTGGGTGATAAGGATATATTGAATTTCCCCTGGAACAAAGTCAAAAGGTGCACTGTTTATCTTGTCGGCACCTTTACCCTGATAAAGACCGGACTCCACAAGCATTTTGATTCCGTTGCATTCAATATAGAAACATGAGCCGGTCACGGTCCGGACTCCTCCAAGAAATTTGAGTATCATATGAATACCTTATTCCTTTCTAACCGGGGATAATCTCCGGAGTTGCCATCCATTGAAGCGCATATTGTTCTGTGTCGGTCCTTTTTAAACAAACTATGCCCGCCATCTTAAATGAGACGACTTGCTTGTCCTTTTCACCACAGAGGAGTAAAGAAGCAAGTCTGGCTAGGTGGGGAAGGTGCCCGACAAGCATGACATCGTCCGGCAAATCAATCAGCCGTTTGGCCCAGATGTCAGGTTCATCGAGGGGAGCAAGCCCGTCAACCTCCGAGATTCCTTTTGACGTTTTTAGATGCCCTGATAAGATCTCTGCTGTCTGCCTTGCGCGCACCTTAGGACTGTGAAATATCTTGTAAATTTTGAGACCGCATGCCGATACATGAGAAGCAACTTTCTTGATATCATGGATCCCTTTTTCAGAAAGTGATCGGGACGGGTCTTCCTGTTCGCTCTTTGCCTCTGCATGTTGTACGAGATAAACAAACATCGCTACCTCCTTATTTTTTTATTAATACTATCTTCGAGTGATATGACCAAGATTAAAATCAACTGCGGTTTCTTTTTTATATCTGAGATATTCTATTAATCCCAGAAGACTGCTTGCTGAAATAGCAAGAAACCATGAGAGAGAAATAGCGGTTGCAACCTCGGGCTTAATATTGATAAGACCGAGCAATACTACGAAAGCTCCTTCCCGTACGCCGAGACCCGAGATGGAGACAGGTATGGTACTGAACAATACAATGAGCGGGACAAAGACAAGAAGTGCAGCAAACGGAATTTCCTGTCCAAACCCACGAGCAAGCACATAGATGGAGAAAATGCCTGAAAGTTGCACGAGTGCCGATAAGAGCATGGAGTTCATGATAACATTCTTTTGATTTCGGTAAATATGAAAATAATGGTAAAAACTTGAGACAATCTTTATCCTTTTGCCGATGCGCAGACTAAAGATTAAAAGACTTGCGATGACAAACGAGAAAACTACGAGGGGGACCAACCAAGCTATACGCGACCCCTGAAAATATCCGAACCCGAAAGGGAATGCAAGCGAGCATATTACGAGCAGCACAACCAGCCCTATATATCTATCCATAAAGATAGATGCGAGTGCGAGACTGCCATTCTTAGTTGCCCGATAGAGATAAAAACCTTTCACAGCGTCTCCGCCAATGATACCAGGGAGAAGGGTATTAAAAAAAGAACCTATTAGATATAGAGAGAAGAGTTTCCTGATGCCGAGCGTACCGGGAAGGAAAAGTTTCCATCTTACAGTCGATATGAATTGTGCTGAGAGGTAAAGGAGCATTGCCCCTATAAAAGCGGCGACGTTTATGTTTTTTAATGTTGAGAAGACTTTCTCGATGCCGGTTCTCGAAAGGACAAGATAGAGGAAAAAGGAGCTTATAGCCAGCTTGCCAAGGAGGAGTAATAACCTATTTTGTTTCAGGGCCAAGGATCTTCTTTATCGCATAGATGGGTTTTCTCTGACTTTCATGATAGACCCTCACGATCATTTCACCGAGAAGTCCCATCCCGATTAGCTGGATACCAACAATGATTAAGAGTGCACCGAGCAGGAGAAGGGGCCTCCCTCCTATATTTCGGCCAAAAAAGAGCTTATCGATGGTGAGATATACAGAAACAAGGAAGCCAAGTATGCCGCTCAGTACTCCTATAGGACCAAAGAACTGGATTGGTTTTGTAGAAAAACTCTGAAGAAATTTAACGGTGATGAGATCTAAAACGACTTTTATTGTTCGGGATATGCCATACTTTGAACTTCCTCTCAGTCTTGGATAATGAACTGTTTCGACTTCTGCGATCCTGACGCCGTACCAGCTTGCAACTGCGGGAATAAACCGGTGCATCTCACCATAGAGTTTTAGATTTTTTATCACATCCCTCCGGTAGGCTTTAAGGGAACACCCGTAGTCATGGAGTTTTACCCCCGTAACATTGCTTATGAGCCAGTTAGCTATTCTTGACGGGAGCCTTCTTGAAAGAAAAGGGTCTTTCCTCTTTTTCCTCCACCCGCTCACGAGGTCGTTATCTTTTATAAACTCGAGAAGTTTAGGGATGTCAGCCGGGTCATTTTGCAGGTCACCATCCATAGTGACGATTACATCTCCGCGTGCAAAATCAAATCCTGCTGCAAAAGCTGCGGTCTGGCCGAAATTACGTCTCAGGCTCAGGACGAGCACGTTATTGTCTCCTGATTGAATTTCTTCGAGGATAGAGAGTGTTTTGTCAGTACTTCCGTCATCAATAAAGAGTATTTCATATTCCTTGTTAAGGGAATCAAGCACCTTCTTGAGCTTCTCATGGAGAATCTGGATGTTCTCTTCTTCATTATAGACAGGTATGACTATTGACAATGTCATTAATAGGTAACCGGTTTCTTTTCCTTCAGTCCCTTAAAATCATAACACATAAAAATGGAATAATCCCTTATTTTCGATTGCTTTTTAGTATAAGCTGTAAAGACCCTTTTCTCAACCTTTTGAAAGGCAGGAGCCAGACTTTCAGGGAACATGTTGTTTCCTATACTGACAAATATTGCATCATAATGGACAAGATTATAAAATCCGGGCCATAGGTCATACTGGTTCATCCTTCGGCCGAGGTTAATACAATATGTCACAGGGTGTCCCTTGACATAAAAAGCGAGCTGACTGGAGACTTGATACCTGTCGGAAAATATGAAAACGTGCCTGTCTGCGGACATCTCTTTGTAAATCCCTGTTACCTCTTCACCCAGCTCCTGCCAGCCCTGAAGCCTGGATGTTGGGTCGAGCTTGACGGGTAGATTGACAATAGAGGGATAATGGGCTACCGAAGTTATTCCCAAGGATAGTAGAAGGGCTGCTGTTATTAAAATTCGCATACCCCTCGAAAGAGAGAAAAATCTATTTACATAGTATGCACTGAAGGCGAGGATGCCGGTTATATACCCGGGTAAAGCCCAGTTTGCCTGTACCTTAGCCTGGAAGCTTTTAAAAATGAAAAATATGACAACGGGGATTGAAAACCAGAATAAAACTGAGCCCTGACTGTTTCCTCTCGTCTTCCATATTGAAAAAGCCATAAGGATGAGTAACAGAGGGGTTATTACCCCCAGTTGTGATCCGGTAAATTCAAAAAAGTCTTTCATGGATATACGAAGCCCATCTGCAATATGCGCCTGACCGGCTGTATGCTGTAATGTAACCCAATCATGGCTTGCATTCCATATAATCACCGGACCGAAGACCAGCAGGCTGACTACAAGGCTGACATACGGGCCCTTTGTGCAAAGTAACTTTCTGGTTTCTTTCGAGGAAAGTAAAAAAAAGAGAGCACAGGGATAGAAAAACGCCATCGTATATTTAGTTAGGAGACCGAGGCCGACTGAAAGTCCGAGGGAAAGCCAATAGGCTTCTACCTCCCCCTCCTTTCCTGTAGGGGAGGTGGCAGGATTATTTACTGATCTTATATTTACTGCCTTAGTAAACAGATACAGTGATAGTATCCAGAAGAGTATCAGGGGGGAATCTATGGTGAATATAACACCGTATGTTGAATAGAGAGGAATTATCTGCATAAGAATAGCTGAAGCAAGGCCTACCTTCTCGTCGTACAGATGTTTCCCGAGCATATAAAGCAAGATACTGCTGAGGGCTGAGCAGATCACAGCCATGATTCTGATGCCGAAAACGCTGTCACCAAAAATAGCGGTGCCTATTTTGATAAGATATGCAATCATCGGCCCTTTTGAGTAATAACTCCAGTCAAGCCTGCGAGACCATTCCCAGTAATGTGCTTCGTCCGTGCTCAGATCAAGAGGTCCATTGAGGATATAGTACATACGAAATAGACTGATTATCAGAAGAAAAAGGAAAAGCACAGTGGTATGGGAACTCTCTTTTGCATTATCTGTGGCCCACTTGTAGAGCCGGAGTATAGATAATGCGACGGCCGAGCCGATCAGTGCCCCTACCAGGGCATCAGATGGATAATGGACACCTACATAAATCCTTGATATCCCGATGAGGAGAGCTACTGAGAGAAACGTGTAGCGAAGTTTATGCCTGAACATTACAAAAAAGGGTATAGCAAAAGCAAAGGCATTCGTCGCATGGTTCGATGGCATGGAAAAGGAACTGCTGCATCCTGCAAGGACTCTCACCCCTTCAAGGGCGTTACACGGTCTTACGCGTTCAAAGTAATATTTGAGGGAATTACCGATCCAGTCAGACAGTGCCAGGGATGCCAGACCGAGGAGAAGTACTACAAGGGTCGTTTTTCTGTCTTTGAAAAGGAGCCAAATAAAAAAGGGGAGAAAAAAAAGATAAGCCCTTTCTGTGATAACCATCATGAGCGTATCTAGTATGGAGTTCTGTAGGTTTTTATTGATAAAAAAGAAGATAAGGGTGTCGATTTCAGGAAGGCTCATCGGGTGTATCATTCACTTCTCAGTAATCCTCCTGGCATGCGGCCCCATTGCCCATCTTATGATTTCTGATACCATTTCATCGATCGTTGATTCACGCGGCATTATGTCAACACGGAGGCCGGCTTTTTCGACTGCCTTTGCAGTTACGGGGCCTATAACACCGATTGCAACCCCCTTGAGAAGTTTTTCGGCATCTTTCCCTACCATGTCCATGAAGTTGTTAAAGGTTGCCGCACTTGTGAAGGTTGCTATTGTAATTTTGCCTTCTTTTAAGAATCTCCTTAATCTCTTGCCATGAGATTCCGGCTTGATCGTCCTGTAAACTACCGGAACATCGATTTCCCCTCCGAGTTCCCGCACAGCTTCAGGAAAGATCTCGCGTGCTACCTCGGCCCTCGGAAGTAGAAAGCGAACACCCTGCAATATTTTGGATCCCGGGATTCTGCCCCCGGATTTTACTTCTCTTTTCTGCATATCTGTAATTGCCTCAATCAGGCCCTCTGCACGAAATTGTTCCGGGACCAAATCAACCTTGAGTCCGTATTGTTTAATCTCTTTTGCCGTCCTGCTGCCGATAGCGCAGATTTTTATGCCCTTTAAGTCTCTGATGTCCCTGTCCTTCTCAAATAATCTTTTAAAAAAGTATTTCACGCCATTTCTGCTTGTAAATATGAGCCAGTTATATGTCTCTATCCTATTGATTGAGTTATCAAGCTCATCGTAATTCTGAGGAGGTACGATCTCTATCGTCGGAAAGGCAAGAATTTCGGCAGCAAGTTCTTCTAAGGGCTCAAATCCTTCGAGGTGTTCCCTCGTCACGAGTATCCTGTGGCCAAAGAGCGGTTTTTTCTCATACCACTGAAGAGATTCTCTGAGCCTCACAACTTCTCCAACGACCATGACCGCAGGTGGCTTAATGTCCTTTTCTTGAAGAATTCCGGGAATGTTTTGTAACGTGCCGACGATTGTTCTTTGATCGGGTCTTGTTCCCCATCTGACTATGGCAACAGGCGTGTCCGGGGAAAGGCCATTTTCGATGAGTTTTTGAACAATAACCTCAACATTTTTTACAGCCATAAGGAACACAAGGGTACCTACGCCGGTGGCGAGTTTTGACCATTTAATAGCACTTTGTTCTTTCGTCATGTCCTCATACCCGGGGATGACGGCAAAAGAAGACGAAAAAAGCCGGTGTGTCAGCGGGATCCCCGCATAGGCAGGTGCAGCGATAGAAGAGCTTACCCCGGGAACAATTTCAAATTCTATCCCTTCTGCCGATAATATTCCTGCTTCTTCTCCACCGCGTCCAAAGACAAAGGGGTCCCCGCCCTTTAACCTGCATATCATTTTTCCTTCCCTTGCCTTCTTTACAAGAATAGAGTTGATTTCATCCTGGGTCATGGAGTGATGGCCGCCTCGTTTTCCGGCATATATAAATTCGGCTTTCTGATTGATATAGTTGAGAACCTGCGCGTTGAGATGAAAGTCATAGATCACTACTTCTGCCTTTTGAAGGCAGCGCAGTCCTTTTACGGTGAGTAGCCCGATATCTCCGGGACCTGCACCGACCAAATAAACCTTACCCTTCATTATTCTCTCTGGTGTTTAGTGGGAAGTTTTTTAAACAAAGCGATGTGACTACAGTGTTAATTGTGTAACATGATACTCCTGATATCAATGACAAACGTACCTGGTCTTTCAGATCGCAGTGACTTACATGTTTTTCGTGTTCATTGCTTCCCTGAGGGCCTTCCCTGCCTTGAAGTGAAGGACTCTCTTTTCGGGGACGTCTACCTTCTCACCTGTCTTGGGATTCCTTGCCTTTCGCGGTTTTCTCTGTTTGAGTTTGAAGTTGCCAAAACCCCGTATCTCGATTTTCTCTCCTTTTACCATTGCCTCTTTAATGCTGTCGAAAACGGTTTCAACGACGATCTCGGTCTGTTTTCTAGTAAGGCTCCCTACTTTTTCTGACACCTTTTCTATGAGGACTGATTTTGTCATAAAACCTCCTTAGAATAGTTTCAAGGTACAAATACATATTTTAATCTTACAGATGGAACATCTCCTATCAATTCTTTTGGTGCTTTCAATAAGTTCATAAAAGAAAAGCCTTCTTTCTTACTGACAACGACAGGTTCCCCTTTAATGCCTGACATCTCGGCAGCGATACGGATCGCGTCTTCAAGACTGCCGAGTTCGTCAACAAGCCCGGCTTCAAGGGCCTGTTCCCCGGTAAAGATACGGCCGTCCGCCAGCTCTTTCACATCTTCATAGAGCATCGTTCTGCCTTCTGCAACAGCTGTAATAAATTGTTCGTGAACGTTATCGAGAACTTCCTGAAGTATTATCCGTTCCTCTTCCCCGATCCCCTTAAAGAAGGAGGCCATATCCTTGTGTTTCCCGCTCTTGACGATTTCTGTTTTTATTCCGAGCTTATCCATAAGGCCCTCTATATTGGGAATCTCCATAATGACACCGATTGAGCCGGTAAGTGTACCCGGGTTGGCGATAATTTTTGTCGCAGGAGACGCTATATAGTAGCCACCTGATGCGGCAACAGAACCCATGGATACGATAACTTTTTTCTTCTGGACGACCTTTTTTATTTCTTTGTAGATTTCTTGAGCGGGGACAACAGCACCTCCCGGGCTGTCTATGCGGAGCACTACAGCTTTAATAAGGGGGTCCTTCGCGTAGTTTTTCAGATCTTCAACCGTCTTACTTGAGTCTATAATCATGCCCTCTATACGTACAAGGGCTATCCGATTGCTCTCGATAAAAGGAAGATTTTTTCGTAAGATAACGAACAAGAGGCTGAAAACAATGAGCAGGACAAGAAGGCTCAGGAATATAACAAGAATTTTTTTCACTGTTCCGTCCTCTTCAGATTTTTCATGCTGAGTCCTAATTTTCTCTCCTCAGAGTCTACCTTGATTATTCGAACGTTAACTTTATCGCCCTCCTTAAGGACGTCCTCTATCCTTTCAGAAGGTTGTTTGACAACCTCGGAGGAATATATTAGACCCTCAACCCCGCCTTCGAGTTCGACAAAAGCACCGAAGTCAGTAATCCTGAGAACCCTTCCCTTGGTCTCTGACCCTAGCTTGAACTTTTCGGGGATGGTATATAACCAGGGGTCTGGTTCAATCTGTTTCAGGCCGAGTGACATTCTTTCTGATTCCGGTTCTATACCGAGAACGACCGCTTCGATTTTTTGACCCTTCCTCAGTATTTCCGAAGGGTGTTTAATATGTTTTGTCCATGAGAGGTCGGATATGTGTATCAGGGCATCTACACCCTCAGGAAGACCCACAAATACACCGAATTCTGCTATTGTCTTTACTTTGCCTGTAATTTTTTGGCCGATTGTATAATTCTGTGCGATCAATTCCCACGGGCTCGGTTTCAGCTGTTTAATGCTGAGGGAAAGACGCCTTTCATCTTTGTCTACTTTTAACACAAGCGCATCAACTGTTTCGCCAATAGAAAGGTATTTTGATGGATGTTTTAGCCTGGGCAGCCATTCGATTTCTGATATGTGAACCAGTCCTTCAAGCCCTTCCTCGAGTTCAATAAAAGCACCGTAATCAGTGATACTGACGACCTTGCCCTTGACTTTTTTGCCAACCGGATATTTTTCGTCAACGGATGACCAGGGATCGGGCTTCTTTTGTTTATAGCCTAATGTAACTTTCTCACTAGCCTTATCGTATTTCAGAACGATAACTTCGATGTCGTCTCCGAGTGCGAAGAATTCAGAAGGATGATTGATTCTTCCCCATGAAATATCAGATATGTGTAATAGTCCGTCTATGCCGCCGAGATCAACGAATACACCATAATCAGTGATATTTTTAACGGTGCCGCGTATCAATTGGCCTTCTTTCAATTTTTCAACTGTTTCGGATTTTTTTCTCTGCTGTTCTTCTTCGAGAATAACTCTTCTTGATATAATGACGTTAGAGACTTTGCTGTTAAGCTTTAAAATCTTGAAGGACATTTTCTTCCCGATTAGCTTGTCGACTTCTTTGAGAGTTTTTATGTCCACCTGGGAACCCGGGAGAAAAGCGTTTACCCCTGATATATTTACAGAAAACCCTCCTTTGATTTTTGCGGTAATTTTCCCTTCGATAGGGCTCTCGTTTTGCAAGGCATTCTCAAGGGATTCCCATACCTTGATCTTTGTAGCACGTTCCTTTGAGAGGGTTATCGTCCCGTCGGAGTCTTTGATACTCTCTACATAGACATCAATATTACAGCCCGGCTTTAGCACGGCAACCTCTTCTTCCGGAAATTCTTCGATCGGGATAAAGCCTTCTGACTTATAGCCTATATCAACGATGATGCCCTCATTTTTTATCGCTAAGACCTTTCCCTGTAAGATTGTGCCTTCTTTGATAGTGTGAAAGGTCTCGGCATAGAGTTTTTCCATTTCATCATTTTTCAGTTCCACGAAAAGGTTATCCTCCTCTATCGCTCAAGTTCTTGCATATGTCTTTTATTATCCATTCCGGCGTTGATGCTCCGGCTGTTATGCCAAGCCTTTTTACCCCCTTGATCCATTCCTCTTTGATCTCGGAGGATGTCTCTATGTGGTACGTAGGGACTGGCAAAGACTTACAGAACCTAGTTAGCTGTGTTGTATTAGCACTGTTTTTACCTCCGACGACTATCATGATATCAACCTTACGGGCTATAGTTTCTGTTTCTTTCAGCCTGAGAGCAGTAGAATTGCATATAGTATTATAAACCTTTATCTCCTTTGCGTGTATTATTGTTTCAGATAAAAGAGTTTTTAAAGCTTCAAGAGATTGCGTAGTCTGTACAACAATACCTACCTTACTTTTTAATTTTGGGAGAGGAGTTTTAAGGTCGACGATTATAACATCATTTGCATAGCTCATGATGCCTTTTACCTCTGGATGGTTTTTCTCGCCGAGAATAACTACCTGGTACCCCTCTTCACTAAGAAGTTTAGCATAATACTGGGCTTTTTTTACAAATGGACACGTTGCGTCTATTATTTCAAACCCCAGAGAAGAGATCTCTTGAGAGAGGGATAACGGGATACCGTGGGTCCTGATGATGAGTGCCTTGATGTCCTTCCTCGATCTAAAGTCCTCAAGAGGGATAATGCCCTGTTCCTTAAGCTTATCTACGACCTGGGGATTATGGATGATGGGCCCTAGTGTGTAGACACCCTGGCGTTTTGCCTTTGCGATCTTAAAAGCAATGTCGATCGCCCTCTTGACGCCAAAGCAAAACCCTGCGCTCTTAACTGTGATTATTTTCATAAGTTATTATAGGGGGACCGGAGCCTGGCTTCAAGTTACTTTTCTCCCTGGACTTCAAGCTTGCCTTTAAGTTTTCAATTTCTCTTACGATATCTCTGTTTACCCTCTCCCTGAATTGTTTTTCAGTTTCATTTTTGTCTTTCGATAAAGGTTTGCCGAATGTCACGGTTATCTTTGCAGGCCGTAAAAGCTTCTTCCCTACCGGCAGGGCCTTCTCGGTTCCCTTGATATATGTGGGCACAACAGGTATCCTGCCCAGGGCAGCTATGACGCCAATGCCCCGTTTTGCTTCGAGGAGGCTTCCATCGGCACTCCGGCTGCCTTCGGGAAATATAATGATAAGCTGTCCTTGCCGTAGTCTCTGAACGGCTTCTTTTATTGCGGATGGATGGGGCTTATCGCGTCTTATAGGGAAAGAAAACACTTTGATGAATGTTCTGAAGATGGGTATTTTAAAAAGACCTTCTCTTGCCAGGAATCTCACACGTCTTGTGGAGACTGCACCGAGGACCGGGGGGTCTAGATAACTCGCGTGGTTTGCTGCCATGATAAAACCGCCTTCCTTCGGAATATTTTCCAGCCCAAAGACTTCCAGCCTATTAAAGACTTTAAAAAACGTATACAGAAATATCTTTAGAATGCGATAAGGGAGACTCAAGGGTCTGTTCGTATGTAATCGATAATTTTTTTCAAAACCTGCTCTACAGACAGATTCGAAGAATCTACCAGCAGAGCATCAGATGCAATTTTTAATGGGGCTATCTCACGGTTCGTATCCCTTGAATCTCTCTCAGTTATCTTTTTTTTAGACTCTTCCACTGTTATATCGAAGCCTTTTTCCCGGAACTGAAGTACACGTCTTGCTGCCCTTTCCTCCAAAGAGGCATCCAGATAAATCTTTTTTCCCGCATCGGGGAATACAACGGTTGTTGTGTCTCTACCTTCCACAACGAGTTTTGAATTCAATGCGGCATCCCTCTGAGCAGTTAAAAGGAAGTCCCTTACAACAGCTCTTGCAGAAAAAACTGAGGCGTAGTGGTCGATTTCAGCAGACCTGATATCTTCAGAAACGTCTTGTCCGTTAAGATAAACCTTTCCGTCGGTAAAGGTAATACGGTTATTGTCTAGTATAGCAGTTATTATATCATCGCTGTCATCCGGACGTATGCCGGTACGTAGCAAGAGCAGTGCAACAGTTCTGTACAGCGACCCTGTGTCGAGATATTGAAAACCGAGTTCTTTTGCAATTAGCCTAGCTATCGTTGTCTTACCGGCACCTGAAGGCCCATCTATGGCAATAACCTGCTTCATGCAGTCAGACTCCTCAGAATTTCAAAGAACCCGGGGAAAGAAATGTTTACGGAAGAAATGCCGTTCACCGTCGTAGTCCCTGCAGCAATAAGGCCTGCTATAGATAGGGCCATTGCAATCCTGTGGTCACCGTAGCTTTCTACGGTTGTCCCTCTCAATAAGCTTTTCCCCCTGATTGACAGACCGTCTTCAAACTCCCTGATTTCCGCTCCCAATTTTATTAGTTCTGTGGCAATGCTCTTTATCCTGTCGGACTCTTTTACCCTCAATTCCTCGGCTCCCCTGATGGTCGTCGTCCCATCAGCCTGTGTTGCTGCGACACAGAGAATTGGGAACTCATCAATAAGCGATGGGATTTGTTCTCTCGTAATATTTATTGCCCTCAGTGCCTTGCCGCCCTGACAATGAATATCTGCAACCGGCTCGCCAGAGACGGTTCTTTTATTGGTGATGTCAAACGTCGCTCCCATGTCTTGCAGGGCACTGATAATGCCTGTTCTTGTGGGATTAATACCAACTCCCTGTATAGTTATATCGGCGTTTTTTATCAACAGGCCACCGGTTAAAAAGAATGCTGAGGAAGAAAAGTCTCCGGGTACCTCTACGTCTGTTCCCTTTAATTCTGTTCCGCTTTTTATCGTGACACGGAGCCCGTCAACCTTGATGTATGATCCAAATGCCGGGAGCATCCGCTCAGTGTGGTCTCTTGATTTTGCCGGTTCTGTTATTTCTGTCTCCCCTGCTGCATAAAGACCTGCAAGAAGGAGAGATGACTTGACCTGCGCGCTCGCAACAGGCAAAGTATACTTTATTGCCCTCAAAGCACCCCCTTTAATTGCAAGAGGAGGATATTTATTCTTATCCCGTGCCCATATCTCGGCACCCATCTCCTGAAGCGGCAGGATGATCCTGGCCATGGGTCTCGTTATCAACGATTTATCTCCGGTAAGAACCGAAAAAAAGGGATTACCCGAGAGAACCCCTGAAAGCAGTCTCATTGTGGTTCCAGAGTTCCCGCAGTCAATCACATCATTTGGCTCTTTGAGCCCGTTAATGCCTTTACCTTTGACGATAATGTCTTTGCCGGTATCTTCGATATCCACACCCAATGCCCTCAAGGCATTGAGGGTACTCATCGGGTCATCAGCCCTGAGGAAATTTTTTATAATACTCTTTCCTTTTGCGAGAGATGAAAAGATAATAGACCTGTGGGATATTGATTTGTCTGGTGTTGGTGAAAACGTACCTCGGAAATTTTTTACCTTGTTCAGTTCAATTCTGTCCAATACCTTCCCTCAGTGCCCGGGCCTTTTGAAAATCTTTTTCGAGGGATTCTGAATCATAAGCCCTGAGATACTGGCTGACCCTGTCGAGATTTTTTTTGAATATCTCGAGAGATTCAAGGAGATTATCCTTATTAAGGAGACATATATCACGCCATAGCTCAGGAGAACTTGAAGCAATTCTCGTAGTGTCGACAAAGCCTTGTCCTGAGAACGCAAGGAAAGAACTGTCTATATCAGCCACAGTATTCATGATGACGTATGCTATAAGATGAGGCAGGTGACTTACCGAAGCGTATATCTTGTCATGCTCGTCAGGATTGATCAGTGTAACACGGGACCCGAGGTTTTCCCAAACAGCGGTTACTGTTTCAAGAGCCTGTTTGTCAGTATTTTCTGTCGGAGTAATAATGCACCTTGCCCCCTTGAAAAGCTCTGCATCAGCAGTGTCGATTCCGGAACGGGCACTCCCGGCTATCGGGTGCCCTCCGACGAAAAAGGCCCCCTCAGGCATCAATGATTCCATGGCACTAACAAGATGTCCTTTCACGCTGCCTACATCAGTGACGATAACATTATCCCCCAGGGAACTCTTTATCTTGTTTGCAATATCGATAAAGCTTCCTACCGGGGTAGAAAATAATATAAGGTCTGAACCGGTACAGGCTTTTAAAGGGTCATTTTCAAAGGCATCAATAATTCCCCTTTCTTTTGCCTTCCGGAGGTTCTCTTCCGTCCTCCCATAGCCTATGACTTCGTTACAGAATCCATTTTTCTTCAATGCAAGGGAGAAAGACGCGCCGAGCAGACCGACTCCCAGAATAGTTGTTCTTTTAAAAAAAGGTTTCCTCATGGCATTATGATCGAATCAAATCTCCCTTCCAACAGCAGCGGCTATCGGCTTTAATTCTTTCATTAGCTTCTTGAAGTCATCAGGCCTAAGAGATTGCTCTCCGTCGGATAATGCCTCTTCCGGGTTCGTATGAACCTCGATGATGAGCCCATCAGCCCCTACTGCAACAGCTGCCTTAGCCATCGGGGCAACGAGAGCCATTTTACCTACACCGTGACTTGGGTCCACAATGACAGGGAGGTGGGTAAGGCTCTTTAGTACCGGCACCGAGCTGAGGTCAAGCGTATTTCTTGTAGCGGTCTCGAAAGTCCTTATGCCCCGCTCGCACAGGATGACTTGTCGATTCCCCTTTGACATGATGTATTCGGCTGCCATAAGCCATTCTTTGATTGTCGCTGATAAACCCCTTTTGAGCAAAACCGGTTTCTTACATTGTCCGACATCAAGAAGCAAACGAAAGTTCTGCATATTCCTAGCACCAATCTGGATGATGTCTGTATACTTTAAGATAATGTCTATGTCTCTCGGATCCATGAGTTCTGTTACAACCGGGAGTCCCGTCTTCTTCCTTACATCCGCAAGGTACCTGAGGCCCTCTTCTCCCAGACCCTGAAAAGAATATGGTGATGTGCGAGGCTTGAAGGCGCCTCCCCTTATGAATGTGGCACCAGCCTCCTTGACTTTCATCCCGATATTTAACAGGAGAGTCCTATTTTCTACTGCACAAGGTCCTGCAAACACGTGTAGCTTCTTTCCACCAATTACGTGTCCCCTTATATTAACGGTTGTATCTTTTGACTTGAATTCCCTGCTCGCAAGCTTGTAGGGTTTCAATATTCTCACAACATCTTCGACCCCTGCCATTGACCGTATTGCATTTTCTTCATCCTCTGTTATCTTTGAGGTATCTCCGATGACCCCGATTATTGTCTTTTCGGTACCTTTTGAGAGATCTGCCCTCAATCCCCAACTCTTAAGCTTTTTTACAATATGGTTTATCTCATCCTTCTTTGTTTTTGCTTTTAAAACAATGATATCCATGTGTTCCTCCTCGTGTGATATCTGATAGCAGTAGTCAACGGTTATCGCTGCTTCAATAACTATTACTAATGGTTTTTCTGTTTTGCTTTTTTTATTGCTTCAATAAATCGCTTATTTTCTTCGGGCAGTCCTATCGTCACCCTGATTTCCTGGTCCCCGACCATCCTGACGATGACGCCCTGTCTCAATAGGTTATTATATAATGCATGTGCATCCTGCCTTAAGACAATGTAAATAAAGTTTGCCTCTGTGGGGACATAGGTAAGTCCCATAGTGTCGAGTTCTCTGTATAGGTATCGTTTACCCTGCTCGTTGATTGAGCGGGTGTAGGTAACGTGGTCATCGTCTTTAAGAGCCCATAATGCTGCATTTTGTGCAACAGAGCTTGTATTAAAAGGAGGTCTTATTTTATTCATCTCGTTAATTATTTCACGCCGGGCAATCCCATAGCCGATGCGAAGACCTGCAAGGCCATATATCTTTGAAAAGGTCCTGAGTATTAGAATGTCTTTTCCTTCTCTGAAATAGGTGAAACTATCAGCATACTCCGGGTGCGTAACATATTCGTAGTATGCTTCATCAAAGATGACGAGCGTCCCATCAGGGATTCTATCCATGAAACGGTCACACGCATCTTTGGTGTTTATAGTGCCGGTCGGATTATTAGGATTTGCAACAAAAAGTATCCGTGTGCGCTTTGTAATAGAGTCAGCCATTGCTTCTAGATCATGTGTATATTTTATTAAAGGAACCTGTACCGGCTTCCCGCCCATCGCCTGCACTGAAAGAGAAAAAACAATAAAAGACGGATGGGCCATAACTGCCTCATCCCCCTGCTGCAGAAATGTCCGAACTGCTATGTCGATGAGTTCATTAGAGCCGTTCCCGAGGATTATCTCGTCCTCGCTGACGGAAAGCCGTTCAGATAGGGCCCTTTTTACAAGATAACCGCTCCCTTCAGGGTATCTGTTGAAACTCGTTGCTGTTTTTAAGCTTGTTATCATGTTGAGAAGTGATTTCATAGCTAAGGGGGACGGACCGATAGGGTTTTCATTGGATGCAAGTTTTATTGAATCTTTAATCCCGAGTTCACGTTCTAACTCTTCAAGGGGTTTCCCGGGAATATAGGGTTTCATGCCGGAGATATACTGCGGTGGTCTAATCATCATACGCCACCGTACGGGTAAGATCCGAGAATCTTGAGGTAAAGACAGTTCTCTTTTAAGGAGTTCATCGCTTTTTTCAGTTTTTTATCCTCAATATGTCCTTCCATATCCACAAAAAAGATATACTCCCATGCCTTTCTCCTTGATGGCCTCGACTCTATCTTAGTGAGGTTAATCTTAGCTTTTTTAAAGGGATAGAGAATGTCATAGAGAGCCCCCGGCCTGTCTTTTATAGAAAACATGATAGAGGTCTTGTCTCTTCCGGTCTTCCGGGCAGTTTCTTTAGAGATCACGAGAAAACGGGTAACATTGTACTTGCTGTCCCCGATTTTTTTCTCAATAAATTTAAGGTCATAGATCTTTGCGGCCAGTTCACTCGCTATGGCTGCTGATTCTTCATCACGGGACGCAAACTCGGCTGCTTTTGCAGTACTCGTAGCTTCGAGTATCGGTATGCCTGAAAGATTCGTTGTAAGCCATCGCCTGCATTGAGCAGCTGCATGTGGATTGGAATAAACCCTTTTTATTTTTGTTCGATCACCACTTTTCGAAATAAGGTTATGAGTTATTTCAAGAAGAACTTCATCCGAGACTTTCAGGTCATAATCCATGAACAGATCGAGCGTATGTGTGATCACTCCTTCGTTTGAGTTTTCGATAGGGACAACGCCAAATACGGTCTCCCCCCTCTCAACGGCATCGAAAACACCTTTAATACTTTCCAGCGGGATAAAGAGAACAGATGAGCCAAAATGTCTTAAAGCTGCAAGATGTGTATAGGTACCGAGTGGTCCGAAGCAGGCAACTTTTAATGGTTCTTCCAGAGAGAGTGAAGCAGAGAGGATTTCCCTGAATATGACTTTAAGCGTATCGTTCGGAAACGGGCCTTCATTAAGCGAAGTGATACGTTCGAGTATTTCCCGCTCACGCTCAGGTGAATAAAATTGTACACTCTCATTGCGTTTGATATGGGCTATATCAATGACGATATGAGCGCGCCTGTTTAAGAGCTTGAGGATTTCAGCATCAATTACATCGATCTCTTTTCTTAGTTGTTCAAGTTCTTTCATAATAGCTGCCTGGGGTAGTTCAGGTAACTGAGTTAATTGGCTAAAGTTAAATATTACTAGTTTTTTCTTATTTTTTCAATTGTTTTGATAAAGTACCATAGCCACGATTTCCAGCATGTTGACATTCAGGATTATCCAGCGGCTCAACACGGGGATGATTATAAAAAATTATTCATATTTACCTACGTGTACTCATTGATTCTGGTTCAATACCAGAGGTGTTTACTAATCTTTTTATAAAAATCGATAGCACGAATCCGGCGATAAATAATCTCATCACGGGGCAATGAGAATAAGTGACGTGACGGACGGCTGGGGTTTGCTCCATAACCGGGAAGGCCTGGATTGTACTATACTAATATTCGGAGGAATAAATTATGCGCCTGGTTTTATTTGATATAGATGCAACATTAATCGATTCCGGCGGGGCGGGAATCCGTTCCCTGAACAATTCATTTCAGGAACTGTTTTCTCTGGCAAATGCATTCGATGGTATAAGAATGGCGGGGAAAACAGACACCGAGATCATAAAGGAATGCCTGTTGAAACATAATATTGCAACTGACGGCAATCTCGATGCCGTTGCGGGCATATACTTGAAGCATCTACGGAAGGAGATGCAGAATGACCGGAAACATGTAAAACCAGGTGTCTACGAACTGTTAGAGCACTTGGGCACTAAAAATAACCTGGGCTTGGGACTTCTCACCGGGAACCTTGAGCAGGGCGCACGCATAAAACTTGAACCTTTTAATCTAAATAAGTATTTCCCTACTGGGGCATTTGGCAGTGATGATGAGGACAGGAATAACCTCCTGCCCATAGCATTAAAGAGGTTTGAAGCCTTATTTCAGCAGAGAATAGAAATTGATGAATGCATTATTATTGGCGATACCCCGAGAGATGTTGAGTGCGCTCATATTTATCATGCTGTCTGCATAGGTGTTGCAACCGGTCCGTACTCATTCGAGGAACTCGTTGACGCCGGGGCAGACTATGTGCTGAGAGATTTATCGGATCGTGCCGCATTACTCGGATTCCTCTAACCCCTTCACTCTCTCGCGTAATTCATTTACAAGAAATTGATAGTCGTCCATATCGGATGGTTTTTTTGTCCTGTCCAGGTCGGACGGATAGAGAGGTTCCCCGAATATAATCCCGATCCTTTTAAAATGAGGCCTTACGGAACCACGGGGGAGTATTTCAAAGGAACCTTTGATATAGGTTGGAATAAGCGGGATATTGAATTCCAGGGATAGCATGCCTACTCCCTTTTTGAATTCCATTATTTCTCCGTCATAAGACCGTGCCCCTTCAGGAAATATCAAGAGGGATTCCCCATTTCTCACTACATAGGACGACATCTGGATGGCTTTATGGAGATAGGTCTCACTATCAATAGGGATAACATGTGCAATCTTTGCGAAATATTCCAGAGGACCTCGAAAGAATTTCTGTAACCCGATCGAGTAAATATGTTTGAATACACTCGCGGGAAGAGCAGCCGCTATAGCAAAACCGTCTATGTAGCTGGCATGATTAGGGGTAATGATATACGGCCTCTTTTCCGGCAGATTTTCAATGCCTTCTACCCTAGGTCTGAAACATACCTTAAAAATGATTTTTACAAGGGATAAACTTGTGGTGAAAAGCAGCCTTTCAAAGATATTATGGTGAAGTCCGACTTTTTTTATATCATGAAGACCCGGTTCAATGCTTATTATATCCTTCCACGACGGTGCCTTTTCAATTTGTGCAGGTTGAGCGGTTGCGTATTCTTTTATTTTTCTGACTAGTTCTTCTACGGTCTGTATCTCAAAAATGAAAGTCTCAGCAAGTTTTGCCTGGAAAGTCCTTTCGAGAGAAACAACAAGTTCCACCCTTGCAAGAGAGTCAAGACCAAGATCAAGCTCTAAATTGTCCCGTGCATGAACCGGCAAATTTTCTTTTAACAGTGGTCTGATACACGCTACGACCTTTCTTGCTGTTTCATCCTTGAGAAGGTTTTTATCCTCGGCCTTTTCACGGGGTTCTTTCTCTTTGGCCGTCAGGAGGTCAGAGACCATGAATCTCCGGAGTTTTCCAAGTGGTGTCCGTGGCAGGGGGTCAGGGTAGATGGTAAATTTCTTGATCCTCATGTAAGGCGGCAGCTGGAGGGAGACATTATTAATCTCCCATTTCAGACTTTCAAGGAAATTGCCGATCTGTGCTTTTTTTGCATGCTCATAGTCAGGGACGATAATTGCCTGGAGGGAGTCAGCGCTGCCTTGAGTTCCCATACCCATGACGCATAATTCTTTTATGTGGGGAATAACCGAATATCTTCTCTCAACTTCTTCGGGATAAATATTTTTTCCCGAACTGAGAACGATGACCTCTTTTAATCTTCCCGTGATGAAAAGGTATCCGTCATCATCCAGGTATCCGGTGTCACCGGTGAAAAACCACCCTTCCTTTAGAACCTGCTGCGTTGCGTGCTCGTTCTTAAAGTAACCATTCATGACCATGGGACCTTTGAGCACAATCTCGCCCTCTTCCCTTGCCCCGAGCACTTCATTGCTTCCCGGGCGAACGATTTTTATTTCAACAGACGGAAGGGCTTTACCAGCAGACCCCGCTTTGCGTTTTGCTAAAGGATTGAAGGTTACAACAGGCGAGGTCTCTGTGAGACCGTACCCCTCGACAACAGTAAACCCTAATGCCTCGAGATCTTTCATAACGTCTGGATTCAATCTCGCACCGCCACTGGCAAAGAACCGAAACTGTCTCCCGAATGACCTGTGGACTGATTTAAACACAACCTTCCCCAAATTAATCCCTGTTTTCAGCCTCAGATATCCGCAAACCTTTATAAATCTCAGCAGAATTTCCGATAGGAAAGCGGGGAGGTTTCTTATCTTGGTGAAAATACCATTTCTGACAAGCTCAAGAAGTTGTGGAACTCCGACAAGAATAGTTACCCCTTTTTCTTTAACGGTCCGGACAAGTTCGGGACCCTTCAGACTCGGAGTGAATGTAGTCGTTATACCTAGGAAAAGAGGTATGAGGAATGTACAAGCAAAGGGATATGTGTGATGCAAGGGAAGCACAGAAATAAGATGGTCGCCGGGAGTAACAATTCCAGCCTTCACGACTGCGTCCGCGTCAGAACAGAAGTTACTATGCGTCAGCTTTACCCCTTTTGGTATTCCCGTTGTTCCTGACGTGTAAATGAGAGACGCGATGTCTTCGGGGAGAACATGCGGATAATGCTGCACATGTTCCGTCTTGCAGATATCCCGGAATCCAGGAGAATCTATGCGTATAATGCATATGTTAGCGGTAGAAGTGTCATCCATGATCAAGAATGCCTCTTGTATGTTTGCTTCTGTCTTCCTGCTGCAAAATATGGCTTTTACCCCGGAGTCCATAACAAGGTTTCCTATCTCACGGGGTCCGAGTTGGGCATCCATTGGAACAGCAATGCCACCGCAAAGAGCAATGGCAAGGTATGATTCACACCATTCCGGCCTGTTCTCGGCAATCAGTGCGATCCTGTCCCCCTTCTTTATGCCTGTTTTTAAAAGGTAAGATGCTATGCCTTTCATATCGGCAAGAATGTCCTGATATGTCAGCTTTTCCCACCTTTGGTCAAAATAATTGAAAGCAATTGTATCAGGGTGTTTTACTGCTGATTGCCGAAATAACCCATGTATAGTATCCTTAACCATCTTTTTTATTATCTATAAATTCGGTAAAAAGGTGGTGAATATAACATAAAGAATTCCCGGAAATTTTGGAGGCTGTGCTGCCATTATAAAACTTTGACTCATTGCTTTAATATTTTGTCGGCAGCCTGCCTCCTCTGCTGAGGTGTCGTTCATGAGTCTCTCCCCGGGTAATGAAAGATTTGAGGGAATATTTTAAAAAGTAGTATAATGCAAAACGGGGGTTACATGAAATTTGTTGGTATTGACGCAGGATCTGTCAGTGTAAAGATTGTTGTCTACGACGAAAAAGGGGCCAGGCTGTACAGTTCCTATGAGAGGCACAAGGGCCACCCTGTGCCTGTGGTGCTGAAGGCTGTCGGCGAACTCTTAAGAAACGGTCTCGCTACGTCAGAAAGCGCGCTTTCTGTAACAGGAACTGCCTGGAAACTGATAGCATCTATCCTTGGCATAAAACCGGTCAACGAGATCATTGCACAGGCATACGCAACACGTGAGATGTTTCCCCACATAAAGACAATTATCGAGATGGGAGGCGAAGATTCAAAGCTTATAATCTTAAGCGAAGAAAGCCGCTCCGTAAAAGACTTTTCCATGAATTCTGTCTGTGCAGCAGGTACGGGATCATTTCTAGACCAGCAGGCAGAGCGACTCAGGCTTACTATTGACGAATTCAGCGAACTCGCACTCAGATCCAAGAAGGCTCCAAGGATTGCAGGGAGGTGCAGCGTGTTTGCAAAGTCTGACATGATCCACTTACAGCAGATCGCTACCCCTGTAGAAGATATTGTAGCAGGACTCTGCTTTGCAGTTGCCCGGAACTTCAAGGGGTCTATATCACGGGGCAGGAAAATAATACCTCCTGTTTCATTCCAGGGCGGCGTTGCCGCGAATAAAGGAATGGCACGTGCCTTTAAAGAAATCTTTAAGCTGGACGAGGTCTTTGTCCCAGAGGATTTTGCACTCCTAGGAGCAATAGGTGCGGTATTGAAGGATATGCATGATGGCAGGGTACAGCATTTTGATGTTTCTAAACTCGAGGAATTTATTAAATCCAGCAAGCCTTTTGAAAAAGGGCACCCTCCGCTTTCTCTTACAGGGACAATCCCTTCGCACCAGACACCGGCTCCGTGGGAACCTGAACTTACAACCTTTAACTCGGAAAAAAAGATCAAGGCATATTTAGGCATCGACGTCGGCTCTATCAGCACCAACCTTGCCGTTATAGATGAACAGGGCAGGCTCCTTTCCAAACGGTACCTTATGACAGCCGGCAGGCCCATAGAGGCAGTTAATCAAGGTCTCTCTGAGGTAGGAGAAGAACTGGGGGATCAAGTCGAAATCTTGGGGGTTGGCACGACCGGGTCGGGAAGATACATGATTGCCGATTACGTTGGTGCTGACATCGTGAAAAATGAGATTACTGCCCATGCAACAGCGGCTATCTTTATTGACAAAACGATCGATACAATATTTGAGATAGGGGGACAAGACTCAAAATATATATCACTTAAGGACGGACTTGTTGTTGATTTTGAGATGAACAAGGCGTGTGCAGCCGGTACCGGGTCTTTTCTTGAAGAGCAGGCTGAAAAACTGAACATTTCAATTAAGAAAGAATTTGAGACCCTTGCACTCTCTGCCCGGAATCCCTGCAGACTGGGAGAAAGATGCACGGTATTCATGGAAAATTCTCTCATGGCAAACCTTCAGAAAGGTGCAGACAGGAACGACCTCCTTGCCGGACTGGCATATTCCATTGTCCAGAATTACATAAATAAGGTTGTTGCGGGCAAACCGATCGGTAAAAAGATTACGTTCCTTGGAGGTGTTGCCTTCAACAAGGCTGTTATGGCAGCGTTCGAGAAATACCTCGGGAAAAAAATAATCGTCCCGTCTCACCATGAGGTTGCAGGGGCCATAGGAATGGCTTTAATAGCTATGAGACACATGATTGCTGCGCCGTCTCAACTTTCGAAATTCAAGGGGTTCGAACTTTCAAAAAAACCATATGAAATATCTTCTTTTGAATGCAAAGGCTGCCCCAATTTATGTGAAATAAACAGAGTAAAGATTAAGGGTGAAGAAGGGTTTCTCTTTTACGGTGGAAGATGCGAAAAATATGATGTACGGAGAAAAAAGGCAACAGGCGTCACTGACCTCTTTGCATTCAGGGATGAAATGTTGTGGAAAGAACATCTCCAAAGAAAGGCATTGTTCAATGGACAACAGTCAGGAGATATGGAGTCGAAGGATGCACAAACCAAGGCACATGGCTCCCGGGCACGAATAGGCATCCCCTATATGTTCTTTTTCCATGATTATCTGCCTTTTTTCAGTTCACTGCTCTGGGAACTCGGCTTCGAGGTTGAAGTCTCCCCGAAAACAAACAGACAGGTTGTCAATCTCGGTCTTGAGCACGTACTATCAGAGGCATGCTTCCCAGTGAAGCTCGCCCACGGGCACATCAGCTATCTTCTTGATAAAGGTACGGACGCCATATTCATTCCCAGCTTTGTCAATCTCAGTACGCCTGAAGAACGTTTTGAAAGAGGTGCTGCATGCCCTCACACGCAGACAATACCTTATGTATCAAGGATTGCGTTCGAGGGAATTAAGACCATTACCCCGGTAATAAATTTCAGGCGGGGGAGAAAATTTCTTCTGAAAGAACTTATGAAGGCCTTTAAACCTTTCGGGATAAAAAGAAATGCACTGTCAAATGCACTTGACAGCGCTTACCGGGCACAGAACGAATTCGACACTACAATAAAGGCAAAAGGGAGTGAGGTATTGTCGTCCCTTAACGATATTACGATTGCGATTGTCGGAAGATCTTATAATGCGCTTGACAGCGGCGCAAATCTTGGCATACCCAGAAAACTTGCGGATCTTGGCATTCTATCGATCCCGTTTGATTTTCTCCCTTTGGAGAAGTATTCGATTGATAAAGATTGGCCTAATATGTACTGGAAATCCGGGCAGAGAATACTGAAAACTGCACGATTTGTCAAGGAAACAAGAAACCTCTATGCCATTTTCATAGGTAATTTCTTATGCGGTACTGATTCATTTATCATGAAATTCTTTAAAAAAGACATGGGCAGGAAGCCGTTCCTTCATCTGGAGATCGATGAACACAGCGCAGATGCAGGCGTCATAACACGATGTGAGGCTTTCATCGACAGCCTGGCTCAGCAAAAGGCAGTTGCCGACTACATACCATCCGTGAAACGTCAAAAAAAGGTAAATGCTTATCAGTCATCCGGCAAGGAAAGGACACTTTATCTTCCCAGCATGTCTGACCATGTTCTTGCTCTTGTTGCAGCATTTGAGCACTGTGGTGTCAGGGCCGAGGCACTTCCTGAATCGGATAAGGAGACGGCAGAATATGGGAAAAAATTTACTACCGGCAAGGAATGCTATCCGTGCACTGTTACAACCGGTGATATGGTAAAAAAGGTCATGCAGCCGGATTTTGAACCTGAAAAAAGTGCCTTTTTTATGCCGTCAGGCACAGGTCCGTGCAGATTCGGTCAATATAATGTCTTTCACCGGCTTGTCCTCGACAGCCTCGGGTATGAACAGGTGCCTATTTTTTCACCCAACCAGGACACAACATTTTACAGTGACCTCGGAATCGTGGGAAAAGATTATACCATGCATGCCTGGAAGGGTATTATCGCGTATGAGCTTCTTCTGAAATCTCTCCATGAAACGAGACCGTACGAGAAACAGAAAGGATCTGCCGACGAGTTGTATAAAACCTACAGAGAGAAGCTCTTTGGCGTACTAAAACACAATAGCGTCGCCTTAGAAAAAGTCCTTCAGGATATAAGAAATGATTTTGGAAACCTTGCCGTTCAGAAGGAGGAAAAACCTCTTATAGGAGTGGTCGGCGAGATATTTGTCAGGTCTCATAAATTCTCAAATGAAGACCTCATAAGAAAGATCGAGGCACTGGGAGGCGAGGCATGGTTGGCTCCTGTTGAGGAATGGCTTTACTATGTTAATTATATGGGGCTTACGAAGGCAGTGGTGCGGAAGGACATATTATCCGCTCTTAATTTTATTTTGAAAAAGCATGTCCAAAAGAAGATAGAGCATAGACTGGCACACCATTTTGAAGGATTCCTAAAGACACTGCACGAACCGGAAACAAAAGAGATTATCGATATGGCAGCACCTTACGTTCACAAATCGTTCGAGGGCGAGACTATTTTAAGTATGGGAAAAACTGTTGACCTGATCAAAAAAGGTGCTTCAGGAATCATAAATGCCATGCCTTTCGGTTGCATGCCCGGTACAATTGTTACTGCAATGCTGAGAGGGGTGAACAGGGATTACGGTATTCCGTGCATGAGTATCCCCTATGATGGCGCAGAATCCTCCACAATAGAGATACAGCTTGAGGCATTTATGGATCAAGCCAGGAATTACAGCAAACGATCGCATTGATTTTAATAAGATAATGATCCAAGTTATAAAAAACTGAGGGAGGTGAATGAGTGGGAAACGTTAAAAAATGGCGTAAAAAGAAGATGAGTAAACATAAGCACAAAAAATTGAGGAAGAAGACAAAATTCCAGCGTAGAAAGAATAAATAATCATCATGCTTTATCAAGCATGCATATTTTCTAATAATAGAGAAGGCATTGATTTAAGAAAGAGGAAGGTTAACTTTCGTTAACCTTCTGATCCTCCCTTCAAAGGCGAAAGAATATCTCTAACGTCGGTTCATAATTACCGCTCTTTGGTTTATTTAAGATTGGAATATAATGCCTATTGACTAAAGAACTCATTGATAGAGTATCATTTTAATGTGTTCGCTCCATTTACGACAACAGGTATCGGAAGCCTTCCTCACAGAGATCCTGAGGAAGCGTGCAGACTTGTGCTCGGTACCTGTGACATACCATTTTGGCCTCAACTGCCCAACATGTCTTTCAAGGAGTCAATGATTCTTCAATACTCTGAAGGCCTGCCCGGCATAAAGATCGATGATAAGAGAGAAACTGCTTGGATAGAAAAGGACAGTAGTGACGAACTCATTAAGTTTTACGAGACCTACTCGGAGGATTATTCCGTTGCGATTTCCGAAGGCTATGCAAAAGGTCTCTACACATTCATAAGAATACTGTGCGATAGAAAAATTCACTCAGTTAAAGGGCATAGCACCGGGCCTTTGACCTTTACACTGGGGCTCAGGGATTCACACAAGAGACTCGTTTATTTTGATGAAGAATTAAGGGAAATATGCCTCATGCTCCTTAAGGCAAAGATACGGTGGCAGGTAGAAATATTAAAATCCTGTGCCGGAAATGTCATTATATTCATCGATGAGCCTATTCTCTCTGCTCTCGGAAGCACCAGTTATCTAGGTGTAGATCCTCATGAATCTCTGAGGTTGTTGAGGGAAACATCAGATGCCATCGAGCAAGCAGGAGGGATTCCGGGAATACATTGCTGCAGCAATGCCGATTGGCCGTTGGTCATAAGCAGTAATGTCAGGATCATCAGTTTTGATGCATTTGAATATGTAGACACTATTATGATATACCCGGAAGAGTTTTACCGGTTCCTTGACGGTGGCGGTTATCTGGCCTGGGGTCTTGTTCCAACAACAGATTCCATTAACGATGTAACCGTAGACGTATTGAAGAAGCATTTTGAGACCAGTATGGGAAAGCTGTCGAAATTCGTACCGCCGGCACTTTTGCTGTCACGGATACTGTTAACGCCGTCATGCGGGGCGGGCTCGCGTAGCATCGAAGAGGCTGAAAGAATTTTCCATATCCTTAAGGAATTGAAGGAATCAATGGCATGACCGGACTCGGAAAATGATGAAGGAATTATTTATATCTTTTGAGGGGATTGAGGGAACCGGCAAGACCATTCAATCAAAACTACTGTACGATTATCTCAAAAAACAGGGATTGAGTGTATTGCTGACGGAAGAACCTGGGGGGACCAGGATAGGACATACAATCAGAGACTTGCTCCTCGCTGTCGATAATATTAAAATGGCGCCTTTAACAGAACTTCTGCTATACAATGCCTCACGTATGCAGCATTTGCAGGAGGTCATAGCCCCTGCATTGGAAAAAGGTACGGTGGTCATTACGGACAGGTTCACTGATTCGACCGTTGCCTACCAGGGTTACGGAAGGGGGATAGCATTACATCTTGTCAAAAGTATTGAAGACATTGTAACAGGAGGGTTGAGACCCACCATTACATTCCTTCTCGATATTGACGTAGAGATTGGATTGGAGAGGAACAGGGGCATCAATAAAAAAGACAGAATGGAACTTGAAGATATTGCATTTCACAGGCGTGTCAGGGAAGGGTACCACTCTATCGCTGCAAAGGAGCCGGAACGAATACACGTCATAGATTCTTCAGGGAGCATTGAGCATATACACGGGATTATAACCGGCATCGTACGAGGTTTCCTCACATAATGGCATTTAAAGATCTTGTCGGACAGAACAGGGCCATTCGTATCCTCCAGAAAACTATAGAGAGGGGGAGGATTCCATCATCATATCTTTTTGCAGGAGAATCAGGAATAGGCAAGAAATATGCTGCAATGAGCCTAGCAAAAACTGTTAATTGCCTGAAACCGGTGGCAGGGGCTTATCCCGCCATTGACTGCTGTGACGAGTGCGTTTCTTGTAAAAAGATTGACGCGGGAGTACACCCGGACTGTCTCGTCGTTTCCCCTGAAGGAGGGCAGATAAGGATTGAGGAAATACGCTCAGTCGATAATATACTTTCTCTGAAACCTTTTGAAGGGGAGAAAAAAATTATCATAATAGACGATGCGGAGACGATGAATGTATTTGCATCTAATGCTTTTCTAAAGACCCTTGAGGAACCCCCAAAAGACAGTTTGATCATTTTAGTTTCTTCGAGACCGGATAATCTTTCAGCTACAATACGATCGCGCTGTTCCCGGATTAATTTTACCCCCCTCTCGTACAGGGAATCCCAGGAAGTTCTCCAGAGGGTAATCGGCCAGGAAGGCAAGGCCACGCGTGAAATTTCTACCCTTATAAGGCTTTCACTGGGAAGGCCTGGATTTGTTCTTTCGGGTGAATTGATAGAAGAAAGGGAGTGGTTCCTTAGTCTTTTAAACGGGATGCTCTTCTTCAAAAGGGAGGGCTGGACGTCAAGGGAAGAGATGGAGAAATGGCATGACCTTCTGCTGGTATTTCTCAGAGATATGGCTGTCCTGAAAATAACAAGGGAAGAAAAAGATCTTATCAATAATGATCTGAAAGACTTTATCTATACATTAAGCAAATCGATGGAGATTAACGCTATAATAGATATTTATCAAAAGATAAATCTCATAAGGAGATACTTCTATTTCAATTTAAACAGGGCCCTTACATGGAACTATACAGGTTCTCTGTTGCGGGCTGCAATGGACGGTGTCTATGCCTGAAGTCGTAGGAGTTCGGTTTAAACGCTGCGGTAAAATATATGACTTTGAATTGAATGGTATCGAGGTCAGACAGGGAGACCTAGTTGTTGTAGAGTCAGAGCTGGGGCTTCACATTGGAGAGATCGTTATAGATAAACATGTTGTCGAAGAGAGCGAAAGAAAAATAAAAAAGATCATTCGCAGGGCGACCGACGAAGACATCGAAATGAAGGAGGAAAACAAGACCCTCGAAGCACAGGCCATGGATAACTGCCTTGAGAGGATCATGGCACGGGGACTACCGATGAAGCTTGTAAAGACAGAGGTAACACTGGACAGACGGCGAATCATTTTCTATTTCACCGCCGAAAAGAGGATAGACTTCCGGGAGCTCGTTAAGGACCTGGCTGCAAAATTCAAAACAAGGATAGAGATGAGACAGATAGGAGTGAGAGATGAAGCCAAGATTATAGGCAGTTTCGGCATATGTGGACGGGAACTCTGCTGTTCACAATTCCTCACGTCTTTTGAGCCGATTTCTATAAAAATGGCGAAGAAACAGGAACTCGTTCTCAATACGGGTAAATTGTCAGGGATCTGCGGAAGGCTTATGTGTTGTTTAGGCTTCGAATATACTGAAACAAATCAAGAAGATTCTGTCCTGGTATCCGACTCTCTGTCCTTTTCAGAAGAGCCAGAGGTAAGCGAGACCGTTGTGGCTTCAAGCGACGTCTACAACGGAGAAGGAGACGAGTATGTCATTTCTCTTCCATCTCAATCCGATGACCAAAAACCTCTTCCGGGACGCGGTAACAATGAAGGGCAAGAGAAGCAAAGGAAGTTCAAGCGGCACAGGCGGAGACGAAAAAAGAGGCCCCGTAACAAATGAAAGAGAAATTCTATGTCACTACGCCCATATATTATGTTAATGATCTGCCCCATATAGGACACGCCTATACTACGATAGCAGCTGATATCCTTGCACGGTATAACCGGCTGAAGGGCAAAGCGGTGTTCTTTTTGACCGGGACGGACGAACATGGTCAGAAAGTAGAAAAAGCTGCACAGGAGAAAGGCAGATTGCCGAAAGAGCATGCTGATTTTATGGTTGCAAACTATAGGACGATGTGGTCGAAACTCAACATCGGGAATGATGCTTTTATACGGACTACGGATGAAGAACACGGAAAGACAGTTCAGTCTATTCTGCAAAAGCTCTATGAAAAGGGAGAAATAGAAAAGAGAACCTATGCAGGGTGGTACTGTGTCCCGGATGAACGTTTCTGGACGGAAAAAGAAGTAATTAACGGTACATGCCCGGATTGTAAGAGGCAACTGGAACATATTGAAGAGGAGAATTATTTTTTCCTCATGTCAAGATATAAAGAAAGGCTTATTGAGTACATTGAGAAAAATCCAAATTATATTCTCCCCGTATCACGAAAAAACGAGGTGCTGGGTTTTTTAAAAAGTAACCCCCTGGGTGATCTCTGTATATCGAGACCAAAACAGAGGTTATCATGGGGTATTACGCTCCCGTTCGATGAAAATTTCATCACTTACGTATGGTTCGATGCCCTTGTAAACTATTATTCAGCAACAAAATATCTTATTGGTAGATCAACAGCAGCAGATGTTGACTGGTGGCCCCCTGAGCATCACTTAATCGGCAAAGATATTTTAACAACGCATGCTATCTATTGGTCGACTATGCTTATGGCTCTTGGATTGCCTCTCCCGGGGAATATTTTTGCACATGGCTGGTGGACCGTTGAAGGGAAAAAGATGTCAAAATCCCTTGGTAATGTGGTCGATCCGATAGAGATTGCGGACAGATACGGTGTTGATGCATTCAGGTATTATCTTTTCAGAGAGGTGCCGTTTGGTCTGGACGGTGATTTCTCCGAACAGGCGATGGTCAATCGTATCAATAACGATCTTGCAAATGACCTGGGAAATCTTTTAAGCCGGACTCTGGCGATGATTGAAAAGTATTTCGGGGGAAAGATACCTGAACCCCCTAAAACAACAGGTATTGATTTCGCCAGGGAAGATCAACTAAGAAATTGCGTAGACAATATCAAGGCAGATTTTGATGTTTTTATGGGAAGGTTAGCTTTTGGTCACGCTATCGACAAAATCTGGTTTGCAGTTGGAGATGCAAACAAATTAATCGAAGATGAAGCCCCGTGGAATTTATGGAAGGCCGGAAATATCGATAAGCTCTCAGGCATACTCTATTGCCTTGCCGAATCATTGAGAATTATTGCAATCTACCTCTACCCATTTATACCTTCCACAGCCGAAAAGATTTGGCGGCAACTCGGTTGTGAAAATGACATGTCCGATAAAAACCTTGAGACGGAAGTGCAATGGGGACAAGTGAAGCCCGGGGAAGCAGTTCGTAAAGGCCACCCCCTCTTCCCAAGGATACCAAAAGTATAATGATATAAGGTAGTTACATTGACATAAAATTCGTCGAATTGTTAAAATTACGTCTGATTTTAAAAAAGGGAGGGGGGTATTGAAATGCCCTTTGTAAGGGTACACGAGAATGAGCCTTTTGAAAATGCTCTCAAGAAGTTTAAGAAACAATGTGAAAAAGAGGGGATCCTCTCAGAAATAAAAAAAAGAGAGCATTTTGAGAAGCCTAGCATAAAAAAGAAAAAAAAGGCACTGGCTGCCCGTAAGAAGGCACTGAAAAGGGTCAGATGGACGGGCCGGTAATGTCCCTTCTCCAGAGAATCGACAACGATTTAAAGGCTGCTATGAAAGCGGCAGATCCTGAGAGGGTTTCTGTTTTAAGAATGGCTAAAGCAGCTTTGAAAAATAAAGAGATCGACAAACAGGATGCTTTGTCAGACGACGAAGTACGTTCCGTATTATCCTCTCTCTCCAAGAAAGGGAAAGAGTCAATCGAGCAGTTTACAAAAGGCGGCAGGGAAGATCTTGCTGAAAAAGAAAGACGGGAACTTTTGATTCTGCAAACATACCTCCCTAAAGAGCTCTCTCAAGAAGAACTTGACAGCATCATTGCTGAGGCAATTAGAGAATCTTCCGCTGAAAATCTCAAGGACATCGGACAAGTCATGCGTCTGGTCATGCCGCGCATAAGGGGTGCTGCTGATGGCAAAGCAGTAAATCAGCGAGTCAGGTCTCTCTTAGAAAAGATGTGAAACTGAGCGATATCTATACGAGGGCCATAGAGGCAGGAATAAAAAACGACCCGCGCGGGAAGAATGTAGTCTTACAGGAACTCGATCGCAGAAAAAAAACCTTTGAAGATTTTAAGAAAGACCGGGGGGAATTCTTTGACCTGGAATCTCTACAAAACCCCTATGCCGATTCACGGATCCTCAACGGCACGGGTGATGAGGAGATCAGGACTATCCTGGTCGGCATAGATATCGATGTTGGAGAGGTTCTCCTTGCTGATAACCTCAGGGTCAAAGGAAAGAAAATAGATCTGTTACTCTCACACCACCCCTCCGGTAGGGCTTTAGCGAACCTCTATGATGTTATGCAGATGCAGTCAGATATCCTGAATATTTTCGGGGTGCCGATTAATGTTGCTGAAGCGCTAATGGACGAAAGGATAAGAGAAATAGAGAGAAAACTTATGCCGGTCAACCATACAAGGGCTGTTGATGCAGCAAGACTATTAAATATCCCTTTTATCTGTCTCCATACCCCGGCTGACAATATGGTTGCGACCTATCTTCAGAAACTTTTTGACGGGGAAAAACCGTATCTTTTATCCGACATCCTCGATATACTACACGATATACCTGAATATCAATCGGCAGAAAGAGATGCAACGGGACCGAAAATTTTTCTAGGTTCAAAGGACAGAAAGGCCGGGAAGATTTTTGTTGACGTGACCGGCGGGACCGAGGGAGCAAAAGATATATTCCAAAGTCTTACAATAAAGGGTGTTAATACAATCGTTGGGATGCACATGAGCGAGGAACATCGAAAAGAAGCAGAAAAAAGCCACATGAATGTTGTCGTCGCAGGACATATCTCGAGTGATACACTAGGGTTGAATCTGCTAATCGATGAAATCTCACGGGGTAATTCATTAGAAATCATTGAATGTTCAGGGTTTAGAAGATTCAGCAGAATGCATGAAGTCTGACAGGCTCATCGAAGAAATAAAGGCCAGCATAGATATCGTAGATTTTATATCCGATTATGTTCACTTAAAGAAGGCAGGGCAGAATTATAAGGGTCTATGTCCTTTTCACCCTGACAAAGTGCCGTCATTTATGGTAAGCCCGTCTAAGCAGATATTCCACTGTTTCGGGTGCGGAAGCGGTGGTGATGTGATCAGTTTTTTAATGAAGCATGACAACCTCTCATTCAACGAAGCCAAGCGGTATATTGCGAACAAAGCCGGCATTGCATTGACCGAGTCCCCGAGAAGTACTTACGGTTCCGAAAAACGTGAAAAACTGCTAAGCGTTCAGAGTGAGGCCGCAGTGTTTTTTAGGGAGAATCTGAAATCATCAGACCGTGCACGCGAATATCTCGAGAAAAGAGGAATTGACGGTACGTCCGCAGACCTGTTTTGGATCGGGTATGCACCGAATGAGAAGACCGCTCTTCTACGCTATTTGGGAGGAAAAGGTTACAAAGATGCTTTAGTTAAAGATGCAGGCTTAGCTGTCACTGATCAGCACGGCTACAGGGATGCTTTCAGGGACCGTATTATGTTCCCGATAAGCAATATGAAGGGTGATGTCATAGGGTTCGGGGGAAGAGTTATGAATGACTCCTTGCCCAAGTATCTTAATTCGCCTGAAACAGATATCTTTAAAAAGGGAGAAATCCTTTTCGCCGTGCATCTCGCAAAGGATGCGATAAGAAAAAAAGGCTACGCCCTTGTTGTTGAAGGATACCTCGATACGATCTTATGTCACCATTATGGTTTTCAGAATACGGTTTCATCTCTCGGAACCGCCCTTACTGCGGGGCAAATGCAGAAACTAAAGGTTCTTGCCGGTAAGATTATCCTCGTCTTTGATGGCGACGAAGCAGGAAAAGCTGCTGCGCAAAGGTCTTTACCCCTGCTGAGAGCATGCGACATAAGAGCCAGAATCCTGTTGCTCCCCCAGGGAGAAGACCCTGATAGTTATCTCAGAAAGAATGGAGGGCGAGCGTTTCAAAAGATGCTTTCCGGTACGATGTCAATGATCGAATTTCTTATGGAAGTATCGGGAAAAGACAGAATAGATAAGGTGCAGGAATCTCTCGTGATAATAGCCGCGGGAAACGACCGTATTATAGCTGATGAAATGATAAGAGAATTAGCTGACAGATCAGGGATAAGCGAATCCGTCCTCCGAAGCGAGCTCGGGAGAATGAAGAAGAAAGAAAAACTTAATAAGAACAAGGAAGCTGTCCCTGTCAGAGCAGTGAAACATGCTGAAGAATATCTTCTCCTGAGCGCACTCATTTCATTCCCTGAAAAATTTAAAGAGGTCATGTTACGGCTGAACATTGAAGATATGAGAGAACTGCCGGTAAGATCGCTTTTTGAAAAGGTCAAGATACTTGGAGCCGGCTTTACAATCGACAGGCTCATGCATGAAGCTTCCGAAGAAGAGCGGTCAATTATGAGAGAGCTTATGCTTGAGCCCGGTTTCGATCTGGCTTACGTTGACAGGAACATACAGGACTGTCTGTTTAGATTGGCCCAGAGGAGACTTATTGAGAGAAGGAACCTGCTTGTGGCACAGGAGCCTCACGATGTTGCACTCTATAATTCAATACTCAAAGAAAAAAGGAAGCTTATCAGAGAAAAAAAGCAATGAAACACTACTTTGACTATTTTGAAGAGTACGATGAGGAGAGAGAGGATCTCTTTTATGAAACTGAAGATGACGATGAGTCCATGGAGAGAGAGGCCCCTCAGTTCCTTGAGGGAGAAAGAGACCCAGTACGCATTTATCTGAAAGAGATGAGCAGTGTACCACTTCTTACCCGGGAAGGCGAAATTGAAATTTCCATGAGGATAGAAGAAGGAAGGGAAAAGATCTACAGGGTGATATTTTCACTACCCTTTGTTTTGAAAAAATTAATAGCCTTGGGAAATATGGTAAAAAGTGGAGAAGCCCCTCTTACCGAGATCATCCAGAACAGTGATGAAGAAGTTGAGGAAGATCTTGTATCAGAGAGAAAGAGATTCTTCAAGATTACAAGGGAAATAGACGCCCTTAACCGCAAAAGAAAGGGGTATCTTAAAAAGCTCAATGAGATTTCTAACAAATCGGAATCAAAGAAAAAAACAGATGGCTTATCTAAAAAAAGGAGAGGATATGTTTGTCGCCGCCTCATATCCCTGCTTGATGAAAACAGGCATAAAATTCTTGAAAAAGTGCATGATTTAAAACTGAAAGAAGATGTTGTGATGGCGTTCACGGAAGAGCTCAAGAGGACCGTAGGAGAAGTTGAATCTTTGCAAAAAAGACTTTCGCATATAAAGAGGAAGGCAAAATGCTCTCAAACGGAAAAGAAGAAGGAAATGCATTTGTATGCTAATAATATTAACAAGGAAGAAATCTTGTTCGGGATGAAATATCCTGAAATGAGAAAGGCATTAAAGGTACTTGCACACGGGGAGATAGAGGTATTTGAAGCGCGAAAGGCGCTGATCGAAGCGAATTTGCGTCTTGTCATAAGCATTGCCAAACGGTATCTGGGAAGAGGCCTGAGTTTTTCAGACCTTATACAGGAAGGCAATAGCGGTCTTATGAGGGCTGTCGATAAATTCGAATACAAGCGAGGATATAAATTCAGCACGTATGCAACATGGTGGATACGTCAGGCAATAACGAGGGCACTTGCAGATCAGTCCAGAACTATCCGTATACCGGTGCATATGGTTGAGACCATTAACAAGATAACGAAGGCAACAAGGGAACTCGTACAGGAAGTGGGGAGAGAGCCAACGCCTGTCGAGATTGCGGAGAGATTACAAATACCCGTTGAAAAGGTTAATGGCATACTAAAAATATCAAAGGAACCCATTTCCCTTGAGACCCCAATTGGCGAGGAAGAGGACAGTCATCTAAGGGACTTCATAGAGGATAAGGCGATGTTGTCCCCGCTCGATTTTGCCATACAGGGCGATATGAAGAAGAAAATAGACAGCATCCTCTGCTCGCTCACTGCCAAAGAAGAAAAAATTATCCGGAAGAGATTTGGTATCGGGAGTGACGTACCTCATACCCTTGAAGAAGTCGGCCTTGAATTCGATGTCACACGCGAAAGAATCAGGCAGATTGAGGGTAAGGCGATCAGAAAGTTAAAACATCCATCCAGGAGCAAATGGCTTAGAGAGTTTATTGAAAGGTCTTGACCTCTAGGTAAAGGAGGTTGTAATATTAAAATTCTTTTCCTATACCAAAGAAGGGCCCATAGCTCAGCTGGTAGAGCTACCGGCTCATAACCGGTTGGTCCCAGGTTCGAGTCCTGGTGGGCCCACCAACAAAGGTTGCGCAGTAAATTGGTTTTGCTGGAAGACATGGAATATGAACGAACAATTAGAACGCTTGATAGAACTACAACAGATCGATTTGCAAATCCTTGAAAAAAGACGCAAGATCAGTGAGATTCCTTCTCGGATAGTTCAGGAGGAATTGCCACTGAAAGAAGCGCAGGCGGTGCTCGAGGCAGTTAAACAGCAGACCCTTGATCTCGAAAAGAGAAAGCGTGAAAAAGAGATAGAGATTGATGATATAAACGAAAAAATTAAGAAAATGAAGACAAGAATTACAGAAATTAAGACCAATAAGGAGTATCAGGCTTACCTTAAAGAGATCGAATCTGCTGAAAAGGAGCGTTATGCTATAGAGGATCAAATCCTAGCTTTCATGGAGGAGATAGACTCAGCGTCACTGGACATATCGTCAAAGGAGTCGAATGCTCTTGAAAAGAAAAAAGAGTTAGATGAACTGAAAAGAAAGCTGGAAGGCGAGGTTGCAGAGGCTGAAAAAGAACTGGTACCTCTTCAGGAGAAGCGATCAAAGCTTGTCTCTGTTATAGACAAGGACGTCTATAAAGAATACATAAAACTGATGGAATCTTGCCAAGGTGTAGCTGTAACTGAAGCAAAGGATGAAGTATGCCAGGGTTGCCACATGAATATACCTCCTCAACTCTTTGTCGAAATAAAGAAGAATGAAGAGATTATCAATTGCCCTCAATGCCGTAGGATACTCTATTTCAGAAGTAATGAGTGACGTTGGAAACATCTCCCGAGAAGGGCTACCGGTTCAATAATCCCGCATACCTGCAAGGCTTACAGGACAGATTTTCTGCTTCACAAAATTAAAAACTTATTATATAATAATAAGATATTATTATAGGTCAGAGCAGGTGAATGGCTGCCCCCAGACCATGAGAAAAGGGGGAGGAAAGTCCGAGCTCAAAAGGGCAGGACGCTCCGTAATACGGAGTGGGGATGACCCCAAGGAAAGTGCCACAGAAAGGGAAACCGCCCCCTGAAACGGATAAAAATATTTCAAGGGGCAAGGGTGAAAAGGTGAGGTAAGAGCTCACCAGTTGAGATGGCGACATCTCAAGCTTGGAAAACCCCGTCTTGAGCAAGGTCGAATAGGTTCCGCTTTGAGAGGGGCCCCTTCGAATCCCGTAAAGCAGACGGCGGATCGGGATAGCGGAACGGGTAAGGACCGCAAGAGCCTGATGGTAACATCAGGCCTCAGACGAATGGCCATGAACAACAGAACTCGGCTTACGGCCTGCTTTGACCAGGAATTACGGTGCACTGTAAAAAAAAAGTGAGAGCTTGCTGAGCATTTCAGGAACCAAAGAATGGAAGACCACAAATTAAAAGTTTTCTGCACAGTTGCAGAAACAAAAAGTTTTTCAAAGACATCTGAAATTATCCATCTGACACAGCCTGCCGTAAGCCTCCAGATTCAGGCCTTGGAAGAGATTTATGAAACTAAGCTCTTCGACAGATCATCAAGTACCGTATCGCTTACCCCTGCAGGTGAAGTCCTGTACAAGTATGCAAAAGAAATCCTTGCCCTTTACGCAACTGCAGAAAAGGTTATCGGAAAATTAATAGGCCTCGTTAAGGGGAGCATAACGATCGGTGCCGGTTCCAATATAGGTAATTATTTGCTTCCGAGCGTCATCACAGATTTTAAAAATACACACCCTAAAATAAAGATACATCTGCAAGTTGGGAATACGAAACGGGTTATTGAGCTTCTTAATTCAGGTACCATCGATCTGGGCCTCGTTGAGGGAGACGTTGCGAGACAAAAGATGATCGTCAAGAAGCTGATTTCAGATGAACTCTTAGTGATAGTTTCCCCTCATCACCCGTGGGCAAAGAGGAAAGAGGTTTCCATATCGGATCTTACCAATGAGCCTTTTATTTTCAGAGAAGCTGGCTCGGGAACGAGACAAGTGATCGAAAAATTCCTTGCGCGTCATGGGGTAACACCTCATGATATGAAGATATCTGTCGTGCTAGGCAGTACAGAGGCAATCAAAGATGCCGTAGAGGGCGGGCTGGGTGTTTCTATCGTCTCACGCTGGGCAGCAAGAAAGGAGAGTAAGTACGGCACAATCCGTCTTCTCAGCTTGAGAGAAGAAAAGATGGTAAGAGATTTTTCGCTTGTAATCAATAAGAGCTCGGTGTCTTCAAACGCACTTGATGAATTCCTAACATTCCTCAATTCATACGCGTTCGATAAACTCCTCTCTTAGCCTGAATTATTCATGAATTTTTTGTCAATCAGAACAGATGCAGTATTTCCGGCTGGTTGCTCGATCGAAAGATTCTATAATCAATATCACTGAAAATATTGTCTCTTAGTTCAATCTCACGGAGCCATTTTTCGGGGATCCTCCCATGAATAATACCCTGGTAGAGCCGATTGAATATGCTTACGTGCTTTTGGAAACTTTTTTTTGCAAACTGTGTGGCCGTGCCAGACTTTATGATAAATGTCCAGTCGCTTTGTTGTGATAGGAGCACTTCCCTTGCAGTTTGGTTCAGAGCCTTTTTTAAAAGGCCCTTTGCATCGGAAAAAGTATCTGCAATGTCTATCATGCGCTCAGTGGTTTTAATGATATGCCGATATACATAGTCATTACTTGGATTTAACCAGACGTCGTTATATCCCTTCTCCCCCCAGCTGGACAGTGAAGGTTGACATGCAGGCAGGCGCGAGACAGAGCATCCCCGGAGATTGAGATATTCCGAAGGAGTTATGGTAGCAAAAGATTTTGCATGGCTCCCTATCTTTCTGAGAGAAGATTCAAGCCAATCTAAGCCCTCAAACCACCAGTGTCCGAATAGTTCTGCGTCGTATGTTGCGGTTACAACCGGTGGGAAAGGTGCTTTTTGTGCCTTGAAGATCTCTGAGAGGCGCTCTATTTGGAGGTCCTTTTTTATCACAAAATCACGAGCGTGATCTTCGACTTTCTTTTGCGCGGCATAGATAACATAAGGTTCTTTTTTCTCAGTATTTCCGGTTACCCTGTAGTATTTCAGGCCCGTGAATGTCCTTACCATATCAGGGTGCAGATGTGTTCTCAGGTACTCGATATCCAGGTCAAAACCTATATCTCTATAAAAGTCCCTGTAGGCGGCATCACCCGGGTATCCCTCCACGGAAGACCAGACCTGTTTTGATGAATAAACATCTCTACCAAATGCGGCGACACCGGCAGGGCATGCTACGGGTGCATACACGCTGAACGGGGAAAATGGTTTCCCGTGGACGATGCCGTGGGTGTCGAGGAAAAAGAATTTTATCCCGGACCCGCTTAGGTAGTGATCGAATCCCCGGGCAAATCCACATTCAGGAAGCCACATGCCCTGAGGTTTTCTTGTAAAGTTCTTGCAATGTTGTTTGTACCCGAGGCCTATCTGCACCTTAACCGCCTGGGGTTGTATGGATAGATTTGGAAGAAAGGCATGTGTTGCAGTAGAAGGTATAATCTCGATATTTTGTGTGTCCTGTAAAGCCCTGAAAGCGGATACGAGGTCATCTCTGTATACTTTCTCGAACAAATAACGTATTCGCCTGAATTTTTCCCTGTACATTCTTGAGATTGGCTCAAAATGAATGTCACCCCTGGTCCTGTGCACCTCTTGTTCGGTGATGTTGATCAACTGATCAAGATATCTCTTATAGCGTGCCCTGAGAAATTTGTCATTGAGCATCTCTACGAGAGGAGGGCTCAGAGAAAGCGTTATCTTAAAATTTATGCCGTCATTGATAAGTCGTTCGAATGTATCTAAGAGGGGAATATAGGTTTCTGTTATTGCTTCGTAGAGCCAATTTTCTTCGAGGAAATAGTCATATTCAGGATGTCTCGTATACGGCAGATGTGCGTGAAGTACTATGCAAAGGTAACCTTTATACAACATTGCCTCCGATAAATGCAGTTTTTGGATTAAGCTTTTCTGTGAGCCTGCAATGCATCCTCAGGCATTTTACCATAAAACTTTTCGCGGCTTGTGTAACATCGGCATGAAGAAGGGAATTATTCCCGTTATTCAGGTATCTTTTTGAAGAGAAAAAATGAGACAACTCCAAATACCAAAGGCATGAACCATGAAGCAATGAAAGGCGGTATCACACCTGCATACCCCAATGAAAGCGTCATGGTGTATGTAAACCAGTAGACGGTGCTGATAAGGAGTCCGAGACCTGCTGCAAAAAGGCCGCCACCAAATGTGCTTCTCATCGAGAGAGAGATTCCAAGGAGAACCATAAAGAGGTTAATGAATGGGTAGGATATCTTTGAGTTAAAATCAACCTCAAGCTTTATGTTTTTAAACCCTGAATTTTTTAACTTCTTGTCATACCGATATAATTCTATTATCCCCATCTCTTCAGACTTTTTGATCCCTTCGGTGAAGATATCAGGAGATCCAAGATATGGGTATTCTATCTCTGCTGCCTTGTAAACATCCCCGGTCGGCACGTCGTATGTCGTTACGTTTCTGAGTAACCACAGGGGATCAGTATTTTGAACGTTTCTCCATTGGCCTTCCTGTGCCTCTATCCTTTTAACGAGGGTATCTTCTTTAAGCACAAAGATACTGATCCCCTGAGCGAGATTTTTTTCGGGGATGTACAATTCTATCCTGACTATCGATCCTTCTTCTCCCCTGATCCAAAGAGACCCTTCCTGGAAGGCTACATTCCGATTTTCTTTCTTGAGCGCATACCGCAGATTATTCGCTCTTTTAGAAAAATCAGGGACTATAATTTCCCCGACGACGAAGGCAAAGATGCTTGCCACTATGCCCAGTGTGATAAAAGGATAGAGAACAACCTTTATCCTGCCACCCGTGGCCTTTATCGCCGTCAATTCCCTGCTTCTTGATGCCTGACTGAAAATAAAAAGCGAACATATGAGCAAGGCTGCAGGCAGCAGGTACAGGAGAAACTTCGGAAAGTTAAAGAGCATGTACAGGATCAGATTATGAAGGGCCGGTTTATGCGGCAGGAATTCATCCATTTTTTCCACGAGTTCAAGGATACTGAATATAGAGGCAAGCCCTGCGCTGAGCAGAGAAAAAAGTTTCAGGAATTCTCTGAGGTAATATCTCTGAAGTTTCAGCATTCTTGTGACATTATGTAATCGAACATTTTAAACAGTTATTCCTGCCGCATCTTTTTGTACCTATTTTCTGCCGGCCCTCCAGAATAAACAGATGCCTATTATGCCCATTGTGATTGTGGGTATCCAGGAGCCGATATAGTGAGCAATGTTGTTGGCTCTGACGAGATTTTCGCAATAGATTAAGAGAATATAGTAACTCGTAAATACAAACAGTCCTATTGCCAGGCCGCCGAGCCTGCCTGATTTACCCGCAACAAGTGAAAGAGGTGGTGCGATCAAAATGAGAATCATGCAGAGCAAGGGCAGTGAGAGTCTCCTATGGAATTCAAGTTGCAATGGCAGGATATTCTGGGGGTTGCCCTTCAATTCCTTCAACAGTTCAAACGGTGTATATTCTGAGATTTTCTTTGCCGGGAGATCTGACTCGAGTGAGAGTAACATATTGTATTTTTTAAAAAATATCTCCGTTGTTCTGTCCCCCTGTGCAATATGAACAAAACCGTTCTTAAGGGAGATGTTTGCATTGAATCCCTCAGAAGTAAAGATTTGTCCTTCTTTTGCAACAAGTACTCTCGACCCATCTTTATCTCTCCCGTCATACATGAATATTCCTTTGAAGGAATCTTCGGACGGCTTTTCCCTTATCACAAAGACAATATCTTTAAACGTGGTGTTAAATGTCCCAGCTTCCAATGCAAGAGGAAGGCGCGATGTAACAACGTTTGCTATTTTCTGTCTAAGTAAAATGCTGCTTTTTGGCCCAATGTAGAAACTGACTGCACTGTTTAAAATAAAACAAAATATACCGAGCATAAGGACAGGCTTTGAAATGCAGTTGAAATTCATACCGCTTGCCCTTAGTATCACAAGTTCATTGTCAAGATTAAGTCGCCCATAGACAAGAAGTACGGAGAACAGAAGAGACATTGGTATTGTAAGCAAGAGGAGTTGTGGCTGAAGATAAAGAATGAGCTGAAACATATCTCCGGCAGACGCACCGACACCAGAGAGAAATCTGCTTAATCTAAGAAGTTTTTCTGTCATGAGGATGAGGTTGAGAAAGGCAAGGGTGATGAGAAAAGTAAGGGCTAATTCCTTTACTATTGATTTATGTATTATATTCATTAAACGAAATTGACCCAAAAAAATGCAATTGATTGCTGACCCGGAGGCAAGATTGTCTTCAAAGTCTTCTGATTTCAATCCCGACTTTTATCGGGAAAAAATACTTTTCAGTCAACCATGCCTCAGGTAGTATATTTTAGGGTTGAGTTATTTTATCATAACGCCTGTATCCATTGATAAAAGAGCATCCACTGAAGGAGAGGTTGAACTTAAGGGCCGGGGGCTTTTAAAAGCTTGGACTAAGGTGCTTTCGTGTCAGTGTGCTTTTGCAGATTCCTGAGATGTTTCTTCTTCCCTGGATGACGGTGTCCTGGCTTCACAGAACAGTATTGGAACCGTCCGTTTTTTAAAGATTTTCTTCCCGGCGTATTCGTCGATGGAATTTTGTGCTTTGAGCGGGTACCCTTTCCCCTGGCATACCTTGGTTTCTTACAATAATCTGTAACGACCATCTCATCCGTCAATGGCATAACCGGTATCTTCTGCCTGATGTAGTCCTCTATGTCCTTCAGGGAATGAACATATTCCTCGCATGCAAGGCTTATTGCCTTGCCGTGGGCTCCGGCACGTGCTGTCCTTCCGATACGGTGCACGTAGTCCTCTGCATCCTGGGGAAGATCATAGTTAATCACATGCGTAACACCCTCGATATGAAGCCCCCGGCTTGCTACATCCGTCGCAACAAGGATCGGCAACGTACCCTTCATGAACCGGGAAAGAACCTTTAGCCTGTTCATCTGGGGAAGGTCCCCGGTTATTGAGGAGGTTATAAAACCGTTGGCGTTCAGGAGAACAGGAAGCCGCTCGGCAGTAGTTTTCGTATTACAGAAGATGAGATAGCGGCCATTTGGCTCATGCCTGAGGATTCCGAGGAGAAGGCCGAACTTTTCGGATATGCCTACATGATAGATACACTGTTCGACCTGTTCGACAGTAATTCTCTCCGGCGTTAACTCGAACCGCTGCGGCATGTTCATGTATTCGTAACACAGCTCAAGTACGCGCTGTGACAATGTCGCGGAAAAGAGCATGGATTGGCGCTTGTCGTATGGAGACATTCTCCTGAGCATGAACCGGAGATCGCTGATGAAGCCCATGTCAAACATGCGGTCGGCTTCATCGATCACGAGAAACTGTGTATTTTTCAGGCTGTAGATCTTCTGTTTCAGATAATCAATAAGACGGCCGGGTGTCCCTATGAGAACATCAGCGCCTTTTGATAGTTCCTCGCGCTGTTTCTGATAATCAATACCGCCGAATATGGGAATTACCCTGAGACCGGCTTGAGCACCCAGGAGCTTTGCCTCAGCGTGTATCTGGAGTACAAGTTCGCGCGTCGGGGCAATGATAAGCGCCCGAGGGGATAGCCCACGTCCGGGAGAATGAGCCTGGATCATGCGAGAAAATACAGCGATAAGGAACGTTGCTGTCTTGCCGGTTCCTGTCTGGGCCTGAACCGCGATATCTTTGCCAGACAGCGCTACGGGCAGGGTCAGCGCCTGGACCAGGGTGCACTCGGTAAACCCGGCAGTGCTGATCCCATGAAGAATCTGTTTTGGTATATGCAGTTCTTCAAATCTCATGTATTCTACTATATCCTAAGCAGTTCAAATTCATAAAGCAGTTGAATGCAGGCCGTCATGCAACTCTTCAACATAGAACGGAAAAGATTCTTTCTCATGCCTGCAAGTACTGACTGATTTGCAAAAATTTCTAAATGGAAAGATTCAGCTATAGAGAGCAAGATATGTTATTTTTTAAAGGTAATATATGATAACAGAGATTATTAATAAAATCTCATAAATTTTGACTCTATACGGCCATATTTTGATTATTGAAATTTTTTCCGGAAAGAGTAATCTTATAATTAGAAGAACAGGAATTGCGATACTCGGGACGGAATAAAACCTGAGGATCAAAAATTAATAAGGGAGCGGGAATCGGATGCGGTGAGCAAGCCTCCTGCAGCGAGGAGGAAGCCTGAAGCATCCGTCAAAGGCACCCACTTTAAAAAGAGCTCAAGGGATTCCGGACCTGAGGTCGCAAACCATATATTGGGGCCATAGAAGGGTAAAAGGTCATCCTGGAGGCGCCAGTCAAAGCAGAGATGTGAAGGCCGGCGGCAGAGGTTGTCCAACAAGATTGACTCTTACTAGGGCTTCAATTATTTTTTTATGAAGTTTCTATCAACCGGCTATTTGCTTTCTAAGCGCAAAATTCCGAGTCTGTCTTGTTTCGTATAAAATATAGACCCGGAAGAGTTCTATGAGAGCTTTTTTATTCGCTTGATGATTCCCGTGGTTGAAATTCCTTCTATATACGGCAGGCTGAAAGTATCGTCAACAATATCCGAGCCGACGATATCCTCTTTCTTCCAGTCCCCGCCTTTCACAAGGATATCAGGTTTCAGAAACTTGATTAATTCGTAGGGGGTCTCCTCATCAAAGAGCGTCACGTAATCCACCATCTCCAGAGAAGAGAGGACCTCTGCCCTTTGCTCCTGTGGGTTTATAGGCCTTTTGGGTTTTATCCGGGAGACCGAAGCATCAGAGTTCAGACCTATTACAAGCATGTCGCCGAGTGTTTTTGCCTGTCTGAGATATTTGATATGGCCGGCGTGGATAATGTCAAAGCAGCCATTCGTAAAGACAATCTTTTTGCCATGGGATTGAGCGCTGGAGAGGATTTTTTTCAGCACTTCACGGTTGACTATTTTTTTCAATCAGGCTCTCCCTTGCCTTCCTTATAATCTCCCGTTCACCTTTGTACGTAGCCTTATGCAGTGCTCTTTCAATTGGAAACCAGGATACGGTATCGACCTCCCAGTCATGGTCAGCAATGTTACCCGATTCGTATTCCATAAGGAAGAAATGAACGGTCTTCCTGCATTTCGCATTATCATTTTTTATGTAATACCAGTAGGTTATTTCTCCCAGCTTCTCAATAATCCTTCCTTTAAGCCCTGTTTCTTCCGATACCTCTCTGAGTGCAGTTTTTTCAGGGATTTCGCCTTTATCAATGAGCCCTTTCGGGAGACACCAGACACTTCCTCCCTTTATCGCAACCATCGCTATTTCTAAGGTATTGTTGTGTCTCCTGAATATGACACCACCGGATGAGACCTGATTTTTTAACGTAGCCGGTCTCACCAGGGAAACTGTTTTCCTGTAATTAAACGCATAATGTCATTATAGAACGCAAAGACCATGATCATAATAATAACAGCAATGCCGACTTTTTGGCTTATAGCTATAATTTTTTCGTTGAGCGGTTTTCTCCTTATTGCCTCGATTCCGAGGAATAAGATATGTCCTCCGTCAAGGATTGGAATTGGGAGGAGGTTCAGTATGCCGAGGTTGACGTTAATAATTGCCATAAAAAAGAAGAAATCCAGAAGACCTCTGGCAGCCTGTTCCCCTGCCATTTGAAATATAAAAATAGGTCCCCCTATGACCTCGGTGGGAAGTGCTCTCTGGATGAGCTTAACAATGACTATCAAAGTGAGGACCGATACGTCCCATGTTTTTTCCACACTGAGTGCCGTGGCCTCTGGAAGAGCATATTTCTTTATGAAATCGTTACCGGTATGTTTTATGCCGATGATGCCAAGTTCCTGCTCTTCAAACCCCGGAATGGACAGGGTCTTTTTTTCAGGCTCTATGGAGAGTTCAATAATACGGTCCTCCCTTTCAATCTTGAAGCGAAGTAGTTTATCGGGGCTGCTATGGATGATTTCTGTCATATCCTGCCACGTCTTAATGGGGGTATTATCAATCTCGATGATTTTATCACCCATCTTCATACCGGCATTATCTGCCGGTTCTCCTTTTATGACCTCTCCGATAACCGGGTATATGAGCGGTGAAACACCAATATCCCAGTATTCTTCATCTTCGCCAAAGAGATTCTTGCCTGTTTTCCTAACCGGGGTAACGGGAATCTTGATGACGTCCTCCCCCCTTTTTACTTTAAAAAGGAGGGTCCGGCCAGAACTCTTATGTACGAATTCATCAACCTCTTCCCAGCTCTGGACGATATTGCCGTCTACTTCTAACACCCGGTCACCTGTCATAAGACCCGCCTTTGCAGCAGGGGAATGTTCGGTGATCTTCCCAATATCAGGATATGAGGTGGGGATTCCTGAAACAAAGATAACAAAGAATAAAAGAACAGCAAAGGCAAGATTGAATAGGGGACCGGCTGCCACAATGAGGCCTCTTTTCCATACGGGGTGCGATTTGTATGCAAAAGGTTTTTCCTCTTCGTCCAGTTCATCATCGGGACTCTCCCCGAGCATTTTTACATATCCCCCAAGCGGTACGGATGAGAGGATGTATTCTGTATCACCAATCTTTTTCCCGATGATTTTTGGACCAAAGCCAAGTGAGAATTTGAGAACCCTGACACCCAGAACCTTTGCGAAAAGGAAGTGCCCCAATTCATGAATGAATATGATGACGCCGAGAAGGATTATGGCTGATAAAAATGTCATGGTAAAATTTCTACAATCACGTTTCGCCGTTGATTAAAAATCAGTGAAAACAATAAACTCCTTCACATTGCCTGATCAGAGAACAGTATGAGGAGATTATTGAGAATTTAATATTATAACTCAATTAAATAAATTAACCTAACTCCTCAGTGATCCTATAATTTCTCTTGTCTTTTTTCTTGCCCACTTGTCGGATTCCAAAATAACGTCAAGCCCTGTTTCAGATACCAATGTGTGTTGATCCATGGTTTTCTTGATTACAAGCGGGATGCTTGGAAAACTGATCATCCCTTTGAGAAAGGCATTTACAGCCACCTCGTTTGCTGCATTCAGGACAGAGGGCATTGTGCCTCCTGCTTCTAACGCCATGTAAGCATAAGACAGGCAAGGAAAGCACGCAAGGTCCGGCTTTCTAAATGTAAGAGATTCAACTGTGTCGAGTTCAAGTCCGCTTATCACATCTTCGAGCCTTTCAGGATATGTAAGAGCATAAGCTATAGGTCCTTTCATGTCCGGTGTGGATAGCTGTGCGATATAGCTTCTGTCAAGAAATTCCACCATTGAATGGACAATGCTCTGAGGGTGTATGAGCACATCGATCTTTTCAGATGGGAGATCAAACAGAAAGTGTGCTTCAATAACCTCGAGTCCCTTATTCATGAGAGTTGCAGAATCGATGGATATTTTTTTCCCCATCTTCCACCGGGGATGCTTCAGGGCATCTTCGGGTGTGATATTGTGCAGCTCATGCAGAGATCTATCAGCAAATGGCCCTCCAGATGCTGTTAAGATGATCCTCCGCAGATCGGATTTATTACGCCCTTCAATGCATTGAAATATGGCACTGTGTTCGCTGTCAACGGGGAGAATGCTGCCCCCGTATTTTTTCGATGCCTCCATTACTATGTCACCTGCCATGACGAGCGATTCTTTATTTGCCAGGCCTATTGTTTTGCCGGCCCGTATAGCTGATAGCGTAGGTGGAAGCCCGGCAGAACCGACAATTGCCGAGAGAACGAAATCTGATTCTTTATAAGCAGCAGCCTCTAAAACTCCTTTTTGACCTGATAATATTTGCAGGGAGGGAGCGTGCCTTTTGCCCAGCCTCTTCTTTAATTCCTTTGCAGCTTCCTCATCAGCAAGTGCAACAACTTCAGGAGAGAAGGTCTTTATCTGCTTTTCAAGTAATGTGACGTTACTGCCGGCAGTGAGCACAGAGACCTTGAAATGATTTCTGTGACGTGAGACAATGTCCAGGGCATTTCTTCCCACAGAACCGGTAGAACCAAGGATAGTCAAACGTTTCATTGGAATTTATTTATGGGCCGTGCGCTATCCCGGTAAAGGATAGTAAAAAATAGAGAACGGGTCCCCCGAACAATACACCGTCAATTTTATCCAGGATACCACCATGGCCGGGTATGATAACACCTGAATCTTTAATGCCAGCATCGCGTTTAAACATAGATTCTACGAGATCACCGATGATTGTCGTGGCTCCTATCATTATACCAATTATGAAAGCGGACGAAGGGGAAAGTAACTGTATGAAAGCGTAGCTGAGAAAGAGTGAGCATAGTGCCCCGCCTGCAATAGACCCGACAGCCCCCGCAATAGTCTTATTTGGGCTTACTGCTGAGTATAGCCTGCGTTTCCCGAAGCCTTTGCCGGCATAGTAAGCAACAGAATCTGAAGTCCATACCAGTGCATAAAGAAATATGATCCATTCAGGTCCAAGTTCCCTTATCTGTATCTGAAATGCGAGTAATGCGGGGATATAGAGAAGCCCGAGAATGGGGGGGGAGATGTCCTGGAGTGATGAGAGCGGATCTTTTTTCGAAAAGAGTCTGATACTCATGACGGTCATCACAGAGGTAGCGGTCACTGCGAAAAGAAGTTCCATTGAGAGATAAGAAAAGCCCAGAACAATGAGCCCGAGAAAAAGGCACGCATACTTCAGTATCCCTTTTACATGGTACATGGAGTAGAATTCTGTTATTGCTATTGAAGATACACCCAACAGCAAGAAGAGGAAAAACCGTGGGGGAAGATACATGATGTAGAGGTAAAAAAGTGGTAAAAGTATTGCTGCAACGATAAGTCGCTTAAAGTGCATTTGACCTCATGGGAATTTTACCAAATCTCCTTTCCCTTCTCTGGTAGTCATGTATTGCGAGGAGCAGTTCTTCCTTGGTAAAGTCAGGCCAGAGCGTATCGGTGAAATATAGTTCAGAATATGCGCTCTGCCATAGGAGGAAGTTGCTCATTCGCATTTCTCCGCTTGTACGAATAATGAGATCAGGGTTAGGGATGCCGGCGGTATCAAGGTGGGCAGTTATAGTATCCTCTGACAGATTATGATGGTTGATATTTGATTGAAGTATCTTCTTCACAGCTCTCAAAATTTCATTACGCCCGCTGTAACTTAACGCTGTAATGAGGATCATGCCATTATTTGAAGCAGTATGTTCTTCTGCCTCACGGATAATTTTCTGTATATGCTCAGGGAGCCTCCACGTCTCTCCTATTGTTTTGAAAACGACATTATTTTTTGTGAGTTCTGAAAACTCTTTTTTGAGATAGAACTCGAGTAATTTCATTATGGTCGCTATTTCAGATGATGGCCTTTGCCAGTTTTCTAAAGAGAATGCATACAGCGTTAACGCCTTTAATCCGATCTCCACTGAAGCATCGATGACCTCTTTTGAACGCTCTACACCGCGCCTGTGGCCCTCGAATCTCGGGAGACCGCGCTGCTCAGCCCATCTGCCATTTCCATCCATGATAATGCCTATATGTTTTGGTATGTGTCCTGTTAACAGCATCAGTAGTTCCCCTTACCAGACCTTTTTAATTGAATAAACATAGAGACTTGTCCTGAAGGGATTCCCTCCCTTCAGGATATTACCCGCTTTTATTCCAAAGGTCGGACTTGCAAGAACCAATATCTTGCTCCCGGCAACAGTGTAATCGAGTATTGTACCGCTTATATTATCAACATAAATACTTTCTTCCATTGAAAGACCGTTCCACCATACGTTTTTAATCTGAGAGTTCTTGTAGCCAATAGCCCTCAACGATTTTATGAGAGGGGTCCTTTGAACAAACAGGACTTCATTATTTACTGCGAATAGCCTGTCTTTTATAGACCATTCACCCCGGTCGATCATTTCCTCGGACGCCCCGACGAATGCTTCCATGTCTGTTTTAATCTCTAGAGTCCTTTTAGGGGCGTATGATTTCTTGAAAGTCGTCAAAAACCCCCCTGTGCTGGATTCACTCCGCCATAACCTCAAACCCTGACTATCATAGAGATTAAGAAACCCTGTCTCATCGTAAGCAGTGATTACCTTGCCCTCCAGGGGACTATCAGAATATATGAAATCGTAAATGTTAATTCCCTGAGGAAGTTCGAGTTCGTCCCCTTGTTCATATTCTCCCTCCCACACGATATAGAACACCGGGCCATCAAACCCTACCCCGGGGGAATATTTCTGGGCCAGGAGTCGATTGCCCATTTTTCTCATAAAAAAGTCGTTTTCATACATGATCATAAATTCAGTTCCTTGGAGCTCATAGACGTATGATTTTACCTGCTTGTTCCCCATTTTAGTCACGATCACCTCATCCCTGCCGTTTTGATTCAAGTCAATTGATTCCAGCCAGATGTACTCATCAAGCGGGGAGCCTTCTATAGTGATACCACCGAGCGCAGGTTGCAGATCGACCCCGAGCGTATAAATCCTGATTTTTGAGTCTGTGCAGATGATGATCTCATGTTTACCGTCCCCGTCAATGTCGCCGGAGGTAATGAACCTGGAGCTGTAAGGCAGATCGAACTTCAATATAACTTCATCTTTAATGTCTGTGAGGAATTCCTCTCCGAATTTGAGTTCCTTCGTATATGAAGCTTCGATCGGAATGTTCATTTCATGCAGTAGTGTGCCATCCGGGACCCAGTAAATCTTTTGAGTAAGAATCGTCTCAGACTCTGTTGCTTGAGCTGTCAGAAGAAGGGCGATATCTGCCTTAAGTCTTATAGCTTCCTCCATAATCTTTGATGGGTCTTCGCTCTCAATGCCTGTATCGATCATGGTGAATCTTTCAGTCCCCTTCAGTTTTCTGTAATACGAATCGGCCAGGTACCAGTCAATAGTGCCTGATTGACAAAAAAGCATATTCACTCGCATAGCTGATATACGGACCGTATCTCCAGTTTTTGCATCACCTTCTATTACTTCTGCTGTTGAAGAATCTGCCCCGACTTCATTTATCTCCAGCGTACCTACTGTAGACTCCAGATTTCCTAATATTTCCTTTGTAACAGGATGCTTGAAAGGAGCTACTTCTCGTATGATCTTAAATCGCATCCCAGGCTTTAAGGAGGCTTCTGTCCCAAGGTTTATTACAACCGTCTTATCCTCTGCAGTTACGATTGTTCCTGTTGCGGGGATGAAATATGAGAGCGTTTCATCTTTGATAATGTCCAGTGGATTGTCCCCGGCACGTGCCGTGCCTGAAAGACAGAAAGAGAAAATTGCAGAACAGAAAATAAAAAGAGAAAGCAATGATGCGCAAGACACCAAAGCTATCCCTTTTCTCCGGACCGCCTGAAAGTTATTATTTTTTTTACCGATTGGTCCTTGTATCATAGTAGAATTTTCCCGGTATACCCATATTGGTTACAATGATTGGGTTCCTTCCCTAGAGTTCCTGCATATTAAGGAATTCCCGTAAATTACATATGGTATGTAACACTCCCGCGTTATTACAACGTAACTGAAAGATTCTTGCATCATATTATTATATACTGATAACTTTATTTGATGCTCGGTTCTTTTTTATTTTTTGTGATGGTTTTACCTCAAAGGCATTGAGTTTTCCTGTGTTATGCGGTAAAGAGAAAAAGAGCATCAGGTTTTCCCCACCTCTCTTGAGAGTTTATCGAGTACTCCGTTGATAAACGGAGCAGAATCTGTTGAGGAAAATTTTTTTGCTATTTCAAGTGCCTCATTAATTGTCACAGCAGACGGGATGTCTTTCCTGTATAGTATTTCATATGCTGCGAATCTAAGGATATTTCGATCTACAGCAGCCATTCTCTTAAGTAGCCAGTTTTCTGTTACCTGCTCAATCATCGTATCTATATGATCAATCTTATCCAAGGTCCCGGTTACAAGGTCCTCGGTAAAGTTCTTAACGTCTCGATGTTCTTTCTTGTCGGCCCAAAATTCCTCGAGATCTTTTTTTTCGATCTTTTTCCCTGTAAAATCCAGCCTGAATAATATCTGAAGTGCATACTCTCGTGCCTTGCGCCGTTGCATGATTTTTTTAAATAAGGACTGAGTACCAGAATTCCCTTATATTTATTCTGTCTTCCGGTACTGTGTGCAGTGCATTGAAGATATAAGTCACAATTTTTTGAGAAGCTGGGCCATTTCGATAGCGGTCATTGCGGCATCCCATCCTTTATTGCCACTTTTTGTGCCGGCTCTCTCGATTGCCTGCTCTATGGTATCAGTCGTTATAACGCCGAACGTTATCGGTAAGCCTGTCTCGAGTGATACCGTAGCAATACCCTTTGAAACTTCAGAAGCAATATATTCAAAGTGTGGGGTGGCCCCTCTTATGATCGTACCCAGGCAAATGATGGCATTATAAGACCCTTTCAGAGCCAATTTTTTAGCAGCCATGGGAATTTCAAAAGAACCCGGAACTTTTACTACAACGATATCATCCTCCTTTGCCCCATGCCGTAAAAGTGCATCCTGCGCACCTTCAAGAAGTCTTGCCGTAATGAAATCATTGAACCTGCTAATAATAATCCCGAACTTTAAACCTCTAGCCAGAAGTTCACCTTCAATAATCTTCATGGATACCTCCCTGTTTATACATTATCCAGTAAATGCCCGAGTTTTTTCTTTTTGGTCTTGAGATATATGATGTTCCTTTCATGAGGCTTCATTTCCATTGGAACTCTTTCAACAACTTTTAGGCCATACCCTTCGAGTCCAACAATTTTCTTGGGGTTATTTGTCATGAGTCTCATCTTCCTGACGCCAAGATCTACGAGTATCTGGGCGCCTATACCGTAATCCCTGAGGTCAGGTTTGAACCCTAGCTTGATATTCGCCTCTACAGTATCAAGTCCCTTGTCCTGAAGTTCATAGGCTTTTAATTTATTCATAAGGCCTATACCCCGGCCTTCTTGTTTCATGTAGAGAATGACACCCTTGCCCTCTTTTTTAATCATTTCCATTGCCTTGTGAAGCTGTTCTCCACAGTCACATCGTACTGAACCGAGGACGTCTCCTGTGAGACACTGCGAATGAACCCTCACGAGAACCTCATCGTCCGGTCTTATCTCTCCTTTCACAAGTGCAACATGGATGTTATTGTCTATATCATTTGCGTAGGCTATCGCAGTAAACTCACCGCCGTATTTTGTTGGCAATGTTGCCGTTGCAGCCCTTTTTACAAATAACTCTGTCCTCATCCTGTATTTGATAAGGTCTTTTATGGTAACGATTTTCAGGTTGTGTTTTTTGGAAAATTCCATAAGTTCAGGGACCCTAGCCATGGTACCGTCATCACTCATGATCTCGCAAATAACACCGGCAGGATAGAAATTTGCGAGTTTTGCCAGGTCAACAGAACCTTCTGTTTGTCCTGCTCGCTGGAGAACACCGCCTGGTCTCGCCCTGAGCGGAAACACGTGGCCGGGTCTTACAAGGTCTTGCGGCTGCGTTTTTGGATCGATAGCGGTCATTATCGTTTTTGCCCTGTCTGCTGCCGAGATTCCTGTTGTAACACCCCGTTTTGCCTCAATTGATACGGTAAATGCAGTACCGAAAGGTGATGTATTGTCATCGGTCATCATGGGAAGCTGCAACTCCTCTACCCTTTCAGGTGTGAGTGAAAGGCAGATAAGTCCCCTTCCGTGGCGTGCCATGAAGTTAATTGCCTCCGGTGTTACCGACTCTGCCGCCATACATAGATCGCCTTCGTTTTCTCTGTCTTCATCGTCAACTAGAATGACCATCTTCCTGTTTGCTATCTCGTCAATTGCTTCGTCGATTGTATTGAATTTATATTTTTCCATTCTTACCCACTCCTTGCTGGATTGAAAATATCCAAGTCAGTGAACCGCTACCGGCACATGCATGGGATATCATCATGTCGTATGCTTTTTTATGATAAATACCCCTTTTCCAAGAGTAGCTTAGCGAACCGGACGTCTTTATTCCCGTACCTGTCCAAAAATCTTACAACATATTTCCCTAATATATCTGCCTCGATGTTGACGGTATCGCCGGGACCTTTAAATCCCATAGTCGTAAGTTTTGCCGTATGCGGAATGATCACAACGGTAAAACCTTTCTTGAATACGTCGACAATTGTGAGGCTTATGCCATCTACGGCAACCGACCCTTTTTCAACAAGAAATCCCATGATGTATCTAGGCGCGTGAATTGTGAATCTTGTCATGTCACCTAGGGGTTCGTTTGAAAGTATCTTACCAACACCGTCTACATGCCCTGTAACAAAGTGCCCCCCTATCTTCGAGGCAGGGCTTAATGAAGGCTCGAGATTAACGGCGTCGCCTGCCTTGAGGATGCCGAGGGTTGAACTCTTCAGAGTTTCCTCCGAGAGGTCAAAAGAAAGGCAATTATTACTCTTATTCACTACGGTAAGGCATACGCCATTGACCGAAATGCTGTCTCCAAGCTTTGCGGAAGCAGCAACGTCCTGCGATTTAAGAGAAAGAACGATTCGGTTGCTCTTTCTCCGTAGCGACACGATCGAGCCCATTTCAACAATTAAACCTGTAAACACGTTATTCTTCTACATCTATAGTAAAATCAAATGTATACTGATATATTCCGAAGAAATCGACTGTTTCCGTCCATCCGGTCTCTATCCTTACCCCCTTAGAAGTTTGTGAAACATTAATATCCTTTTCTTCGATAGGGATATTCATTTCCTGTGCCCTTTCATAGACTTGTGTCTGCGTCCTGTTGATTTGGGTCGCTACACTTATTCTTGCAATTGCCTTTGCTTCACTCTTGAAGGCCGAATACTTATAGTAGGGAATACCTAATTTAATCCCCACATAGACCATACAAGCAAGAATTAATAAGACGAATACAGACTTGACAGATCCATGTGCATTATTGAGTGTTCTTGCTTTTCTCATTTTGTTGACCTCCCTATTCTATGAGATGCCCTATTCTTCCAAATCGTATTTTGTCGAGCGGTGACGAGGCTTTGGAATCCCATGAAAAGTATATAATAAGAGCCTTTCCCTTTATATCATTAATATCAACAAACCCCCAGAACCGACTATCATGGCTCTGGTCCCGGTTGTCCCCCATGACAAAAAACTTATTCTCAGGGACAACTATAGGCCCAAAATTATCTCTTGATCCGAATTCGTGTGGGAAAATAGCGTCATCGGTATGCTGTATATAAGGTTCATTTATTTTTTCCCCGTCTATGTAAATAACCTTGTTTTTAGATTCGATCTTGTCCCCTCCAGTTGCAATGACCCTTTTAATAAAGTCTTTTTTCGGGTTCTCGGGATATTTAAAAACTATTATATCCCCTCTCTCCGGTTTTTTAAATACCAAAACTCTTTTATCAGAAAAGGGTATCTGTGTGCCATATATGAATTTATTGACAAGAATATGGTCACCTATCAGAAGGGTGTCTTCCATAGAACCGGACGGTATTTTAAACGCCTGTATGACATATGCTCTTATAACGAGAGCAGCGATGAGTGCTATTATTATGGCTTCTGCATATTCCCTGAAGAGTCTCTTTTTGTCTTCCAATCTATTACCCCCAATAATTTGTAATAGGTCAGGTACGGCGCCTTCCCCTGTCATTGTTCCGGGAAAAACACAACGAACATCTGACCATTTGCTTCAGCTACCAATGAGATTATTGGTAAAGCTTTATATTTCTCTCTCCCGAAGGGAAGAAAGATAATATACCCCTCTCCAGCCGTTGGAGGTGCAAGTCCGCCCTAAGTCCGGGCGGGTCAAGTGTGAGGGGCTTTACTATGACCCCATAGGTTAATTGTTTCCTTCCGCAAGCATCTGAAAGACTAGTCCTGCTGATCCGATAATCCCTGCGTTATCCAACAGGGAAGAAGGAATGATTTTTACCGTATCAAAGATTTGCTTTAATGACCGCCTGGAAGCTTCCTTGATGGCTTCCTGTATATAGATATCCCAGGCTCCTATGAGACCGCCTGAAAGGATAATAGCCTCGGGACTCATGATATTAATAATATTTGCAATTCCTACCCCAAGATACCGCCCTGTATCTTTAAGGAGTTCGCGCGCAAGGTTATCACCGTCGAGTGCCGCTTTATTTACATCCTCTGCCGTCAGCTTGTAGAAATTACCGCCACAGGTTTCCGCCAACGTGCTCTCTCTCCCCTGTTCAAGTAAGGAAATAGTTTTTGACAATAGTGCCCGTGCTGAAGCATAAATTTCCAGGCAACCAGCATTACCGCACGGACATTTCTCACCGGAGATATCTATACTCATATGTCCGATCTCAGCCGAGATTCTGAGGAGTTTCCTTTCATAAACTATCCCTCCGCCGATCCCTGTCCCCAGGGTGAGAAGAATAAAATGAGAAAAGTTTTTTCCAACTCCAACCCAATGTTCACCAAGGGCAGATGTATTAGCATCATTCTCAAGAAATACGGGAACGCCAAATTTTTCTTTAAAAACTGCTGGAAAGTCAATATCTTCTAAAAAATGAAGGTTTGGGGAAACAAGGACCCTCCTGTTTTTCCGATCAATAAGCCCCGCAACACCAATACCTATTCCTGCAATCTCATCGGAAAAAAGATCATCCGCTGATTTCAGGAGGATATCCAGGGGCTTCTCGGAAGTTGGTTCCTTGATCTTTCTGATGAGCTGACCTTCCCTCGAAACGAGAGCAATCCTCATATTTGTGCCTCCGAGATCGATACCGATTGCAAAGTTTTTCCCCGTGGCTTTCATTCTTCCTGCAGCACCTCTATTGCTATCTCGGGGCACATCTGAGCGCACATGGAGCAGCCTGTACATCTTTCGATATGTTCTGCAGATGCCGGGAAATACCCCTTTTTATTGAATCTATTTTCGATGACAATGACTCCCGGTGGACATGCATCAATACAATAACCGCATCCCTTGCATAATTCCTTATCTATTATAATCATCCCTTTCATTAATTATTTATCTTAAAAACGCTATTGAGCAACTCCCTGGCATGTTTTCGGGAAACGTCTGTTATCGAGCCACTCAACATTCGAGCAATCTCGTCAAGTCTTTTAGCCCTGTCGAGCTCCTTGACCTCAACACGCACCCTTTCATCCCTTAGTCCCTTAACTATTTTGAGATGAAGGTCGGCCTTGGCTGCAATTTGTGGAAGATGTGTCGTGCAGAGTACCTGGTGTGTACGGGATAGTTTCCTGAGTTTTTGTGCAACATGTTCTGCTGTTTTACCCCCTATGCCGGTATCAACTTCATCAAAAATGAGCACGGGTATATTGTCAAAATCAGCAAGAATGGTTTTCAAAGCCAGCATTACCCTTGACAGTTCCCCGCCCGATGCTGTCTTTATGAGTGGTCTTGGTGGTTCACCGGGGTTTGCAGAGAACAGGAATTCAACCCTGTCAAAACCATGGGGTGAGATTTCTCCCCGCCCGATGCTGACAAAAAATTCAGCATCACCGAGAGCCAGCTCGCTTAACTCCTGCTTGACAAGCCGTTCGATCCTGCCGGCTGTTTCTTTTCTCTTTTCTGAAAGGGCACGTGCAGCCTCCTGGAGCATAGCCTCTTTTTCATAAAGGGCTGCCTTTACAGAATCCAGCCTTTCATCTGTATGTTCAAGGATCGTGCACTCTTCCTCTGCTTTATCCCGGTATTGCAAAATTGCATCAATCCCCTTGCCGTATTTTGTCTCAAGCCTTTTTATGATCTCCAGTCTGTCGTCAATTAAAGATAACCTTCCCGGATCAAAATCATAAGAATCCTTATATCCCCTCAGGGAGATAGCTGCATCCTCGATGAGCGGGAGTGCGGACTCGAGCGAGTTGAGGATTTGACACATCGTATTGTCTATAGAAGTCGTTTCCTTTACCTTTGCAATTATAGAGGAAAGTTGTTCCATGCAAGAATTATCGGAAGCATAGATCATTGCATATGCAGTTTCTGTCAGTTCTTTTAATCTCCCCAGGTTTGAAAGAATGGTTCTTTCTCTCATAAGGCTCTCTTTTTCACCCTCTTTCAAATCTGCACTAACGATCTCCTGAACCTGGAACCTGAGGAAATCAAGCCTCTGTGCCCTTTCCTTCATATTTTCCAGTAACGCGGCCTCCTCTCCTTTCAGATGCTGAACTTCTCTAAATAGTGATTGCATGTATTCCACTTCTTCATTGAGCTTGCCGAAAGAATCAAGAAAGAACCTATGCTTATCGACAGACAGCAGACTTTGGTGCTCGTGCTGTCCGTGTATATCAACGAGGGATTTTGCAAGTTCATTAAGGGTGTGCAGGTTTACCATGGTGTCATTTATAAATGCCCTGCTCTTGCCTGTTGAAGAAATTGACCTTCTGAGTATGAAGTCGTCCGATATATCAATGCCCCTGATGGTGCGTTCATGAGCAACACCTCCTTCGAAATATGCCTGGACGACCGCCTCACGCTCTCCTGCTCTCAGTATATCCGACTGTGCCCTGCTGCCGAGACAGAGACTGAGCGAGTCGACGATGATAGATTTACCGGCACCTGTCTCACCTGTGAGAACGTTGAGTCCTTCTTCGAACCTGACTGTCAGGTCATCTATAATTGCGAGATTCTTGATTCGGAGTTCTTTTAGCATCCATCTCTTTCACACAGGAAAAACGTTGTTTAATAGCGTATTATAAACCCTTTATGATCCCCGACGAACGTTTCCCAGTGAACCTTAATATCTATGACCCTCGCGCCAGGCGGACCGGTGTAACATTCTTTTATGGCCTGATCGATTACTTTTTTTTCTCCCTCAAATACTGCTTCAACGCTACCGTCATAGAGATTTCTTACCCAACCTTTCAAGCCAAGATTTAGTGCCAGGTCTCTTGTGAATGCCCTGTAGCATACCCCCTGAACCCTTCCTGAGATCACCAAATGAGCTTTCGTTTCTGCCATGGTTATTGCATTATAGTATACACGCAAATGGCCGATTTATTCATGTGTCATTAGTGGCAGGTATCATATCCTGGGCAGTATGCCTGTTTCATTTCTGAGCATAATAGACTGGCTATCCGGTCATGCTTCCATTCCTGTGATGCAATCAAAACAGCAACTTCAATGAAAACAGTTGGCTGAAATTATCAAAAACCGTTTAATAAAAAACAAAACCTGCAAAGCAATTTTACGATATAGAAATTATATTATGTGCCTCATTACCCTGATGGTAGTGAGACATCCGAGATATTCTAAAAGGAAAGGAGGTGACTTATATGAAGAAAGCAAGAGTATTAATTGCAGCATTCGTCTGTTTTTTTGTATTGGGCTCGATGTCTTTTGCTGATGAGGTGAAAAAAGTGGGGAAGGCAAAAGAGAGGCAGATTACAGGAGAGATTGTTATGCTTGATGTTGAAGCGGGAACCCTAACGGTTAAAAGTAAAAGGCAGGAGGTTGCTCTAGAAAAAAATGACAAGACGAAAGTACGGTTAGGCCGGGAAAAGAAGGAGTTTTCCGATCTTAAGAAAGGTGAAAGAGTAAAGGCTATGTATATTGAAGCTGACGGGAAAAAAATAGCAAAGAGTATTTCGATAAAGTCGTCAACAGAAAAGGCAATGAATTAATAAAAGTTGCCATCATTAATAAGGGGGACGGTTTGTCCCCCTTATAATACTATCATCGGCTTTTCTTCTTTTTTATTCCATCTCTGAGTTCCTGAACATTATTTATATATATCCCCAAGTTTTAGCTGAAATATGGGTTGTCAGGTGTCGGAGCAAGATGTTCAAGGTTGACTTCCCGAGTATTTCTAACTCATGAAAGTCTCCAAGGTATCAGCTTTCTTTTCTGTCAGGGGAAATAAGTACTGCCAAATCTTGGAAGGGGTTTCCTAATTAGGTATATAATATATATAAAAAATTAGGAGGTTCTCTTTGAAGAAAAAGATATCCATGAGTCTCGCTTCGCGTGTGGAGCATCTTCCGCCGTATCTGTTCGCTTCCATTGACAGGATGAAACAGCAGGCTATCAAAAAGGGAATTGACCTTATTGATCTGAGCATCGGTGACCCTGATTTACCAACACCGTCTCTTATTGTGGATGCCATGAAAAAAGCTGTTGAAAAACCATCAAATCACCGGTACCCCTCTTATGAAGGCATGCTATCTTTTAGAGAATCTGTTGCCGGTTGGTATAAAAAGAGATTTGGTGTCAAGCTTGACCCGAATGGCGAGGTGCTTTCACTCATTGGTTCAAAAGAGGGTATCGGTCATATACCTTTGGCATTTGTCAACCCGGGCGATTTCGTGCTGGTGCCGTCCCCGGGCTATCCCGTATATGCAACAGGTACATTATTCGCAGGTGGCAAGAGCTACATAATGCCTCTGAGAGAAGAGAACAGTTTCCTGCCTGACCTGGAGAGTATCCCGAAAAAAGTTCTTCAGGGATCTAAGCTCCTGTTTGTAAACTACCCAAATAACCCGACTTCCGCAATCGCACCGACTAGTTTTTTCAAGGAAGTGATTCGTATTGCCTTAAAATATAACATTATTGTATGTCACGATGCATCGTATACCGAGATTTATTTCGGCGAAAAGCCTCTCAGTTTCATGCAGATACCAGGAGCAAAACTGGTCGGCATAGAGTTCCATTCGCTCTCTAAGACATATAATATGACAGGATGGAGAATAGGGTTTGCCGTCGGAAACAGCAAGGTTTTGGAGGGACTCGGAAAGATCAAGACAAACCTCGACTCGGGTGTCTTTCAAGCTATTCAGGAAGCCGCAATAGCTGCCTTCCATATGGATAGCCGTGACCTCGCATGGATTAGGAATACGTATAAGGTGAGGAAGGATATACTTCATGCTGGGTTAACGAGGCTCGGTTTGCATGCTGTAAATCCAAGCGCAACCTTTTATATCTGGGCTAAGGTACCCCCGCGGTATAACTCTATGAAATTTGTTAACCTTATGCTGCGTGAAGCGGGAGTCCTTATAACTCCTGGAAACGGATTTGGGGAAGCCGGAGAGGGATTTGTAAGGTTTGCGCTCACAGCAGAAGAGAACAGGATCCGGGAAGCTGTTGAGAGAATGACGGAGATACTATAACAAAATGTCTTTTTCATATATTGGGATTGGTTCCAACCTAGGTAACCGACATGAGAACTGTCTGCGAGCTATAGACCTTCTTCAAAAAAAGGGGGTCACAGTAAAGAACAGATCCTCAATGTATGAGACAGAACCCTGGGGTGTCAAAAACCAGCCACGCTTCATCAATATGGTTGTGCAAGTCGAGACAGCACTTGAACCAAACGAACTTTTGAACCTTTTGAAAAGTATTGAAAAAGAGATGGGGAGAGTAGATTATTTTCATTGGGGGCCCCGCATAATTGACCTTGACATCCTTCTTTTTAATAACACTGTCCTGAGCGAGGAAACCATCAAAATCCCCCATCCCTTTTTACACGAAAGGGAATTTGTTTTAAGGCCTCTCAATGAAATTGCGCCGGATGTCATTCATCCATTATTCCATAGAAGTATCGATGAACTCACAAAGAGATTACTCAAAAATCGGGACAGATAAATATAAGGGAAAGGCACTTCAAATTCCTTCTTTTTACAATAAAATAGTATTCGATGATGTTCTCAGCTCCAAAGTCAATGAGCTAATGTTTATGCTTTTACCAGTAATAAAATTCTCCCGCCCCAAGACTACGAACCGGGATGAGAATACCACCTATTGTAGAATGCGCGCAAGAGTACCCCCGGTAACAGGGGATATCGCAGGCTTTTAATATTTGCCCATCCTTTGTCTGAAACTTCCAATACTGTTGTGCTGGCATACCGCCAGGTCTATCTGTAGAATCCATCAGAAGTACCAGCTTATTATCGTCAATGCAATCTTTCCGATTACCATTGTTAAAGCAATCTTTCGGATAACCCTGTGAAATAGCCCACGTTCCTACTCCCTTGCCACTCCATAATTCGAACATATGCTTGCCCTCACTGCTTGTTGGCATCCGCCATTTGTCGAAGCCTAACAGTTTGTGTACATTATAATTATATGCTCCGCGTGCGTAGAAAAATATATGATCATATGTGTGTGCATCTGCTGCAATATAACCGCGAGGAACGTTCGCCGGATCGCTCGCTATACGTAAAGCATTCCATACGTCGTATGGATGGATCATAAGACCGGTATGGGTTTCAATTATAGCGTCTTTGGGAATCGGAAGGGGCTTCATCGATATCTGTGCTGTCCTGTTATTTTTGTATTGTTCGATAGCGTTGAGAATCAGTTGATCGGGGGCATCTGTTGCATGATAGTATTCTATTGTGAGTTCAAGCAACGACAGCTGTATAGCGTCGAAATAATCGAATTGTGCCTGTATCTGCTTAGAATCATCAGGCCCGAGGAACCTGTGTTTATTTTTTACTATCCTGCTCCAAACCTTGATGAGTCCTTCGGCGCCGCCTATCCCAACCAGTTGATTGTTAATCTCTGAGGCCTGAGGCAATATTTGCTCTCCTATAATTCTTTTAATACGCTCTATTTCAGATGCAATCCATTTTTCATTCTCCGGATTCTGGGGCACGGTAACAAGAAACGACAAAGAGTCAGACGTGCTCTTGATCTTACACATAAGAGGATTGATCTGGCCGATTCGTATATTGTAATCAGTCTGGGTTATCTGAGCTGAAAGCTGTTCATAAATACTGTCCATCTTGTCTGAAAGCTGGGAGATCATTGTTTTAATTTCTTCCAGTGTATCCTGCACTTCACTATAGTCACCACCTGTACCGAACATCTTGAGCGCCCAGCCAAACAACTTACCACCTGCGGAGCTAATTGCCCCTTCAGCAATTTTATCTAGCATTTTGGTAACAATGTCAGAAGTGTCACCGGCAAATAATTGTGCTGAATAAAATGAGTGTGTCTTGGTAGGGTCGCTTTCGAGTTCCGCCAAGAGTATTTCGATAAAGCTATTAACCCCTCCGTTGCTTTCAGCTTCTGCCATGAATGCCATATGGCTGAAATACTGCCCGGAATTATGAAAGCTTTCACCGATATCGACAGTCTCAGGTATCTCAAGAAAATCCTTTATGATTGTCGTCGCCTCGTCAAGGGTTTTTTCCGGGTGCTTATCAAGGTAGGTACTGACCATTGTAGTAACGACATTGACGTAAATAATATCTGTTTCAGGATTGAAATTGTTGACATCTGTTTTGAGTTCAGCAGCAAATTCCTGAGACCCCTCATTTCCACCGGTGACTATAACCCTGAAATTTTTTGGAAGTCCTTTTATGCCGATTAGAAATGTTCCCTCATCATTGGTTTCAACCTTTGTATTCAGTTGTACGTTGTCTGAATCGAAGACACTCACCGTTGCACATGAAATCGGAAATTCAGCAAATACCCACCCACGTATATACTCTGTTTTGGGACTACTGTCGTCACCGCCACACCCGATCAGAAGCAGAACGACCATCGACAATATACCAATAATCTCACGTATGTCTCTCATCTGTGCCATCCTTTCGTCTCGGAGAAAGTTTGGAAATAAACCTTTTCTGGTGCAGCAATGAACAAAAGAGTTATCCCCCGCTATTCACGCCGAGCATGCCATAACATAAAATTTTAGCATTAAAACAGCCTTACGTCTATCTAAAACATAATTCATAAATCTGTCTTCAGGTGTTGCTTTAAGTAGAAGGAAAGTGTTTGTTTAAAGAAGAAATTGACTGAAGTTTCACCCTCTTAATTTTGCGTGTTTGTGGGTGGCTCTGATAAAAATCAGGTGTTTCTTACGGGACGAAAGACGCATGGCATTCGAGAGAGGATTACTTCAAATATCCTTCCCGTAATAAATGCCTTTTAACCTTTACATACTTGTGTCGAGTATAATTGATAATAATTATTGACTAAGATATTTCGAGCAGAGACAATTGAAAAAGAGACTAACATCTTTCCCCGCAGGTTATTTCGTGCCGTAATGTATTAAGCCTTTTTTGAAAATTCCCCGAAATTCTTGAGAACCCTCAGCCCTATTCCCTGACTCTTTTCAGGATGAAACTGTGTCGCAAAGATATTGTCTTTCCATACCATGGACGTAAAGCGCACACCATATTCAGTTGTCGTCGCAATAATATCCTTATCCTGAGGAATAACAAAGAAGGAATGCACAAAATAGAAAAAGGCTTCATCTTTTATGCCATTAAGTATAGGTGGCCTTCTGGAAATCGTTATATTATTCCATCCCATATGCGGGACTTTCAGGTTTACCTGAAACTTCACAACCTTCCCTTCGAAGATATGAAGACCTTTGCAGAAACCGAACTCTTCTGATTCAGCGAATAACACCTGTAATCCGAGACAGATCCCGAGATAGGGTTTCCCTCTCTCGATAGACCTTACAATGGCGTCTACAAGTGCCAGGTTCTCAAGGTTTCTCATACAGTCTTTGAAAGAGCCAACTCCCGGAAGCACGATGGCATGAGCATTGTCAAGTGCCCCTGGATGTGAAACTACCTGTGCATCAATACCTACCTTTAGGAATCCTTTTTCAACGCTCCGTAAATTTCCCATGCCATAATCAATAATTGCAATCATAACATTCTATTATACAAAAAGAATCGCAGGTAAAAATGAGGAAAGTACATTTGGACATACTCGCGGTAAAACATACAGAAAAGATATTCAGGTGAGTAATATTATCTGAAAGATAGTCCCACTCTGTAAAGATTGACGTTTTTCATATTGCACCACCTTACGATACTGGACCTCGGGAAATCCCATATGTTTGCCAACTGCACTTGAAGGTTTAGCCCCCGGTTGAGGGGCATGTCAGTGTAAAAGCCCATACCAGAATCGCTGATATCAAAGGTTGTGCCATAATTGACCTTTATTCCGCGGTCGATCGAAAAAGCATAGATAACAGGCAGATTTATGATATTACGTTTGAGATTTCTTTTTTCCTCAACTATTATTTTTTTCTCCTTGTTATATATGAATCATATTGCGGAATATTTGTCAACTCTATAATGATATTAGGTATCCCTTTTATCAAGCAAGCATAATAGGTTACAGGATAATCTCTTTCGTTGACACGATTTATTTTTACTTGATATACTCGATAAGAATTACAGTAATGCATACAGAAAACAGGTATAAGCTCTCTAAAAAGTCACGCTATTTATTATCAAGAACAAATAAAAGTTCCCATTTCGGGTGGCTATGACCTGGAAAGGTTCACATGAGTCTTGTAGGAAGGCTTGAAGACCTTGCCCTTTCAGATATTTTCCAGATACTCAGCATAGGAAGAAAAACAGGCACGCTAATTCTTAAAGGAAGCAGGGGGAACGCGATCATTGTTTTTAAACATGGACTCGTTGTCAGGGCAGAGACAGACAGTTTTGAAGGGACTCTCGCTGATGACCTGTACAAAGCCAGCATCATAAAAGACACAATTTTCAATCTAGCCTCTGAGGTCAAAAAACAACTACCGGACAAGTCAGTACCCGAAATATTATTTGAATTTGGGTCCGTCAGCAGGGAAACACTCGAGAAGATAACAAGAATGCGATTAGAGAAGGTCGTGTATGAACTCCTCTTCTGGCAGGATGGTGATTTCCAATTTGAACTTGATGACACAGATCCGAGAGGAAAGATACAAGTCCCTGACCTAGGTTGGGAGCTGTCTAAAGGAATGAGTCCTGAATACCTTCTCGTGGAGGGTGCACGTGTACATGATGAGTCTTCACAGCAGCGTTTAGTCTCTACCGAAGAATTGACAGGCATGGGGAATAGCGAGGAAGTTTGGGAAGAAGAGTGGGAAGCACAGTCCCCTGTTGAAAGAAAAGACATTTCCTCGTTGAGGGCCCTGACACAGGAATTAAGATTTCCGAATTCTGCATCAGAGATCACGTTACTGATTCTCAGATTCGCTAGCGAGATATTCCAGAGGGGCATTCTTTTTATGGTTGGAGACAAGGATATTGTGGGACTTGGGCAGTTCGGGCTCGAGATAGACAGGGCGGATGAAAAGATAAGGGAGATTATGCTGAATTACGGACAGAGCAATTTCTTGAACAGGATTATTATTGGCAAACAGCCCTACAAGGGGCCTCTGGAAAAGGACCTGATCACAGAGAAGATGGTGGATGAGATCGGGGCAAGCTGGCCTCAGGAGACTGCCCTTTTTCCAATAATTGCAGAGGGAAGGGTCGTCGCACTTTTATACTGCGACAATATGACAGGAGGTGAGAAGATCTCAGAGACCGAAGGCCTTGAAATATTCATAGATCAGGCTGGTCTGGCACTGGAGAAATCATTACTCCAGAGAAGACTTCAGGAAATTGAAAAGAGGATTAATCTGTAATGTTTTTTTCCTTTTAATCTGATAGAATTGAGATAAAGATAGATAAAGATGAGGAACGATAAACAAAACAGATCAATCCTTATCGTTGAAGATTCAACAACTACGCGGGCACTTATAAGGGCAATTGTTGAAGAGATGGGTGACTTTCATACTGTTGAAGCACGTACAGGTTTTGATGCCCTGAAAATCCTCCCCACCCAAGATTTTGACCTTGTTATTACTGATATCAATATGCCGGATATAAACGGTCTTGAGCTCATAAACTTCATAAAAAACAATCCAAAATACAAGGATCTCCCTTTAATAATCGTTAGCACAGAGAGAAGCGAGGAGGATAAAAAGAGGGGTATGGCTTTGGGTGCTATGGCATATATTACAAAACCGTTTAAGGCAGAAGAACTTCATGAAGTTATTAAGCAAGTTATAGCTATATGAAGGCCTCTAAAAAAGAATTTATAGCCGAAGCAGAGGACCTACTGTTTGAATCTCAACAGCTTATTCTTGAAATTCAGGAAACCTACCAGACATCTTTAAACCCTGATACAATCAATGGATTATTTCGATCCATGCATACACTCAAAGGACTTTCCGGCCTGTTCGGAAATCAGGGGATAACAAATCTGAGCCACTCCCTTGAATCGTTGCTTGATGATATGAGACTCGGAAAGATAGACATCACAGATGAGGTGGTAAGGTTCCTTTTTAAAAATCTTGATGTTCTTAGGTCAGCTGTTGAAAGTGTTAAGGAAGACAAGGAACAGGATCTCTCAGGACACATACATGATATAAAATTTTTCAGGGAATCGATAAAAGAGAGCGTGAGCGGCCCGAATATACAAGGTCTTATTGATGAGTCCATTGTCAAAGTTCTCTCTGAGTATGAAGAACACCGGCTGAAGGCAAATATAAAAGCCGGTAAAAGCATTTATCTTTTGAAGGCGGTATTTGACCTTTCAACCTTTGATACGTCACTTGAGGATCTGACACAGAAAATAAAAACAATAGGAGAGCTCATATCAACGCTCCCGACTTCATCTGATATTCCTGACGGCTCAATCGGATTCAACCTCATGTTTGCCAGCAGTAAGTTACTCCATGAATTTAAGGACAGGTTCGTACATGATATAGATGTCCTTGTGCAACCGAAACAACCGGTTACCCAACCGCAAAAAAAGCAGGAAGTATCGATGAAAAGCTCAACCACAACAGTTCGTGTTGATATCGACAAGCTCGACAGGATTCTTAATACAATTGGCGAACTGACCCTAGCAAAAGATGCCATAAAGAGGATCGGTTCTGAGATTGCTGAAAAGCACAGGACTTCTCCGTTTGTTCGGGATGTCAAAAAAATTTCCCATACATTTGAAAGGAGACTTGCTGAATTGCAGGATGAAGTCCTCGAAATAAGGATGGTCCCCATCGGACAGATATTCTCACGTCTCGACCAGGTAATAAGGCGCTATTCCAAAGAAGTGGGAAAGAATATAGATCTGAAGCTTTACGGGGAGGATACCGAACTGGATAAGTCTATAGCCGAAGAAATAGTGGATCCTCTCATGCACCTTGTGAAGAATTCAATAGACCACGGGATAGAAATGGCTGATGAGCGTGTTGTCAAGGGTAAGAAAGAAGACGGGAACATTGTGCTGAAGGCATTTCAGAGGGGAAGCCATGTTGTTATCGAAGTCATAGACGACGGCAGAGGAATCGATGCTGAAAAGATAAGAAAGAAAGCGATTGAAAAAGGTCTTATCGAAGCCGACACTGCCATTGAGAATAGAGAGATTATTAATCTTGTCTTTTCCCCGGGATTTAGTACGAAGGAAGTAGCGAGCGAGATTTCCGGCAGGGGCGTCGGTCTGGATGTCGTAAAAGAGAAAATTTCAATGTTGGGCGGATTTACGGAAATTTCTACTCAACGCGATGCAGGTACAACTTTTACCCTGACATTGCCTATTACACTGGCAATAGTCAAGGCACTTATAGTGAGGGTTGGTAAACACATCTTCGCCCTGCCTTTGACAGCAATCTCCGAGACCGTGGAGATTGAGCATACGGATATCCAGACCATAGAATGGAAAGACGTCTACTACATCAGGGGAGAGATGCTTCCCATCGTGAGTATCGGAAGATTATTTAACATTGATACCGATGAACGCGAGAGGTCGTTTGCTGTTGTTGTAGGATTCGGCAAGCGAAGATTGGGGCTCCTTGTGGATGAGCTCTTGGGACAACCTGAAATCGTTATAAAATCCCTGGGAGAATACCTTAAGGGCCTGAGCGGTTTTGCCGGTGCAGCAGAGGTCGGAAAGCATGAGGTTATTCTTGTCCTCGATGTCGAAGCGATTATTGAAAAATCACTCTTAAAGCAAGAGGGAATGTCACATGTATGAAAAGTATTACGGATTTAAACTGAGGCCATTTAGCAAAACGCCTGATCCGAAATTCCTTTTCCTCAGCCGGGCGCACGAAGAGGCGCTTGCACGGTTGCATTACGCTGTAGAAGAGAAAGAACTCATACTACTGACGGGGGAGGTTGGGAGTGGCAAGACCATGCTCACCCGCGCATTGATGGATTCACTAAGCGAGAAATACAGGATTATTATACTAATCAATCCACGGCTAACGCCGGTCCAGTTTCTGAGAACTATTGCAAAGCGGTTCAATATCGACGTGCCCTACAATTTAAAAGATAACCTGCTGGACGCGATTTACGAAAGAGTCTATGAAGACTATGCTTCCGGGATATCACCGGTAATCATTATAGATGAAGCGCAGCTCATACCAAGCAAGGAGACTTTCGAAGAGATAAGACTGCTTACGAATTTCCAACTTGACGATGTAAACCTCATCAGTCTTATACTTGTTGGACAGACGGATTTAAGAAGGAGATTAAACCATAAGGTATATCTCCCATTAAGACAGCGTATAGGACTCTTTTATCACCTCGGCCCATTAGCCGAAGATGAAATAAAAGCGTATATTGAACATCGGTTGAAGGTTTCCGGTTTAGAAGACCCCCTGTTTACAGAAGGTGCCATGAGACTCCTCTATCAATATTCTAAAGGGATACCGCGGGTGATAAACAGTCTTGCTACATCAGCTCTCCTCGAAGGGGTTGGTAAAGACACGTTTCTCTTGGATGAGTCCCTCGTACATAACGCAGCACGGGAGCTTGGATTAAATGGATATCGCGAAAATTAGGAAAAAATTGAAAGAAACGGCGCCTGGCGGTCAGGAAAGCACCTCTGAGCGTACTATACAGGAAGAGACTGAAAAGACAGAGATGGAGGAGCAAAATAAAGCCCCTGAAGAATCTAAGCCTGTTGCAGAGACCGTAGACAATGAAAAAATAGATATAACAGGCGGCAAGGGCGAAGAAAAAACAGTAGTTGCCTCACAGGTAAAGACGGAAGGGCCGGAAGCATCAAAGACAGACGAAATGATCGAGATACTCACCTTCAGTCTTTTGAAGGAAGAATTCGCTTTCAGAATATCACAACTGGCTGAGATCGTCAGATCCCAGACCATAACCGTTGTGCCGAGGTTGCCGGAATATATCCTCGGTGTGACATCACTGCGGGGTAAGGTCATCCCTGTGCTGGATCTAAAGCTGAAGCTTTCTTTGACTGACAAATCATCGAGAGCTAAAGAAAAAATACTCATCATCAACGGTCCGAAAGGGCCCATAGGAGCAACGATAGACAAGGTAATAGGTGTCGTTCGTGTTGGAAGGAATGAGATTATACCTCCGCCATCCCACCTTACAGAGGCAGAACTCAAGTTTATTGAGGGTATCGCGGTTATAGATAAACGCTTTATCTCGATCATCAATATGGACGAGGTAACAGCTATAAATTTTGAATGATACGATGTGAAGATAAAGGAATATAATTTATTTAACCCTTTGATTTTTTAACGGGAGGGCATTATGGGGCTGATTAAAATTATTAAAGAGCGGATTGAATTGAAGTATATGGTTTTCGTTGTTGCACTCTTAGTTGCCGGCATTGTTTGGTCGGGTGTCCTCTCAATGAAAGTTAAAGACAATCTCTATTCAACGGCCCAGGAAAATCTCGATGCAACAGCTACTATAATTGCACTTGATATCACAAGGGCAATGCATGAGTCAGTTGAGAAAAAGGCGTCTTTATCGAAAGAGATTGTCGACGGTCTCAGGAACGTAAAGGGGATTGAACGGGCAATGATTTTGAATGCCGATGGCAAAGAGGCATTTAAGAAAGATTCAGAGATTTTTGACGCAGAAATCATACGGTCTATGTCTGCTGATATGAAGCCAAAAATCGTTCAAACAAAAAAATCCATTACATACTACAAGCCGCTTAATAATGATTCATACTGCATGAAATGCCATACCCATGAAGGAACGCTCCTTGGTGCGGTTATGGTGACCGCTTCTCTTCAGGAAATTTATGGAAAGAGCACACAATTCATACTTTGGACAACAATTATCTCAATTGTCGGTATTTCTTTCGGTACGTGTCTTTTCTGGCTGATCTTGAGGCGGCTTGTTATAAAGCCTCTCCATACTATCGAAAAAGCGGCACAATCTCTGTCTGACGGGAATCTTTCCTTCGATATCGATATCAAAAAAGATGACGAGATAGGCAGGGTCAGCAAGGCTATCAATTCGTCCGTACAGTCACTCAGTAGTATTCTCGTTAGGGTTAAAAACGGCTCAAAAAGGGTCTCGGATGTTACAGAGAAAGTTGAGGCTGACTTCAAGCAGGTTTCCGAGGCTACGAAGGTTGAGTCTGAAGCAATAGGCAGTATCGCGACCTCAATAGAGGAGATGAATTCAGCCACAGCGGAAATTTCGGACAGTACAGACCGCCTTGCTGTTTCGACAGAGGAAACAGCCACTTCTATGGAAGAAATGGTTAGCAGTATAAGCTTGGTAGCCAACAGTGCACAGGAACTCTCGACAACGGTTGATTCAACGTCGGTTTCAATTGAAGAACTCTCCGCAACGATCAAGGAAGTAGCACATAAGGCAGAAGAGCTCGCTTCTGCTTCGGAAGAGACGCTTGCTGCAACAGAGCAAATTCTGTCTTCCATCAAGGAAGTGGAGCAACGGTCGAAGGACTCTGCAACTCTATCGGAAAAGGTTATGAATGAAGCATCTACATTTGGAATCGGAGCGGTAGAGAAAACGTTGGAGGGGATGAAGAACATCAAATCGTCAGTAGAGACAACCGCGAGTTTTATTACAAAACTTGGTGTGAGGTCAAAAGAAATAGGGAAGATCTTAAATGTCATAGACGAGATAACGGATCAAACGACGCTCCTTGCTTTAAACGCAGCTATTCTTGCTGCCCAGGCAGGGGAGCACGGGAAAGGCTTCTCGGTTGTTGCTGATGAGATAAAGGATCTTGCAGAAAGGACATCGGTATCTACCCAGGAGATTTCCGAGCTTATTCAGTCTGTGCAGGTTGAAGTCAAAGATGCTATATACGCAATGGATGAAGGCCTTAAATCAGTAGATGTAGGATATGCTGTTGCTAATGAGGCAGGAGATGCCCTGAGAAAGATAGTAGAGAGTTCCAAGCAATCGGCAGAAATGTCTTTTTCTATAGAGCGGTCAACTGCTGAGCAAGCCCGGGCAACAAGGCTTGTTTCTGAGGCGATGGAAAAAGTGAAAAATATGGTAGCTCAAGTGGCAACTGCTACTTCTGAACAGAGCAAGGGGGCTCTTCTTATCACGAAGGCAACAGAGAAGATGCGGGATGTCGCGAATCATGTGAAGACAGCAACGGGTGAACAGATCGTGAACGCTAAACAAATATCCGAGTCCATAGAGATCATATCCGACAAGACTCAGAAAATAGCAAAGGCCATAAGCGAACAGAAATCAGGTTCCAATCAGATCTTCATGTCAGTAGAAAAAATAAAAGAGATTCCGAAGACAACCATGAATATTGTCTTCGAAATTAACCGTTCACTGAGGGGATTATCGAAAAACACCGAGATTGTAAATAACGAGCTGGCACGATTTAAATTGATCGAAGAAAAAAGTGTATCGGGTATTATAGGATTCGGCATTGAACCGGTCGGCATTTCTCCTGTTGAAGCAGTCAGAAAGTTTACGCCTCTTGCTGAATATCTCAGTAACAAAATCGGTAAGAAGGTTGTCCTGAGGGCTGTATCTGATTACGAAGGAGCTATAAGAGATATTGGTCAGGGTGTAACACAGGCATGCTTCATGATGCCGACGACGTACTTGGAAGCATATAAGAAATACGGAGTAGAAATAATCGCAAAAGCGCTGACAGAGGGGAAATCAACCTATCGCTCAGTTATCATTGCAAAGAGTGATAGTGATATCAGTTCTGTGCAGGACCTCAAAGGCAGGACCTTTGCATTCGGCGATCCGCACTCACTCTCCAGTTATATAGCGCCGAGGTTCATCCTTCTGGAAGCTGGGATAGACTTGAAAGACCTGCTTTATTATGATTATCTCGGACCACACGAAGAGGTATTAAACAGTGTTCTTCAGGGAAAATTTGACAGTGGAGGCCTGACTGAGAGTGTTGCATTCAAATATAAAGACAAGGGAGTCAAATTCATAAAATTATCCGATGAACTGCCGGGCTTCTGTGTGTGTGTCGATAAGGGCATGCCTGAAAAGGAAAAGAATGCCATGAAAAAAGCGCTGACGTCGCTTTCTGATGCAACTTCAGAAGGAGATAAAATTCTCAAATCTATCTATAAGAGATATACCGCATTTGAGGAGGCCTCCGAGGCTGATTACGATACGGTAAGAATCATGATGTCGAAGTTGGGGTTACTTTGAACAGTGTTGCAGTTACCTGAGATTCAGAACATGCCCTGATTAGAAAGATTATTTTAAAATCGAAAGAGGATGATTTGGGGAAATTCGCTGTTTTCAGGATGGGAGACGAAGTCTTCGGGATAGAGATCGAGAAGGTTGTTGAGATCCTCAAGTCCCAGAAGACCTATACACTGCCCGAACTGCCTGAATTTCTTTCGGGTGTCATAACTGTTCGGGGAGAGCTCATACCTCTTCTTGATCTTAGGAGGAGATTTGGCATAACGTCTTCGGTCAAGAAGTACAGGGTGGTTATAGCCAGATATGACAATGAAAAGATCGGCCTTGTCGTCGATGAAGTGAAGGAGATAACCTCACTAGAGACGGCAGAAATAAAACATCCTCCGTCTATTTTCAAAGGTTTAAAAAAGAAATACCTTACGGGGCTGGCTAAGAAAGGCGATATGATCATAATCATTCTTAACCTGGATAATCTCCTTACTTCTGAGGAGAAAATTATGCTCAAAGAAACAGAGGGGATTTTGAATGAAGACGGAGAATCTGGATAGGCTTCTGAATGACGAGGACGTAGAAGTTAGAAGAAGTGCTGTCGAGAGTCTGAGGGGCAAGTCTGGTGAGATATACAGACATATGCTCTTACGCGCTATGGAGGATGCGGCATGGCGGGTACGAAATACAGCGATGGAAATTTTAACCGAGGAACATCCGGTTGAAGAATATATAGGCGGGCTTATACGGCTCCTTTATCTTGATGATAACGCAGGGGCAAGGAACTCGGCTATTAAAGCCCTTATTCAGCTCAACAGGAAGGCCACCCCTTTTTTGATCGAGGCATTTAAAACACCGAACAGGGATGTTCGAAAATTCATCATTGATGTCCTCGGTGAATATGAGGATGAAAGGTCCCTGCCTCTCATGCTGGATGCCTTGAGGGATGACGATGAAAACGTCCGTGCTACAAGTATTGAGCATATAGGCAAGGTCAGGGAATCCTCGGTAGTGGATGCACTTATAGTGATACTGGAAAGTGACGACCTCTGGACGGCATATCCTGCAGCAGACGCTCTCGGGAGGATAGGGGACAAGAGAGCAATCCCTGCCTTGGTGGAGGCCCTGAATAAGAAGACCCTTACAGGCCCTGCAATCAAAGCGATAAGTAACATAGCTGATCCTGTGACATTGCAATTTATAGTGCCCTTCTTGGAAAATCCTTCAAAAGCCTTGCAGGAAGAAGCAATCCTCGGGATTGAGAGATTCTATCACAAAGGTGTCAGAGAAGAGGTTATATCAGGCGCGATCAAGAGCATTCTCGGTGACAGGGTCTCGGAGTCCCTTATTGGACATATATGGTCGCCAAAAGCAGACGTAAGAATTTCTGCGATTCTCATCCTCGGCCTGATGAAGGAAGAAAGGGCGTTAATCCCCCTCCTTGAAATATCGGAGGATGAGAGATTCAGAGAAGATGTCAGGAGGGCGCTCGTCTTCATAGGAAAGGGCAGGCCGGAATCCTTACTTGGCCTCTTCGATACTGATAATATCTACCAGAGGCGTTTCCTATGCGAAATTACGGGTATCATTGCCTCTCCTGTTTACTATGAAACCCTTGAGAAACTGCTTGCAGACGGAGACGGACATATTCGTTCCTTTGCTGCGGCAGCAATTTCTAAGCTTGGTAATCTGAAAGCGGTAGAGCCTCTCAAGAAACTCCTCACCGATCCGTATGAAGATGTTCAGGAAGCAGCTGTAAACGCTCTCTATAATCTCAGGGATGGGATTTCAGTCCCTGTACTGCTCGACATGCTTGATGAGCCGGATCCGCGCCAGAGAAGAAATGTAGCACTGCTGATTGGGAAAATCGGCGCAACAGAGGCAGTACGGGCATTGGGTTTTGTGTTAAAAGACGTACAGGTAAGTGTGAGAAAGTCAGTTATTACTGCCTTTTCTCATCTGAAGACAAAAGATTCCATAAAATTCCTTATCCTTGCTCTTACCGATGAAGATCCTGAAGTAAGAGTTTTGGCGGCTCTCAGCCTCGGTTCAATCGGAGGAGAGGGGATCTTCGAGGCTTTGTCACTGCTGCTCTCTGATTCTGATTATACTGTAAGGGTTGCCGTAGCAAAATCACTCGGTATGCTGAAAGACGTACGGGCTGTAAAACCGCTTATTAAAGTTCTTGCGGACGAGAACGGTTTTGTTGTAACAACAGCAATAGAGTCTCTCGGCAAAATGGGCGGAAACGAGGCCAGAGATGCTTTGCTTCGCATGCTTCTTTCAGGAGATCCTGAGATACGCCGAACCGCAATAAAAGCACTTGCATCCTTCGATGACATCGATGAATCGCTCCTCCCCTTTCTGAAAGATGATGATTGGGCTACGAGGGCAGCTGCTGTTGAGGTCCTCGGGAAGAAGGCCAGGGGGTCAGTGAGGAAAGAACTTGAAAAGCTTTTAGATGTTGAGGAAGATCCCATCGTGAAAAGGGCGGTTGAAGAGAGTCTAGGTGTTTAAAAATGATGAAGTTATATATCTGCCTGAGGAAGTATTCAGGCTTATAAGGGATTTAATCAGAGATTACTGCGGCATATATTTCGATGACGGTTCAAGACACCTCCTTGAAAAAAGACTTTCTAGAAGAGTTCATAATCATCATTTAAACAGTTTCAGAGACTATTTCAGGTACTTGCTCTACGACAGAAACAGCGAGGAAGAACTGACGTCGATCGTGGATATTCTTACCGTAAATGAGACATACTTTTTCAGGGAGAAAAACCAGCTTAAAACATTCAGCGAAGAGTTATTGCCTGACCTGCTGGAAACAAAAAAAGATAAGAAAAGACTGAGAATTTGGTCTGCGGGATGTTCTACGGGTGAGGAACCCTATACCATAGCCATGCTCATTCTTGAAAACGGCTTTTTTCATGATTGGTACATAGAAATACTAGGGAGCGATATCAATCAAAGGGTATTGCATGTTGCAAGAAGCGGTGTCTACAGGAAAAATTCCTTCAGGACAACAGAACAGTTTTTTATCGATAAATATTTTATTGAACAAAACGGGCTTTTTAGGATTGCTGACAACGTAAAACAGTATGTAAATTTCAACCTCCTCAATCTCCTGGATCCCTACAAGGTAAAGCTTGTTGGGAAAATGGATGTAATATTCTGCAGGAATGTTCTCATCTATTTCGATTTGTTATCAAGGAAAAAGGTCGTAGGGACCTTTTCAGAACGGCTTGCTGAAGGAGGTTATCTCCTGCTCGGTCATGCAGAATCTCTTATGAATATTTCAACTGCTTTTACGCTGAAGCACTTTCAATATGACATGCTCTATCAGAAACCTAAAAAAAAGGGGATTCTTACAGATGTCGAAAATTAAAGTGCTTATTGTTGACGACTCGGCATACAGCAGGCAGGCTATTCGAAAAGCACTTGAGACGGATCACCACATAGATGTCGCCGGCATCTCAACAGACGGCATAGATGCGATGGCAAAGACAATCATGTTGAAACCTGACCTCATAACACTGGATCTCGAAATGCCCGGAATGGATGGTTTTACATTTCTCAGATGGCTTATGAAGAAAAGGCCTACTCCTGTGATCATAGTCAGTTCGTACGCAGACTCGAAAACTGTCTTCAAGGCTCTTGAGCTCGGTGCAGCTGATTTTATTGCAAAGCCCCAGAAGATAGCAAGTGAGGAATTCAAGAAGTTACAAGTTGATCTGCTCAGTAAGGTGAGGGGGATGAGACAACTGCGCATGGACAGGCTGTGTAAAAATCTCGACCTTCTGGATGACGAGAGCAAAGAAGAAAAATCCTTTGCACGGTCGGAACCTGGGATACAACTGATTGCGATCGGGTCCTCAACCGGTGGCCCGAATGCACTGGGGCTCATCATGACAAGACTGCCGTCTGATTTCCCGGCAAGTATAGTAATAAGCCAGCATATGCCAAAGGGTTTTACTGCTTCTTTTGCAGAACGGCTCAACGGACTTGCCAGTATAGAAGTGAAGGAGGCACAAGATGGTGATGTCCTTGAGGGAGGCAGGGTGCTTATCTGTCCGGGAGGGCACCACATGCTTTTCAGGAACAGGGGCAAAAGAGTGGTTGCGACTATTAAGAAATCAAGAGATTCAGACAAATATATACCGTCGATTGACGCCATGATGTCCTCCGCTTCGGAAATTTTCGGAGCCCGAATGATGGGTATTATACTCACCGGTATGGGGAATGACGGGACCTCGGGAATGCTGGAAATTAAAAAGAAAGGGGGGTATACTATAGCAGAGTCAGAGGAGACTGCAGTCGTTTTTGGTATGCCTTCTGAGGTAATAAGAGCAGGTGCGGCTGGAAGGGTTCTGCCTATCTCTGAGATACCCGACGAGATGATCAAATTAACAAGAATGAAAGAACAGGGAGATTGTTGATGGAGATGAACTACAATTTTGGGAAGAAAGCAGAAGACTTCCTCCAGATGTTCAGGAAAGGCGAGGAGTTCACCAAGGAGCTTCTGAAAGAGAACGAGAAACTCAGGTTCAAAATAGCACAGCTCGAGGAAGCGGTCAAAAAATCAGGCAACGAGGAAAGGACAAGGATATACGAAGACCGGATAAAAATGCTTGAGGATGAGATCAACTCGCTTCTGGAAAAATACAGGAAGGTAGAGGAAGAGAACAGGGATTTTGCATCGAAATATATAGAGGTAGAAGCAGAGAATAACAACCTCGCGAACCTTTATGTAGCGAGTTATCAGTTGCATTCGACGCTGGACTTCAAGGAAGTTCTGCGGATCGTGCTTGAGATTGTCATTAACCTGATAGGGGCCGAGAAGTTCGGGGTATTTCTCATGGATGAAAAGACGAACGAACTGATACCGGTAGCCTCAGAGGGGTTACCTATGGACAGTATGCCGAAGGTAAAGATGGGTGAAGGGACGATAGGGACTGTGGCAAGGGAGGGGGAGAGTTACTTTTCAGAGGACATAACATATGCCGAGAAGGTTGATATGAAGAGTCCCATGGTCTGTATTCCGCTTAAGATAAAGGAACATGTTATAGGTGTGATTTCGATATATTCACTTTTCGTACAGAAGAAGCAATTTTCGAGCGTCGATTACGAGCTGTTCAACCTGCTCGCGGGGCATGCAGCGACAGCGATATTTTCATCGAGGCTGTACACTCAATCAGAGAGAAAGCTGACTACAATACAGAGTTTTCTTGATCTGCTGAAAGAGAGGCCGAGGAGATAGGAATGCCAAACATTCTTGTGGTAGAGGATTCACCGGCAATGAGGCAACTGCTGAGTTTTGCGATGAAGAGGGTCCCGGGTTCCAACGTTATCGAGGCAACTGACGGAGTTGATGCATTAAAGAAATTATCTTCGGCAAAGATCGACATTATTATCGCCGATATCAATATGCCCATCATGGACGGTCTGAAACTGGTTAGTCTTGTAAGGGGCAATGCTAACTATAAGGATATTCCCGTAATCATTGTTACTACAGAAGGTGCAGAGGAGGACCGGAAAAAGGCACTTGCAATCGGAGCGAATGCCTACCTGACCAAGCCAATCCAAACGCAGGAATTGTTAAAACTCGTGAGTCAGTATATCTCCTGAATCAATCGTGGCATCTCGGACATACAAATCTGGCGCTAAACCAAGGTGTTTTATGTGAAAAATCCGGAATCAGCTCAAGCAGCATAGGAGCTTGACATTTCTGGCATCTCAGTCCGTTCAAGTTGAAATCCTCAGCCAATTTTTTGGCATCATATGCATTTTCCCTGATTTCTACCATATAACGGGTCAGTTCATGTTCCTTAGGCTTCTGATCGAGTACCTTCCTGATTTTCTCAACAACATCGTTAGGCTTTGTAGTGGCCTTGACAATGTATCCTGCCGCCCCGAGATTAAGGGCCTTCTCAACTTCCTCCGGCTGACCTTTTGCGGAAAAGACCAGGACAGGGACAGCAGACAGTTTCGGATCTGTTTTTATGACCTGAAGAACCTTGTATCCATCCATGACCGGCATCATAAGATCCAGCAGAATGATATCGGGTTTTTCTTTTGAAAGCAGCTTGATTGCTTCCATCCCGTTGTCTGCTGTAAGAACATTGAAGTTCTCGAATGTGAGCTTATTCCTGTACATCTGCTGCACAACTTTTGAGTCTTCAACGAGCAGAATGGTATTTCTCATAGTAGAATTCTATAAGAGGTTTCCTTATATGTCAATAAATGAATTGAGAGTGCATCAAAAAAAATACGGGATAAATAAGGCAGTTACAAAATTTTTTGACATGCTATACACCCCCTATTAGTTTATGTCTTATAATATGATATTATATTTTATATATAATATTTCGTTGATATGCTGTTTCTCGAGGAGACTCTTTGGGATCAAAAAAAATCTGGATTAATATCATACTATCCGTTGTAGGCGTAGTTATAGTTATACTGGATATGTTTTGCGGGGAATCGTGTGCCTATTTAGAGGGGTATATTTTTGGTTTGCCGTTAGACTACGTGGGGCTTTTATATATGGGAATATTATTTACCGCTAATTTTTTGAAAAAAAGGGAAGCATCTCTTTTGCTGTTATCATCCGGTCTCGGAGCAGAGTTGCGGCTCCTGGGGTTTCAGATACAAAACAACATTTATTGTCCCTACTGCCTGTCTTTTGGCTCAGTTATTCTGTTTTTGTTTTTAGTAAATTTTGAGAAGTCCAAGAAGATTTTTATAGGTGTTTCATTCGTCCTGGGGTTAGTACTTTTTTCCTTTTTCTTTAGGGGCTCTGCAACCCCTGCCTTTGCAGAGGAAATTGTTATCCCCTCTTTTGGTTGCGGTAAGACACAGGTCCGTTTATATACTGATTATTTTTGTAATCCCTGCAAGGCATTAGAACCAGAAATAGAACCTGTTATTGTCAATTTAGTTGAAGAGGATGAAATAACTATTACTTTTATCGATACACCGATACACCCGCATACAAAACTTTACGCAAAATATTTTCTATATATAGTCAATGAAAATAGAGATTTTAAGCGTGCCCTTCATGCAAGGACAGTTTTATTTCAGGCAGCGAAGGAAAAAATAAAAGACAGCAAGGTCTTAGAAACCTATTTGAAAAAAAGAGGCATAAAGTTCAAGCCGTTTGAACCCAAGGCAACATTCAACATGTTTAATGATTTTTTCAGGAAAGATAAGATAAAAGCAACGCCTACATGTGTTATTTACAAAGATGGAAAGCGTGATGAGTTCGTAGGCCTGCCCCGTATTTTAGAAGCACTCAAGCGCCTTTAGTTTCCGGTACCTATTTTACGCCCTCAGGCAATTCTCAAGAGTACCCGCATATTCATATGCGGTTCAAGAATTGCATCACTGTATGAACAGGGACTTGATGCAAAATACTTTTCAGGCAACTTGACCGTTAGACGCATTTCCGGCGTTTATGGACTCTTAAGGCTATTGATAAAATCCCTGTTTTCAAGATACCAGGCTACTGTTTTCTTAATGCCTTCTTCTATCGTTGTCTTTGGGTACCAGTGTAACTTCTCCCGGGATTTTTTTATATGAGCCCAGGTTGCAAAGACATCGGCAGGGTGTCTTGGTGAAAACTCCATGACCGCCTTTTTACCAAGAGAATTTTCTATGAGGGTAATAACATATTTCAGTTCAACAGCATTATCGTTTCCTAAGTTGAAGATCTCATATCCGAAAGGCTGGAGGCACTTGAGCGTACCGTCTGCAATATCATCTATATAGGAGAAATCTCTTTTTTGCGACCCGTCCCCGAAAACAGTTATCGGGATGCCGTTATCTATATTTTTTATGAAGATAAAAATGCTCATATCGGGCCTGCCAGCAGGACCGTAGACAGTAAAGTACCTCGGAATACTTATATCAATGCCGTAGAGGTAGTGATAGCTGAAACAGAGGACCTCGGCTCCCTTTTTTGTCGCTGAATAGGGAGCCAGGGGAGCATCTGTCCTGTCAGTTTCCTTGAATGGCATATCATTAAGACCATAAAGACTTGATGTGGAAGCGAGGACAAATTTTTTTACCTTGTATTCTTTGCAGCACTCAAGGAGATTCAAAGTACCTTTTACATTTGTGTCAAGATATACCCAAGGATTTTCAACAGAAGCACGGACACCCGCTCGGGCAGCAAGATTGATAACAGCGTCAAGTTTGTGCTGAATGAAAATTTTTTTGACGTCAGTAAGTTCACTTATATCGATATTATGGAAGGATAGCCCGGGATAGGGCTTATTGTTCCTGGCTCTGAGCGCCGAGAGGCGCCACTCCTTTAATGCCGGATCGTAGTAATCGTTTATATTATCGATGCCTACAACGTTTATATCCTCATTAAGTAGCATCTCTGAGACTTTCCATCCGATGAAACCGGCACACCCTGTTACCATAACGGTCTTAGTCATGTTACTCCTGATACGTATTATTATTTATAAATTTTTTTTTCTTCCACTCCGCACTCCATGAATAATCCGGCTAAATCCTTTTTTTTAACCATGCCTTGGGGTTAATGACAGTTAACCCGTTCTTTCCGTTCGAATAAACAACCCGGGCGATGTTTGCATTAAGGATCATTCTCTTACACATCATGCAGGGCTCGGAAGAACATTCACTTCTCTTATCATCGATGCCCGATATATAGATCGTTGCCCCCTTTAATTCTTCTATGGACGCACGGATTATGGCATTTGCCTCAGCGTGAATACTGTGGCACAGTTCGTACCGTTCTCCATGAGGGATCTGGAGCTCTTTCCTTGTACATTTGCCGACCTCAAGGCAATCCTTCATACCGGAGGGAGCACCGTTGTAACCAGTGCTGATAATGATGTTATCCTTTGTGATAACTGCGCCGTATTTCCTTCTCAGACAGGTGGCTCTCGTGGCGACTGCTTTTGCAATGCCTATAAAATATTCATCCCAGTCGGGCCTTAATTTTCTCCGTTTTTTCATAATATGCATAATAGCCTACGGGCTTAAAGCCTTTCAAGTCTCAGATAAAGAAATATACGTCGGTGTGTGTTTCAGGCGCTATGATGTAAGCCGGCCAACCTTCAGAACCGTCTTTTAAATGTAACGTTCAAAGTGAAGTCCGGTGCTCCGGAAATGCTCGGGTCTTCAGTAAGAGAAATTTCCAGGCTGTTCCTGCCGAAAAGGTATCTTCCCCCAAAAGAAAGAAGTACAGAGGTTCTGTCTATTTCTGCTATATCTGTTCCCGGATAAGGAGAACCCTGGATCAATACCTGGCCGACAAGGCCCAGCTTTTTCCATAGGCACGACTCGATGCCGGCTCCAATATAAACAAATTCTTCGAGCTCTATTGTCTCGTTCCCCTTTAAATCGCCGGGAAATACTGCACCGAGATTGCAATAACCCTTGAATTTCTCACTGAGTTCCTTATCGAACAATACGGCAATGCCTGCGTCGATACCCCCGTTTCCATAGCCGCCCTTTGCATCACCAGTGGGAAACTCCAGATCACCTTTTATACTTATTGCAGGGTCGCCGATCAGTATGGGCTTTTTCAGACTCATCCGTATATCACCGATGGTAATATTGCCTCCTTTTGCATCTAGAACGCGAATGCCTCCCGTACTTACATCATAGAGAAACGCATCGTCCGGCCGGTTGCTTCTTCCGTAATCCCGGAGATCAAATACCTCATGAAAGCTATTGATAAAACTATCCATGAAACCCGAGTTGAAACTTACAATTGGGATATCAACGCCGACCTCTAAAAAGTCCTTAATAATTTTTTTCAGTCTCAGGTTCAGCTCGGTTACTTCCATGTCTAAACCTATATACCATTCCGTAGATTCTTCTACCAGATAAACGCTCGAATGTGAGAGGCTCACTGAAAAAGAATTCTCTATGCGTGCAGTTTCCAGGTATGGTGCATTGACATACATGAACAAGGGAAGCTGGTTTTTTACCTGGAGCGGCCCTTCAAAGGTGAATGCATTTGACGAAGGAATTAATATCATGAGGGGAAGTATTATAAACAGGAGATTTCTCTTCACTAGGGGGATAAATTAGCAGAGTGCGGATTATATGTCAAACACCATTACTCTATTTACATTAATGCAGCATAATTACAAAAAAGGCCGGACCCGATGCCATGGCCCGGATCTCAGCCTGACAGTTCGCTGGCGTCCCCAACGGGATTTGAACCCGTGTTACCGCCTTGAAAGGGCGATGTCCTGGGCCGGACTAGACGATGGGGACGTTCTGGTGAGCCGCGTTGGATTCGAACCAACGACCCACGCCTTAAAAGGGCGTTGCTCTACCAACTGAGCTAGCGGCCCGAAATAGATTTTTAATGTACCTTTTTAAAAGGGTACTTGTCAAATGCATCAAGTTGCCGGAAAAGCCTTTTTTATGTCGTTGCTGGCACCAAAGTGGCTTGCGTCAATTCGTCCTGAAAGGGCTTTAAAGGGCTTTGCGAGGGCGAGGCCCGCAGCAATCTCATCCTCCGATAAAGCAATGCATTTACCGGCGGCAATTTTGCCCCGGTTCAACAACCGGTTGCACTTTCAGGGGATAAAGCCTGCGGCTGCAATCGTCGGACCACTCCTGAAGTGCTTTTACGCACGTGAAGCTTTACGATGCTGTTTTTTTCTTTATGCTGGGGAGAAGGCCTCCGGAGAGAATGATCTCCTTTTCCCTTTCATTGAGATTCGAGAGTACCTCGAAAGAATAATGCTTAGTGATGTCTTCTAACGTATATTTTTGGTCACCGTTGAGAGAATCTTTTATGTTCCTTATCCTTAGCTTGTCTCCTTTTTCCACTCTGTCGTAGTCACCCCTGTTTTTAAATTCTAAGGGAAGTATCCCGAAGTTAATAAGGTTCGCCCTGTGAATGCGTGCGAAAGTAAGTGCAATGACTGCGTGGATACCGAGATACATAGGGGCAAGTGCAGCATGTTCCCTTGAGGAGCCCTGTCCGTAATTTTCAGCCCCGACAACGATCCCGCCACCCTGGGACTTTGCTTCTCTTGCCCTTATGCCAAATGTCTTATCAATATTTGAAAATACGAACTCTGAGATTGCAGGGATGTTCGAGCGAAGGGGAAGGATGGTTGAGCCCGCAGGCATTATGTCATCTGTTGTAACATTGTCACCTAATTTCAAGAGGACTTCCGCTTCAATTTTCTCGCCAAGGGGTTCCTTGACAGGTACTTCTTTTATGTTGGGACCCTTTATTACTGTGATATTTTGTGTATCTTTCCTTGGTTTTATAAGCAGGTTGTCATTTATTATGTAACGGGAAGGTTCGCGCGGTATCTTGACGTATATCCCGGAATCGCATGGATCAACGATTTTACCCCTGAGGGCAAAGACGGCACATGAGAGAGGATTCGCAAGATAAACAAATGCATCTTTATTCCCGCTCCTTCCTTTGAAGTTTCTGTTGTATGACCTGACGGATATATGGCCTGTCCCGGGGGAACCTCCCATGCCGATACACGGCCCGCATGAGCTTTCCAGTATCCGGGCACCAGCAGCAATCATGTCTGCGATGAGTCCTTTGCGTGAAAGCATTTCGTAGACCTGCTTCGAGCCGGGATTTATGAGAAGATTTACACCCTCTGCAACAGAACGGCCTTTCAGGACAGAAGAGACCATTTTTAATGTTTGATAGGATGAATTCGTACAGCTTCCGATGCAGACCTGATTTATCTTTGTCCCTGAGAGTTTCCGTACCGGCACAACATTATCTGGGCTGTGCGGTTGTGCGATTAAAGGCTCTAATGAGCTGAGATCGAGCTCAACAAGGTCAGTATATTCTGCATCCTGATCTGCCTGAAGAGCTACCCAATCTGATTCCCTGCCCTGTGCTTTAAGGAAATGCCGCGTCCTCGCATCACTTGGAAATATTGAAGTTGTTGCACCGAGCTCAGCACCCATGTTTGTGATCGTAGCCCTCTCCGGCACGGATAAATCTTTAACCCCCGGGCCACCATATTCGAGTATTTTCGCAACGCCACCCTTAACAGTAAGCCTCCCGAGAATTTCCAGTATCACGTCCATTGCAGTAACCCATGGGCGCTTCAGCTTCCCTTTCAGTCTTACTTGAATGATGCGCGGCATCGTAATTTCTAGTGGAGCACCTGCCATGACAGTTGCAGCATCAAGACCGCCGACTCCTATCGCTAGCATGGCCATGCCACCGCCGGTAGGGGTATGACTGTCCGTTCCGATAGCAATCTTGCCGGGGGCAGCGAATCTTTCAAGGTGCACCTGGTGGCTTATGCCGTTACCCGGCCTCGAGAAGAACGCTCCATACTTCGCGGCAATTGTCTGGAGGAACATATGGTCATCTGCATTCATATAATTCGACTGAATCATATTATGGTCGACGTAAGATACGACGAGAGGTACTCTCACCCTGTCGACCCCTATGGCTTCAAACTGAAGCCAGGTCATAGTGCCGGTCGCATCCTGTGTATAGACCTGATCAACTGCTAAACCGACAGGCGTATCAGCAGCAAGGGTACCGTAAAACTTATGTGTTTCAAATATTTTTTCTACAATGTTTTTCCCCATTAGTGCCTCGAAACAGAATAATCATAACATAGAATGAAAATGTAACGCACCTTGTGTCATGAAATCCGGAATCCTTTCCGTTGTCCTTGAGATAAAAGGGAAAATATGGTAAATATATAAGCTAAATCAAAACTTTTTAGCGGTTGGTGCTTACAATGCATTTTTTTAAATACCGTAATGACGAGCTATACGCAGAATCGGTGCCGGTTAAAAGACTTGCCGGGCAATATGGCACTCCACTCTATATCTATAGCTACAATACGCTCACCCGGCACTTCAGGGCATATACAGGCGCTTTCAATGGCTATCCGCACATTGTCTGTTTTGCTGTGAAATCTAATTCAAACAGGGCAATACTAAGAATATTCGCATTGCACGGAGGAGGCGCTGATATCGTGTCGGGTGGCGAACTGTATGTTGCTTTGCGTGCAGGTATCCCGTCGGAGAAAATAGTCTATGCAGGGGTCGGAAAGACCGAGGACGAAATAAAATTCGCTCTCAGATCCGGGATACTAATGTTCAATGTGGAGTCTGATGATGAGCTTAGGGAGATCGACAGGATAGCAAGACAGATGAAAACAAAAGCCCCTGTCGCATTACGGATTAATCCAGACATAGATCCGGAGACACACCCCTATATAACAACGGGGCTACGGACTCATAAATTCGGGATACCCATAGAAAATGCATTGCAATATTACAGGCTGGCATCGAGACTTAAGAATATCCGTATCATCGGGATACACAAGCATATAGGTTCGCAGATCACGAAGGTTTCGCCCTTCGTTGATGCTTTGAACAGGATCCTCCTCCTAATTGATAAACTGAGCCTCCAGGGGATGGAAATTCAATACCTGGATATCGGCGGAGGACTTGGGATACCATACAGGGACGAGGAGCCCCCTTTGCCGAAGGACCTGGCGAGGAGCCTACTGCCGCTTATTAAGCACAGGAAACTGACGCTCATTATCGAGCCCGGAAGATCCATAGTGGGCAATGCAGGAATACTTGTTACCAAGACGCTGTATCTCAAAAAAGGTGATGGAAAGGAATTTGTTATTGTTGACGCAGGGATGAATGACCTCATACGGCCCTCTTATTACAATGCCTATCACAATATAGTCCCTGTGAAGAAGAACAAAAGGGGATCGGTTCTCTGTGACGTTGTCGGCCCGATCTGCGAATCAAGCGATTTTCTTGCAACAGGGAGAAGGCTGACGAGAATAACCCGGGGAGAGTATCTTGCGGTCATGGGTGCCGGCGCATATGGATTTTCCATGAGCTCAAATTATAACAGCCGTCCGAAAGTGGCAGAGGTCATGGTCAAAGGCAAGGAGCATTTTTTGATCAGAAAGCGTGAGACATACCGCGATCTTGTAAGAAAAGAAAATATCCCACCGTTTTTGAAATGAACGGTTAACCCGATGGGTTGACATTATAGATAATGCTGTTTGTTCAATTTGAACGTCAGCTACCGTGTCATTCCAGCTTGTCTGGAATCTTTCTTCAACCGAGTCATTTTATTAAATTTGGCCAAGGAAGGATTCCGAACAAGTCGGAATGACAGCAAAAAAACAAATGAAGATTCATTTTACAAAGATGCACGGCCTCGGGAATGATTTTATCCTCATAAACTGCTTAAAGAAAGAAGAATGCGGGGTCCGGAATGCGGATTTTGGAATACTGAGCAAGCATTTATGCGATAGAAGATTCGGCATAGGTGCTGATCAACTGCTGCTCCTTTGTCCTTCACGTATCGCTGATTACAAAATGAGGATCTTTAATGCAGACGGAAGTGAAGTTGAAATGTGCGGCAATGGTATCCGATGCCTTGCAAAATATGTATGGGACAGGAATATCTCTCACAAGGAAATCCTGAAGATAGAAACACTGGCCGGCATAATCAAACCTGAAAAGGCGGGTAAGATGGTCAAGGTCGATATGGGACAACCGGTCTTTGAACCTGAAAAGATACCGATTAAAATACAACCAAAATCCAAAATCCAAAATCCATGCATGAAAACCTCGAATCTCAAGGATCGAATCTCAAAGGCGGTAATTGATTATCCTCTGAAGATAAAGGATAAAACGTTCAAAATCACATTTGTATCAATGGGCAACCCCCACGCAGTCATTGTTTTAAAAGATATTTCAGATTTCCCTGTAGCGTTTTACGGTCCTATCATTGAGAATCACAAGATATTTCCTCAGAGGACAAATGTCGAGTTTATTGAAGTGCTTAATACTTCAGAGATAATTATGCGTGTATGGGAACGGGGCTCAGGTGAGACAATGGCCTGTGGGACAGGGGCATCTGCGGCTGCTGTGGCAGCGTGTATGAAGGGGCTTACCGGAAGGGCGGCAACAGTGCATCTCCGCGGCGGTGACCTGTTGATTGAATGGGCTCCTGATAACCATGTTTATATGACAGGACCCGCCGAGAAAACATTTGAAGGTACTGTTGAAATCGAAGACTCACTGCGTTGAGACAGCAGGCCAAGAAGCATTTTGGTATTATAATATGCTTATGTAAGATGGATGGTTATTAACCGTCCGGAAAGGAGGCAGCTATGTTTCAGGGATCAATAGTCGCAATTGTAACACCTTTCAAAAGAGGAAAGGTGGATGAAAAGGCGCTTGGCGATTTGATAGAATGGCACATAGCGCAAGGTACTAATGCAATTGTCCCGTGTGGTACTACAGGAGAATCAGCGACACTCGATTACAGGGAACATTTCCGGGTAATTGATTTTACTGTGAAAACTGTTCATAAAAGGGTCCCGGTTATTGCAGGCACAGGAGCAAATTCGACTGATGAAACTATTGAAATAACGAAACATGCAAAGAAATCAGGAGCGGATGCAGCCTTGCTTGTGGCGCCATACTATAACAAACCTACACAGGAGGGTCTTTACAGACACTATAAAACAGTTGCTGCAAAAGTCAATATACCCATTGTTCTTTATAATGTGCCTGGAAGAACAGCGGTAAATATACTTCCCTCAACCGTTGCCCGCCTCGCAGAGATAAAAAATATTGTTGCGATCAAAGAGGCAACAGGGGATATGAAACAGGTTAGCGAAATTATCAGACTCTGCGGCGACCGCATTACTGTTATTTCAGGAGATGATTTTACAACCCTGACACTCCTTGCTCTCGGAGGAAAAGGTGTCATATCCGTTTCCGCAAATGTAGCTCCCGGGGACGTATCAATGATGTGCTCGTTGATGCTGAATGGAGAGTATGATAAGGCGCTGAAATTGCATTATAAACTTGAACCTCTCAATGCCGCCATGTTTATCGAGACAAATCCAATCCCCGTCAAGACAGCTCTTGCCATGATGGGCAAGATCAAGGAAGAATTCCGTTTGCCGCTTTGTGAGATGGCACCGGCGAACAAAGAGAAACTGAAGAAAACGCTCAAGGGTTTAAAGATTATTTAAGGAAGGCCTAGAGAGAGCGTCTGATAATTTCAAGATCAAGATTTTTAACTACTGCTTTCTCTATCGTACTGATTTCGAGATCTCTCAGATAGGGAATGATCCCAATGATGGGGACAGGACTGATCTGTTTAAGAATATCCGGATTCGTATCCTCGGCAAGTGTTTCTTTCGGAGGGTGGTTGGAATTTATTATGATCCCTGCAACATCGAGACCCTCCTTTGCCGCATAATTGACCGTGAGAAGGGTATGATTGAGAGTACCGAGCCCCAGCCTTGAGACAACAATGAGCGGCAGGCCGAGATCCCTCGCAAGATCGAGGACAAAATAGTCCCTTTTAACAGGAACAAGGAGGCCACCGATCCCTTCAACAACAATGGCTTCATAATTTTTTGAAAGATCTTCGAATGTCCCTAATATTTTTCTGATATCAATAGTGCTCCCCTCTATCTCAGAGGCAGGGAAAGGTGCCAGAGGGCTCTCAAAACAGTAAGGTGTTACATACCTGATATTTTCTTCCATTCGGGCAACAGTTTTTATAAACATGCCATCTGAAGGGATAAGAACACTGCCCTCTTTGATACATCCTGTTTCTATAGGTTTCATCCCGCAGGCCCTAAAACCGAGGAGGTGAAGAGCTTTAATGAGCGATACGGTTATAATAGTCTTGCCGACACCCGTGTCAGTTCCTGTAACAAAAAAACCTTTAATTGCAGAGTCTTTTTTCCCCAGTCCCTTTCCCTTCATTTATAATATCTCCCTGAGTTCCATTATGAGTTTTTCGATATCATTATAAGTATGGGCAGCGGTTATAGTTATTCTGATCCTGGGTTCTTTTACAGTCGGGGGCCTTATAGATGGTACAAATATGCCATGGTGAAATAATTTTCGCGATATTCTTAAAGCATCTTCTACGGTTGCTGTTTTAATTGGAATAATCGGTGTTTCTATGGCAGTCCTGTTCATCCCAAGTTTTTCTGCCCCTTTAATAAATGTATCTGTTTTTGCCCAGAGACTTTTTACCATGTCAGGGTTGTTTTCTATTATTTCAAGAGCAGCACGTGAAGCGGCAACAACGCACGCAGGCAATGCTGTTGAAAATATGAAACTCCTGGCGGTATTCAAAATCCAGGCAATGACATCACTGCTGCCTGCAACAAATGCGCCGAATGAGCCGAGGGCCTTTGAGAACGTTCCCATCTGGACAATCCAAGGTTCAGGTTCCAGTTGAAAATGCGAGAGCGCGCCCCTTCCGTTGCCAAGGACACCTGTACCGTGCGCGTCATCAATATACAAAATAGCGTTTGTTTTTTTACATATATTGAAAAGGTCATCCAGCGGAGCGATATCCCCGTCCATACTGAAGACACTATCTGTTATAACAATTTTTTTACCGGCGGATGCTTCTCTCATGAGATTTTCGAGATGCACCATATCTTTATGCCTGTAGACAAGCACACGTGCCTTGCTGAGCCGGCATCCGTCTATAATGCTCGCATGGTTTAATTCATCGCTGAATATCACATCTTTCTCGTTGGTGATAGCGGGTATAATCCCCGTATTAGCCGCATATCCTGAATTGAAGACAAGGGCGCGTTCCGTACCTTTAAAACGCGCAACTTTCTCCTCTAGTGCCATGTGGAGGGTGCATCCTCCCCCAAGGAGCCTGGAAGCCCCTGAACCGCAGCCAAATGTATTCAGGGCCTTTTCGGATCGCATGACCATATCAGGTTGATTTGAAAGCCCGAGATAATCGTTTGATGAAAAATTTATATAGACCTTGCCGTTGAATCGTACACGCGGGCCTTGCGGTGACGTCCTGTCCCTTATTTCTCTATGCAGGCCTTTTTCCTTTAAAACGGCACGTTTTTCAAAAAACATATCATTCATCCATTCATTCATATTGTACCATAGCATCGAGGCAGGCATTTTCGTGTAATTTTATGGATTTTTTGGGAGATTTTTTTATGAGAAAAATATCTTGACAATCTTTTTTACCCTGTGGTATGCTGGTCTGTCTTTTCAGACTATTCTCTAGGGAAGGTGCAAAATGTTAGATATCTATCCAGTTTGGCTACTTGTTATGGCAGCAAATTTTTTTATACTTCTCATTATTCTCAACAGTATCCTCTTTAAACCTCTACTCAAGATATTCAAAGAGCGGGATGACACGGTCAAGGGCTCTCTTGACGCTGCGAATGACATGAATAAAAAGAGAGAAGACAGTATCGCCCAGATGAACCGTGAGCTTGCTGAGGCCAGGAACAAGGCAAAAGAGATTTTCGACTCACTCAAGAACGAAGGATTGGGAAAATACAAGGAGACTACGTCGGCAGCTGAAGCAGAGACAGCCACAATACTTGAAAAGGCACGGGCAGAGGTCAGGGCAGAGGCTGAAAAGGCCCGTAGTGCTCTAAAGGCCGACGTTGAAAAATTTTCAGATGAAATAGTGAGAAAGTTGGTAAAGGTATGAAGAAAAAATACATTATAAAAAGTTCCTCTTTTCTGGCACTGTTCATTCTAAATCTTTTGTTTGTATCTCTTATCTTCGCAAGTAGTGGCGGTGAAGAAGCGCATCCTTCTCTGGTTAAAGAATACGCATTCAAGATTATCAACTTCGTTGTGATATTTGGAATCATTTTCTATTTCGCCAGGAAACCCGTTAAGAATATGCTGAAACAGAGGACCGAAATGATTGCAAAGACCCTCAAGGAGGCCCAGGAGGCTAAACAGCTCGCTCAGAAGGCGCTTCAGGAGGTTCAGACAAGGATTCAGTCCAAGGATAAGGAAATAGAAGAGATTATGACCATGTCGAAACAGGCCGGTGAGCAGGAGAGGCAACGGCTTATTGAAGATAGTGAAAGGCTCAAAGAAAGGATATTCGAGCAGGCAAAAGTCAATATCGAATATGAGTTGAAAAGCGCAAAAGATGCTATCAAGGCAGAAGCTGTTGAGATAGCCATGGGGCTTGCAGAAAAGAAGATTAGGGAGAAATTAACGAAAGAGGAACAGGAAAAACTCCTACAAGAGTCCCTTACGAAGATAGGAGGCAAAGGTTGAAAAAAATAAAGGATGTAAAGAGATTCGCTAATGCATTGATCAGGAACGTTGGTATCGACAAGACGCCTCAGACAATTAAAGAACTGGAAGCACTCGATGCGCTCATGCTGAAGAGCAAGGAATTTAAAAGCCTGCTTTTTAACCCTCAGTTTACAACAGGAGAGAGAGAATCGGTTTTAAAGCAACTCGCTGCAAAGATCAAGCTCTCTGAATATACAATAAAGTTTGTTATGTATCTTTCCGAATTAGGTATCATCCCGGCCCTCCCTGCAATAATAAGGTCTGCAACAAATCTCTATTTCGAAAAGAAAAAGAAGGCAAAGGCAGTTGTTATGACCCCGATAGAAATAAAGAAAGACCAGGAAGATTCTCTCAAGTCATCCCTGAAACAGATTATAGACAGGGATGTTGATATAGAGTATGTGATGGACCCTTCCCTCCTCGGCGGTATCCTCGTCAAGGTCGGGAGCACCATGTATGACACGAGTATAAAGAGCCAGTTAAGGCTTTTAAGAGATGATTTAATAAAGGGGTGAAATTATGTCAATCAATATTGAAAGCATCAAGACAGAAGAGATAAGCGAACTTTTAAAGAAGCAGATAACAGATTTTGAGAAGAAGGTTGATGTCAGTGAAATCGGCACGGTTACGTACATAGGTGATGGTGTTGCAAGGATATACGGCCTTGACAATTGCATGAACCTTGAGCTGCTTGAGTTCCCGAATAATGTATTCGGCATGGCACTGAACCTTGAAGAGGATTCAGTCAGTGCCGTTCTATTTGGCGAGGACAAGCTCGTCAAGGAAGGCGATATCGTCAAGAGGACCGGAAGGGTTATGCAGACACCGGTTGGTGATGCCCTCGTTGGAAGGGTCGTGAACGCAATCGGGCAACCAATAGACGGCAAGGGCCCTATAGATACAAAGGAAACGAGATTTGTTGAGGTTATCGCCCCAGGTATCATCAGGAGGCAGCCTGTTAACGCGCCCCTCCAGACAGGCATAAAGGCAATAGATGCCATGATCCCCATAGGAAGGGGACAAAGAGAGCTTGTCATCGGTGACCGTCAGATCGGTAAAAGCGCCCTTCTTATTGATACAATCATTAATCAAAAAGGCGGAGACGTTGTCTGTATTTATTGCGCAGTCGGCCAGAGGAGGCCTGCTGTTGTTAACACAGTGCAGAAACTTGAAGAAATGGGTGCTATGAAGCACACGATTGTCGTTGCTGCTACGGCAAGTGAGCCGGCACCGATGCAATATATAGCACCATATGTAGCATGTGCTATGGGTGAGTATTACAGGGATAACGGCAGGCACGCATTTATCGGATATGATGACCTGACGAAACAGGCACATGCCTACAGGCAGCTTTCCCTGATCTTGAGGCGTCCGCCTGCCCGTGAGGCTTACCCGGGTGACGTCTTTTATCTCCATTCGAAGCTCCTCGAGAGGGCTGCAAAAATGAGTGACGAACATGGTGGAGGTTCACTCACCGCAATCCCGGTCATTGAGACACAGGCCGGTGACGTTTCCGGATATATCCCGACAAACGTTATCTCGATTACAGACGGCCAGATATACCTTGAGCCGGAACTCTTTTTCGGTGGTATAAGACCGGCTGTTAACGCAGGTCTTTCGGTCAGCCGTGTTGGTGGAGCAGCCCAGATTAAGGCTATGAAACAGATTGCCGGTATGCTCAGGCTCGACCTCGCTCAGTACAGGGAACTTGCCGCATTCGCACAGTTCGCCTCTGACCTTGACAAGGCAACCCGTGCACAGCTTGAAAGAGGGAAAAGGATGATCGAGCTCCTTAAACAGGACCAATATGTTCCGATGCCGGTTGAAGATGAGATAATCGTTATCTTTGCTGGGACACAGGGTTACCTCGATGACCAGCCCCTTGAGGCATTAAAACCCTTTGAGGAAGGATTGCTGAGATACGTGAGGGCTGAAAAGCAGGACCTGAGGAAGGAGATCGTTGAGAAGGGAGCGCTGGACGATGATCTCAAGGCCAAGATCTCCGCTACAATAGAGACATTCAAGAAGACCTTCACGGCATAAAATAAAGCATGGTGAGGAGAAGATAGATGCCAACGCTACGAGACATTAGACAAAGACTAAAGGCTATACAGAATACAAAGAAAATCACAGCTGCCATGAAGATGGTTGCTGCTGCAAAACTGAGGAAGGTTCAGGAAAGGATGCTGAACTTCAGGCCATATGCTCAAAGGATGGAGTCGGTTCTTTCTAATCTTGCACAGACAGCAGAGAGGGAAACGCATCCCCTCCTTGTCATGAGACCGCGGAAGACTGTAGAGGTGATCGTGATTACTTCTGACAAGGGTCTCTGCGGTGCATTCAACGCAAATCTCCTCAGGGCTGCAACCAGACATATCAACAACTTGCAGCAGGAAGGCTTTGAGCTCAGTCTCAGTGTTGTCGGAAGAAAGGCCCGTGATTACTTCAGAAGGAGAAATTTTACTATCAGGAATACTTGGATTGGAATATCAGGAAGGGTTGCTTACTCGGATGCCCAGGAGATTGCAGCAGACCTGATCGAAAGTTACACAAACGAGACTATCGACGAGGTAACGATCCTGTTCAATGAATTCAAGTCGCTTGTCGCGCAGCAGGTTACAACAATAAAACTTCTCCCTATAGGCGCAATTGAAGAAGAAGAGGGGACAAAAGAGGCCCCCTCAATTTTAGGTGGTGATTATCTCTATGAACCTTCAAGGGCTGGAATATTCGAGACCTTACTGCCTAAATATATTGAGATACAGGTTTTCCGGTCATTGCTTGAATCCTCTGCCTCTGAAGAAGCTGCGAGGATGACAGCCATGGAGAATGCAACGAAGAACTGCGGAGAACTCATAGATAAAGTAACACTGCTTGCTAACAAGGTACGTCAGGCGGCCATCACGAAAGACCTGATGGATATTGTCGGTGGTGTCGAAGCATTGAAATGATAAATCCCATAGGGTATGAAATAAAGGGGGTATTACTATGAATGTTGGAAAAGTATGTCAAGTAATAGGTGCAGTCGTTGATGTCGAATTTGAAAAACAGCTGCCAAAAATCCGCGATGCTTTGAAAGTTGACGTAACAGCTGATCCGTCAAAGGGGATCCCAGAGATTCATGTTACCTTGGAGTGCGCTCAGCATCTTGGTGAGAATAAGGTAAGGACTATCGCCATGGGAGCAACTGACGGTCTCGTCAGAGGTATGCCGGCTGTTGACATGGGTGAACCGATAACGGTGCCCGTTGGTGAAGGGGCGCTCGGAAGGATCATTAATGTCATAGGCGAGCCTATTGATGAATTGGGGCCGGTAAAGTCAGAATTGAGAATGCCCATCCACAAACCAGCGCCTGAATTTGTCGAGCAGGAGGCAACCACACAGGCATTTGAGACAGGCGTTAAGGTCTTTGATCTTCTTGTTCCATTTGTCAGGGGCGGCAAGATGGGGATGTTCGGAGGTGCAGGAGTTGGTAAGACCGTTATTATCATGGAGATGATTCACAATATTGCAATGGTCCACGGCGGTGTCTCGGTGTTCGCTGGTGTTGGCGAAAGAACGAGGGAAGGAAATGACCTCTATCTTGAAATGAAGCACTCCGGCGTCTTGCCAAAGGCAGCTCTCATTTACGGCCAGATGAATGAGCCCCCCGGCGCAAGGGCCAATGTCGGACTGAGCGCCCTGACAGTAGCAGAGTATTTCAGGGATCAGGGGCAGGACGTGCTTATATTTATAGATAACATCTTCAGGTATACACTCGCATGGGCAGAGGTTTCAGCACTCCTTGGTAGGATGCCGTCTGCTGTTGGTTATCAGCCGACGCTCGGAACCGACATGGGTATCCTTCAGGAGAGGATCACCACGACAAAGAAGGGTGCTATTACCGCCATGCAGGCGATATACGTTCCTGCTGACGATCTGACAGACCCTGCTGTTGCGACGGCATTCACACACCTCGATGGAACTGTCGTTCTCTCCAGACAGATCGTTGAGCTCGGTATTTATCCAGGTGTTGACCCGCTCGATTCCACTTCGAGGATCCTTGACCCGAAGGTAATCGGGGATGAACACTATAATGTTGGAAGAAGTGTTCAGTCTGTTTTGCAGAGATATAAGGGGCTCCAGGATATTATTGCAATTTTGGGTATTGAAGAGCTTTCAGAAGATGACAAACTCGTCGTTGCAAGGGCTAGGAAACTCCAGAGATTCTTGAGCCAGCCATTCCATGTTGCCGAGACATTTACCGGACAACCCGGGAAATACGTCAAGACCGAGGATACCATCAAAGGGTTTAAGGCGATAGTTGATGGAAAATACGACGATATGCCTGAACAGGCGTTCTACATGGTTGGACCGATAGAAGAGGCTGAGGAGAAGGCAAAGAAACTCGGCTGGTCCCGACAGGTATAAAAACAGAGGGAGATAGAAGTGGAAAATAAACTAAAACTTGAGATCGTTACACCCAATGGCCTTGTCTTGAGCGAGGAGGTCGATGAAGTAGTCTGCACCGGCAGTGAAGGCGAGTTTGGTGTACTCCCAGGTCACGTTCCATTCTTCACAACACTGAAAATAGGGATTCTTACCTATAAGAAGGGCAATGAGGCGCGATATGTCTTTGTAAACTGGGGATACGCTGAGGTTGGGCCGGACAGGGTCATGGTCCTTGCAGACAGTGCAGAAAAATCTGAGGATATTGATGTTGAAAGAGCAAAGGCTGCGATGAAGAGGGCAGAGGAAAGACTCAAGCAAATGGCGGAAATAGATCATGCGAGGGCTACTTCTGCACTTGAAAGGGCCATCTCAAGGGTAAGTATAGCAGAAAGAAGAAGATAAATTTTTAATAGACCCTGAAAAAGCCATGCGATTTCGCATGGCTTTTTTTTATTTATTTTATATATAATCAATTGGTATTATCAAATAGTAAAATTTTTAAAAAGGTAAATTTATTTTATGGGGAAAGAAAAAATACTGATAATCGATGATGAAGATTTCATACTCCAGCTTTCGAGCGATATTCTTAGGAAAAGTGAATATAATGTTCAGACAGCTTCTGACGGAAGACAAGGTATAAAATTCCTTGAAAGTGACAAGTTCGACCTTATCTTAACAGATATAAAGATGCCCAACATTAACGGTCTCGATGTCATCAGGCATGTGAGGGTAAACAATAAGGAGATACCCATAATTGTTATTACGGGTCACGGTACTCTCGACATAGCTATTGATTCACTCAGATTGGGGGCTCAAGGTTTCATATTAAAACCGTTTACGCCTGCTGAACTCAGGACTTCTGTTACAGAAGCATTGGAGAAGACAAGATTACTCAATGAAAATATAAGGATGCGTGCCCTCATGCCTCTGTTTGAGGTAGGCAAACAGATAATCGGCGAGGTGGACACAAAAATACTTTTCAAATTATTGGTAGACACAACGGTTAAGGAAACCCGCGCCGACAGGGTATGCCTTGCGTTGCTTGATAACGAAACAGGCTCGTTGCGTGTAAAGGAATCACATGGGGCTTCACCTGATTTTATTAACAAGTTTGAAAATATCTACAGCAAGGAGTTGTCAGAGCTTATTTTTAAAGACTTAAAACCCTTTCTTATCTCCCCTGATGCTCAACTTCCTCGCGAACTTGAGAAGGCTGTCAAGATCCAAGATATTGCCCATGGCATCTTCGTACCTCTAACTACAAGGGGAAAGATCACCGGCCTCATATCTGTCTGCAGGACCAGCAAGGATCGTCCTTTTACTTCATCGGATATAGAACTTGTTTCTGTTCTGAGCGGTCAGGCAGCTGCTGCAATTGAAAATGCACATCTCTACGAAAAACTGGAGCAGTCGTATCTTTCCATGATGGTCACCCTCTCCTGTGTTGTGGAGGCCAGGGATTTATATACAGACAAGCATATGAAAGATATTGCAGAATATTCTGTCGAGATTGCTAATAAAATGAATCTTCCGGAAGAAGATATTGAGAATATCCGAAAGGCAGCTCTTTTACATGACCTCGGTAAGATATCGATCCCTGATAATATTCTCATGAAGCCCGATAAGCTCTCTGAAGAGGAAATCGAAATTATAAAAAAACATCCTGAAAATGGGGCGAAGATCATCGAGCCTGTAGAACCGCTCAGACATGCCAAGGACATCATAAAACATCACCAGGAGTGTTATGATGGTTCAGGATATCCGGATGGTCTTAAAGGAGAAGCCATACCATTGGGGGCCAGAATAATTGCCGTTGCTGATGCATTCGGGGCGATGACAACTGACAGGCCATATAGGAAAGCACTTTCCATAGAAGAAGCAGTGAATGAATTGGGGAGATGTTCCGGTACACAATTTGATCCCGATATCGTCAAAATATTCCTCGCCCTCCTCAGGGAGAACGGGACTATCTAAGGGTTAAAGATTCCCCCTGCAGCAGTATACAGGGAATATGCACACTATATATGTTGCATCAAGAAAAAAGCTGCTCTCCGGGCCTATCGTATGGATGTAAGCCTTGACAGTATCCGGGACCTGCATGTTTACCAGTCAAAGCTGGGATACCGTTTTTCTGTTGATCCCCTCCTGCTCTACGGTTTTGTAAATTTAAAGAGGGCTTATGCTATTGCAGACCTCGGAGCAGGAACAGGCATCATAGGCATGCTCCTGGCAAAAAAATATCCTTCTGCAAGGATTACGCTCTACGAGATACAGGAAAGACTTGCAAAATTAGCTGAAGAGAATGTTACAAGGAATTGCCTCGGAGACAGGGTCAGGGTAATCAACTGTGATATCAGAACGCTTCCTTGCTTCAATGAAATATCCGGTGGGTTTGATCTTCTGGTATCAAACCCTCCTTTTCGGAGGCTCAAGAGCGGACGTTTAAACCCGGAAGAGGAAAGAGCCATTGCCCGACATGAGATAAAACTCAGACTGGAAGACCTTGTCAAAACAGCATCATTTCTTTTACGGGTAAAAGGCAGGTTCTGCGTTATTTATCATCCGTGGAGGCTTTCAGAACTGGTAGAAACATTAAGAAGGGCAGACCTTGAGCCAAAAAGACTGCGATTTGTCCATTCCAATATTTCTTCGGATGCAAAGATGATTCTCATAGAGGCTGTAAAGAACGGGAATGAAGGTCTGAAAGTGGAAAGCCCTCTTTATTTATATGACGAGAATGGCAGATATACAGAAGAACTTCAGGATATGTATGCCCCTAATACAGCAGATAAAAAATAGAGTCCGGCATGTATGTTGATTAACCATCCAACCGGGGGTTATCGACCAGCCCTATCCGTTGGTTGTTTACAACTCTTGGAAGGGGCAATGTAAGGTAGATTTGATAGTTTAGGACAAGAGCTTCAAATAGAAGTTGTTTATCGGTTGATTTAGATAATTTATAAGATTCTATTTTATTTTTTGTGTATAATAGTGCAGAAAATTCAAAGGAGGAGGGACTATGAAGCTCTTAAAAGTATTTTGTATCGTCGTTCTTGTTCTTGCATTGCCTGCGGTTACTTTGGCTGCAGGTAAACATGAAGGCCTTAACTGTACTGGCTGTCACGGTATCCACGATGCGAAAGGTGATATAATCTTTGTGGTTGCACCAAACACAAAGGCAATAAGTCCTTGGACAAACAAACCTTTTGCAGGAATTACAGCACTCTGTCTCGCTTGCCATGAATCTCCGGAAAGAGGCGGTCTCGGAATACTCGCCGTTTCAGCTTCTCACAGTCATCCGTATGACGTTACCCCGAAGACAAAAGTTGCTGTAGTGCCGGCGGTATTCCTCAGGGATGGGAAATTAGAGTGTGTTGGCTGTCATGACCCTCATCCATCGAACTTAAATTACAAGTATCTGAGGGTTGATACTGCGAAAGGTGCGAAGATGCAGAATTTCTGTGCCATGTGCCATCCTGCCAAGGCTGACCCAAGTGTCTTGAAGGATCTAAAGATATTTAACAGCATGGATGAAAGCAAGTTTGCTCCTGGAAAAATGTAACAGGGGTATTTTTACTGGAAGTTATACGGGAAGAGATTTTAAATATCTCTTCCCGTATAGAAGATATTGTTGAAATTATTAGATGACTATCTTTCGTTTTTATCAGTAGAAAAAGGTCTCTCAAAGAACACAGTAGATTCCTATTATCTTGATCTCAGGAAATTTCAGGACTTCCTGTTATCAAAGAGGAGAGATTTTCCTTCCTTTTCTAGGGCTGATGTCATTGATTTTATTGAACAGCTCAGAGATGAAGGATACTCCATGTCCAGCATCTGCCGGTTTATCTCTTCCATAAAGGGTTTATGCAAGTATCTTTTGATTGAACATGCTATCAGTGAAGATCCTTCAGAAAACCTGCAGGCGCCTAAGAAATGGGAGAGACTGCCAAAATCATTGACCATTTCAGAGGTGAAGGCATTCCTTGCAGCCTTTGCATCATTGCATGTGCACCGGCCTATTATGGAGAGGGACGCTGTCATGTTTGAATTGCTCTATTCTTCCGGCTTGCGGGTGAGTGAACTTATATCTCTGAAACTCGAAGATATAAATTTAGAAGCCGGCTTTATGCGTGTTTTGGGAAAGGGGTCTAAGGAGAGAGTTGTCCCCATGAATATGAGAGCAAGGGAAAAGTTAAAGAACTATATAAATCAGCTAAGACCTCTTATACTGAAGAAAAAGAAATCCTCCTATCTTTTTATTACCGGTCGTGGCAGACCGATGACGAGGCAGCGTTTCTGGCAGACAATGAGAAGCCTGGGAAGAAGGATAGGTATCGAAGTTCATCCGCACATGGTACGACACTCCTTTGCGACACACTTGCTTGAAGGCGGGGCAGATCTAAGGTCTTTACAGAAGATGCTCGGGCACTCTGATATATCGACGACACAGATTTATACGAAAGTAACTTCAGAACGGTTGAAACAGGCTTTTATAAAGCATCACCCGAGGGCCTGAAAACATTTCTCATATACAACCCGGCTCAGTATACACGGTATTTAAATTCCTCTCTGTATAACATGTTTCAGTTGAAACGAAGTACAAAAACAGGTAAACTTTAGGCTAATTATTCTGAGAAACGGAGGTGCCGAATGCCAGATGGTCTAAAGTTTCATGAGCTTTATAGTTTTTGTGACCCTGAGATGTTTTCATTTGCAACAACAGATGACCTCCCGGAAGGGAAAAAGACGATAGGACAGGAGCGGGCTCTGCACGCCCTTGATTTCGGTCTTGACCTTGTAAGTACCGGGTTTAATATATTTGTTCTTGGTGCATACGGTACAGGCAAGCTGACAACGGTAAAATCATTTCTCTCGCGGAAGGCAATGAATGAGCCGGTTCCAGAGGACTGGTGCTACGTCTATAATTTTGTGGATCCTGATAGTCCCGTTGCTATATCAATGAATCCCGGTGAAGCATTGATATTCCAGAAGAACATGGAAGAACTCATCAAGATACTGAGGACCGAAATCCCAAAGGTCTTTGAATCAAAAGAATACGAAAAACAGAAAAACAAGATCATTGAGGAATCTCAGAAAAAGCAGAAAGAAATGTTTGCCGCACTTGAGCAGGAGTGCCAGGATAAAGGATTTTTGCTACGGAAAACAGTCAGCGGGCTGATCATCGCACCCGTGAAGAAGAAGACAGGTGAGCCGCTTACAGAACAGGACTATGAGGCACTTGATGAAAATACCCGAAAGAAGTTAGACGAAATAGGCAGGACTCTCCAGGAAAAGCTTAATGACGCTGTCCGTTCAATACGAGAAAGTGAAAAGATGGTGAAAGAGGCTCTTAAGAAACTCGAAAAGGAGGCAGCCCTGGCAGCTGTCGGGCATCTCATAGTCGAGCTGAAAAGCAAATTCGGCGCATATGAAAAGATTACCTCATATCTTGATCGTGTTCAGGAGGACATTCTTGAGCATCTCGATGACTTCACCATTCAGGAAGAGCAACAGACCGCCCAATTGCCTTTTCTAAAACTTCCAAAATCGGAGCCAACATTCACAAGATATACGGTCAACGTCCTGGTAAACAACAAAGATTGCAAAGGTGCACCTTGTATATTTGAAAGCAATCCGACCTACTATAATCTCTTTGGAAGGATTGAGCATAAGATCCAATACGGACTCGCATTAACGGATTTTTCAATGATCAAGGCAGGTTCACTCCATAAAGCGAACGGAGGATACATTGTCATCAACGCCCTAGACCTTTTGCGGAACATTTTTGCATATGACGCATTGAAACGCGCAATCAGGAATCGGGAACTGAAGATAGAGGACGTTTGGGAGCAGTATAGATTGATATCAACGACAACCCTGAAACCCGATCCGATACCACTAAATACCAAAGTTATCCTTCTTGGAGATCCTTATCTTTACTACCTCCTTTATAACCTTGATAATGAGTACAAAGAGATTTTCAAGATAAAGGCTGATTTCGACATACGGATGGACAGGACAGATGAAAATATCCATAAATACGCATCATTTATAGGGACTATCTGCAAGGAAGAAAAGCTTCTTCCCTTTGACAGGCGCGGTGTTGCAAAAATAGTTGAGTTTGGTTCAAGACTTGCTGAATACCAGGATAAATTATCGTTAAGATTCAGTGATATTGCCGATGTTCTCAGGGAGGCAAGCTATTGGGCATCGAAGGATAACAGTTCCGTTGTGAGCGATGTACATGTTCAGAAAGCAATAGATGAGAAAATACTCAGGACGAACAGAATAGAAGAGCGCCTGAGAGAGATGATCGTTGAAGGAACGATTATTGTCGAAATAACGGGCAAAAAAATGGGCCAGGTCAATGGCCTTGCGGTACTTGACCTTGGTGACTACCGCTTTGGAAAACCATCGAGGATAACGGCCCGGACATATACAGGCAAGGCCGGAATAATAAATATTGAGCGGGAAACAAAGATGAGCGGCAAGATACATGAAAAGGCCATCTTGATCATAACGCATTACCTCGGCAGTACCTATGCAACAAAGTCCACAATAAGCCTGTCTGCTTCGATCGCTTTCGAACAGCTGTACGAGATGGTAGAGGGTGACAGTGCTACGTGCGCTGAGCTTTATGCGCTCCTGAGCAGCATCGGGGGATTCCCGTTAAAGCAGAACATAGCGGTAACTGGTTCAATGGACCAGAACGGGGATGTCCAGCCTGTCGGTGCTGTAAATGAAAAAATCGAAGGTTTTTTTGACCTCTGCAAGTTAAAAGGGCTTGAGGGAGATCAGGGAGTGATCATTCCTTCGAGAAATATAAAGAATCTAATGTTAAAAAAAGATGTAATTGAAGCTGTCAAGGAAAACAAGTTTTTCATATATCCCATCCAGAGGGTCGAAGAAGGACTGGAGATTATTACAGGGATGCAGGCAGGTAAGGTCGGAGATGACGGAACCTATCCGGAAGGAACGCTGAATTACCTTATAGTTAAGCGCCTTACGGAAATTTCCGAGGCTGTAAAAGAGGAAAAAAAGAAGGACAGGAAAGAGAAGAAAGAGAAGAAAGAGAAGGGTAAAGAAGGAGGAGAAACTACCTGAAGTCTTTACATAGCCCGAAAGATGAGGTTGATTGTTTAACAGGGGGGAAAGGTTGCTTCAAAGTCTTTTAAATTCATAATATTCAGTCTTTTATTAATTCCTTCCCGGCCTCGTACGCCTCTTTCATTGCAGTCGGATGTTTTAGAACGGCCCCTTTCTCATCTACACAGGTATACCCTAATATTTTATGCTCCGGAACGTTAATAGTCCTGAAAAATGCCTTAGCGACAGTACCCCCGCACTGAATACCGGTGTCTTTCTTCATGCCTCCGATAATGATAAGCAGCCCTTTTCTCCCGTATTTACCGGCAGGTATAGGTTTTTTAAGGATATATTTTTCTACCCATATGCACTGGCATCGATCTATCATTATCTTGGCCTGGGCACTGACACTAAAAAAGAAAACAGGTGAGGTAAGGATTATCCTGTCAGCAGTGCGAATCGCATCATATATTTGTGACATGTCATCATCGTAGACGCAGATACCGGAGTCATCGCATCCCCCGCAGTTCTGACAGGGCAGGATATCCATTTCATTCAGGACAAATGTTTGGACACTGGAACCCGATTCCTCTATCCCCCTGATCGTCTCTTTTAGGAGAAGCTCTGTGTTGCCGTCCCTCCTAGGACTTCCAAGAAATGCGATAACCTTCATATTACCTGTTCCCTTCCTCTTTGAGTTCTGTCCAGTCCTTCATAAACCGGATGTTTTCGTTGAGCTTCCACCAGCCGTTCTTGAATGTAGCATAATCAGGAGACCCTGTCATGGCAGATGTGTAGCGTATGGAATTTGCATAAAAGAGCCATTGTCTTACCCAAATTTTTTCCAGTGACTCGTTAAATGGGTTCGTGTCATCTTCTAACCCGGTTTCCCATATATCCGACATCAGTTTGGTCGCTGTTCCAACCATTTGATCGGTCTCATGTATTGTGTTGGCAAGTTTCTCGAAATGTCCCTTGACCCACGATGTGCTGTGGCAACTTTCACATATGCCCTTCATGATGTCCAGTCTTTCGTCCTGTTCAGTTGCGGTTATCAGATAGTCAGAGGCAAGAGTCCCTGTAAAAGTAACAGGCAACGGCAGTCCTGCGGTATTTCTTATGACTGTCGTATCACCTGATTTTGGCTGCGGATGACTGTAAATAAGGCCAAAAATTCTGACCCAGAGCCTTGAACCGAAGTCGTGGCTTCTTTCTGCTATAACAGTACCGTCATGTGCGACTGTGAGGCTGTTATGGCAAGCCGCACAGGTCGGCGTTTTAAAGTCTCTTCCTATTGTCCAGGGGACTGCAGTGAAGTTCCATTCGTGGTACCGGGAGGAAAATATGTTCCCATGTTTGCTTTTTTTATACACATTCCATGCGGGCACGTCAGGTTCCAAATGGCACTGGGCACACGTGTAGGGTTTCCGTGCAACTTCGATAGAAAAAGAGTGTCTTGTATGGCATGCCGTGCATGATCCAATGCTTCCGTCAGGGTTTACTCTCCCGACACCCTGATTGGGCCAGTTCGCAAGGTCAGGGACTTTTATGGTGCCCGTTTTGCTCCCGATATATATTTCCTTCATGCCTTTCAACTGTACTTTTGTGCCGTGGCACCCCAGACATGTTTCATGGAGCGTGTTTTCTGATGGAGTGTGAGAAGTGATCTCTCCGTTCTCCATCTTTTTCATGCCTGCAGAAGCAAAAACCAATTTTTCATATACAGGGTTTTCCAGAAGGTTTCTTACGGCATATGCCTTTTTACTTTTGCTGTATTGCCTGGCCTCGACGGGATGGCAGCTTTTACAATCATCAGGAGAGACAACTATATTTATATCGTAGCCCATATGCTGAAAGTTGTCCTTGTGATTGTCAGGGTTTAGGCTATGGCATTCGTAACAACCAACAGCATTTCCCTTGAGCCACTGGGCTACTGTATCGGCAGAAATTCTACGCTCAAGGGGAGATAATTTCAGCGCATCCGCCGGTGTTGTCCCTGCATGCCTGCCTGACAGCCAATCATCAACAATACCCGGGGTATAGACCTTATGACACCCAACACATGCCTTAGTTTGTTCACTCAACGGGGCCTTTTGTTTTTTATCTGTTTTTTCATGGGAGGCCATTGTATTTCCGGAGGAAACGAAGAGGAAAAAAGGAATAAGAAAGAGTGTGACAAAGTTTTTCATCTTGCAAACCCTCATGGCAGATATCCTGTCCGACTTCATATATGAGAACTTTTTAAAATCGGACAAATATTTATGTTATGTCCACAGGATAACAGTTAACGCTTCTTCTTTATGACATCGTCAGCCCAGCTCACTGCTGCGGATACTTTCGGGAATCCTATAGTACTTGTGAGCAAGATTATCGTGTGGTATATCTCTTCAGGTTTTGCCCCTGCCTCCATGGCCCTTCTTGTATGGGAGTGGAGAGCCCCTTCAGAGCCGATTGCAGCAGATGCAGCTAGACGGACCAGGTGGGATGTTTTTTCATCGAGCGGACCTGCATCTTTTGCAGTTTTCCCGAGATCTTCGACTGCGTCGGTAAATTTTTTGAACCTCTTCTGCATGCGTTGATATTGATTCGGTAATTTCGACATCTCATAATCCTCCATTTTATAAAAAGAACCGGTAACTGATAACAGCTAAAAATTCTTATGATACGCTTTCACTTTTTTCGCAAATCCCTGCCCAAACTCATAGCACTGTTTCTTTTCTTCGGCAGAGGGCCTGTAAATGACCTGAACCCCCGGCTCAACGACCTCGAGTCTCATCTGAGCAAATGTGTCGTAGATTGCTTTTACCGCTCCCCCTGCCCATCCATAACTTCCGAAAGCAGCGACAACACGGTTTTGAGGCCTGAGTCCCTTAAGATAGGATAAGAACTCGGCAACAGAGGGAAACATGCCGTTATTAAGCGTAGGACTTCCGAGAAGGCATCCCCTTGCCGTCCAGAATTCTTTAATAGCGATACTTTTAGGTGTTGCCCTGAGTTTTATAACATTCACATCGACACCTTCATCTTTTATCCCCTGCATAATCGGCACAGTCATTAATTCAGTGCTATGCCACATGGTATCATAGATGATCGCGACCCGAAGGTCTGTCTTGCCGTTTGCCATATCAAGGTACATATTGATAATCTTTGACGGATTGTCCCTCCAGATTATCCCGTGGTCAGGTGCGATCATGTCTATGGGAATGCCGAGTTTCTGGACTTCTGCAATTTTTGTCTTGATCAGCGTGCCGAAAGGCATCAGGATATTTGCATAGTAATCCTTGACCGCATCTTCAAGTTCGGATTCAGAATGTTTTTCTATAAACTCATCATCGAACCTGCTTGCAGAAGCATAATGTTGGCCGAAGGCATCCTGGCTGATGAGCAGGTTGTCTTCCTTGACATACGTCATCATGGAGTCGGGCCAGTGGAGCATCGGTGTTTCGATAAACATGAGGTTTCTTTTACCTATATTCAGGATTTCGCCTGTCTTTACAATCTTAAACTTCCAGGCTGAAGTATCGACATATCTGTCAAGCCCGTATTTCCCCTTGCCGGTAATATATATCGTAGCGCCAGGCATATTCTTCATGATAAGACTAATCCCGCTCGCATGGTCGGGCTCTATGTGGTTTATGATTACATTTTGTATCTTTGAAGGATCAATGATGCTCTTTATGTTATCGAGTGTTATATGGGAAAAGTTATGTTTCACAGAGTCTACAAGTGTAACCTGCTCATCTAGGATGAGATAATTATTGTAGGTAGACCCTTTTGGCGTTATGTAGCCATGGAAATCCCTGATCGACCAGTCAATCACGCCAACCCAGTAAATGTCCGGTTTTATTTCTTGTGCTTTCATATTACCCTCCTTTAAAAGGTTCCGTAATTGAACAGACACAGATGAGGAAATCTCCCCACACTCTTTGACAGATCCGGAAAACTCTCCAAGCTCCGGGAAAGGAAGTTTGCCGGCCTCCGGCGAACCGCAAGCGACCCGGGAGGGATTTAATACACCATATCGTCATCACTGTGGGACTGTTACCATTATTATAAAGGTAATAAACGGAAAAAAGAGTTTAAATAAATTATAACAAAATCGATAGGTTCTCACTACCATAACGACCCCGCAGTAGAGTTCTTCGCCTTAACCCGAAAACTGCATTTGATTATTAAATCGGAGGCAAAATCGCCCTCAAAGTCTTTTAATTGAAGACTCCCTGCAAGACCGCAGGGAATCTGAATGTAAGGAATTCTTTATTATTTCCATTCGCTCGCTTCCGCACTCAGGCGGATTCGCCGTGGCGAAAACACCCGTGGCAAAACCACGGGGAATACGCTCGCTATCCATTTTCAACATGATCCTATCGTATGCTCTGATGCAATTCTCAAAAGTTCGCGCATATTTTTAAGCAACTCAAGAATTGCATCACAGCATGAACAAGGTGTTGCTGCAAAAGACTTTTCAGACAACATTGCCTCCGATAAATGCAGTTTTTGGGTTAAGGCATCGAAGACTCTGTAAAGCCGCTCCATTACTGCATCTGTTCTGATTGACAAAAAAATCACTATTTTTGCGGCGTGTTGCAGCGGGGATCAACCCTGTCGACGGTGCCGTAAGCAAAATAACTATGGGCAGGGCATCCACCCATGCAGTCAAGATAATGAATACATCCATATTTTGTGCATATATTCTTATGATTTTCACCCCTGAAGACGTCCAGTACCCTGTTGCCCCATATCTCCTCAATACCATCCTTCAATATGTTACCAAGGTAAAAATTTTTGAACCCGGAAAAGAGATTGCAGGGGAAGGCAGACCCGTCAGGCATGACCGCAATTTTTGTCAAGCCGGCATTACATCTCCCCCGTTTCCTGTTCATCGAGGTACAAAAGCCTGATGCAGCAACAAAATCTATTTCCATCACTCCTTCCGTAACGGTTTTAAGGTTAGTATGGAATTGGCGGAATTGAGGGAAAGAGAAAAAAGACGTCTGTTCCTCTCTCCCCAGGAGGTCCTCGTGAAGGAGGTAATATTTTTTAATGCCCAGTTCAGAGAGATAGAGAACTAGGTCATTGATTTCATGGGCATTTTCTTTTGTCAACGGACTTTTTACGACAGGAATTTTTCCTGACGCCAGCACTGCTTTTATTCCGTCGATAGCTTTCAGGAAATTATTTGCACGGGTCAATCTATTATGAGTTTTTTCGAATCCGAGTATGGAAAACCCTATGTTTAATGCCTGTGTATCAATATGGGCAAGCTCTTTCACTACATAGGGCAGACTGCCGTTAGTGCTTATATTTATAGAGAAACCTGCGTCAATTGCATAGACAACAAAATCCTTTATCCAGGGAACGAGAAGGGGCTCGCCACCAAGGATATCGATCTCATCAATACCACCTACGCTCTTTAAAATGTCACAGAGAACCCGGGATTCGGAACCGTTCATGCCGGGATTGTGATTTTTTGCCGGGATATTCTGATTGAAACAAAACGTGCAGCGTTGATTGCATCTCAGTGTCGGATAGAATTGGACAAAAGATGGATATGATATTATTGGTGGTTGCATAACTGATTTATTATACCCAATCTCAGGAAGCAATTGATTATTCTTGCTGAAAAGGATTAAACTGATTGGAGGCTTTGATCCTGAAAATAGGCATTTCTGATCGGTGACGGACAGGGATATTTATTGAGGTTCTCATAATAGAATATACATTATTTTATCGTCATTCCCGCAGTCAGTAAGCGGGAATCCGGCAGTTTATAGTCTCTGGATGCCCGATTAAAGTCCTCGGGCATGACAGACTTTTGTAAATACTGTTTTGAGAACATTAATAAGTACAGGTCAGGATGAAATCTTGGGAGGAAAATAATGAATGCTATTGAAATAGCTATAAAAATGGAAAAAGATGCTATCAAATTCTATGCTGAGGCTGCCGAAAAGACGTCCCATCTTGTGGGAAAGAAGATGTTCCTTTCGATAATAGAAGACGAAAAAAGGCACCTCGAGATGCTCACTCAGATATTCAAGGAAGTTAATATAACCATCAAAGACGTTAACCCCATGAAAAACATCAGAACGGTTTTCGAGACTTTGAAAGAAAGGATGCAGGAGAAGATCAAGGCAACAAAAGACGAACTCGATGCCTTCAGGATAGCAATGCAGATGGAACAGGAAGGTATAGAGTTCTATAAAAAGGCAGGGTTAGAGGCAAAATCAGAGAAAGAAAAGGCTCTTTTTGAGCGACTTGTGAAGGAAGAGCAGCAGCACTTCGATATTTTTTCAAATACCTATTCTTTCCTGACAGATACAGGGAACTGGTTCATGTGGGATGAGCACAGCATAGTTGACGGCGGAACGCCGTGGGCATAACAGGCTGTCCGACAATGTAGCCGCAGGCTCGAGCCCTGTGGAATGTCATTGTAATTATTCAACAGGGTAGCCTGCGTAATAGAGCGCAACTTAAAAGTTGCGGCTACAATATAGTGCTATGTGACTTTGAAATTTTTATAATTGTCGGACAGCAAGATAAGTGCAGGGACTATGTTTCAGGACTGAATTAAAAATACTATAGAAAATTTCGTAGATTTTGTTTATTATATAGACCAGTCTTAAGCTGGCAAATTCCATTCCCTTACCATGAGAAAGGTTCAAGGGGAGGGTATTGTTACAAAAAAACTTAATTGTAAGGAGGTGTTTATTATGGCAAAACCGGTAGTTAATACGGAACTTTGTGAAGGCTGTGGTTCATGTGTGGAGGTATGTCCCGAGGTATTCGCGTTGGGAGATGATGAGAAAGCACAAGTCATCGGACCGGATAAGTGCAATACCTGCAATTGTGACGAAGCTGTTGAACTGTGCCCGACACAGGCAATAACTTTAGAATAATAGTGCTCTTTTCACTTTATATGTGAGGGAAAATTAAGAGGCATTGCGCTTAAAATCAAAGGCGAAGCAGGAAATTATAGTTTTCTGCTTCGCCTTTATTTTTGGCAAATCCCTATGAAACGTACGAATCCCCCCATGGGAAGATCATTTGCATACCAAAAAATCTGGTTCTTCCGGGAACTGTGTGGAGAAAAATTAATAAACAGTCATCCTCCCCTTAACGGGGGAGGGTAAGGGTGGGGGTGATTAAAACCCATTGCATAAGACAGCGAAGAATCTCGGAAAAAGACTAACAGGCGCAGAGAGATTATTATGGAACCATGTAAGAGCAAAACAGATTGAAGGGGTTAAATTCAGAAGACAGGAGCCGATAGATAACTATATTGTTGATTTTGTCTGTTTTGAAAATCGTTTAGTCATAGAAATTGATGGTGGTCAACATGCCATGGAAAAGGACAATGAAAGAGACACCTATCTTAAAAGGAACGGCTTCAGAATTCTGAGATTCTGGAATAATGAGGTATTTACAAATATTGATGGGGTGTTGGAAGTCATAAGCGTGAATTGTTTGAAATCACCCTCCCCTAACCCCTGGTTTATTTTTGTCAAGTGCTTTTTCATGACATTAATATATGGAGGTCTTAAATGAAACACCTTGCCTTACCCTGGTATTTGAGAGTCTCAACAGAGCTCTTATCTTGCTTCATTGAGGCTAA